>Ga0268299_1000112_pt1 | contig 320778 bp, 351 predicted proteins | sample NOBtaG_FD_193484 | JGI IMG/M metagenome (GOLD analysis project Ga0268299, IMG submission 193484) | Activated sludge microbial communities from bioreactor in Nijmegen, Gelderland, Netherland - NOB reactor | ecosystem: Engineered > Bioreactor > Aerobic > Activated sludge | place: Netherlands...
GGCGACGATCCGCCCATCTGCTCCGCGATGATGGTCGATCATGACCACCACCTGCGCCGGACCCCGGGCCAGGGAATGCCCGCACGATCCGCTCTGTCCGCCGGGTGCGAGGCGACCCTCGCACCACCCGGCCCCGCGCCCCCGCCCGTTCGTCTCGAGTCGCTCGATGAGGACGCAGTGGGAGGGAGTATACGCCCGGTCGGAAGTACCGTGCGTAAGTTGGCTCGAAATCGGGGTGTGAGGCCTGAGAATGCTGGGGACTCCGCGAGTCAAACTGATGGGGGTTTTGCACAGGGTGCGACGCAACCGCAGGTTGGCATTCGATCCACAATGCCGTCCCACCCCCGGCTGTCATCCCGGCGAAAGCTGGGACCCATTCATCCGCTGGCGCAAGGTGAGAGCTGGGTCCCAGCTTTCGCTGGGATGACAGCCGGTGGCTGGGCGCAATGGTGCCGGCTGCAGGAGGGTGCGAGCAGTCCCCAGTTGCGCGCTTGCATCCAGCCCATCAGTCGTCATCCCCGGGCTTGACCCGGGGACCCAGCAAGCGTTGCACCCGGCTGGGTGGCCGGGTCTTCGCCCGGCCATGACGGCCGAGGGGGTGGTGGGCGACGGACGAAGGGGCGGTGGGGTGATGGATGAGGGGTTGTGGGTGGTGGATGACGGACGATGGGGCGGTGGGTGGTGAGAGCTGGGTCCCTACCTGCGCGGGGATGACGAACTGCGCTCTTCGAGATACGCGGAGCCAAAACAACACAGATGTAATAGCGCGACGTCGGCAGTATCCTTCGGAGGCGGGGAGACCGCACATACTTAGATTGTAAGTGGGGATACAAATGATTGAGAAAACCATTGAGTTCATCGACGCAAATATCCGGGCCGCAATCAACGCTGCGAGTGTCGGAACAAGATTTGACGTGCGGGACGATACCGCCTGGCCGTCGGATATCTTGAACGTGGAGCACCTGGTCTTCTACCGGCTGAGCTCGCTCAGGATCGGACGGGCGGACAGCCCGTTCGTCGCCATCGTGGCCAGGGAGATCTATTTCCACGACGGCACGGCGACGAGCCTCGTGACGGTGCCCACATCGCCGGCAATAGACGGCCCCGCTGGACCGGACGGCCGGCATGGAATCGACCGTGTGGAGACGCTGGACGGCGAGGCGGGCGCGGAAGGTGGCGTCGGCGCGCCCGGCCGCCGACAGCCTCCGCTCATCCTGCTGGCGGGCCGCGTGGGCTACGGCGTCCCGCCGGGCGGGTCCAGCCCACCGCTCAACATCGTGTCGAGGGGGGCCAATGGCGGCCGGGGTGGCGATGGCGGACGGGGCGGTGACGGCGAGAAGGGGCGCGATGGAACGCCTGGTCGCAACCACCTCGAGGATGGTGGCAGTTCCGTCGTCTGCGACGTGCAGCCCGTCCCCGGTCAGGATGGTGGCAACGCCGGCCCCGGTGGCCACGGTGGCGCGGGGAGGCCGGCGGCGCCCGGCGGGGACGTCTACATCGTCGGTCCGCAGGATTTCATTCGCGCTGCCCTCGACTTCAAGATCGACAACCTGGCGGGCGAGGACGGCGATGGCGGACGAGGTGGCTCACCTGGGACCCCCGGCGCTGGCGGCAAGAGCGTCAAGCCCGTGGCGGGGTGCGGCCCGAGAAAGCCCGATGGACGCCCGGGCATGCCGGCCAATGTCGGCGATCCGGGACACAACGATGACACCAATGATCCGCCTGCGCCCGGACCGGTGTATGAGATCCCCCTGGGCTCCTGGCTTCCGCTCCCCGACTAGGGCGTAGCGCGCCGTTCCCTCACACAAAGAAAACCGGCGGCATTGCTGCCGCCGGAGGTGGAGGTCGAACAGTGGTGGATCAGGCGACGCGTTCGGCGCCCGCTGCCTTGCGGCGGAAGGCATGGCTGCGCCACAGCTCGAAGATGCCGGACGCTTCTTCCTGGCTGAGGGCTTCGTAGCGCTTGCGCACATTGACCTTGTCGGCGTCGGTGGGAAGGTCACGCCACGGCATCGTGGCGATCAGCGCCTCGAACAGTTCGGGCTTGAGGTCGAGAGCACGCACCGCGACAGTGGTCGCGACATAGTCCTGCATGGCGAGCCATTTGACGAACACTTCGGGCGACACATTGAGCATCACCGTGAGCGCCGCCGCCGAGTGATGGCCGTAGCCGAAGCGGGCGAAGCGGATGAGCGCGCGCTCGTCGAGCTGGCGGCGGTCGCTGAGCGCCTTGACCTGGTTGTAGGCGACCTTCCACTCCTGGGCGGAGAAGCCAGCGCGATTGCGCATGCGGTTGTAGACGACCTGGTTGACCTTGTCGGCGGTGACCGGGTCGAGCGGACGCATGCGGGCGCCGATGGTGTCGAGCACCTTCTGGCCGGCGGCGCCGATTTCGCCGCGCAGCGTGTTCCAGTCGATGTCGGTGCGGCCACGCAGACTGGTGGCGAGGGTCATGTCGCCCGAGGCGCGGGCGACGAGCTTGTGCAGCGTCTGCTTGCCGAGCTCGGCCTGGTTGTTCTGGACGAGGCGGCCGACCGAGGCGGCGCCGCCATGGTCGACGATGGCATCGCCGACGCGCTCTGGAACGCTGTTCCGGCCGGCGATGGCGACGCGATGCGCTTCGGACTGGTTGGCGACGATGTCGATGAGATCGTCGTCGCTGAGCACATTGGAGAATTCGAGCAGCGGCGCGGCGACTTCGATGTCGTCATTGGCGAGCTTGCTCACCACATTGCCGGGTGCCCGATCGAGCGGCGCCAGCAGCTTGGCGACATGGCTGCGCGCCTCGACCTCGACGAGCTCGGCCAACTGGCAGAGCACCTCGTCATACTGGGCGACCTGCTCGTCGTCGCAGCGGTCCGAGACATAGGAATAAAGCTGCGCCATGTTGCGGAACAACTGGTCGCGCTCGAGGATGTTGGAGTCCCCGTTGAGCACACGGAAGGTCGAGAACGCCCGCTGACCGCCGTCTTGCATTTCTTCAGACATTTGCACTCCCCGGGCTTCTGCCCCGCATGGGACGCGACAGTGCACCGGGCGAAAGTGCGGCGGCTGAAAGGCAGCGCGGGCAATTGAGTCAAATTGCGCCGATCGACGTAAGGAAACGGCCCGCCTCCGGTGAGGGAAGCGGGCCGCGGATGAGCGAGAGGTTAACGACGCTCAGCGGAGGTCGAAGCGATCGAGCTCCATCACCTTGGTCCAGGCGGCGGCAAAATCGCGCACGAATGTGTCGCGCGCATCGGCGCTGGCATAGACCTCGGCAAGGGCGCGGAGCTGCGAGTGCGAGCCGAAGATCAGGTCGGCTCGGGTTGCGGTCCACTTGACCTCACCGGTCTTGCGGTCGCGGCCCTCGAACACGCCCTCATGGCCATCGACGCCGGTCCATTTGGTGCCCATGTCGAGCAGGTTGACGAAGAAGTCGTTGCTCAGCGTGCCCGGACTGGCGGTGAGCACGCCGTGTTCGGGCTTGCCCACTTCGAGCGTACGCAACCCGCCCACCAGCACCGTCATCTCCGGTGCCGACAGCGACAGGAGCTGGGCCCGGTCGACCAGATGCTCCTCGACCGACATGATGGGATTGCGCACAGAGTTGCGGAAGCCATCGGCACGCGGTTCGAGCCACGCGAAGGACTCGACCTCGGTCTCGTCCTGCGACGCATCGGTGCGGCCCGGCGTGAAACCGACGGCGACATCGACGCCCGCGTCGCGCGCCGCCTTCTCGACGGCCGCCGTACCGCCGAGGACGACGAGGTCGGCGATCGAGACGGGCTTGCCGAAAGCGGCGCGGATGCGCTCGAGCGTGTCGAGGACGCGCGCCAGTTCGGCCGGGCGGTTGACCTCCCAGTCCTTCTGCGGCGCAAGGCGGATGCGACCGCCATTGGCGCCGCCGCGCTTGTCGGACGAGCGGAAGGTCGAGGCCGAGGCCCAGGCCGCCGACGCGAGGTCGGCAACGCTGAGGCCCGAAGCGAGGATCGCCTCCTTGAGCGTGGCGATGTCGGCGTCGTCGATCACCGGTCCCTGCTGGGCCGGGATCGGGTCTTGCCAGATCAGCGTCTCCTTGGGCACGAGCTTGCCGCGATAGAGCACGCGCGGGCCCATGTCGCGGTGGGTGAGCTTGAACCAGGCGCGCGCGAAGGCGTCCTCGAAGGTCTCCGGGTGCTCGAGGAAGTTGCGCGAGACCTTCTCATAGGCCGGGTCGAAGCGCAGCGACAGATCGGTGGTGAGCATCGTTGGAACGCGCTTCTTGTTGGCGTCGAACGGGTCCGGCTGGTAGGCCGGCGCGTTTTTCGCTTGCCACTGATGCGCCCCGGCGGGCGACTTGGTCAGTTCCCACTCATAGGCGAACAGCGTCTTGAAGAAGTCGTGGCTCCATTTGGTGGGCGTTGCCGTCCACACCACTTCGAGGCCCGAGGTGATGGCGTGCCCGGCCATGCCGGACTCGAAGGTCGACGCCCAGCCCAGGCCCTGCGCCTCGATCGGCGCCGCCTCGGGCTCGCGGCCGACATGCGTCGCCGGACCCGCGCCATGCGTCTTGCCGAAGGTGTGGCCGCCGGCGATGAGCGCGACGGTCTCCTCATCGTTCATGGCCATGCGGCGGAAGGTTTCGCGGATGTCGCGCGCCGCAAGCAGCGGATCGGGGACGCCGTTGGGGCCCTCCGGGTTGACGTAGATGAGGCCCATCTGCACCGCGCCCAGATTGCCCGCGAGCTGGCGGTCGCCGCTGTAGCGCCGGTCGCCGAGCCAGGTGTCCTCGGCGCCCCAATTGACCTGCTGCTCGGGCTCCCAGGTGTCGGCGCGGCCGCCGCCGAAGCCGAAGGTCTTGAAGCCCATCGATTCGAGCGCGACATTGCCGGTGAGGATCAGCAGGTCGGCCCAGGACAGGCTGCGGCCATACTTCTGCTTGACCGGCCAGAGCAGCCGGCGCGCCTTATCGAGATTGCCGTTGTCGGGCCAGGAATTGAGCGGCGCGAAGCGCTGCTGGCCGCGGCCGCCGCCGCCCCGACCGTCGCCGGCGCGGTAGGTCCCCGCCGCGTGCCAGGCCATGCGGATGAAGAACGGGCCGTAATGGCCGTAATCGGCCGGCCACCAGTCCTGGCTGTCGGTCATGAGCGCCTTGAGATCGGCGATGACGGCGTCAAGGTCGAGCGCCTCGAACGCCTTGACGTAATCGAAGCCCTCTCCGTTCGGGTCGGACTCGGCCGTGTTCTGGTGCAACACCGAGATGTTGAGCTGATTGGGCCACCAGTCGCGGTTGCTGCGGCCGCGCGAACGCGGCGCCGGATTGAGGACGTCGGTTTTCGACGTTTCGGTGGTGATGGGTTGCCCGGTGTCGGTCATGCGAATGCTCCCTGAGTCTGGCTTTTGCGCCGGTATCGCCCGGCCACGCTGATAAGGCCAATTGATTGCGCTACTCGATGTGATAATTGTGACTTATGCCATCTCCCACCCTGCGCCAGCTCCAATACGCCGCGGCCGTGGCCCGCTTTGGGCATTTCGGCCGCGCCGCCGAGGCCTGCGCCGTGACCCAGCCGGCGCTGAGCCAGCAGATCGCGGCACTCGAGGCGCAGTGCGGCACCGCGCTCTTTGATCGCCTCAGCGGCGGCGTCAGACTGACGCCTTTCGGCCAGCAGTTCATTGATCTGGCGCAAGAGGTGCTCGACAGCGCCGAGCGCGTGGCGACGCTGATCGATACGCATGCCGGGCGGCCCAACCGCCCGGTCCGGTTCGGCATCATCCCGACGGTGGCACCCTACCTGCTGCCGCACCTGTTTCCGGCGCTGACCGCGCAGATGCCGGCCGTCGCCTTCGCGGTGTCCGAAAGCCGCACCGAACAATTGCTCGACGGGCTCACCGACGGCTCGCTCGACCTCGCTTTGATCGCGACAACGCCACCGGCCGGCGGACCGAAACTGACGACGGCGGCGCTGTTCGAGGACGATTTCGTGCTGGCGACCCCGGCCGGCGATGGCGACCGCGAGCCGGTGGCGCTGGCGGCGGTCGATACGAGCCGCATGCTGCTGCTCGACGAGGGCCACTGCTTCCGCGACCAGGCGCTGGCGGCCTGCGGGCTGACCGCCGACCGCACCAGAACCTTCGCCGCCACGTCGCTATCGACAATTGTCGAGTTCGTCGCCAACGGCCAGGGCATCACGCTGCTGCCCGAAATCGCGCTGCGTAAAGAGACGGCCGGCGACCGCATCGCCATCCACCGGCTCGCCTCCCCGGGCGCGGGACGCATGCTGTCGCTCGTTTGGCGCGAGGCGACGCCATTCGCGGCGCTGTTTGAGGAGATCGCGGCGGTGATCCGCAGGACTCACGCAGTGTAGAGCGACTGCTCCCAGGTGCGGAGCCTGACCACGTCGCCGGGGCGGACCTCGCCCTCGCGCTCGACCCAGCCGAGGAGGCCACGCTTGTGTTTGGCGGCCTTGACGAAGCCGAATTCGAGGTCGGGACGGCCGGGGACATTGGCGGCGATGGCGGCGCCGGACTTCTTGCACGGGCCGTTGTCGCCATCGATGCGCACGGTGGCGCCCGAAGGGAACATGAGCAGCGTGCGCGGCGGCAACTGGCTCAACTGTGGAACGCCGCTCAACAGGATGTTGCCGCCGATCCATTCCGGCCGGAGCTCGTCGATGGCAAGCGCCGCGGCGACCTCGGCATTCTCCTCGGCGGAAAGGATCGAGAGCTGGCGCTCGTTGCGCATCGGCGTGCCGCGCGGATACCAGGGTTCGCGCGGGCCGCTATTGCGGTAGAGGCCGGCATGGCGGTCGCCGGGAATGCCGTCGTAGGTGAGGTTGAGCACCTCGAGCGGCTCGGACACGAAGGTGTCGCGCGGCGCCCAGTAGACGCCCTTGACCATGGCCTCGATCGTCCGTGCCGGCAGGTACTCGGCCATTACGCCGCCCTGCCCCGCCGCATAAAGGAGTCGGCGCTATAGATGGCGAGCGACAGCCAGATCAGGCCAAAGCTCAATAGCCGGACGGGATTGATCGGTTCGCCGAAGGCGGTGATGGCGAGGAGGAAGGCAATGGATGGGCTCAGATATTGCAGCATGCCGATGGTGGTGAGCCTGAGCCGCTGCACGGCATAGGCAAACATCAGGAGCGGCGCGGCGGTGGCGGGGCCGGTGAGCAGCAAGAGGAGGAAGTGGTACGGATCGGCATGGAGGCCGACCCCGCCATCGCGGATGAAGGTGTAGGCCAGATAGGCGATGGCGAGCGGTGTCAGGATCAGCGTTTCGACGAACAGCCCCGAGGCCGAGCCGACCTTGGCGGTCTTGCGGAAGTAGCCGTAGAACCCGAAGGTCAGCGCCAGGCTGACGGCGATCCAGGGGAAGCGACCGACACCGATGGCCTGGATGACGATGGCGAGGATCGCGACGCCGATGGCGGTCCACTGCCAGGGGTTCTGCCGCTCGCCTAGGAGCACCATGCCGATGGCGACATTGACCAGCGGATTGATGAAATAGCCGAAGCTCGCCTCCAGCACCTGGTTCTGCTCGACCGCCCACACGAAGATGAGCCAGTTGGCCGCGAGCAGCACGGACGAGATGACCATGCTGCGCAGCGTTTGCGGATCGCGCAGCGCCGCTGCCACCTCCGACATGCGATTGCGCAGCAGCAGGATAGCGCCCACGACGAACAGCGACGCGATGGTGCGGTCGGCCACGATGGTGACCGCGCCCACATCCTGCAGGGCGTGGAACAGCAGGGGCAGGAAGCCCCAGAGCAGGTAGCAGACAAGGCCGACGATCAGGCCGGACTGCGCATCGCGCGCCGCTGCCTTCTCGTCGATGGTGGTTTCGGGAGTGGCCAAGACATCTACGCCGCGGCGGGAGCCACGGTCCTCAATGCGGCGCTTCTAGCAAGCCCGTACGGTAGCGCGCCAATCATTCTTTTTGATTTGGATGCTCACGAACTGTGATGGGCCAACCAATCGGCGGGATGCGCGTTCTCGTTCTGCATTAGAGGAGAATCCGCCATGAAAGCCAAAGTCACCTGGATCGTCATCGCCGATGGGAACCAGGCGAAGATTTTCGAGCATGACGGCCCCGGCAAGGGCCTGAGGGCGCTCAAGGAGCTGAACTTCGAGCAGGAACCGCTCAAGGCGCAGGAGATCATGGCGGACAAGCCCGGCCGCAGCTTCGCCTCGGCCGGCCCCGGCGCGCGCTCGAGCATGGAGTATTCCTCCGATCCGGTGGAGGTGCGCGAGCGCCGCTTCGTCGAAAAGCTCGCCGACATGCTCAACGAGAAGCAACAGGAGGGCAAGTTCGACCGGCTGGTGATCGCGGCCGCGCCTGCCGCGCTGGGAGACATTCGCCCTGCTCTCAGCAACCAGGTGAAGGAAACGATCCTCGCCGAGATGCCCAAGGATCTCACCAATATCCCGGTGCCCAAGCTGGCCGAGCATTTCGACGGCCTGATTGCCGTGTAGGGACCGCGGGGGCCGTCGGAGCGAACTGCAACGAAGTTCTATCGACCCGGCTCCTTCGCCGAGCGATCGACGTCACCTCGCGGCGCTTTCGACCTCGCGCGGATGCGTGCCGGAGCGCCTGTCGTCGCGCATTCGGATGCGCGGCGCCGCGGGAGCGGGGTCAACATCATCGATGCGCAGATGCGAGAAGAGCTGCGCGGCGAGCGAACTCGCCTGCCACGCCTGGCCGGCCGCCGAATAGACCAGGACCTGGAGGCCGCCGCCTTCGGGAAGCACGCGATAGAAGTGCTGGTAGAGTACTTCCGAGCCATTGCGCAGCCCGGGATAGATCATCAGGTCGAAGGTGCCGCCGGCGGCCGGCCATTGCAGCTCCTGCAGCGCGCCATCGCCGCTCTGCGCGGCGGCGGTGTCGAGCACGATGTCGCGCAGCTCGTCGCGCGTCCAGTCGCCCGGCTCGTCGCGGATCAACAAGCCCATCCGATGCTCGGCGTCCTGATAGTAGTAGGTCTCGCCTGGCTCGGGCGATGTCGGAATCCATGCAGCCGGAACGCAAACCTCATAGCCGCCGCTCCAGGCCGTAATCGCCTGGCACGCATCCGCCGCATCGCCGCTCCATTTGCTGAACGGATAGCCGAAACGCTCGTCCAGCCAGTCGAGGCTCTGCGCACCGTCGACATCCACGCCCAGCTGCGCAATCTCCCTGCCGTCGAGGACGTAGAGCGCTTCGGGCGGTGTGCGCAGCATGGCGGTGGCGATGCGCGTGTCGACACCGAACTCGAACAGCAGGTCGAGCAGATCGGCGAGATCACGCTGCAACGAGTGCGCGGTGAAGCCGGGATCGCTCACCTGATGCACACCGAGCTGCCCGGTGGCGCGGCGGTCGACGCCGGCAAAGAAGATGTAGGCGCAGGCCGAGTAGCACCCGCTCTGCAACGGCACATAGGTGGCGAGGCCGAGTCCGCGGACCTGCCGGGCGATGGCTTCGGCCTCATCGACATGTCCGCCATCACTTGCCAGCACCAGCGTCGACGCTTCGGGTGCGGCGCGGCGGGCCCGCATGAAATCGTCGGCGGCGCCCAGTTCGATGCTGCCATCGAGATAGATCAGCTCGGGCTCGTCCGAATAGACCGAGAACGATCCGAAATGCTGTTCCTCGAAAGCACCGGCGACCGCGCCCGAAACGAGCGCGACCGCCAGACCGAGGGCAACTGCCTTCACGATGGGATCAGCCGCCGATCTTGGCGGTGGCTGCGAAGATGCCGGCGCGGAACGCCGAAGCCGTGGCGTCCGTCTCGAGGCTATAGGCAAGAATCTGCAGCGAACCGTAGCCCGGCGCCGAGTAGTAGAAGTTCTGGAACAGGATCGGCTGCCCGCTGTTTGGGATGGTGTACTCAACCACGTTGAACGGCTTGCCGTCGACATTGATGATGCGCTCGCGCACGATCTTGACGTCGTCGGCCGTACCGCCCGAACCGGTGATGGCGTTCTGAATGATCGCGTCGCGGAACTGCGCGGCCGGGATCGTCTCCTTCTCGGTGATCAGCATCAGGCCGAAATTCTGGTCGGCCGTCAGGTACGAAAATTCCTGCGCACCGGTCCCCTCGATCGCTTGCCATTCGCTGTCGATGCAGCCGGTGAGCGCGATGGTGGTGGACGAGATATCCGTGCAGGCCGCAAAGGCCGGTATGGCGGTGAGCAGCGCCAGGCCGGCGCCGGCGACGAGAGTTTTGAGCATGTGAGTCCCCATGGATTGCCCCTTGCTGCCATTGGGTGCACGGGAGCCGATGACTGGCAAGAGGCTATGGCAATCGGTCCGAAATTTGCTGAACAAGCGGTGTTTTCGCGTCAGTTACTCGTCGAGCGCGTCGAGGAACTCCATCAGCAGCGGCTGGAAGAGGTCGGGGCGCTCGAGATTGGGCAGGTGCGCGGTGCCCTCGAGGATGACGGCGAAGGCGTTGGGCAGATCGTCGCTGAGCCCGTCATGGCGGGCGAGGATGTAGTTGAAATCGAGGTCGCCGGCGACGAGCAGCGCCGGCGCATTGATCTCGCCGATGCGGTCGCGGGCGGACGGACGCTTGCTCTCCTGGGTCAGCGGCGGCTGCTTGGTGAGCGCCCGCATGTTCATGTCGAGGAACAGCTCGCGCACGGTGCCACCGACGCGGCCGTTCGGCGAACGCGGACCATCGAGCCAGGCATGGGCGTCGACCCGGTTCTGGAACTCGGGGTCGCCGCGCTCCTCGGCGTCCTCGAGCACCGCTTCCATCTGCCGGTCGCTGTCGCTCAGATCGTAGTGGCCGCCGGTGACCGCGGTCCCCACGAGAACCAGTCCCGCTGTGCGCCCCGGATGCCGGAGCGCGAAATCGATGGCGAGGCCGCCACCCATCGAGCAGCCGACGAGCACGGCGGCGTGAATGCCGAAATGCGCCAGCACCGCGTCGAGATCATCGAGATGGCTGAACGGCTCGTCCGGCGACACCGCTTCGCCGAAGCCGCGCCGCGTGTAGGCGAGCGTGCGGAACCCCTCATCGGCCACGGCCGCGACCTCGGCGGCCCACATCCGATGGTCGCAAACGCCGGCATGGAGAAAGACGACGGGAATGCCGCCCTCGGGCCCGGCGGTGATGACGGGCAGGCGCGCCGCGCCGACGGAAACGATGGTCTCGATCATGCGCGATGCTTGCCCGGCGCACGCGATGCGGTCAACACGAGCGGCGGCCACAATGGCGCGTGACAAGCGCGCGGCGTTTTGGCAGAGCGGAAGCCTCACCCTTTCTTGCCCCAGGGACGGACATGAAGATCGGCGGCCTGCTTCTGTGCTTTGCGGGCATGGCCCTGCTGTGTGCCATGGATGCCGTGGCCAAGGGCCTTGGGGCGCATCTCAACGCCTTCCAGATCGGCTTCGTGCGCTATGGCGGCGCGGCGGTCTGGCTGGTGCTTTATGTCGCCCTGGCACGCCAGAGCTGGCCCAAGCTCGGCAACTGGCGCCGCCACGTGCTGCGCGGCCTGCTGATGGTGGTGACGGCATGCCTGTTCTTCTACGGTGTGACGCACCTGCCGCTCGCCATTGCCACGGCGCTGGCGATGAGCGCCCCCATCTATGTGTCGCTGTTTGGCATCGTGTTCTTCAAGGAGCGGCCCTCGCCCGTGCTCGCCATTGCGATCGTGCTGGGCATCATCGGCTCGGCGGTGATGGTGATCGGCGGCGATGCGAGCGGCGCGACCGACATCACCGGCTGGATCGCCGGCCTCCTCGCCCCCATCACCTACGCGGCGGCAATCGTGCTGCTCAAGCACCATGCGGACGACGACAGCGCGGTGGCGCTGACGCTGAGCACTGCCGCCGTCGCGGCGCTCGTCCTCGTGCCGCTCGCCCTCCCCGGCTTCCCGGCCCCGGTGGACCAGATGTGGTGGCAATTGCCATTGATCGGCTTCTTCGGTGCCTGCGGCTTCGTGCTGCTGACGACGGGGCTGCGGACAACGCCGGCCTCGAGCTTCGCCATCGTCGACTATGCGAGCCTGCTCTGGGCCGCGGCCTTCGGCTTCGTGTTCTTCGCCGAAGTGCCGCAACTGCGCTTCTGGATCGGCGGCGCGCTGATCGTCGCCGGCTGCGCGCTCGGCATGGTGGCAACGAGCCGCGCCGCCGGGGTGACGGAACCGCAGACGCCCGCCGCGTCGAGCTAGCCGACGACGGCCTCCGTGAGCCGCTCGGCGCTGCCCGGCGCGAAGGCGGCGGGCAGGCCGTAATAGCGATGTGCCTCGGTGACTTCGTAGCCGCCGGCGGGATAATCCGCGCGCGCCGGGATGTAGCCGGGATTGCCGTTGGCGAGGCTGATCACGAAGGGCGTCGGACCTGCCGGAAGCTGCGCCCGGATGGCAAGCGCGGTGCCCGCGAAGACCTCGCCGGGCAGGAACAGCAGTGGAAGGCCGCTCCAGCCGAAGGCGGCCACCCTGCCCCGCCACGGCGCCAGCGGCTCGCGCGCGGTGGTGCGCGCCCAGTTCGCCCAGTGCCGGTAGAGCGTCGCCCAGGCGGGTGATGCGGCGTTCGCGGCCAGCCCATCCCACTCGCGGGCAAGGTCGTCGAAATCGCCGGTCTCGGTGCGCGCCAGCGCGAGCTCCACGGGCGTGGCGCGGGCGGTGATGCCGCCGCTCAGCGGGGCGAGCGGCGCTGCGAGCACCGACTGCGCGAGTTTGAGGCCGAGGCGTTCGGCCTCGGCATAGGTGCGGTCGGGCGGCGTGTCGGTGCTGATCGAGGATTCCGGCGAATGGCCGGTGCTGACATCGCCCGAGCAGCCGGGCAGGAACAGCGCGATCGCCCCGGGATGCGCGGCTTCGACAGCGCTGCGGGCATAGTGCGGAAAATCGGAGGTATAGAGCCGGTTGCCCGCACCGAGCACGACCGGATGGCAGCCATGCGCGAAGGCGACGGCAAGCACCGTGCCGTCGAGGGTTTCGACGCGCAGCACCGGCACATTGGGATCGATGGCGCCGCCCTCGGTGCGGCGGTTGAACGCGATTCCAGGATTGTCGCCATTGCCGGCCGACAGGCGGGCAGGCCGGCGACGCGCGGCCGCCTGCCGGATGGCCTCGACACAGCCATCCTCGAGCTGCCGCAGGAAGGCGGGGTCGGCGGAACCGCCGCCACGGCCCGGCATCGGCATCGGTCCGCCATGCGTGTGCGTCGCGATGACGACGACATGGTCCTCGGCGAGGCCGGAGCGGGCGCGGATGCGCGCGCAACTGTCCTCGTGGAGGCCGAGCACGTCGGCGACGACGATGGCGGTGTCGTCGATGACCAGCGCCCGCGCCGTGAGCGGATCATGCGCGCCCGTCGCGGGCTCGCTGCGCGCGGCGTAGCCGCACATCATGAGGCCGGGCGGCGGCGTGATGTCGACGCTGGCGGCGCCGGCTTCAACGATGGTGGTCATTGCTTGGGCTCCAGGGCGATGTCCATGCGGACGAGATCGGGATCGTCGGGATCGGGGCCGGCGTCGCGCCAGCCCAGCGCGCGATAGAAGGCGCGGGCCTTGCCATTGGCCGCGTGCACATCGAGCCAGGCGGTCGTAGCGCCGCGGCTCGCGACCTCGTCAAGCGCCGCCGCGCTGAGCGCGCGGCCGATGCCGCGGCGCTGCAACATGGGATCGACATAGAGGTGCCAGAGATAATTGGCATCGGTCGCACGGCCCGCTTCACCCAGCGAGTAGAAGCCGGCGATGACGCCGTCGGCGAGCGCCACGCGAAACGCCGCCTGCCGCTTGTCCCACGCCCGCGCCATCATCGCCGGCGCATCGTCGACATCGGCCTGCCGCAGGAGGCCGAGATAGGCGTCGCGCCAGGAGCGTAGGGCCATGGCGATGAAGGCACCGCGCTCGGTGGGGTGCACGGGGCGGATGAGGATGGCGGCAGGAGCGGCGGGCGTGGCAAGCATTGGCCGGTTGGAAAGAGCTGCGGAAGCGACGGGCATCTGTGGAAAGGTCTCGGCTGCGGCCAAACTGTCTGCCCCGCAACAGACTCTCAATCAAGACTCGGCTAACAATCGATTCGAGCCATTGTTCTCTCTTTGTTCTTGTGCCATGGTGTCGTGGTAATGGGGTTCGGAACATGAACGTACATTTCAGCGAGACCAATGCCAGTTTGCTGGCGACGGCAGGCAAGCGGCGGTTCCGGACGATTCTCGCGGACCCGCCGTGGCGGTTCACCAACCGTACCGGAAAGGTGGCGCCCGAACACCGCCGCCTCGCTCGCTACGGCACGATGTCCACCGACGAGATTTGTGCGATGCCCGTCTCGAGCGTCGCCGAGTCAACTTCACATCTCTATCTCTGGATCCCGAACGCGATGCTTCCGGACGGGCTCAAGGTGATGGAAGCGTGGGGCTTCCAATACAAGGCGAACATTGTCTGGCACAAGATCCGCAAGGATGGCGGTTCGGATGGGCGTGGAGTTGGATTCTACTTCCGCAACGTCACCGAACTCCTCTTGTTCGGCGTTCGCGGCAAGAACGCGCGCACCGAGGCGCCGGGACGAAGCCAGGTCAACTACATGTCGTCGCGCAAACGCGAGCACTCGCGCAAGCCGGACGAACAGTACGATCTAATCGAAGATTGCTCGAAGGGGCCCTATCTCGAGCTGTTCGCACGGGGCACGCGGCCGGGCTGGACCTATTGGGGCAATCAGGCAGACGAAAGCTACGCGCCCACCTGGGACACTTATGCCTATAATTCGGCGGCTGAATGAGCGGTCTACCCAAGATCGATTTGATCCCCGGCTGGGACTGCTACGACTGGCGCAATGGCGGCGCTGTTTTAGAGCACAGTCATCCAGCCGAGTGGGCAGACATTGTGAGCGTCCTGACCGCATTTCGGCTCAAACATACGGATGTCCAGAAGAAGGGGGGCGGCAAAACGGCGGTCGCCGCGGCTGTCGACGGTGAGTTCTACGCCCGCGCTTGGGCCGAGAAGGAGTTCAAGACCGCAATCATTGTCGACGACGTCAAGAGCGATTCACCCACTCACAGCGTCGATTGCTTCAGGGGCAAGATCGCACTCGAAGTGGAGTGGAATAACAAAGACCCGTTCTACGATCGAGACTTGAACAACTTCCGCCTGCTCTTCGATCTGCGCGTAGTCGACGTGGGGGTGGTTGTCACGCGATCCACGGAACTTCAACGCTGGCTGCAAAAGCGCTACGCGGACTTTGACAAGTCGAAGGACACGTTCGGTCCGTCGACCACTCATATGGACAAGCTAACCCCTCGCATAGTAGGCGGCGGGGCGGGTGGTTGCCCTGTTCTGGTTTTTGCGATGACGTCGGCGCTGTACGTTGACGACCGACCGAGCAGCGCTGCTATCTAGTGATCGGGTTGGCCACCGCCGATCGCGTAGGTGCGTGGCACTGTCTGGCCGGCGACTAGCGCTGGCCATTCCTGTCACTTCCAAGTGGCTCCTCGTCTTCTCCGTCGAACAGGTCGCCCATATCTCTGGTCTTGCCTGCGGTGACGTCGCGGCCGCGAGTTGCGCACGAGTGAGGGATCAACTGTGGCCATGCAACAGCGTTGAAAACACCGCCGCCTCGCCGAAACACCGTGTCCCCGCACGCACAACGGTGCGTACTCCCGATGAGCCGCTTTGCCTGCTTCTTCTTTCTTCGCGCGACTAGTGTGGCGCGGACATAGGTGGTACCGCCACGACGCTTACGACGGAGGTAGCCCCTCCGGGATGTCTTCTCATCCATGTCCGCCCCCGAATCACCCTTGGAAGGCAGACATGATAGCTCGACTGGACCGACTACCTCTCCAGCGGCTTATACGTCGCCCGCTTGGGATTGACCGAGTCCGGCCCGAGCCGCCGGATTTTGTCCGCCTCGTAGTCGGCGAAGTTCCCCTCGAACCATTCGAAGTGGCTGTTGCCTTCATAGGCCAGCATGTGCGTCGCCAGGCGGTCGAGGAACATGCGGTCGTGGCTGATGATCACGGCGCAGCCGGCGAATTCCTCCAGCGCTTCTTCGAGCGCGGCGAGGGTTTCGGTGTCGAGGTCGTTGGTGGGCTCGTCGAGGAGCAGCACGTTGGCGCCCGACTTCAGCATCTTGGCGAGGTGCACGCGGTTGCGCTGGCCGCCTGACAGGTTGCCGACCTTCTGCTGCTGGTCGGAGCCCTTGAAGTTGAAGGCCGAGGTGTAGGCGCGCGAATTCATCTCGCGCTTGCCCAGGAGCAGCAGCTCGTTGCCGCCGGAGATTTCCTCCCACACCGTCTTGTTGGGCGCGAGCGTGTCGCGGCTCTGGTCGACATAGCCCAGATGCACGCTGTCGGCGATGGTGATCGAACCGCTGTCGGGCTTCTCCTGGCCGGTGAGCATGCGGAACAGCGTGGTCTTGCCCACGCCGTTGGGTCCGATGATGCCGACGATGCCGCCGGGCGGCAGCTTGAAGCTCAGATTGTCGATCAGCAGGCGATCGCCATAGGACTTGGAGACGCCGTCGATGTCGATGACGTTCTGGCCGAGCCGCTCGCCGGGTGGAATGATGATCTGGGCGGTGGACGAGAGCGTGCGCGCCTCGTTGACCTTGACCAGTTCGTCATAGGCACGGATACGCGCCTTGGATTTCGCCATGCGCGCCTGCGGCGACTGGCCCATCCATTCGCGCTCGCGCTCGAGCACCTTGGCGCGGGCGGCGTCCTCGGACTGCTCCTGCGCGAAGCGCTTGGCCTTGGCGCCCAGATAGGCCGAGTAATTGCCCTCATAGGGAATGCCGCGGCCGCGATCGAGCTCGAGAATCCAGCCGGTGACATTGTCGAGGAAGTAGCGGTCGTGGGTGATGATCAGCACGGCGCCGGGGAATTCGCGCAGATGCCGCTCGAGCCACGCCGTGGTCTCGGCGTCGAGATGGTTGGTCGGCTCGTCGAGGAGGATGAGGTCGGGCTTGCTGAGCAGCAATGCGCACAGCGCGACGCGGCGCTTCTCGCCGCCCGACAGGTTGTCGACCGAGGCATCGCCGGGCGGGCAGCCCAGCGCTTCCATGGCGACGCCGACCTGGGATTCGAGGTCCCACAGGTTTTCGGCGTCGATCCGGTCCTGGAGCTTGGTCGCCTCCTCCGCCGTTTCGTCGGAGTAGTTCATCATCAGCTCGTTGTAGCGGTCGAGGACGTCCTTCTTTTCCTTGACGCCGGTCATGACGTTGCCGAGCACATTGAGCGCCGGATCGAGCTGGGGCTCCTGCGGCAGGTAGCCGACCCTGGCGCCGTCGGCGAGCCAGGCTTCGCCGGTGAAATCGGTATCGATGCCCGCCATGATCCTGAGCAGCGTCGACTTACCCGAGCCATTGGGACCGAGCACGCCGATCTTGGCGTCGGGGTAGAAACTGAGATGGATGTTGTCGAGGACCTTCTTCCCGTTGGAGTAGGACTTCGACATTCCGTGCATGTGATAAATGAACTGGCGCGCCATGAGGCGGGAATCCTGCCGCTGCTGGTGATTTGCGCCCGTATGTAGGGGAAGGCGGCGAGTGGGGCAACTGCCCCAAAAGGATCGGGCCGGCGCCGCTTCCCGCATCTAGCCAAGCCGGTGCATTAGCGTTAATACAACAACCATGAGCGCGCCGCTCGAGCGCGTCACAGGGAGTTGCCCATGCCGTCGCCGTTCACCCGCAAGTTCCGCTCGCTCCTGCCCGGCCAGCAGTCTGAACTGACGATCATCAACGCGGACGGAACGGACCGCGACGTGATCCTTGCCGTCGATGACGCGATCATCGAGGCGCCCAACTGGCACCCCGGCGGCGATTTCCTCGTGTTCAACGCCGGCGGCGAGATCTGGCGGATCAATGTCGACGGCACGGGGCTCAGCCGGATCGAGACGGGGACGATCCGCGACCTCAACAACGACCACGTGCTGTCGCCCGACGGGCGGACGATCTACCTCAGCAACCAGAGCGACGGCGCGCTCTATTCGGTGCCCATCGAGGGCGGCACGCCGACCAAGGTGTCCAACGACCACGCGACGCCACACCATTACTATCTCCACGGCATCTCACCCGACGGGACGACGCTGTCCTATGTCGCGGTCGAGGGCCCGGAGGGGAAGAAGCGGGTCAACATCTTCACCATCCCCGCCTCGGGCGGGCCGGACACGCGGCTCTCCGATGTGAGCTATCCCAATGACGGGCCGGAGTATTCGCCGGACGGCAGATGGATCTATTTCAGCAGCGAGCGCGACGCGACCGAGCCGGGGCACGCCCAGTGCTATCGCATGCGGCCCGACGGCAGCGGCATCGAGCGGCTCAGCACCAGCGAGCGGGTCGACTGGTTCCCGCACATCTCGCCCGACGGCACGCACTGCGTCTATATCAGCTACCCCAGGGGCACGCTGGGCCATCCGCCCGACAAGGATGTGCGGCTGATGCTGATGCCGTCCGACGGGAGCTGGCACAAGGAGATTATCGCCCTGTTCGGCGGCCAGGGGACGATCAACGTCAACAGCTGGGCCCCCGACAGCAAGCGCTTCGCCTATGTGGCCTATCCCGTGCTGAACTAGGCGCGGGCGGCTCACCGCGCTGCCGGATCAAAATTACCCGACGCCATGTCGTAATTACTTGACATAGTGTCCGCTACGTCATACATCCGCATCGGCAACGATGCGAGGATGGCGATGACGCATAAGGAACTCGAGGCGTGGGTGATGGTGCTGAGCGCCGTCGTGATTTCGGGGTGGGTGTGGTGGGACGCCACGCGGAACGGCGTGCCCGCCGACGTCTCGGGCGCGGCGTGGAAGATGGTGTGGGCGATCGGCTATTCGATCCTGTTCAACATCGTCGCGATGATCGTCGGGCACATCCTGTTCGGGATCTTCACCGGCGGGCGGGAACTGGCCGATGAGAAGGCCGACGAGCGCGACCGGCTGATCAATGGCCGCGCCATGCGCAACGGCTACTTCGTGCTGTCGATCGGTGTGCTGGGCGTACTGGTCTGGCAGGGCCTGGGGCTGTCGGCGGAGCTTGGCCCCTATGCCCTGTTCGGCATCTCGATGCTGGCAGGCGGCACCTATGCCCTGTCGCAGCTCGTCTATTACCGGATCAGCTGAGCCATGGGCAAAGGTGAGCCGCGCATCGCCAATACCGTGCGCACGCTGCGCTTCCATGCCGGCGAGATGACCCAGGCGCAACTGGCCGAAAAGGTCGGCGTGACGCGCCAGACGATCGTCGCGATCGAACAGGGCCGCTACTCGCCGTCGCTCGAAGTGGCCTTCCGCATCGCACGGGTGTTCGGCGTTCCGCTTGAAACGGCATTCCAGTACGAGGACTGACAGATGAAAGCTGCCTATGTCGACCGCTACGGCCCACCCGAGGTGATCGAAGTGCGCGAGGTGCCGGCGCCCTCTCCCGGCCCGCACGATGTTCTCGTGCGGCAGATGGCATCCAGCGTGTCGCCGGCAGACTGCGCGTTCCGCTCGGCCGACCCGTTCATCGTGCGCCTCTTCGATGGGCTGACCAAGCCCAAGAACCCGATCCCGGGCGGCGCGGTGGCGGGCGTCGTCGACGCGGTGGGCGCGGCGGTCACCCGCTTCGCGCCGGGCGACCGGGTGTTCGGCACCACCGATCCCAAGCCCGGAGCGATGGCCGAGCTGGTGCTGGTGCCCGAGGATGGCGCGCTGGTCGCCATGCCCGACGGCCTCGATTTCAACCAGGCGGGCGGGCTGACCTACAGCTTCCTCACCGCCATGCCCTTCCTGCGCGACGAAGCGAAGCTGCAGCCGGGGCAGACGATCCTCATCAACGGCGCGGCGGGCAGCATCGGCACCATCGCGGTGCAATTGGCAAAGCACATGGGCGCCAAGGTGACGGCGGTGTGCAGCACGCGCAGCATCGAGCTCGTGCGCACGCTCGGCGCGGATATCGTGATCGACCGGACAAAAATGGACTTCACCGAAGGCGCTGCAAAATACGACACGGTGTTCGACGCCGTGGGCAAGAGCAGCTACCGCGCATGCCGCGGCATCCTCAAGTCCGGCGGCATCTATCTGACGACGGTGCCGTCCTTCGCGATCCTCGGCCACATGCTGCGCGGCAAGCATGCCGACGGGACTCGCGCCAAGCTCGCAACGACCGGACTGCGTCCGACTGCCGACAAGGCCCGGGACATGGTGGTGCTCAGGGAGTTGGTTGAAGCCGGAGTGCTGCGAAGCGTGATCGACCGCGTCTATCCGCTGCGCGAGATTGCCGAGGCGCATCGCTATGTCGAGACGGGCACCAAGGCCGGCGACGTGATCGTGACTATTGCCTAGCGAGCGTTTCGCGCGGAAAGCCGGCGAAGGCCACCTCAGCCGTCGCGGACTTCGGCAAGCAGCCACTGCCCCACCGGCCACATGGCCGCATAGTGCTTGAGGCAGAGGTCGGCGAGCTTGGGCTTGCCGGCGGCTGCGGCGGGCAGCGAGATCGAGACGTAGAGGCCCTCATAGAGGAGGTACTCGGCACGATCGGGATCGGCCTCGAAACCGCGCGGCATGAGCTTGCGCGTCTTGCCGCCGATCTCGTACTTGCCCTTGGCCCCGACCGCCGCGATGGCCGCGAGCAAGGCCTTGCCCGAGCGCGGATGAATCACCGACTGGCGGTAGGCATCGAGCGCTTCGCCATGCAGCATATAGATGCCGACGCCGAGCTGCAGGTGCTGCGGCGTGAGCTCGAACCAGAAGCCGGGCACATCCCATTGCCGCCTGTCGCCATGCCAGAACCAGAGCCCCAGATGCTCCTTGTAGGGCCGCTTATCCTTGGAGAAGCGGATGTCGCGATTGATGCGGCTCATCGAGCCATTGACCTTGGCCTCGTACTGCACCTCGGGCGCGATAGCCCTGAGCCGGGGGCCGAGCTCTTCGACGAAGGCGCGCGCCGGCGCGATGTAGCCGGCTTCGTAGAGCGCGCGGTTCTCGTCGAACCACGCCTTCTCATTGTGTGCGTGGATTCCCTCAAGGAACCCCAGCGTTTCGGGCGGGAAGCCTTTGAAGCTCATGTCTCGATCCAGACGGGGACGGACTTGAAGGCTGGCGTCTTGCTGCGCGGGTCGACCGCCGTGCCGCAGAGGACATTGGCCTCGGGATAGTAGGCAAGCGCCGAGCCGCGCGGCAGGTCAAAGGCGGTGGCAACGGCGCTCATCCGGCCGCGGTCGGAGGCGAGAGTGATGCGCCCCCCCTCGGGGATACCGGCGGCCGACATGTCGTCGCGATTGAGGAACACGGCATCGCGCGGCGCCTTGTAGCGGTAGCTGTCGTGCTCCTCATAGATGATGGTGTTGAACTGGCCCTCCGACCGCACCGTGGCGAGAGTCAGCTTGCCACCATCGGCCGCCGGGATGGGCGTGACGACGAAGTGCGCACGGCCGTCGGGCGTGCCGAACTCGGGGGCGTGGAGAACCCGGTTCCTGATGTGGAATTCCTTGCGCGCCACGTCGATGTCCGCCAGTTGCTCCATGCCGGGTACCACCGATGCGATGACCTTGCGCACCTCGCTGTGTTCCTTGAACCGCGCGAAGGGGATCGGCGAGCCGGGCATCAGGCGCGTGGCGAGATCGCACAGGATCACGGTTTCCGGCCGCACATTGTCGAGCCGCTCGATGCCGCCGTCGCTGAGGCGCACGAAGTTGAACATCGATTCCTGCGTGGTGGGCGACCACTCCTCGTCACGCGCCGTGACGGGAAGGATCATCGACTCCCCCTCCCCCAGCCCGTGGACATGACCGCGGTTCATGGTGGTGGTGAGGAAGAGCTTGAAGCCGATTGCCTCCATGGCGCGCGTCGCGAACTCGGTATCGGGCGTCGCGCCCCACAGATTGCCGCCCATGATGATGGCGGCGTCGATGCTGCCCGCGGCGGCAGCCTCAAGCCCGGCGAGTGTGTCGACGCCCTTCTCGCGCGGCAGCGTGACGCCGAAGGCCCGCTCCATCGCGGCGTAAATTTCGGCCGACACGATCGGCTTGACCCCGATGGTGCCGATGCCCTGGACGTTGGAATGGCCGCGCAGCGGCAGGAGGCCGGCAAAGGGCCGGCCGAGCATGCCGCGCAGCAGCGCCAGATTGGCGATGGCCTCGACATTGGCGGTGCCGTGGAGATGGTGCGTCATCCCCATGCCCCAGGCAAAGACGACATTCTTCCGCCTCGCATAGGTCGAGGCTACGCGCACGATGTCGTCGCGCGAGATACCGCAGGTGGCGCTGATCTCGTCCCAGCCCAGCGCCTCGAGATCGGCGCGGAACGCGACGAAACCTTCGGCGTGCGCGGCAAGGAAGCCCGCATCCTCGGCACCGAGCTCGAGCACCGCCTTGGCGAGACCCTTGAACAGCGCGATGTCGGTGCCGATGCGCGGCTGCAGCCAGTCGGAGGCGATCTCGTCGCCGCCGCGCAGCAGTGAGCCGGGGCTCTTGGGCACCGCGAACTTGACCAGCCCGGGTTCCTTCGCCGGATTGATGACGATGACGTCACCGCCTTTGTCGCGGCAGTGCTTCAGCATGTGGATGAAGCGCGGATGGTTGGAGGCGGGATTGGCGCCGATAACGAAGATCAGGTCGGCGCCGGTGAGATCGTTGAGCTCGACGGTGGCCGTTCCCTTGCCGATGGTGGTCGCGAGCCCCTCGCTGGTCGCCTGATGGCAATAGTAGGAGCAGTTGTTGACGTTGTTGGTGCCCCACGCCCGGGCAAGGAGCTGGAACACGAAGCCGGCTTCGTTCGACGAGCGGCCGGAGGAATAGAAGAAGGTTCTGTTGGGATCGAGCGGCTTGAGCTTTTTCGCCGCGAGATCGAGCGCCCAGTCCCAGCTCACCGGCCGCCATTTGTCGCTGCGCGGTCCTTTGTAGAGCGGCGTGTTGAGCCGGCCGAGCTTCTCCATCTGCCGGCCAGTGAGCCGCGACAGCTCCTCGATGGTGTGATCGAAGGTGTCGTGCGCAATCCCGGGCTGGATGTCGGTCGACTGCGCCTGGACCGATTTGTTGCAGACCGAAGGAAACTCGCCCAGCTCATTGGTCATACCGCCCATCTGGCCGCCCATGCCATAGGCGCAGGCCTTGCAGGTATTGTGGGCGGTCAGCGCCTTGGCGGACTTGCCCACCCCCATGCGGATGATCGTGTCGGCGGCATAGAGCAGCTTCTTGGGACCGCCACCCACCACGGGGCGGCGCTGTTCATCGATGGACATAGGGACTCCTCGCGCGGCACCTTACCCTGTGGCGCGCGAGGCGCAAGAAGCGGCGCGGATCGGCGATATCCGCGCCTCCAGGCTGCGCAACGTAGTCGGGCCCCAAACGGGCCCGAGCGACGCTGCCTGAGCAACATCGACTGCGGGCCTTCGTTCTCGACTTGCGCGCGGGTGGTTGTCGGACGCCGAAGGGGGAAGGTGCAATTGCGCCTTCCCCCGTCTCAGGATTAGAGCATGAACAGAACCGGCCGTCCGTCATTGCCGATATCGATGGCGATGACGCGGTTGAGCTGGGTGAGGTTCAGGGCCTGGCGTTGCGCATTGCTGCGGCAGTTCGCGAGCAGCTGGCGCAGCGTGTAGATGTCCTGCGAGTAGCTGGCGAGCGCCTTCTGCAGCGCGCGCCAATCCTTCTGCGGCACCCAGCCGGCGACCTCGGCGATGCCGAAGCTGTTGAGGCAGACGGCGCGACCGTCAGCGATGCGCAGATAGTCGCGCTCGGCGAGGATACGCAGCAGGGCCTGGAGCCGGCTCGAGATGCCCTGGGGCAGGACGAAGCCGTCGGAGCCGCCATTGTTGTAGTATTTGACGATGGTGCCGCCACCCGAGCCACCCGACCCGCCGGAGCCGCCACCGCCCTTACCGCCGCTGCCGCTGCCGCCGCCACTGCTACCGCCGTTGCCGCCGTTGCCGCCGTTGCCACCATTGCCGCCGTTTCCACCATTGCCGCCGGTACCGCCGCCGTTGCCGTCACCGTCGTCGATATCGAGGACCGAGCCGAGCTTGGGCAGCGTGACGTTGAGGCCGCCATTGTTGCCGAGCAGGCCGAGCGGATTGGTGGAGATCGAGCCGCCACCGCCGCCGAGCAGTTCGACGCCGACAGTGGTGCCGCCGCCCGATGCTGGGCTGGTGCTGATCCCGGCGACGCCGGGCACGTCGACATCGACGTCATCGAGGTCGACCGGCAGGGTCACGCCGCCACCGCCGAGCACGTCGCCCACGATCGGCAGCGAGCCGCCACCGCCGCCGGTTCCGCCCAGATTGAGCGAGACGCCGTCCGAGCCGAGCAGACCCACGGTCGAGCCGCCATTGCTGGATCCGAGCGACACGAGTTCGTTGGAATTGCCGGAGTCACTGCCGGTCTTGACCAGGCCGCCCAGCAGCGACGCGCCACTGGCATTGAGGGGGATGAGCGACGTCGCCAACAGGCCCGCCGCGAGCAGTCCGACTATCAATTTCATCTTCACGTCTCCCATGAGCTGCTTCATTGCGAGCAGCATTACGGGGACAAGGAAGCCGGAGCGCACTTAAAGGCAAGTCAACTAGTACGGCATTCTGATCTGGCAGGAAACCGCACGTTTCCAAGTAGATACGTGATTTGTCCTAGGGCCGCGGAAGACTACGCATACGGGCATGTAAAGTAGGCGCGGGACCGAAGTCCCGCGCCCCTTCGGCTCAGTCCACGAGGGAGCGTCAGCCCTCGCAAACGTCCACCGAACCGTTGGCGTCCGTGTCGACCGCACCGACCGACACGACGACGATGCCTCTACCTGGGCCGTGCCTTGCGGACACCTGCGCCTGCGCCAGTTGCGGGTTCGAGGAGAGGCGTGGCGGCCAAGGTGGCCACCAGCGCGGCGATGGAGATCGCAGCGGTCGCTTTCATTCGCCTTCTCCGCATTTGTTGATCGACGCTTCTGCTTGGACGCTTCGACGAACCCGACCGCCGGGTTCATCCGCTAAACGGGGCGACTCCCGAAAGGTTGCGCGCCGTCGCGCGCTGTCCACAGGCAAGCAAAAGCCCCGCGTCCTTTCGGACACGGGGCCGAGGCGTCGGTGCAAACAACCTCTGCCGGAGCGAACTCCGGTAAACCGAAGCTAGCGCAGGTGGAACGCCCGGTCACCGGGGCCCATGCGGGACTTTCGGCTTGCTGCTCAATCGTTAATCACAGGTCGCCGCACTGCCTACGGAAGCGGCATGGTGCCGCGCCTGCCACTGCAGTGGTGCTAAAGTCGACGCGACGGCTGTAGCAGATAATCCAGCAAGTCCAATCGCTTGATGCCATCTGCCGCTCGCTGGCACGCGGTTTGCAAATTCCTCCGCGGTGCAAACAACAAACTGTCGGAGGCATTAATTGACAGGAGTATCCCGCATCGCGGCTGGCCTGGGGCTGGCGGCTGCATTGGTGACGGGCGCAATGACGCCGGTCACCGCGCAGGACACGATCAAGGTCGGCGTCCTGCATTCGCTGTCGGGCACGATGGCGATTTCCGAGACGACGCTCAAGGACACCATGCTGTTCCTGATCGACCAGCAGAACAAGAAGGGCGGTCTGCTGGGCAAGCAACTCGAGGCCGTGGTCGTCGACCCGGCGTCCGACTGGCCGCTGTTCGCCGAAAAGGCGCGCGAGCTGATCGAAGTGAACGGTGTGGCGGCGGTGTTCGGCTGTTGGACCTCGGTGTCGCGCAAATCGGTGCTGCCCGTGTTCAAGGAGCTCAACTCGATCCTGTTCTACCCCGTGCAATATGAGGGTGAGGAATCCGAGCGCAACGTCTTCTACACGGGCGCAGCGCCGAACCAGCAGGCCATCCCCGCGGTCGACTATCTGATGAACGAGGAAGGGGTCGAGCGCTGGGTGCTCGCCGGCACCGACTATGTCTACCCGCAGACCACCAACAAGATCCTCGAGCAGTACCTCAAGGACAAGGGCGTGGCCGCCGAGGATATCATGATCAACTACACGCCGTTCGGTCACTCGGACTGGCAGACGATCGTGAGCGACATCAAGGCGTTCGGCTCGACCGGCAAGAAGACAGCGGTGGTGTCGACGATCAATGGCGATGCTAATGTGCCGTTCTACAAGGAGCTCGCCAACCAGGGCATCAAGGCCGAAGACATCCCCGTCGTCGCCTTCTCGGTCGGCGAGGAAGAGCTTGCCGGCTTCGACACCGGGCCGCTCGTCGGTCACCTCGCCGCCTGGAACTACTTCCAGTCGGTCGAAACGCCCGAGAACGAGAAGTTCATCGCCGACTGGCAGGCATTCACCAACAATCCCGAGCGCGTGACCAACGACCCGATGGAAGCCCATGTGATCGGCTTCAACCTGTGGGTGCAGGCGGTCGAGAAGGCCGGCACCACCGACACCGACGCGGTGCTCAAGGCGATCATCGGCCTTGAGACGCCGAACCTGACCGGCGGTATCGCCAAGATGCTCCCCAACCATCACATCACCAAGCCGGTGCTGATCGGCGAAATCCAGGCCGACGGCCAGTTCGAGGTCGTCTCCGAGATTCCCGATGTGCCGGGCGATGCGTGGTCGGACTTCCTGCCCGAAAGCAAGGTGATCGAGGCCGATTGGACCGACCCGATCAACTGCGGCAACTACAACACCGAGACCAAGACCTGCGGCGCCGCGCAGTAAGCCGGACACGACCCGCGAGGGCGGCGGTCCGCCGCCCTCGCCTCTCCCACCGACCGCCAGGGCAACGATGAACGCAGGCCGACTGATCCCGATAATTGCGCTCCTCCTCGCCCTCGCCTTCGGCGCTCCTGCGCAGGCGCAGACCGACGACGCCACGCTGACGGCGCTGGTCAACGCCCTGCCCCTGGGTAACTTCAAGGAGCGCGAGGTTGCAGCCACGGCGCTCGCTGCAACCGGCGATCCGCGGGCCGTGCCGGTGCTGCAGACGCTCACCGACGGCGAGCTCTATGTCATCGAGGCGAGCGGCCAGGTCGTGTTCGTTGAAGCATCGGGCGCCGGGGTCCTCGCCACCGACCCCGTGACGGCGTCATCCCTGGGCGAGTTCGTCAAGGGCGATGTCGAGAAGGTGAAGGTCAACAACGGCCTGAGGCGTGCGCTGCGTACGCTCATCGGTCAGATGACGCTGCTGAGCGAGGATCGCGGCACGCGGCTCGCCGCAGCTTTGAGCGTGCTGCGCGACGCCAATCCCGACACTCTCGAGCTGCTCGACAGTGCCCTCGCTGTGGAAGCCGATCCCGAGATCAAGACCGTCATGGACGTGGCGCGCGCTGCCATCGTCCTCAAAACGGACGCGTCGAGCGCGGAGAAGGCGGCTGCGGCGCAGCGCATCGCCGAGTGGGGCGGACGCGAGGCGATCACCATCCTCACCGGCGCGTTGGCGGAAGCACCCGCTGATCTCAGGCCTGCAATCGCAGCGGCGATCGACAGCCTCGAGCGGACGCGCGCGGTGTGGAGCGTGCTGCAGAACGTCTGGTACGGCATCTCGCTGGGCTCGGTGCTGCTGCTGGCCGCTATCGGCCTCGCCATCACCTTCGGCGTGATGGGCGTGATCAACATGGCGCATGGCGAGATGGTGATGCTGGGCGCCTACACCACCTTCGTCGTGCAGGAGGTCATCCGCGGCTCGTTCCCGGGCCTGTTCGAGTATTCGCTCGCCATCGCGCTGCCCCTCGCCTTCCTCGTGACGGCGCTCGTCGGCGTCGCGATCGAGCGCAGCGTCATTCGCTGGCTCTATGGCCGCGCCCTCGAAACGCTGCTGGCGACCTGGGGGCTGTCGCTGATCATCCAGCAGGCGGTCCGCACTGCATTCGGCCCGACCAACAAGCAGGTGGGCAATCCGCAATGGATGTCGGGCTCCTTCGAGCTGGGCGGGCTCGACATCACCTACAACCGCTTCTGGATCGTGCTGTTCGCGATCACGGTGTTTCTCGCGCTGCTCGCGGTCCTCAACCGCACGCCGCTCGGGCTCCAGATGCGGGCCGTGACGCAGAACCGGCGCATGGCCTCCGCCATGGGCATCCGCACCCCCTTCGTCGACGCGATGACCTTCGGGCTCGGCTCGGGCATCGCCGGGCTCGCCGGCGTGGCGCTGAGCCAGCTCGACAACGTCTCGCCGAACCTGGGCCAGAACTACATCATCGACAGCTTCATGGTCGTGGTGTTCGGCGGAGTGGGCAACCTCTGGGGCACGCTCGTTGGAGCGCTCTCGATCGGCGTCGCCAACAAATTTCTCGAACCCTATGCCGGCGCGGTGGTCGCCAAGATCCTGATCCTGGTGCTGATCATTCTCTTCATCCAGCGCCGGCCGAGAGGGCTGTTCGCGCTCAAGGGACGGGCGGTGGAGCAATGATCACGCAGCTCGTCTTCCGCGCGCTCGACCGCAAGGCATCGTGGCTGATCGCCGTTATCCTGCTCGTCGCGGTGGCGGTGCCCGCCTGCAATCTGCTGATCCCGCCGGGGCAGTTCGGGCACGTACCGGGCTATCTCGTGACGTTGTTCGGCAAATATCTGTGCTATGCGGTGCTGGCGCTCTCGCTCGACCTCGTCTGGGGCTATGTCGGCATCCTCTCGCTGGGTCACGGCGCGTTCTTCGCGCTGGGCGGGTACGCGATGGGCATGTACCTGATGCGGCAGATCGGGGCGCGCGGCGTCTACGCCAATCCGGTGCTGCCCGACTTCATGGTGTTCCTCAACTGGAAGGAACTGCCCTGGTACTGGCTGGGCTTCGATATGTTCCCCTTCGCGCTGCTGATGGTGATGCTGGTGCCGGGACTGCTCGCTTTCGTCTTCGGCTGGTTCGCCTTCCGCAGCCGCGTCACCGGCGTCTATCTGTCGATCATCACGCAGGCGATGACCTTCGCCCTGCTGCTCGCCTTCTTCCGCAATGATCTCGGCTTTGGTGGCAACAACGGGCTCACCGACTTCAAGGACATCCTCGGCTTCAGCGTCCAGGCGGCGAGCACGCGGGCGGCACTGTTCGCGCTGAGCGCGATCCTGCTGGCACTGGGCGTGTTCGTCTGTTCGATGATCGTCAACTCCAAGCTGGGCAAGGTGATGGTCGCGACCCGCGACGCCGAGAGCCGCACGCGCTTCCTCGGCTGGCGGCCCGAGAATGTGAAGCTCTTCGCCTTCACCGTCTCCGCGGTGCTCGCCGGGCTCGCCGGCGCGCTCTATGTGCCGCAGGTGGGTATCATCAATCCGGGCGAATTCGCACCGGAGAACTCGATCGAGGCCGTGATCTGGGTCGCGGTCGGCGGTCGCGGCACCATCGTCGGCCCAGTCATCGGCGCGCTGCTGGTCAACGCCGGTAAGTCGTACTTCACCGCCGCCCTGCCCGAATACTGGCTGTTCGCCCTGGGCGCGCTGTTCGTTGTGGTGACGCTGTTCCTCCCCCGGGGCATCGTCGGGCTGGTCGCGACCCGGGCCCCGCGCAGGGCGCGTATGACGGCGCGGAACGATACCGTTCCGCCGGTCCTGCACCCCAAGGCGGAGCCCGCCGAATGACGGACCGGTCCGGAACGATGCTCTACCTCAACGGCGTCTCGGTGGCCTTCGACGGCTTCAGGGCGCTCGACGGTCTCTCGATCATCGTGCATCCCCGAGAGATGCTGGCGATCATCGGACCCAATGGCGCCGGCAAGACGACGATGATGGACATCATCACCGGCAAGACGCGCCCGGACGAAGGCGACGTCTATTTCGACGGCCGCACCGACCTCACAAGACTGGACGAAGCGGCGATCGCCGATCTGGGCATCGGCCGCAAGTTCCAGAAGCCGACGGTGTTCGAGAGCCACACGGTGTGGGACAATCTCGAACTGGCGCTCAAGGGGCCGCGCGGCGTGTTCGGCGCACTGACCTACATGGCGGCCAACGACGATATCGCCCGCATCGAGGGCATCCTCGACACCATCCGCCTGGCGGGCCGCAGGGGCGATCTCGCGGCCGGACTGAGCCACGGCCAGAAGCAGTGGCTCGAGATCGGCATGCTGCTGGCCCAGGACCCCAAGCTCCTGCTCGTCGACGAGCCGGTAGCCGGGATGACCGATGCCGAGACCGTCGAGACGGCAAAGCTGCTCCAGGACATCGCGCAGAGCCGCTCGGTCGTGGTGGTCGAGCACGACATGAGCTTCGTACGCGAGCTGGGGACGCGGGTGACCTGCCTCGCCGAGGGCGCAGTGCTGGCCGAAGGATCGCTCGACCAGGTGAGCCGGAACCCGGCGGTGATCGAAAGGTATCTCGGGCGATGAGTTCCACTCTCCTCATCAAATCTGCCGATCTCTACTACGGCGCCGCGCAGGCGCTCTATGGCGTCACGATCGAATGCAAGCCGGGCAGGATCACCGCGGTGCTCGGCCGCAACGGCGTGGGCAAGAGCTCAACGCTGCGCGCGGTGACGGGCATCAACAACGTCGCCGCGGGCGAGATCGTGTTCGACGACGACGTGCTCGAGAAGGCGCCGCCCTACAAGCGAGCGCGGATGGGCATCGGCTACGTGCCGCAGGGACGCGAGATCTTCCCCCTGCTCACGGTCCGGGAGAATCTGGAGACCGGCTATGCCGGGCTCAGATACGGCGACCGCAGCATCCCTGACACCATCTTCACCCTGTTCCCCGTGCTGAAGTCGATGCTCAGCCGGCGCGGCGGAGACCTCTCGGGTGGCCAGCAGCAGCAGCTCGCCATCGGGCGCGCGCTGGTCACCCGACCCAAGGTGCTGGTGCTGGACGAACCGACGGAGGGCATCCAGCCTTCGATCATCAAGGACATCGGCAGGGCACTGCAATTCCTGCGCGACGAGAAGGGCATGACGATCCTGCTGGTCGAGCAGTATCTGGACTTTTGCCGCGAGATCGCGGACGACATCTACATCATGGATCGCGGACAGATCATGCATCGGGGGCCGGCCAGCGACCTCGACCTGCCAGAGGTGCGGCGGCACCTGATGGTCTAGCCGTGGCGGCCTTCGCCACCGCCGAGGCCTCGCCTCTCCCTGCCCTGCAGCGCGCCCGCGGTGAAGCCCGCGTCGTCGTCGCGTCGCGCGACGGGCGGACGGAAATCCGGTCGCTCTACCAGGAGGGCTGCGCCAAGGTCCGGCTGCCGCACACGCACTCGCCCGCCCTCCAGGCCGTCCTGATGAACACCGCCGGCGGGCTGACAGGCGGCGACCATCTGGAGTGGACAGCGACGGCGCTGCCGGGCACGACGCTGGCCCTGACCTCGCCGGCCTGTGAACGGGTCTACCGCTCGATCGGTGGCGCAGCCCGGGTCCAGAACCGGCTCATGGCAAAGGCCGGTGCCCATATCGACTGGCTGCCGCAGGAAACGATCCTGTTCGAGGGATCGCGGCTCGATCGCCGGCTCGAGGTCGACCTCGACGACGGCGCGACGCTGACCGCCGTAGAGGCGATCCTCATTGGCCGGGAAGCCATGGGCGAGGGGGCGCCGAATGCGCGGCTGCGCGACATCTGGCGGATCAGGCGGAACGGGCGGCTGCTGCACGCCGAGGCGACAGTGCTGGACGGCGATCCCGCCGAACGCGTCGGGCTGTCGCTCCTCGACGGCGCCATCGCCTTTGCCACCGTCCTCCATATTGCCCCCGATGCGGAGCTCAAGCTCGCGGCGGTCCGTGCCCTGTTGCCGGAATGCGGCGGTGCCAGCGTGATCGGCGAGCGTCTGACGGTCCGGCTGCTCGCCACGAGCGGCCTCGCCTTGCGCCGCTCGCTTTCACCCATTATCGCTCTGCTGTCATCGGCGGGGAGTATCCCCCGCCTCTGGACGCTCTAGGACTCCCATGAACCTGACGCCCCGCGAAAAGGACAAGCTGCTCGTCTCGATGGCCGCCATCGTGGCGCGCAACCGTCTCGGGCGCGGTGTCAAGCTCAACCACCCCGAAGCCATCGCGCTCATCACCGACTTCGTGGTCGAGGGTGCGCGCGACGGGCGCAGCGTCGCCGACCTGATGGAAGCGGGCGCGCATGTCGTCACACGGGACCAGTGCATGGCCGGCATCCCCGAGATGATCTCCGACGTCCAGGTCGAAGCCACCTTTCCCGACGGCACCAAGCTGGTGACCGTCCACCACCCCATTCGGTAAAATCATGATCCCCGGCGAAATCATCACCAGGCCCGGCGATATCGAGCTCAATGCGGGGGCACCGCAATTGACGCTCGAAGTTGCCAATAGCGGCGACCGTCCCATCCAGGTCGGCTCGCACTACCATTTCTACGAAACCAACAACGGCCTGCGCTTCGACCGCGAGAAGGCGCGCGGCATGCGCCTCGACATCGCGGCGGGAACGGCCGTGCGGTTCGAGCCCGGACAGGCGCGCGAGGTCCACCTCGTGCCGCTGTCGGGGACGCGAACGGTGTTCGGGTTCCAGGGCAAGGTCATGGGAGCGCTCTGATGGCCGAACGCGACGAAATCTTCCGCAGCCGGCTGATCGCCGTGATGACGGCGCTCAATGGTGGCGAAGGCCGCGACCCGGCCGTGCGCCGCATTGTGGGCAGCTATGCCTACAAGCTCGCCAAGGATGCCGGCGCCAAGAACTGGGCCGACCTCAAGGCGCGCGCCAGCGGCCCGACCTATGACGAGATGCTCAGGATTTTCGCGGAGCAGAGCGCCAGGATGCAGCAGGCGGGCGACAGCAAGGGCGTCCGCGGCCTCGAGGCGCTGGCGCTGTCGCTGATCGCGCGGCACCAGAAGCAGGGCGACCTCGTTCCCGGCGTCGGCTTCCTCGACCGCTACATCGACGAGTGCGCGTCGCTGGTGAAGCCTGCCGCCAAGGTCGTCGTCACCACGCCCGCACCGAAGCGCTCGCGGCACTAAGCCGATGGCGGAGTGGCAGGCGGCCTTCATCGAGCGCTTCCACCAGATGGTGGACGAGCTCGACCGCAGCGGCCGCAGCGATCCCGAGACGATGCTGCTGCTCGGCAGCTTCGTCTCCCGGCTGCTTGCCAGCAACCAGGCCCAGAGCTGGACGCAACTCAAGCTGCGCATGGACGATGCGTCGTTGCGGGAGCTCGTCGGGACGCTCGACGACAACGCCACGAGCTATGAAGCCGAGGGCAAGAGCAAGGCCGCGTATGTCGCGCGGCTGCTCGGCGCCTCGCTGGTCGCCGGCCGGCTCGACGACCCGCGCACGCGCCAGCGCGACCAGCTCCTCAGCCATTTCATCGACACCGCCGCCCATGTCTACACCTCCCAGCGCGCCACTCGCGCCGACACAGAAGGCTGAGCCATGCCCGCCCGCATCTCCCGCGCGACTTACGCCGACATGTATGGGCCGACGACGGGGGACAGGGTCCGCCTCGCCGACACCGACCTCATCATCGAGGTCGAGCGCGACTTCACCGTCTACGGTGAGGAGGTGAAGTTCGGCGGCGGCAAGGTGATCCGCGACGGCATGGGCCAGTCCCAGGCGACGCGCGCCGAGGGTGCCGTCGATACGGTGATCACCAACGCGCTGATCGTCGACCACACCGGCATCTACAAGGCCGATGTCGGACTGCGGGATGGCCGTATCCACGGCATCGGCAAGGCCGGCAACCCGGACACGCAGCCGGGCGTGACGATCGTCATCGGGCCGTCGACGGAAGTGATCGCGGGCGAAGGTCGCATCCTCACTGCGGGTGGCTTCGACGCGCATATTCATTTCATCGCGCCGCAGCAGATCGAAGAAGCACTGATGAGCGGTGTGACCATGATGCTGGGTGGCGGCACAGGGCCGGCGCATGGGACGCTGGCAACCACCTGCACCGGCGCGTGGCACGCCGAGCGGATGATCGAGGCTTTCGACGCCTTCCCCATGAACCTCGCGCTCGCCGGCAAGGGCAACGCCAGCAGGCCGGCGCCGATCGAGGAGATGGTGCTGTCCGGTGTCGCCGCGCTCAAGCTGCACGAGGATTGGGGGACAACCCCCGCGGCTATCGACAACTGCCTGAGCGTCGCCGACGAGCACGACGTGCAGGTGATGATCCACACCGACACGCTTAACGAAAGCGGCTTCGTCGAGGACACCGTCGCCGCCTTCAAGGGGCGGACGATCCATGCGTTCCACACCGAGGGCGCCGGTGGCGGGCACGCTCCCGACATCATCAAGGTCGCGAGCTTCCCCAACGTCATCCCGTCATCGACCAATCCGACGCGGCCCTACACGGTCAACACGCTGGCCGAGCATCTCGACATGCTGATGGTGTGCCATCATCTGAGCCCGCAGATCGCCGAGGACGTGGCCTTCGCCGAAAGCCGCATCCGCAAGGAGACAATCGCCGCCGAAGACATCCTCCACGACATGGGCGCCTTCTCGGTGATCTCGTCGGACAGCCAGGCGATGGGGCGCGTCGGCGAGGTGATCATCCGCACCTGGCAGACGGCCGACAAGATGCGCAAGCAGCGCGGCCGGCTCAGAGAGGAGACCGGCGACAACGACAATTTCCGCGTGAAGCGCTACATCGCCAAATACACGATCAACCCCGCCATCACGCATGGCGTGAGCCAGCACATCGGTTCGGTCGAGGTGGGCAAGCGCGCCGACCTCGTGCTGTGGAGCCCGGCGTTCTTCGGCGTGAAGCCGGAGATGGTGCTGCTCGGCGGCTCGATCGCCGCGGCGCCGATGGGCGACCCCAATGCCTCGATCCCGACGCCGCAGCCGATGCACTACCGCCCGATGTTCGCAGGCTTCGGCAAGCTGCGGACGACCTCGTCGGTGGTGTTCGTGAGCCAGTCGGCACTCGATACCGATCTGCGCGCGCGCCTTGGCACCGCCAAGGCGCATGTCGCCGTGCGCAACACGCGCGGCGGTATCGGCAAGGCATCAATGATCCACAACAGCGCCACGCCCCACATCGAGGTGGACCCGGAGACCTATGAAGTCCGTGCCGATGGAGAGCTGCTCACCTGCGAGCCAGCGACGGTTCTGCCGATGGCACAACGCTATTTTTTGTTCTGACCCGCCGCTTTTTGCCGATGTCGACAGCTACCAGCCCCGGCCCAACACGCTCGAAACCGCGTGACGCCAAGCGGGTGACATCTTTGCCGGGCACGCTATCCTCCCGATTCAACCAGAGGAGTTGCGCCATGCTGAAACCGATCGCCCTCGCCCCGCTGCTGTTTGCGGCATCCCCCGCTTTCGCCGCCGTCGACCTCAATGTGGGGATCAACCTCACGGGAGACGTGCAGATCGTCACCGCCCTCTATGGCTGCGGCGAGGGTACCGAGCCGCTGACCGTCAAATACATCAATGCGCAGCCTAATTTCTTCGCCATCGTCCCCATCGAGGGCGAGGACGTCGTGCTGGTGAACGTGATCTCCGCGTCGGGGGCCAAGTACGTGTCGGGCGTGTGGGAATGGTGGAACAAGGGCAGCGACGGCACACTGCACAATGTCACCGAGGGCCTCGACGCCGCGCCGGTGCTGACCTGCACCGAAAACGTACAGACGCCATAGGCTCAATCCGTCTGCAGGACAGCGCGAGTACCCTTTTGTGCCAGCGATTGCCCGGGTAAGGTCGACGTATGTTGAAAGCCACCGCCGCACTGCCCGCCAACCACGGCAAGGGCAAACCCTTCGCCCAGCTCGTCCTCACCTCCGACCAGCGCCGGCTTCGCCGCAAGGTGCTGAACGTCAAGGGAGAAGAGGTTCTCGTCGACTTCCCCGAAGCCGTCACGCTCGACCATTTCGGCGGCCTGCTGCTCGAGGACGGGCGCGTGCTCGAGATCGTCGCGGCGCCCGAACCGCTCCTCGAGATCCTGCCAAAGGGCGCGGAACATCTGGCACAAATCGCCTGGCATATCGGCAATCGCCACATGGCGGCGCAGATCGAAAAGAAGCGCATCCTCGTGCCGCGCGACCACGTGGCCAAGGCCATGCTGCAGGGGCTGGGCGCCGAGGTTCGCGACACGACCGAGCCGTTCATCCCCATGCAGGGCGCTTACCACGCGCCGCACTGAGATGACGGGTCCCGCCGCATTGCAGCGCCTCCTGACCTGGCTCTCGCCGGCCTTTCCGGTGGGCGCCTTCGCCTGGTCGCAGGGGCTCGAGACGGCGATTGCGGATGGCCGCGTGACGGACGCCATGCGCCTCAGGGACTGGATCGTCGGCGTGCTGGCGCATGGCGCGCTCAAGACCGACGCGATCCTGCTAGCACATGCCCATCGCGGGCAGGCGGACGCGGCGGTGCTGGCGGAACTGGTCGATCTGGGGCTGGCGCTGACCGCCGCGAGCGAGCGGCATGCCGAGACGGCGCTGACCGGCGAGGCGTTCATGGCCGCGGCGCGCGCCTGGCCGTCCGACGTGTTCGCCCGATTGCCGCAGCCCTGCCCCTACCCCGTCGTGGTTGGAGCCGTCGCCGGGGCGCAGGGGATCGGACTGGAGGCGACGCTGCTCGGCTACCTCACGGCCGCCACCCATGCGCAGATATCCGTGGCGGTGCGGCTGGTGCCGCTGGGCCAGACCGCAGGGCTGCAGGTGCTGGCCGGACTCGAGCCGGACGTTGCGGCTCTGGCGGCACATGCGGCAAATGCATCGCTCGACGGCATCGGCGGCATCGCCTATGCAGCCGATATCGCGCAGATGCGCCACGAAATGCTGGGAACGCGAGTCTTCCGCTCATGAACATGGTCGTCGGGTCGCTGACCTTCGTGCCGCTGCTGATGGTGGCATTCGCCCACTTGCTCTGGTCGCTCGGCCGCACCTGGCCGATCCGCAACGAAACGCTGCTGGCCCAGACCGTAGTGGGCGCGCCCGGCATCACCCGCATGCCCAACCGACTCTTGACGTTCGTCGTGTCGCTGCTGATCCTTGCCGCCGGCATCGTCGCGCTGGCGCTCGCCGACCACACCAGCGGCGGCTGGTGGCTGACGCTGCTGGGCCTGCTGCTCGCGGCGGTGTTCATCGGCCGGGGGGCGCTGAGCTACACCCGTGGCTGGCGCGCCCGGTTCCCCACGGAACCCTTCGCGACGCTCGACCGCAAGAACTATGCGCCGCTCTGCTTCTGGATTGGAGCGGGGTTCCTGATCCTCGTGGTGATGAGGCTGCTATGAGCGCGAACGGTCCGCTGCGCGTGGGGATAGGCGGGCCGGTGGGGTCGGGCAAGACGACCCTGTGCGAAATGCTGCTCAAGGCGATGCGCGAGCGCTACTCGATGGCCGTCGTGACCAACGACATCTACACCCGCGAGGATGCGCTGATCCTCAGCCGCGTGCAGGCGATCAGCGAAGACCGTATCGTCGGCGTCGAAACGGGAGGCTGCCCGCACACGGCGATCCGCGAGGATGTGTCGCTGAACCTTGCGGCCATCGCCGATCTCAACCGCCGCTTCCCCGATCTCGATCTGGTGCTGATCGAGAGCGGCGGCGACAATCTCGCGGCGACATTTTCGCCCGACCTCGCCGACGTCACCATCTACGTGATCTCGGTGGCGCAGGGCGAAAAGATCCCGCGCAAGGGCGGCCCGGCAATCACCAAATCGGACCTGCTGGTGATCACGCACATTGATCTCGCGCCCTATGTGAACGCCAGCCTCGAGGTGATGGAAGCCGACACGCAGCGCGTGCGCGACGGCCGGCCCTACGTGTTCACCGACATGCTGCGGCGCGAGCGGCTCGACGAGATCATCGGCTTCATCGAGCGCGTGGGCGGGCTCCGGCCCGCAGTCGCCGCTGAGTAGGGACGTTCCCTATTTCAGAATGCGGCGCGACCTCGACGCGCCGCTTGCCGACGCGCCGCTCCCCGCAGCGCTCACGCTGCTCCCCTTCGACATCGACACCGCGCGGCTGTGTCGCGAGTTGATGAACTACGTCTATGCGGACGGGTTCGGCGATAGCGCCGTGGCGTTCGATGCGTGGTGGACTTGGGTGACAACCGACGCCGACTACGCGCCCGAACTGATGTTCGTCGCAGCGGAACAGGGTCGGGTCGTCGGTTTCTGCCATTGCTGGCGCGACGGCTTCATCAAGGATCTCGTGGTCGACCGAGCGTGGCGGAAACGCGGACTGGGCGCCGCGCTGCTGACGATGGCGCTCGCCGCGTCGACGGCGCGCGGAATACCCTTCGTCGATCTCAAGACCGATGTCGACAACGCCACCGCGCAGTCGCTCTATCGTCACCTGGGCTTCCGGATCGTTGAGCGCGTAGGTTAGTTCGCCCTGCCCGGCGGAAGCTCGTCGGGATCGTCCGGCGGCGGCTCCTCGACCGGCACCGGCGGTTCCTCATTAGGATTATCCGGCGGTATCTGCACCGGGTCTTCCTCGGGCGTCGCGGGCGGTTCCTGTGCAGGCGGATTCTCGAGCGGCTCGTCCTTGGGAATCTGCCCGCGGATCAGAGCGACCACGGATCGCGGCGGCAGGTGCACGGTGCGGCCCGTGAAGCCCACGGGAGTCTTGTCGTCGGACGCAAGGCCCAGCGCCCAGCCGCCGTCCGGCAGAATCGCGGTGATGCTCTCGGCGTGGCGATTGAACCAGACGAGGATCTCGTCGGTGGCTGTGCGGAGTTGCATACCCAGCACCGACTGGCCCGATCGGCTCCAGTCGTCGTGGTTCATCTCGCGGCCATCCTGGTGCCACCAGACGACATCGCGGATGCCGTGCTTCTCCTTGCCGTCGAGGAAATGGTCATGCGTCAGCGCGGCATGCGCCCGGCGGAAGGTGTTGGCGGCGGCAACGAAATCGACGAGGTCGCCATCGGCGCCTTCCCAGTCGAGCCAGGTAATCTCGTTGTCTTGCGCGTAGGCGTTGTTGTTGCCGCGCTGCGTGCGGCCCATCTCGTCGCCCTGCTGGATCAGCGGCATGCCGCGCGACATGAACAGCGTCGCGAGAAGCGCGCGCACGTCGCGGCGGCGCGCCGCGAGGATCGCGGCATCGTCGGTGGGGCCTTCGGCGCCGCAGTTCCACGAGGCATTGTTGTTGTTGCCGTCGCGATTGCCCTCGCCATTGGCCTCATTATGCTTGTCGACATAGGAGACGAGGTCGGCGAGCGTGAAGCCGTCATGCACGGCGAGGAAGTTGACGCCGGCACTCGGCTTGCGGCCGGCGAAATTGTAGATCTCGGCCGAGCCCGACACCTTGCCGGCGAGCGCTCCGATCTTACCCGGCTCGCCGCGCCAGAACTCGCGGATCTCGTCGCGATAGGTGTCGTTCCATTCGCGGAATTCCTTGCCGAACTTGCCCACGCCGTAGCCGCCCGGACCGGGGTCCCACGGTTCGGCGACCAGTTGGCACTTGCTCAGCACCGGGTCCTGCTTGATCATCTGCAGCATGCGGGCGTCGGGGTTGAAACCCGGCTCACGGCCCAGGATCGTCGCGAGATCGAAACGGAAGCCGGACACCCCAGTCTCCTCGACCCAGTAGCGCAGGCTCTCGATCACCAGCCGCTGCACCGCCGGATGATCGCAGCGCAGCGTGTTGCCGGTGCCCGCATCGTTGATCAGGTGCTGCTTGCCGTCGACTTCCACGTGCCGGTAATAGGTCCGTGCATCAAGGCCCTTCATGCTGAGCACGGGGCCATTGTAGTCGCCTTCACCAGTATGGTTGTAGACGACATCGAGGATGACTGAAATGCCGTTCTTGCGGTAAAGGTCGGTCATTACCCGCAGTTCCTGCGGGCCGCGGGGCGCGAGACGGGGGTCGATGGCGAAATAGGCCACCGGATTGTAGCCCCAGGCATTGGTGAGCCCGAGCGACGGCAGATGCGCGTCGTCGATGAAGGCCGCGACCGGCATCAGCTCGACGCAGTCGACGCCCAGATATTTGAGGTGATCGATGATGCGCTGCGTGGTGAGTGCGGCCACCGTGCCGCGCAGCGGCCCCTGCACGCCCGGATGGCGCATGGTGTAGCCGCGCACATTGAGCTCGTACATCAGCGTCGGCGCCTTGCGGCGCGGCGTCGCCACCTTGTTGACCCCCGGCGTGACGATGACTGCCTTGGGAACGAGTGGCGCGGTATCCACCGCGTCCTCGCGCGGCAGGCGCAGTCGCGGCGAGCGCACGAAGACCCGGTCGAGCCGGCGCGCATAGGGATCAACCAGAAGCTTGTTTGGGTCGAAGTTGAAGCCCTGATCGGGATCGTAGGGCCCGTCGGCCCGCAGCCCGTACTTCGCGCCGGGACCGACGCCGGCGATCAGCCCGTGATGGATGTTGTTGTCGTGGCCGTCGAGCTCGAAGCGCCCGATCTCGCTGTCGGCTTCATCATAGAGCGACACGAACAGCGCCGAGGCCGTCTCGGAGTAGACGGCGAAATTGACGCCGTCGGGCGTGATGGTGGCACCCAGCTTCTCGGAGCTGCCGCCACGTGGAACGAGTTGCGGTTTCACGAGCCCCGATATCTCAAGTGATGACGCTGGGGGCGTCTCGACCGGTGCGTTCGCGAACGCCTGCGATCCGATCGGCAAGGGAGATGAGGAAGGCGAGGGCTGACTGGGTGTCGAGATCGTGTTGTCCATGCGCCGGTTCGTACCGTTCGAGGTAGAGCCGTAACGTGGCGCCGACGGTTCCCGTTCCGCTGAGCCGGACGACGATACGGCTGCCATCGGCGAGCCCGATGCGGATGCCCTGCCTGCTGCTGGTCGAGCCGTCTATCGGGTCATGATAGGTGAAGTCGTCGGCGTAAGCGACCGCGAGGCTGTCATAAGTCGTGCCGGCAATCTCGGGCAGACGCGCACGCAGATCGTCCATCAGCTTGTTGGCGACCGCGGTGTCGACCTCGTCGTAATCGTGCCGCGTATAGTAGTTGCGGCCGTAGGTCGCCCAATGGTCGCGCACGATGTCGTCGACCGACTGCTGGCGCGCCGCGAGGATGTTGAGCCAGAGCAGCACCGCCCACAGCCCGTCCTTCTCGCGGACGTGGTTGGAGCCGGTGCCGGCGCTCTCCTCGCCGCAGATGGTGACGCGATCGGCATCGAGCAGATTGCCGAAGAACTTCCAGCCGGTGGGCGTCTCGTGCATCTCGATGCCGAGCTTTTCGGCGACGCGGTCGGCGGCGGCGCTGGTGGGCATCGAGCGGGCAATGCCGGTGATGCCATTGGCATAGCCCGGCGCCAGCGGCGCATTGGCCGCGAGCAATGCGAGGGAGTCCGAGGGCGTGACGAAGCGCTTGCGGCCGATGATGAGATTGCGGTCGCCATCGCCATCCGACGCCGCGCCGAAATCAGGCGCGTCGGGCCCCATCAGCAGGTCGTAGAGATCCCTGGCATAGACCAGGTTCGGATCTGGATGACCGCCACCGAAATCCGGCGATGGCGTGCCGTTGATGACCGTGCCTTTGGGGGCGCCGAGCATGTCCTCGAGGATGCGGTGGGCATAGGGGCCGGTGACGGCATGCATGGCATCAAAGCGCATGCGGAAGCCGTTGGCGAACATGTTGGCGATGGCCGGGAAGTCGAACAGCGTCTGCATCAGCGCCGCATAGTCGGCGACCGGGTCGATGACCTCGACCACCATGTCGCCCGACCGGTAGCTGCCGATCGTCCCCAGATCGATGTCCGGTGCATCGTTGATGAGGTAGCGATCGATGACCTTGCTGCGCGCGAACACCGCGTCGGTGATCTTCTCGGGCGCGGGGCCGCCATTGCCGATGTTGTACTTGATGCCGAAATCGGCTTCGGGGCCGCCCGGATTGTGGCTGGCCGACAGCACGAAACCACCGAACGCCTTGTGATGGCGGATCACATGCGAGGTGGCCGGCGTCGAGAGTATCCCGCCCTGCCCCACCATGACCTTGCCGAAGCCATTGGCGGCGGCCATGCGGATGATCGCCTGGATGGCAACATCGTTGTGGTAGCGGCCGTCGCCGCCGATCACCAGCGTCTTGCCCTTGAAGCCCTCGAGCGCGTCGATGACCGACTGCACGAAATTCTCGACATAATGGGGCTGCATGAACACCGGCGTGCGCTTGCGCAGCCCCGACGTGCCCGGCTTCTGGTCGGCGAAGGGCGCGGTGCTAATCGTCTTGTTGGTCATCTTCTCTCACCCCCAGAAGCTTGCGGTAGAGCTTCGCGTATTTCTCGGCACTGGCATCCCAGCTCACATCCGACTTCATGCCCCGCCGCTGCATCTTGCGCCAGACCTTGGGCCGGGCATGGAGCTGCACCGCGCGCAGCAGCGCGTCGCGCAGTGCATAGGGTTCCGCCGGGGCAAAGACGATGCCGGTCGCAACGCCCGCCTCGATGGCCGCCTCGTTGGCGTCGATGACGGTATCGGCGAGGCCGCCGACGCGGCTCACCAGCGGCACGCAGCCATAGCGCAGACCATAGAGCTGGGTCAGGCCGCAAGGCTCGAAGCGCGACGGCACCACCATCACATCGGCGCCGCCCTGGATCAGGTGACTCAGCGGCTCGTCATAGCCGCGATTGAACCCGACTTTGCCCGGATGGCGCATGACGGCGCCGGCAAAGCCGTTCTCGATCTCCGCGTCGCCGGACCCGAGGACGATCAGCTTGCCACCGGCGGCAACGAGGTCGTCGACGAGGCCGACAAGCATGTCGAGCCCCTTCTGCGTGGTCAGGCGGCTCACCACCGAGAACAATGGCCCCGGCGTATCGTCGATATTGAAACGCAGTTCCAGCGCCCGGCGGTTGGCCTGTCGCGCCTCGATGGAATTGTGGGTGTAGGTCGTGTGCAGCGCCCTGTCGGTCTGCGGGTCCCACTCGCGGTCGTCGATACCGTTGGTGATGCCCACCAGTGCATCGGCGCGCGCCGACAGCAGTCCCTCGAGCCCCATGCCATAGGCCTGCGTCTTGATCTCAAGCGCATAGGTGGGGCTGACGGTGGTGAGCTGGTCGGCGGTCTGCAGGCCCGCCTTGAGGTAGTTGATGAGCCCGTAATACTCGACAGCGCTCTCCTGGGCCGCGCGATAGTCGAGCCGCAGCTCGTTGAAGATCTCGAAGCCGAACAGCCCCTGGAAGGCGATGTTGTGGACAGTAAGGATGGTCTTGGCCGGCGTGGGCGAGTTGAACCGGACATAGGCCGGGACGAGGCCCGCCTGCCAGTCGTGGCAATGGAGAATCTGCGGCTGGAACTCGCCGGCCGCACCGCCGCCGATCTCGTAGGCCGCATAGCTGAGAGCCGCAAAACGCCGCCAGTTGTCCGGCCAGTCCTTGCGGTCTGGCCCGAGATAGGGATTGCCGGCGCGGGCGTAGAGATGCGGTGCGTCGAGGACAATGACATCGAGCCCGCCGGCACGACCAGCCAGCAGCGTCGCGGGCCCGCCGAAATAGTCACCGAACTCGCGCAGCGCGCGGGCATCCTCGAGGGCCCCCATCACTGCCGGGTAACCCGGCAGCAGCGTGCGCACCGTCACGTCATGCGCGGCCAGCGCCGCCGGCAACGCGCCGGTGACGTCCGCAAGGCCTCCCGTCTTGATCAGCGGGTAGGCCTCCGACGCGACGGAGAGGACGTCGATCATCGGCTCGCCAGATAGTTGTCGATCATCGGCTGGGTGATGAGTGTCACGCCGCCTTCGGTGCGACGGAACCACTGGCTGTCGAAGGCCGGATCCTCGCCGACCACGAGCCCCTCGGGGATCACCACGCCGCGATCGACCACCACTTTGCGCAGCCGCGCGCCGCGATTGATCATGCAGTGCGGCAGCACCACGGCTTCGTTCAGCTGCGAGTAGGAGTGGACCCGCGAGCCGGTGGACAGCAGCGTCCGCTCGAGCATGCCGCCCGACACGATGCAGTCGCCGGAGACCAGCGAGTTAACCGCCGAGCCGCGACGCCCCTCATAGTCGTGCACGAACTTGGCCGGCGGGGTGACCTCGGCATAGGTCCAGATCGGCCAGTCGCGGTCGTAGAGATCGAGCTGCGGGGTGACGTCGGTGAGATCGATATTCGCTTTCCAATAGGCGTCGATCGTCCCCACGTCGCGCCAGTAGGCGACCTCCTCGTTGGGCGAGCGGACGCAGGAGCGCGGGAAGCGGTGCGCCCAGGCTGAGCCGTTCTTGACGATATAAGGAATGATGTCCTTGCCGAAATCGCGGCTCGAGCCTTCGGTCTGCGCGTCGCGGCGCAACTGCTCCATCAGGAAGCGCGTCTCGAACACGTAGATGCCCATCGAGGCGAGGGCCATGTCCGGCTTGTCCGGAATGCCCGGCGGGTCCTTCGGCTTCTCGACGAAATCGATGACACGGTCGCGGCCGTCGACATGCATCACGCCAAAGCCGGTGGCTTCCATGCGCGGCACTTCGAGGCAGCCGATGGTGACATCGGCCCCGGTGTCCACGTGCTGGCGCAGCATGATTTCGTAGTCCATCTTGTAGATGTGGTCGCCCGCCAGCAGCACGATGTAGCGCGGACCGTAATCCTCGATGATGTCCATGTTCTGGTAGACGGCGTCAGCGGTTCCCTCATACCACTGCGTCTCGCTCACCCGTTGCGATGCCGGCAGCACGTCGAAACTCTCGTTGCGCTCGGTGCGCAGGAAGTTCCAGCCGCGCTGCAGGTGCCTGATCAGCGAATGCGCCTGGTACTGGGTCGCCACCGAGATACGGCGGATGCCCGAGTTCAGTGCATTGGACAGCGCGAAATCGATGATACGCGACTTGCCGCCGAAATACACGGCGGGCTTGGCGCGCCGATCCGTCAGGTCGTAGAGCCGCGTGCCGCGTCCCCCCGCGAGCACATAAGCCATCGCCTCACGCGCAAGCGGCGATGGTGTCCGATAGTCTGCCATGTCTCCCTCCTCGCCCGGATCAATCCGGGTCGTATTTCAAGATCAAGGTCGCCAGCGGCGGCAGATAGAGATCTGCGTAAGCCGGCATCCAGCCGTTCCCCTCCTGGCTGTGAGCAACCACCTTGCCCTGGTTGCCCGTATTGCTGCCGCTATACCAGCCGGCGTCGGTGTTGACCCGCTCGCTCCACTCGCCCGCCTTGGGCATGGGCACGCGATAATTGTCGCGCGGAACCGGTGTCAGGTTGGCGATGACCACCACCGGCGCCGTGCCGTTCGAGCGGCGCGTCCAGGCAAAGACCGAATTGGCGTGGTCGTTGCCGATGAGCCATTCGAACCCTTCCGGTTCGTTGTCGCGCCCGTGCAGCGCCGGCAGTTCCTTGTACGCGGCGTTGAGATCGCAGATGAGCCGGCGCACGCCTTCATGCATGCCAGCGTCGAGCAGCCACCAGTCGAGGCCCTTGCTCTCGTTCCATTCCTCGCGCTGCGCGAATTCCTGGCCCATGAACAGCAGCTTCTTGCCCGGCCAGCCCCACATGAAGGCGTAATAGGCACGCAGCGCGGCGAACTGCTGCCAATCGTCACCGCCCATCTTGCTGACAAGCGAGCCCTTGCCGTGCACGACCTCGTCGTGGCTGAGCGGCAGCACGTAGTTCTCGCTGAACGCATAGAGCGCCGCGAAGGTCATGTCGTTGTGATGGTAGCGACGGTGGATGGGGTTGCGCGCCATATAGCGCAGCGTGTCGTTCATGAACCCCATGTTCCACTTGAAGCCGAAGCCCAGCCCGCCGGCGAAGGTGGGCGCCGACACGCCCGACCAGGCGGTCGACTCTTCGGCGATCATCATCACGCCGGGATGCTGCCGGTAGACCTCGGCATTGACCCGCTGCAGGAACGCGACGGCCTCGAGATTGTGGTTGCCGCCGAACTGATTGGGAACCCACTGCCCTGGTTGGCGCGAGTAATCGAGATAGAGCATCGAGGCCACCGCATCGACGCGCAGGCCGTCGATGTGGAACTCCTCGAACCAGTAGAGCGCGTTGTTGACGAGGAAGGACGAGACCTCCTTGCGTCCGAAATTGTAGATCGCCGTGTTCCAGTCGGGGTGGTAGCCCTGGCGCGGATCGGCATGCTCGTAGAGCGCCGTTCCATCGAAATGGGCAAGGCCATGCTCGTCGGTGGGGAAGTGCGCCGGCACCCAGTCGAGGATGATGCCGATACCGGCCCTGTGCGCCGCATCGACGAAATGCTTGAACCCCGCAGGATCGCCGAAGCGCGCGGTCGGGGCATAGAGGCCGGTGGGCTGGTAGCCCCAGCTCGGATCGTAGGGATGCTCGCTGATGGGCAGCAGCTCGATATGGGTGAAGCCCATGTCCTTGGCATAAGGGACGAGCTGCTCGGCAAGCTGCTCGTAGCTCATGAAACTGCCGTCCGCCCGTTTTCGCCACGAGCCGAGGTGAACCTCGTAGATGGAAACCGGCGTCCGCCGCCAGTCCCTCTTGCCACGGGCTTCGATGTACTTCTGGTCGCTCCAGGCGAACGGCGTCGGGTCGGCGACCACCGAGGCCGTCTTCGGCCGCAGCTCCGACTGCCGCGCGAACGGATCGGCCTTCAGCGGCAACAGCTTGCCGTCGGCGCTCACGATCTCGAACTTGTAGACGGTGCCCGGCCCGATGCTGGGGATGAAGACCTCCCACACGCCCGTCTCGAAGCGGTTGCGCATCGGATGCCGGCGCCCGTCCCATTCGTTGAACGCGCCCACCACCGAAACGCGGCGCGCATTGGGTGCCCAGACAGCGAAATGCACGCCCGGCACACCCTCGAACTCCATGGCGTGCGCGCCCAGCTTGTCGAACAGCCGCAGATGCGTGCCTTCGCCGATATAGTAGTCGTCCATCGGCCCCAGCACCGGACCGAAGCTGTAGGGATCGTAGACGTCCCATTCGCCGCCCTTGTTGGCGGCGTGATAGCGGATGGGCTGGCGCCCATCGACCTCGACCTTGCCCTCGAAGAAGCCGGCGTCGTCGCGCCTGAGCAACTCGCCCAGCGACTTGCCGTCGCGCGTGTACGCAGTCACCCGCTCAGCGTGTGGAATGAAGGCACGCGCTACCCAGATGCCATACGGCTGCTGCAGGCCCAGAATCGCGAAGGGATTGGCGTACTGCCCCCTGACGATCTGGTCGACCTCATCGGGATGAGCCTGCCACTTCTCCACTACCACGCCCCCACGCTACCTGACCGGCACATGCCAGATGTCTTCGGCGTACTGGCGAATTGTGCGGTCCGACGAGAACCAGCCCATATGCGCCGTATTCCTGATGGCCATCGAATACCACTTGCGGCTGTTCTGCCAGAGGCGATCGACCTCTGCCTGGGCTGCGGCGTAGGCGTCGAAGTCGCGCGCCACCATGAACCAGTCGTGATCGTAGAGGCCGCCGACGAGATCGCGGTAGCGGTTGGGATCGTCCGGCGAGAACACGCCGGACGCAATCATCTCCAGCGCCTCGCGCAGCGCCGGCGAATTGTCGATGGCGCTGCGCGGCACTTCCGTGCGGGCACGCTTGGCCGTGACCTCTTCGGCGGTAAGGCCGAAGATGATCATGTTGTCCTTGCCCACGGCGTCGAGCATTTCGATATTGGCGCCATCGAGGGTGCCGATCGTCACGGCGCCATTGATCGCGAACTTCATGTTGCCTGTCCCTGAGGCCTCAAGTCCGGCGGTCGAGATTTGTTCCGACAGGTCCGCGGCCGGCATGACGATTTCGGCCAGCGAGACATTGTAGTTGGGAAGGAACACGACCTTGAGCAGCTCGCGCACGGACGGGTCGTTATTGACGACCTTGGCCACGTCGTTGATGAGCTTGATGATCAGCTTGGCGTTCCAGTAGCTGGGCGCCGCCTTGCCGGCGAACACCTTGACGCGCGGCACCCAGTCGGTCTCGGGATGCGCCTTGATCGACTGGTACTGCGCCACCGCCTGGATGACGTTGAGCAGCTGCCGCTTGTATTCGTGGATGCGCTTGACGTGGACGTCGAACAGCGCGTCGGGCGAAACGGCGAAGTTGAGCCGGTCCTTGATGATCTCGGTGAGGCGCACCTTGTTGGCGCGCTTCACCGCTGCGAACTGCTCCTGGAAGTTCGGATCGTCGGCATGGCGGTCGAGCTGCGACAGCAGGTCGATATTGTCCTGGAACTCGGGACCGATCCGGTCGGTGATGAGCCGCGTCAGCCCGGGATTGCATTCCATCAGCCAGCGGCGCGGCGTGACGCCGTTGGTCTTGTTGTTGATGCGCTCGGGGTAGAGCTTGTGAAGGTCGTAGAAGACCGTCTTTTTCATCAGCTCAGTGTGGAGCGCCGAAACGCCGTTCACCGAATGCGAGCCGACAAAGGCGAGCTGCCCCATGCGCACGCGGCGCGCGCCGCCCTCGTCGATCAGCGAGACCGCGGCGATCTGCTGGTCGTTGAAGCCGGCGACCTTGCGCGCTTCCGCGAGGACTTCGGCATTGATCGCGTAGATGAGCTGCATCTGGCGCGGCAGGAGCCGTTCGAGCAGCGCCACGGGCCAGGTCTCGAGCGCCTCCGGCAGCAGCGTGTGATTGGTGTAGCCGAAGGTGCCCCTGGTGAGCTTCCACGCCTGCGCGAACTTCATGCCATGCGTATCGATGAGGATGCGCATGAGCTCGGCGATCGAGATGGCCGGGTGCGTGTCGTTGAGCTGGATGGCGACCTTGTCGGGCAGCGAGCCGAGGTCGCCATATTGCTGCATGTGCCGGCGCACGATGTCCTGCAGCGAGGCGGAGGAGAAGAAGTACTCCTGCCTGAGGCGCAGCTCCTGCCCCGAGGGGGTCGAGTCCGCGGGATAGAGCACGCGGCTGATCGCTTCGGCGCGGGAACTTTCCTCGAGGGCACCGATGTGGTCGCCATTGTTGAACTTGTCGAGATAGATCGGATCGACCGGTTGCGCGCTCCACAGCCGCAGGGTGTTCACGCGCGCCCCGCGCCAGCCCACGATCGGCGTGTCGAAAGCGACGGCGAGGAAGTGCTCGGCCGGCCGCCATTCGAGGCGGGTCGTGCCGTCGGGCTCGGACACCGGGACCACCTGCCCGCCGAAGCCGATGTCATAGGTCGACTCGCGGCGCTCGAACTCCCACGGATTGCCATGCGCCAGCCAGTCCTCGGGCAGCTCGACCTGCCAGCCCTCGCTCATCTCCTGCCGGAACATGCCGTTCTGGTAACGGATGCCGTAGCCGTAAGCGGGGATCTTGAGGGTCGACATCGAGTCCATGAAGCACGCGGCGAGACGACCGAGGCCGCCATTGCCGAGCGCCGCATCGGGCTCGAGATTGATGAGGTCGCCCAGATCGACATTGAGGTTCTTGAGCGCAAGCTTCACCGGCTCCATGAGCCCGATATTGCTCATCGCATCGCGCATCAGCCGCCCGATGAGGAACTCGAGGCTGAGATAGTAGACGCGCTTTTCAGAAGTGCGCCAGGTCGCGCGGGACGATTCCATCCACAGGTCGATGATGCGGTCGCGGACCGCCAGGATGGTGGCCTTCAGCCAATCGTGCGGACGCGCAACGATGGGGTCCTTCCCGACAGAATATGTAAGTTTTTCAAGAATTTCCGCCTGCAGCGCCTCAGCGGTGCGGGCGCGAGGCTCCGGGATGGGGGCGTCCAATACGACAGCGTTTTGCGACATGACGCAATCCGTTCAGCATGACGATGTATTCCCCTCTAGTTCGAGTACCATTGCATCAAACAAGTGCAGTGGGAAGCCCCACGGTCGGGCCGCTGCAATCGATGCCGCCGCGACCTCAGACCGCCGCACCCTCGGTTGGCCTTTCCGGTGGCCTGTCGAGCATGACGGGTTCCGACTTCCCCTCGACGGCGCCGCTCTCGCGCGCCTGCTCCTCGGCGTTCGACAGCAGCAGATCACGCCCGGCCTGGATGCCGCCGACGATCTGCGCGGCAAAGCGCTGCCGGTCGCGCTCGCGCACGCCCTCGATCAGCTCGGCCACCTCCTCGTCGGTGGAGCCGAGCACGCGCAGCGCCTCGGCCGACAGTGACAGGGCGGAGTCGAGCATCTCGCGGATCTGGTACTCGACCCCGGCCTTCACCAGCTCGATCGCGTGGCCGCGGTCGTAGGCGCGGGCCATGACCTTGACGAGCGGGAACTCGTCACGGATCAGCTCAGCGATGTGGGTTGCCTGGTCCTTCTTGTCGATCGCGATGACCACCATGTCGGCATTCTCGATGCCGGCAGCCCGCAGGATATCGAGCCGCGTGCCGTCGCCGTAATAGACCTTCATGCCGAACGTCGCGGCGGCGCGGATCATATCGGTGTCGGTGTCGATGGTCGAAATCTTGTGGCCCTTGGCGAGGAGCCCCTGGCTCACGATCTGGCCGAAGCGACCGAAGCCGATGACGAGGACGTCGCCGCTGAGCCCCTCGGGCTCCTCGACGCCCTCCATCGACTGCTGGGGCGCGGGGATGGCGCGCAGCGCCAGCATGGTGAGCGGCGTGAGCACCATGGAGATGATGACGGTCGCCGAGAACATGTCCTGCTGTTCGCCGGTGATGAGCCCCGACGCGGCGGCTGTGGTGAACAGCACGAAGGCAAACTCGCCGCCCTGCGCCATCAGCAGCGCGCGCTCCAGTGCATCGGCGACTTTCGACTTGAGCAGCCGCGCGAGGATGAAGATCGCGCCGCCCTTCACCACCATATAGGCCGCCACCATGATCGCGATGGTCTGCCAGTTCGCCCATACGACATTGAGGTCGAGCGACATGCCGACGGCGAGGAAGAACAGCCCGAGCAGGATGCCGCGGAACGGCTCGACATCGGCCTCGAGCTGGTGGCGGAACGTCGAGGTCGAGAGCAGCACGCCAGCAAGGAAGGCGCCCATCGCCATGCTGAGCCCGCCGAACTGGAACAGCAGCGCCGCCCCCAGGACGACGAGCAGTGCGGCCGCGGTCATCACCTCGCGCGCCCGTGCATCGGCGAGGAAGCGGAACATCGGATTGAGCACCCAGCGGCCGATGAGGTTGAGGGCTGCGATGCAGCCCACGGCGATGAGGATGCTGATCCACACCGGCGTGCTCACAGCTTCGCCCGCGCTCTGCGGCGCGAGCAGCGCGACGACCGCCAGCAGCGGTACGATGGCAAGGTCCTCGAGCAGCAGGATCGAGACGATCTTCTGGCCGGCCGGCGACGCGAGATCGCCCCGCTCGGTGAGGATCTGCATGACGATGGCGGTGGAGGTGAGGACAAAACCCATGCCGGCGACGAACGCCACGGCCGGCGACAGACCGAGCAATATGCCGACACCAGTCAGCAGGGCGCCGCAGATGCCCACCTGCAGGATGCCCAGGCCGAAGATCTGCTTGCGCAGGTTCCACAACCGGCTCGGCTCCATCTCGAGCCCGACGATAAACAGAAACAGGACGACGCCCAGTTCGGAGACGTGGAGGATCGATTCCGGATCGGCAATAAGGCGCAGGCCGAAGGGGCCGATGGCAAGGCCCGCCGCGAGGTAGCCGAGCACCGAGCCCAGCCCTGCCCGCTTGAAGATGGGCACCGCGATCACGCCTGCGGCGAGAAGCGCTAGAACCTGCCAGAGTTCAATGCCGGATGCCGCGTGCTCCGCCGCCTGCTCCACCGCGTGATCCATAGCCGCTCCGTTGCTGTCGAGCCCCTAGACATGCGGGCTCGGCGCGACGAGGTCAAGAAGATGCGGGCGCGGCGGCCTTGCGGGAGCGCCGCGGTTTCGCGACTGCCTTGAGCTCCGCCACCGTCGGCTCCGGCGGCGGTTCGGTCGGCGGCACCGCGCGGACATCGGCCGTCGCGCGCATCTCGAGCCGCCGCCGTACCGCCTCGGGTACATCGGCGGTGGTCGGGAAGACGTGCATGATCACCGACTGGACGACCAGCAGCGCCGGCACCGCGACGAAGCCGCCCATCGGCCCCCACAGCCACATCCAGAACGCGATGGACACGAAGATCACGAACGGGTTGAGCGTCAGCGCCTTGCCCACCAGATGCGGGAAGACGAGCTGGTCGGCGGTGACGTTGATGGCCGCGTAGACGATGACGGGCAGCACGATGCCGAGAAGATCGTTATGTGTGCCGAGCCCCACCGCGAACAGCACCGCCAGCATGATGGCCTGGCCGATATAGGGGATGAAGTTGAGCACCGCCGCGAGCCCGCCCCAGAGCAAAGGCGATGGCATGCCGATCGCCCACATGCCCAAGGCGGTCGCCACGCCCACTCCCAGATTGATCGCCGCGGCCGAGAGCAGGAAGCGGCTGACCTTGGTTTCGACGTCGCGGAAGATGTGGGCCGCGCGCCAGCGCATCCGGCGCGAGAAGCAAAGCGAGAGCACGGTGAGGCGGATATTGTGGCGGGTGGCGAGGAAGAAATACAGACCGGCCAGAAACAGCAGAATGTCGGCGAGCAGAGTGGGGACCATGAAGGCGACGTCCTGCACCGGTCCGCCGTCCTTCACCTCGACGGTCATGGAAGCTCCGCCACCCATCGCTTCCTTGAGTTGCTCCTGCACGGCGCCCAGCGTCTCGAAGGGCTGCTGCAGGTTGACCAATTGCGCCTGCAGCCGCTGCCAGAGCATCGGCCAGCGGGCGACCCATTCGGAGATCGGGGCGGCGAACATCATGCCGGCGAGCCCGATAAGAGCAAGGAGCAGCAGCACGACAACGCCGGCCGAGAGCGCCGACGGCAGCCCGCGCCGCTCCATCGCGTCGGCGACGGGACCGAACATCAGACCCACGACAATGGCCAGGGCAATCGGGGCAAGGATGAACTTGCCCAGCGCCATGGCCACGGCAAAGGCGACAACCCCGATCAACAGGATGGACACCCGCGATGCGTTCTCGAGGATCCGTTCGAACTGTGCCCGGTCCATGGATCGCGGCACGGCCCGGTTCTGTCTCGCTCTCATGGTGGCCATACCGTCCCCCTTTCGATCCCTATGAACCGCGAATGGTGGCGTTTTGTTCCGCGGCCTCCGTGGACGCCGCGACCGCCGCCGCATATCTTGCCGGCGGAATCAACAGGTGAAGTACCGAGGCCAACCCTATGCCGCGCAAGATCATTATCGACACTGACCCGGGCCAGGACGACGCCGTTGCGATCCTGCTTGCGCTGGGCTCGCCGGCAGAACTGGATGTGCTCGGCATCGTGGCGGTCGCCGGCAATGTCGGCCTCAAGCAGAACGCGCAGAACGCCCTCAAGGTGGTCGAGCTGTCGGGCGTGGCCGGCGTCAAGGTCTACGCCGGCTCCGAACGCCCGATGCGCCGCACGCTGGTCACCGCCGAATATGTGCACGGCAAAAGCGGTCTCGACGGTCCCGATTTGCCCGAGCCCAGGCAGCAGCTCGAGACACAGCACGGCGTCGACTTCATCATCGACACGCTGCGGCGGGAGCCGGAAAAGACCGTCACGCTGTGCGCCCTCGGGCCGCTGACAAATTTGGGCATGGCCTTCGTCAAGGCGCCTGACATCGTTCCGCGCGTGCAGGAAATCGTGCTGATGGGCGGCGGCCTGTTCGAGGGCGGCAACACCACGCCGGCCGCCGAATTCAACATCTATGTCGACCCGGAGGCGGCGGACGTGGTGTTCCACTCGGGCGTGCCGATCACCCAGGTCCCGCTCGATGTCAGCCATTTCATGCTCGGCAATGCCGAGCGCGTGGAGCGCTTCCGCACCCTGGGCAACCGCACGGGCGTCGCGACGGCCGAAATGCTCGAATTCTTCGAGCGCTTCGACGAGGCGAAGTATGGCTGGGATGGCGGGCCGCTGCACGATCCCTGCGTCATCGCCTATCTGCTCAAGCCCGAGCTGTTCCAGGGCAAGCACGTCAACGTCACGATCGAGACGCAGAGCGACCTGACCCGCGGCATGACCGTCGTCGACTGGTGGGGGGTGACCGGCCGGGTCAAGAACGTGAACTACCTGCGTTCGGGCAACGACACCGGCTTTTTCGACCTGCTGTTCGAGCGGCTCGCGACCCTCGCTTGAGGCGAACGCGCGGCTCGACTAGGTTCCCGCGTCCATCCGGAGCATCCCATGCGTCTTAGCGCCGTCCTCGCGTTTGCCCTGCTGGCCGTGCCGGCGACCGCCGCCGAACCGATCGCTGACCAGGCGCAGGCGGCGTTCGACATCTTCGCGGGCGGGCAGTCGCAGCTCGACTACACGATGGCCGGCTACGCCAGCGCGGCGTTCAGGAACATCGCCGGCAAGTGGGTGAACCTCAACGGACCGGCATCGGGCACGCGGATCGAGACCTATGGTGTCGACCACGAAAAGTTCTGCAAGACCCCGGCGGTGCTGACGCTGGCCTCGCCCGACCCGCTCACCCTCACGCTCTCGGCCAAGCCGGTCGAGACGGAGTTCAGCCAGATCTACACGCTGGTGGCCGGATCGACCTTCGCCGAATACACCGAACCGGCGGCCTACTTCGCCGCCATCGGGCTCGGGCCGGACAAGAGCGGGCCCGAATTCGACCAGCGCCGCGCAATCGCGCTGAGCCTCGCCAACGGCATTGTGCAGATCTACCGCCCGTCCGAGGACATTGTGGTGATCATGCGCGACAAGGCCTACCCCACCGTTCTCGCCCGCTGCCCGGCATGAGGGCGCCATGGACCTGCTGACCCTCCTCGCCTTCACCATCGCCTACATCGTCGCCGTGCTCGTCCCCGGTCCCGGCGTCGCCGCCATCGTCGCGCGGGCGCTCGGCGGCGGCTTCTGGAGCGCCATGCCCATGATCGTGGGCATCCTCGTGGGCGACCTTATCTACCTGGTCTTCGCGCTGTTCGGCCTTGCCGCCATCGCCACCTATTTCGGCCCGGTGTTCGTGGTCGTCCGCTTCGCCGGCGCCGCCTACCTGCTCTACATCGCCTGGCAGTTCTGGACGGCCAAGCCGGGCGCGGAGCAGCTCGGGCCGCGCGCCAAGGAACCCTGGATCCGCACCTTCCTCGCCGGCTTCGCGCTGACCATGGGCAACCCCAAGACCATCGTGTTCTATCTGGCCCTGCTGCCGACGGTGGTGCCGCTCGACCGGCCGATCAGCGCGCTCGGCTTCATCGAACTGACAGCAATCGTGGTGGTCGTGCTGTTCGCCATCGGCTGCGGCTACGCGGCCCTCGCCGCCTGGGCCCGCGAATTCTTCGTGAGCCCGCCGGCAATCCGCCGCCTCAACCGCACGGCCGGCGTGATCATGGCGAGCGCCGCCGCCTTCGTTGCGGTGCGCGGCTAGCGGACCACGGCCTCAGCGGAGCTGAGCCCCCAGGCAAGCAGCGCGTCGGCTCGCGCGGCGGTGCTGGCCTCGGTGTAGCAGCGCAGCTCGGGCGCGTTCCCCGAGGGGCGATAATGGATCACATCGCCCGAAGTGAACTCGTAGCGCAGGCCATCGATCGTCGAGACGGAATGGATGGTCCCCTGCTCCGCGAAGTAGCCCGCCGCATCGGCGGCGAGCCGCTCGAGCAGCAGCGCCGTACGCTCCGCCGGCACGTGCTCGAGCCTGTCGCTGCGCGCGATCCGCGGCGGCAGTGTCGCAACGAGTTGCGAAACCGTGCGACCGGCCGCCTCAGCCGCGCCGAGGACGCTCAGAATGGGCAACAGCGCATCACGCGTGGGCAAGGCCGCTATCGTCGCGCCGTTGATCGACACATCGCTGCCCAGCAGCACGCCGCCATTTGCCTCGAAGCCGACAACTGCGCCGGTCGCCTGCGTCATGCCGGCGATGACGAAAGGCGAGCCGACCTTCGTCCGGATGACCCGGCGGAAGGCGCCGGTGCCCTCGACGGACGAGTTTGACGTGACCGGCGTCACGACGGTGTCGGCTGTAAGAAACAGTGCCGTAAGGATGCCGATGATGTCGCCGCGCACCAGCGCACCCGCCTCGTCCACCAGCAGCGGCCGGTCCGCATCGCCATCGGTCGAGATCAGGGCGTCGAGCCGATGCGCCTTCACCCATGCCGCCAGTTGCGCGGCGGTGCCGGTGTCAACGGCTTCGGTGTCGACCGGAACGAAGATATCGGAGCGCCCGAGCGGTACGACGTGCGCGCCGAACATGGCCATGGCGTCCACGAACACATCGCGCGCCACCGAGGAATGCTGCCATACGCCGATCCGTCGACCCGCAAGCGCCCCAGGCGGCAGCAGCCGCGCATGGCGATCGAGGTAGCGGGCGAGCGCCCGCGGCTCCCGCGATACGCGCGGGTTCAGCTCGGCCGCGTCGCCGAGCGCGGCGAGTATCGCCGCCTCGTCGGCTTTGTCGATCTCGCCATCGGCGCGGTAGAATTTGAGTCCATTCCGGTCGGCGGGAATATGGCTGCCGGTCACCATGATCGCCGGCGCCCCGCGGCGCATCGCCTCGAGCGCCAGCGCCGGTGTCGGCAGCTCGCCACAGTCGACAATTTCGACATCCAGCGCCGAGATCACCGACGCCGCGATTTCGGGGCTGCTGGCGCGCAGGTCGCGTCCAACCAGCACCTGCCTCACCTCACCGCGGCCCTTCAAATAGCGCAGGAAAGCTGCGGCGTAGCGGCGGCTTTCGACACCCACGAGATCGGTCGCGAGACCGCGCAGGCCGCTGGTCCCGAACTTGAGCGAACTGGTCATGCGCCGTCTTCTGGCACGGCGGACAACACCCGATCAACCAGCGCCCGGTAAGGCTTCGTTAACGAAACGGTCGCAGCCTTGCTGCATGCGGATTCAGAAGCGCTCGATGAACTGGCTGCCCAAGCCGTCGCTCTATGCCGAGCAGGCGGCCAAGCGCGCCAAGCAGCGGGCGACGCACCAGGCGTTTATCAGCAACACGTCAAGCCTGACCACCACGGTCTCGAATCTCCTCTCCAACCAGACCGCCGAGATGGGCAGCATCATCAGCAATGTGGTGATGGAGCGGGTCAAGAAGAGCGCCTAGCTTGCGGCGCACCGCCGGCGCGGCCAGACTGGCCGCATGACGCTTATCGACTTCCTCGACCGCGATGCAGCGGCGGTCGCCCCCGACCTGCTCGGCACGAAACTCCTTGTCGACGGTGTCGGCGGCCTCATTGTCGAGACCGAAGCCTATCACCCCGAAGATCCCGCCTCGCATTCGTTCCGCGGTCCGACGCCGCGCAACCGCGCCATGTTTGCTGGCCCAGGGCGGATCTATGTCTACCGCTCATATGGCATCCATTGGTGCATCAATTTCGTCTGTCGTGGCGCGAGCGCCGTCCTGATCCGCGCGCTCGAGCCAACCGACGGGATCGCCGCGATGCGCGAGCGGCGAGGCCTCGACGATGTCAGGACGCTCTGCTCCGGTCCGGGCAAGCTGTGCGAGGCACTGGCGGTGACCGGCGACCTCGACGGCCGCATGCTGAGCGCCCGGCCGTTCAGGGTCGTCCTGCCAGGCGGGCCGCTGGAGTGGGCTGTCGGTCCCCGGATCGGCATCACCAGGGCGGCAGACGTGCCCTGGCGCTTCGGCGTCAAAGGGTCGCGCTATCTGAGCAAGCCCTTCCCCAAGGCGTGACGGCGCCGCGCCGCTCGACTATGGTCCGCCGCACAAAACCAGCTGAAGGACCGCCATGCAGCCCGATCAACTGATCGCCGAACTCCTCGCCCGGGGCGACATGAATGATGAAACGACCCGCGAGCTCAATCGCATGCTCGAGGACTTCCGGGCCGGCAAGCTCGAGCCGGAGGACGACGCCTATCTGCGGGCATTGCACGCACGCATCCTGAACCTCGCGCCCGAGCCCGAGGAAGCAGCACCCGCATCCCCTTCCCGGCTGGACGGCCTGACCATCGAGGAGTGGCGCGACCGTGCCCTCAAGGCGGAGTCCGAACTCGCCCAGGTTGAGGAAGCGGCACGCAACGGCTGAACGGCCGACCACAGATGAGAACGGCCCGCCACTGCTGGCGGGCTGTTTTGCTTTGCGGCGGCGATCTTAGACCGCGGCGCCGATGGCCTTGAGACCAGCGATGGCGCAATTGGCGTCGACATCGCCCGACGGCGCGCCACCCACTCCGATGCCGCCCACGAGGGCGTCGCCGATCCGGATCGGCAGGCCGCCAGCCTGGATGACCATGCGCTCATCCATGTCGCGCAGACCCTCATTGGCCGGCTTGGACGCGATGAATTCGGCGAGGCCGGCCGTATCGCGGCCCATGGCGGCGGAGGTGAAGGCCTTGCCCTGCGCGCTGTCGCCGGTGTGCGGGCCGGCATTGTCGGCCTTGAGCAGCACCTTGGTCGCACCGTCGCGCGCCACGATGGCGACGCTGACATTGTGCCCCTCGGCAGCGCAGGCCTCGAGCGCGGTGCTCGCCGCCTGGATCGCGAGGCCGAGCGGCAGATAGGGAGCAGTCGGCAGCTCCTGAGCGGTGGCCGCCACGGGGGCGAGGAGCGCGGTTGCGAGAACGAGAGTGCGGATCATCGAGGGGGTTCCTTCCTGTTGACGAAAGGAAGCTAGGCCGCGCCGCAGCCAGCCAGTATTCGTAGGCCTTGCCCGGATTTCCGTGATTCTACGGAGCCTCGCGTCCCTCGAGCCACAGGCGCGTCATCTCCGCCTGCGAGGTCGTGCCGAGCTTGGCGCCGATCGACGCGCGGATAGAACCGCGAGATGGTCGCCGCCACATCGAGGAACAGATCGCTGCGCGCGCCTTGCGCCGCCACGGCGATAGCCGAGAGGGCGGTCAGGTGCGCGTCATGCTGGTCGGCCCGCTGCGAGGCGAGACGATGGAGTGCGGCGCTTTCCTGTTCCAGCTCGGCGAGCAGCGCCTGGCGCTGCACGATTGCAAGGATCGCCGCCGCCGCGAGCAGCAGCACACAGCCGATGGCGATCAGCCTGGCCGGGCTTTCGAGGAGGGGCTATTCCGGGTCATGGCCACATCGAGACGAACGATCTTGTCGTATCGCAGCGAATAGACGAAAAGCGGCGCGGGGCCCATAGCTCAATGGTTAGAGCCGACCGCTCATAACGGTCTGGTTCCAGGTTCGAGTCCTGGTGGGCCCACCACTTCCTTCAGTGATCTGGCCGAACCGCGGCGAGGCGCGCGGCGAGAGCGTCGCCCAGGATCAGGCGGCGGTTGGCGGCCGACAGGCCGGCCAGTCCCGGCACAGCCAGGGTCTGGTCGAGGCCGGCGAAGTCGAGGACCGGGCTGAAATCGGAGCCCCAGTGAAGGCGCGACGCAGGAAAGCGCTCAAGCAGCACGTCGACAAGCGGCGCCGCTGTGCGATGTGGCGGCGCGGGGTCGACGGCGTAGAGGCCAGAGAGCTTGACGGCCACATTGGCCAGGTGCGCGAGTTTTAACAGCGGCGCCAGGCGCTCGGCCGCCTGGTGCGGCGAGAGGATGCCATCCACCCTTCCCGGCAATCCGAGATGCGCGAACAGGAAGGCGCAGTTAGGGGTGCGTTCAACGAGGGGCTGCAGGCGCGCAATCGCGCCGGGCCGTGCGTTGAGGGATACGATGGCGCGGGCGTGATCGAGGCGATCCCAGAATGCGGCGGGCCAGGCCTCGACCCGCTCCACCGCGGCTGCGTCAGGCAGGTGCAGCGAGACGCCGCTGTGCCCAGCGGCCAGCAGTTCGGCCGCCCTCGATGCGGACGGGGATGCCGAGTTCGACAGATGAGCGACGCTCGATATCCAGGGGCGACTGGCGGCAAGCTCGCGCACGAAGCCATTGTTGCCCGGATCGATCTCCTCCTCGTAGCAGACGACCAGGGCACGATCGACGCCGCTCGACGCCATGAGGCGCTCATAGGCGTCGACATCGGTCTGGCCCGCGAGCGGCGACGCTCCGGCAAAGCCGGTGTAGCCGTTGCGGAACAGGTGAATGTGCGCGTCGACGATCATGCCAGGGCCGCAACGATCCGCTCGGCGGCGACGATCCCCTGCAGCGCGTCGTCGGGCGTGACGGGCGCGACCGAGCGGCCGGCGCGGATGCCCGCAAGGAAGGTCTCGAGCTCGGAGCGCAGCGGATCGTCCGAGGCGTCGGAGGGAATGTGCCGATGTCCTTCACCCGTGTAGAGCTCGATCCCACGCCCCACTTCGAGCTCCACGCTTCCTGCCGTTCCGATCAGTTCCACGCGGTCGGGCGGACACTCGAGGCTGGGATGCAGCCAGGCCAGCGAGAGCTGCCAGGCCGTACCGCGTGACGAGACAATATCGGCGGCGGTCAGCGAGCGGTTGTCACCGCGGGGTCGGCGCATCGCCCTCACCTCCGATGCGGTGGCGCCATCGAACCATAGTGCAAGGTCGATGTCGTGGACCATGGTGGTGAACACCGGATCGACATCGCGGTAGCGGTCGGCGTGGGTGCTGTCGCGGTAGCGGCGCGAGGTGACGCGGAGCAGATCGCCGATCTGCCCGGTCGCGACGATCTCGCGCAACTGCCTGTGGGGCAAGGAAAAGCGCAGGATGTGGCCGGGCTGGAGGAAGGCGCGGCTGCGTGCGGCGGCGGCGCAGAGCTGGCGCATGGTCGCGGCATCCGGTGCGACGGGCTTTTCGACCAGCACCGGAATGCCGCGCTCGAGGGCGGTGAGCGCCAGCGGCGCGTGGGCGGCGGCGGGGGTCGCGATGATGAGGCCGTCCGGCGCAAAACGGTCGAGGATGCCGACCGGGTCGTGGGCGGTGAGCGCCAGCGGGAAGCTCGCCGCGAGCTGCTCCCGCGCAGCGGGGCGCGGCTCGGCGAGGGCGAGCGTGACGCCGCCCATCGCCGTGAGGGTCTTGAGATGTTCCCGACCGAAAGCGCCGCCGCCGGCCACGAGAATCTTCATGGCATGGCTCCATCGGGACCGGCCCCGCAGACCAGCGCACAAATGCGCCGGCTCGCCGCGAACACCGGATGGCCGCTGCGGAGCGCCGCGACCGAGGCGGCGCCGGCGAGGTCGGCGGCGATGCCATGCTCGAACCAGAGCCATTGCGCGGCCAGGTGCATCTCCTCGTCGGAAACCAGGACAATCTCCGTCACATTGCGCCGCACGATCTCGAACAGCCGTTCGTCGGTGCGCCGGCAGGTCATGGTGGCCACACGGCTGGTGAGATTGGCAAGCGTCACCACCTGGCCGGCATCGAGGCTGGCCTTCATCGTGGGCGAGCCGGTCGGCTCGACGGCGATGATGGTGACGTCGGGCCGGCGCGCCTTGATGGCAGTGGAAAGGCCCGAGACCAGCCCGCCGCCACCGATGGCAAGGACGACGGTGTCGAGATCGGCGACCTGCTCCATGAGCTCGAGGCCGATGGTCCCCTGCCCCGCCACAACGAGCGGATCGGCGAAGGGATGGAAGTACGCCGCGCCGCTGCTGCGCGCATAGTCGAGCGCCGCCTCGTTCGAGACGGCCCATTCGGCGCCGACGATGCGGACATCGGCACCCCATTTGCGCATCTTGTCGACCTTGGCTGGCGACACGGTCTCGGGCACGTAGACGACGGCGGGGACACCGGCCGCAAAGGCCGTGCGCGCCACAGCGAGGCCGTGATTGCCGCCCGATGCCGTGACGATCCCGGCGCGGATTTCGTCGGGGCGGGCGCCGAGCAGCCGGTTCATGGCGCCACGGGCCTTGAACGAACCGGTGACCTGAAGCAGCTCGAGCTTGAACACGACACTCGCCGCGACCGGCAAGGGATCGCGCGCCTGCGTCGCTTCATAGACCGGCGTCAGCCGCACATGCGGCGCGATCCGCGCGCGGGCGGCCTCGACGTCCTCGATGCCGATCATCATCGCGAGGGCCCGCCATAGGGCGAGGCGACGACGACGCAGCAATTGCCCAGCGCGACGCGGCCGGGGTGGCGCTGGCCATAGACGATGCCGTCGGCGGCGTAGTGCACCGTGACCGGTCCGGCAGTCAGGTCCCAGATGCGATGGATGCGTCCCGCCGGCTGCCCCGCCGAGACGTGTTCGCCGAGGTCGTGGAAGGGTTCGAACACACCGTCGATGGGGGCATAGACATAGGCGGCGGCACCGCCGAGCTCGAGGATCGTGCGGTCGGCGCGCGACGCGGACGTAGCCGCCCCTTCCAGCACGCCGAGATGTGCCAGCACATTGCGCACACCGCGTCGGCACACCTCGAGCGCATCGAGTGAGACAGTGCCACGCCCGCGCATCTCGGTGCCCACCGTGACGAGGCCGGCGCGACAGGCCGTGGCCGTGGCGGTGCGCTGATCGCCCATATTGGCGATGACGACGGTGTAGGGCGCGTCGAACGCCTGCACCGCAGCGACGTTCTTTTCGTGCAGCGCGGCATCGTCGGTCGGCTCGATGATGGCGCTGGCGAGAATATCGAGCGACGAGCCGCCCGAGTGCAGGTCGAGGAAGGCATCGGCCATGGGGAAGATGCGATGCGCGACATAGGCGGCGATCTGCTCGGTGATCGACCCCATGGGGTCGCCGGGCCAGACCCGGTTGAAGTTCAGCCCATCGACGGGTGAGGTGCGCGTGGCGGCCAGCACCGCATGGACATTGTTGGCCGGCATCAGGATCAGCCGCCCCTGGACCGCGCCGGGATCGAGGTCGCGCGCCAGCTCGCCGATGGTGATGGGGCCCTCATACTCGTCGCCATGATTGCCGCCCTCGACCACCACGGTCGGCCCCGCGCCATTGGCGATCACCGCGATCGGCACCTGCGTGACGCCCCAGGCATCGCCATTGGGCGAATGGGGGATGCTCACGAAGCCCAGTTGCCGGCCCGGCTTGTCGAAATCGACATTGGTGAAGGCATTGCCGGTGTAACTCTGCGGTATGTTCAGCATGGTGTGACTTGCATTCCGGTCGAGGGATCAGCGCTGCTGCAACGCAGCGATGCTGGTGACGAGGCGATTGGTGGTTGCCGCATCCGCGGCGCCGAAACGATAGGCGGTGTGGAAGGCTTCACCCGGAGCGATCGAGACGAGCTGGCCGTTGCGCTTTGCCGCGGCAAGACCATCGGGCGGCGCCGTTGCCGGCAGCACGAGGCCGAGCGCGTCCTGATCGAGTCCCCGCGTCATCCAGCGCACGGCGTAGGGCAGCTCGGACGGACGATAGCTGACGAAATCTCCGGCCCCATCAGGGTGGCGCTGCACCGCATGCGTCCAGCCGTCATTGCCGGCAGCGACCTTCATGGTCAGCACCAGCTCGGGCAGAACCGGAACGCCCGCGCCGATGCTGCGATGCGACGGCACGTCGGCGGCGACGCTCGCGTGATAGTCGCGAACGGCAGCGGGCGCGGCGTCGTCCAGTTGCGGGCGCCGCAGCACGATATCGCTGTCGACGGCTGCGTCATGAAGCACGGCCCCGTCGACCGGACGGAAGTTGATGTGAGCGAGGTACATGAACGGCAACGGCGTGCCTGCCCGATTCTCGACGGCCAGTGACGCCTCGATCTCGGTTGCGCCCTCGCGGATGCGGAGGCGCGGGCGCGCCACGAAATCATGCGAGAAGGCGAGCGTGTCGCGACCCTCGCTGCGGATATCGACATAGGGCCCCTGCCCGTCGCGGCCGAAATCGAGCCAGCATTGGTCGAGCGGCAGGTTCGGCAGCTCGCCATGCACCGGGTGCCGGTCCTCACTTCCGGGATTGCCCATCGCGGTGCCGCCGCAATGGATCAGCAGCGCGCCATAGTTGCGCAGGTAGTCGCGCGTCTGCCGCGGCTCGTCGAACATCGAGCGCATGGTGAGGCGGCGGCTGTGGAAGTGCGCATCCCAGACCTGCTGGCCCTGAAACGGCAGGACGACGATCTCGCCCGCGCCGTTCGAAAGGCGCAGGCCAGCGACACCCGAGCGATAGCGGAACGCGGTCGCCGTCAGCGTGCCGAAGCGCGCGACAAGCATCTCCATCGGCGTGAACAGCGCCGGGTCGAGCCGGAAGGATGCGGTTTCGATCGACATGCCCCGCTCCTAGCGCCGCCGCATCGAGCGGCCGACATCATTGGCGGCGACCACATGGCCCATGCGGGACAGCAGGTCGCGCGAGGCCTCGCGCACCCGCGCATAGATCGCCCGCTCGTCGAGATTGACGAAGCGCCCGGCCTCGAGCACGACGCTGCCGTTGATCACAACCGTGTGCACGGCCTTCGACCGCGATGCGTAGAACAGGTTTCTGATCATATTGGTGCTGGGGACCATTTCGGGGCGATCGAGGGTGTGGATCACAAGGTCGGCGCGCTTGCCGACTTCGATCGACCCGATCTCGTGCTCGAGGCCCACAGCGCGCGCGCCGGCGCGGGTCGCCATCTGCAGCCCGTCCTCGGCGACGAGGTAGGTGCGGTCCATGTGGACGTCGCGCGCCGCCATCACTGCCAGGTTTGTCTGCCGCCACAGATCGAAGTCGTTCGACCAGTTTGGCGAGTCCGAGCCGAGCGCGACATTGGCACCGCGGCGCCAGAGCTCGGCATGCCGCCCGTGCAGCGAGCTGCCATGACCCCACATCATCGACGCACCGGGGGCCCAGGCGATCGACGCGCCGCGATCGAGCAGCGCTTCGCACTCGGCATCGGTAAGGTGGTTGGCATGGCCGAAGGTCACGTTGCGGTCGAGGAAGCCGGTCTCGTGCAGATGCACCAGCGGATCCTTGCCGAAGCGCTGCCGGTCGGCCTCGGTGTCGGCGGGGCTGTAGGACTGGTGGATGTTGAGCGTGACGGCGGCCGCGTCGGCACAGGCCTTCGCCTCCATCATCAGCTCTTCGCTGGCCGTCCCCAGACCGAGCACCGCCACGTGCCCGCGCACCAGCGCATCGGGATCGGCGTTGCGCTTCGCCTGCACGCCCAGAGTGGCGAGGGCTTCGGCGCGCGTCCTCGGGGCGCGGGCGAGCTCGGTGTGGAGGCGCGCCTGCGTGGCGCAGGTCACGCAACCATCGTCCTGCTCGAGCTTACCCTGTGAGAAGCCCTGCGGCTGGTCCCAGATGAAGGCGTCGCCAAGGATGGCGCGAATGCCGACCTCCTGCGCCGCCCTGGCCCCCATCTCGGGCGTGAGAATGGTGCCCGCTTCCATGAAGCAGGTCGAGCCATTGCGCACCATCTCCATCGAGGCGAGGAGCACCGACAGATACTCATCTTCGTCGGTGACGGTGTTGTAGAAATGGCCCTCGAAGGTGTCGAAGGAGTCGCTTTCGACCAACTGGTCGGGCAGCACGCTGCGGAACAGATGGTAGGAGGCGTGCAGATGGCACTCGACGAAGCCCGGGTGAACCGGCGCGCCCTCGGCATCGATCTCGCGCGCGGCTGCGTAGCGTGACGCAATCTCGCGGTCGGCACCCACGGCAAGGATGCGCCCATCCTTGCCGATGGCAATGGCGCCATCCTCGATCACGGTCGCCGCGTCGTCCATGGTGATGATGTAGCCGTGCCGGATCAGCAGCTGGGCAGCAATTGCTCGTTCGCTCATCTCAACTCTCCCGCAGCAGGGTGGCGGCGCTGTCCGCCCAGGTCAGATTGACGGCATCGCCCGGCGCGATGCCTTCCGCCTCGTCGTCGCGGCATTCGACCCAGACCGACGGCCCATCGGCGACGACGGCGCGCAGCCGGATGCTGCTGCCCTGATAGACGATCTCCGCAATGGTGGCCGCGACCTGTCGGCCGTCGGGGCTCCCCGCGCCGCGCGCAATCCTGATCGCCTCGGGTCGAACCGACAGCGCGATACGCTGCCCTGTTTGCAAGCCGGGTTCGGTGCGATCGAGGGCGACGCTGCCGATGTCGGTCTGCAAGGTCGCGCCCGCCTCGGACACCTGCGTGACATGGCCCCGGAAGAGATTGGTGGCGCCCACGAAATCCGACACGAAGATCGAGCCGGGGCGACGGTAGATGTCGCGCGGCGTGCCGTATTGCTCGATACGCCCCGCATTCATGATTGCGATGCGGTCCGACATCACCAGGGCCTCGGTCTGGTCGTGGGTGACAAAGACGAAGGTCGCACCGAGCCGCTTCTGGATGGCGCGCAGCTCGAGCTGCATCTGCTGGCGCAGCTTCAGGTCGAGCGCCGAAAGCGGTTCGTCGAGCAGCAGCACGCGCGGCTCGGCCGCGAGGGCCCGCGCCAGCGCCACGCGCTGCGCCTGCCCGCCGCTCAACTGCGTCGGATCGCGATCGCCCAGCTCTTCGAGCCGCACCAGCGCCAGCATCTCGTCGACCCGTGCATTGATGCGCGTCCGCTGCCAGCCGCGCAGCCGGAGCCCGTAGCCGACATTCTCGCGCACGCTCATATGCGGGAACAGGGCACCGCGCTGGAACACAAGATTGGTCGGGCGACGCTCGGGCAGACGGTCGGTGAGGTCCTCGCCGTAGATCACCACCCGCCCCGCACTTGGCCGCTCGAAGCCTGAGATGATGCGCAGCAGGGTCGACTTGCCGCAGCCGCTCGCGCCCAGCAGCGAGACGAACTCGCCATCGGCGATCTCGAAGTCGATCTGCTCGAGGGCAGTCATCGCACCGAAGCGCTTGCTCAGCCCAACGACCTGGACGGCCTGCGTTGTCACTATGACTTCCTTCTGTTGAGCAAATTGGAGGCGACGACGAGGCAGACGAGCAGCGCCAGCAGCAGCGTCGCAATGGCATTGATCGAGGGATCGATGCCGCGCCGCATGAGGCCCCAGACCAGCGTCGGCACCGTCTGCTGGCTGCCGATATTGAACCAGGTGACGACGAACTCATCGAGCGAGAGCGCGGCAGCGAGCAGCGCGGCGCCGACCACCGAGGGACGGATCAGCGGCAGCGTGATGTCGCGAAACGCCTGGAAGCGCGTCGCACCAAGATCGCGCGCCGCTTCGAGGATGGAGAAGTCGAAGCTCTCGAGCCGCGCATTCATCGTGAGGATGACGAAGGGCAGGCTGACGAGCACATGACCGATGGCGGCGCCGATCAACCCCTGCGGCAGCGCGATGGTGCGGAAGAACACGGCAAGCGCGATGCCGATGACGAGCAGCGGCACGATGGCGGGCAGCATGCTGATCGACAGCAGCGAGGCGCGCAGCCGCGGACTGCGCAGCGTCACCAGCCCGAAGGCGAACGCCGCTCCGGCGATGCCGCCGCCGACCGCCGAGATGGTCGCGAGGATGGCCGAGTTCTTGAGGGCCATCGGGATCAGCGGATCGGCGAAAGCGCGTCCATACCAGTCCAGCGTCAGCCCCTCGATGGGCAGGCTGAGCCGTGGCGACGTGGTGAACGAGAAGACCACGATCACGAGGATCGGCGCATAGAGATAGAACAGGACCAGCGCCACGAACAGCCAGGACCACAGACGCGAGCCCCTCACCATTTCGTCACCCAGCGGATCAGCTGCGTGATAGCGAGATAGAGCAGCAGCGTGACGCCGACGACGATGAAGGCCATGGCGGCGCCGAGCGGCCAGTTGGTGCCGGTGCCGCGGAACTGGTCGGCGATGATGTTGCCGATCATGACGCTCTGCGTGCCGCCGACAAGCGTGGGCGTCACATAGTCGCCGGCCGCGAGGAGAAACGCGAATGCGAACGCGGTGCGCACACCGGGCATCACCATGGGGATCAGCACCGTGCGCAGCAGATGGAACGGACTGGCGCCGAGGTCGCGCGCCGCTTCGAGATGATCGCGCGGCACATTGAGCATGGCCGAATAGAGCGGCAGCACGGCGAGCGGCAGCAGCAGCCCGACAAGGGTGATGACCACCGAGACCTGGCTGTAGATCAGGAACTCGAGTGGCTCCTCGATGAGGCCGAGCCACTGCAGCGCCGAATTGAGCAAGCCCTGCTTTCCCAGGATCGTGCGCCACGCATAGATGCGCACGAGGTACCCGCTGAACAGCGACAGCATCACCAGCTGCAGGATAAACTGTCCGCGCCGCTCGAACACGAAGCGCATGACGTAGGCGAGCGTGAAGGCGACGGGGACGACGATCGCCGCGGCAATGAGGCCGACGCTCACCGTGCGCAGCAGGACGCCGCGATAGAGGTCGGAGACGATGATCTTGTGGTAATTGGCGAAGGTGAAATCGGGGATGAGATTGAAGCCCTGCGCGCGCCACAGGCTGATCACCAGGAGGCTCAGCATCGGCACGCCGAAGAAGAGGGCGTAGAACAGACCGGCCGGCAGAAGGGGCATGATCCCCCGCGCCGCTCCGCGATCCGTCGTGGCACTCAGGCCGTTGCTCAAAGCTCGTGCATCCGATTCAATAGGCGACGCCGCTCTGCCGCGCCGTCGGTACCGCATCTGCCGTGGTTTCGCAGGTGAAGTCAAGAACCACTTATGAAACCAAGCAGCTTTCGATCCGGCGCCTGATCTCGGGGACCGCGCGAAGCGCGTCGACCAGCGCCTGGGCGCGCGGATCGGCCTCTTCCATCTGGTTCGTGACGAACGCGAAACTCAGCTTCAGCCGCGGCTCGGCGAACGTCACCTGGCCGCCTGCCCCGTCATGGCCGAAGCCGTGCGGCGTGAGGTAGCGGCGGGCGGGCGAGTCGATCTGGAATCCGGTTCCCCAGGCCATCCAGGGTTCGGGCTCGTGGAACACGGGGGCGCCGCTGCTTTGCGGCACGGTCGCGCGGCGGATCGTCTCGTCGGCGAGCAGGCAGACGCCGCCGGTCTCGGTCACCGCTGCGGACCAGATGCGGGCCAGCGCACGCGCATTGGAGATCCCACCGGCCCCCGGTATCGGCGCCGCCTGGAGTCGCGGATCGTTGAAACCGCCAGTCGGGCTGGCCAGCGTCCGCGGCAGCGCGCCACCGAGCGTGAGCCCCCGCCCGATCCACTCCGAGCTGTCGCGGATGAGCGCCTCGGTGCCAATCTCGAAGCTGTTGCCGACGTCGATATGCGCCACGAGCGGCTGCTTTCCCGCAGGCAGGCCGATCCAGGCGGGGACCGCGAGCCGATTGGCGATCGTTTCGGCGAACAGCGCGCCAATGGACTGCCCGGTGGCGCGCCGCAGCACCTCGCCGATCAACCAGCCATGGGTGATGAAATGATAGGAGTGCCCCGTGCCCGGCGGCCACAGCGGCGCCTGCGCGGCGAGCAGCGCCGTCATCCGCTCCCAGTCGACAATGTCGTCGACCGCCAACGATGCCACCGGTGCCGAAAGGCCGGCGCGATGCGACAGCAGATCGCGCACCGATGTGTCCTGTTTGCCGGCTGCGGCATACTCTGGCCAGTAGGCCGTGACCGGCAGATCGCAGTCGAGCCGTCCCTCTTCGACGAGCCGCGCCGCAAGCAGCGACATCAAGCCCTTGGTGCACGAGAAGATGACGGTGAGCGTGTCGGCTGACCAGGGACGGCCGGTGCGGCTATCGGCCAGCCCGCCCCACGCATCGAATACGGGCTCGCCATCGACATAGACGCAGGCAGAGGCGCCGCCACCGTAGGAAGAGATGATCTTGGCGAAGGCGAGCGCAACCGGCTCATAGCCCGGCGTCACGCAGCGCGTCTCGATGCCTGTCATCGCGTATCCGCACTCCGCAGGACAGGCGGGAGTTGCCTCCCGCCCGCACAGTCGTCACGTCGATCAGGCGGCTTTGAAGGTCTGCCAGGCCTCGATCCAGGCCTCGACACCGACGATGTCGCCTTCGGCCTGCTGCGGCGGCAGCAGGCTCGGCTGCGTGCCCAGAATGCCGCCACCCGGCTGGCGCACGCCGGCATAGTCGTAGAGCGCCTGCGAGTCGGGCGTCAGCAGGTCGTAGGCCGCCTCAACGGTGCAGCCCGAGCCGAGCTCGGTGGCGAGCGCCGCGTTCGACTCCGCCGACGTCACGTAGTCGATGAACGCATAGGCATTGTCGATGTTCGGCGCGTCGACGGCGATGGCATAGGCATCCGACCAGAACAGCGTATCGTCGATCTTGGGCGAGCCGGCCACGAGGGTGACGCCCTTCTCCTTGGCGATCACCAGCTGGTAGGCCCAGCCGCCGATGCCGATCGATGCGTCGCCGCGGATAAGCACGTCGGCCATGTCGCCGAAACCCGTCCCAAGAGTGACGATGTTGGGCTTGATCGCGATCAGTGCCTCGAGCGAGCGATTGAGCTCGTCCTGGGTCAGCCGGCCGAGGCCGCTGGCGCCGATCGACTTGGCGAACAGGCAGATGTTGCCGAACGGGTCGTCGAGCAGCACCAGCTCGCCTTTGAACTTGGGATCGGCGAAGTCGGTGTAGCGATCGGGCACGCCGTCCCACTTCTCGGGATTCCACACGCAGGGGCTGTTGCCCCAGATCAGCGGCACGCCATAGGTGTTGCCGTCGCGGACCAGCCAGGGCGCGTCCTTGAACGCAGTGAACAGGCCGGCGGCATTGGGAATGCGCGACATATCGAGCGGCAGGAACAGCTCGGTGCCCGCATCCAGAACGGTGCTCTGGAAGTCTTTGTTGACCGAGAACAGATCGAGCGAACCGCGTCCACCCGTCATGAAGCGGGTGAGCGCCTCGTCGGCCGAGGAGGTGAAGCTCGCATTGAGCTGGATGTTGTTCTGGCTGAGGAACGGCCCGGCGACATTGGTCGCCTGCTCGCCATCATAGCCGAGAAAATTGAGCGGCCCTCCGAGCGCACCACCGGCGGCCCCGGCCGAACCCGGCGCCAGTCCCAGCACGGTCAGCGTGGTCAGTCCGGCTGCCCCCTGTATGAACCGGCGCCTGCTCAGATCGGCATTGAGCCTGGCATCCAGCAACGTCCTCAACCTGTCGTCCACGGTCCTTCTCCACATCAAGACTCTCGTTGAGAGCTCGTCTAGGTTTGCATCTGTTCAAACCGGAGTTCGCTCCGGCACATTGCGATTAGGAGATGGTTTCGTATATGAAGTCAAGAACTACTTATGAACCATCAGAGCGAGAGGCGGCCAACGCTATGTCTGGTGACGATCGCGCCAGCTACTCGGCACCGGCGCTCGAGAAAGGACTCGACATCCTGGAACTGCTCGCCGAGGAGGGCGAACCCATGAGCGCCCGCCAGATCGGCGAACGCCTGGGGCGCTCCAAGAGCGAGATCTTTCGCATGGTCTACGTGCTGGTCGACCGGGGCTATCTGCGCCGTGACACCGCGACCGATCAGCTCTCGCTCAGCAACAGGCTGTTCGAACTGGGGATGCGCACTCCTCGCTCGCGCGCACTCGTCGCGGTGGCCGTGCCGAAAATGGAGCGCCTGAGCCTCCTCGTGGGGCACTCGAGCCACCTCGTCGTGATCAGCCGCGGCGAGACCATCGTCGTGGCGAGCGCCACCGCCCCCGCCGAGTTCAACTTCTCGCTGCAGCTGGGCTACGGCAATCCGGCGGTCGACGCCGTCTCGGGCAAGACCATCCTCGCGTTCCAGCCGCCGGAGCGGCGGGCCGCCATGATCGCCGAGAGCCTGGCGCTGATGACCAAGCCGCCCGCTCGCGGCAAGCTGGTCGAGCAGCTCGACCGCATCGCCGCGGACGGCTCGATCATCACCAGCAGCCGCCACCTCGCCGGTGTCACCGACATCTGCGCGCCGGTGCTCGACCGGTCCGGACGGGCGATCGGCAGCATCGTCGTCCCCTGCCTGCAGCGGCTCGGACCCGCCTGGGATCTCGAGGACATCCGCGACAAGCTGGTGGCGACCTGCAGCGAGATCGCCCGCGACCTGAGCCCCTGACGCGTGTCCGTCAGTTCCTGTCGGTCCGCTCGTAGCGCAGCTTGACCACGGCCTCGCGCTTGAAGGGGTATTTCTCGATCAGGGCATCGTTGAGCTCGAGCCCGAGGCCGGGCGCCGACGGGGCGTGGAGGAAGCCGTCCACGACCTTCAGCGGTTCGACCAGCAGCTCCTGACGGAGCGGATTGTGGATGGTGGGATACTCCACCATGAACACGTTCGGCGTGGCGAAGGCGGCATGATAGTTCGACGTCAGCGCCGGCCCCGAGCCCCAGACATGGGGCACGACGCGCACGCCGGCCGCATCGGCCGCGGCCGCAATGCGCTTGAACTCCAGCATGCCGCCGCAATGGGCCGTGTCCGGCTGCGCCACGTCGAGCGCGCTGCGCGAAAAGAAGTGCTTGAACTCGTGGATGGTCGTCGAGCTTTCGCCGCCCGAGATCGGCATCCTCGCCTTGGCGCGCACCTTGGCATAGCCGTCATAGTCATAGGCAGCGCACGGCTCTTCGAGCCAGGTCAGCCGCGCATCGGCCACGGCCTCGGCGACGACAATGGCCTCGGCGGCGCTGAACGGCTTGGGATTATGGCCCTGGACAAGGTCCATCATCAGGAAGCGCTCCTCGCCGATGGTCTTGCGGGCAAGCTCGGCGCGGGCCCCGTCGTAACGCGGACCGTAACCGCCGCGGATCTTCATCGCGGTGAAACCCGCCTGCATGTAGCCCTCGAGCTCGGCCCGGAACTGGTCATTCGAGCCGTCGAGTCCCCCCGAGGCATAGATGCGCAGCCGGTCGTGGACCTTGCCGCCCATCAGCTGATGGGCCGGCAGGCCGAGCGCCTTGCCGTTGATGTCCCACAGCGCCATCTCGATGGCGCTGAGCACGCTGACGGCGAGCCCTGCCCTGCCCCAGAACAGCGTGCCCATGTAGAGCCGATCCCACACGCCGCCGACATCCTCGACCGCCAGCCCCATCGCCATCGTCTCGAAATGCTCGATGACGGCCCTGGCCGCCTCGGGCGCAAAGAGCCCGCCATAGGTCTCGCCGAGCCCGGTGATGCCCGCGTCGGTGTGGACGCGCACGAGGCAGGCCGAGAACATCGGAATATGGCCGCCCGACCATTCGACGGGACCAGTCCCGAGCGGCGCGGTCAGCAGGATCGGTTCGAAGCGCGTGATCTTCACGAGAGGAGTCTCCGGGTAAGTGGGTGGCTAGAGCATCGACGAGAGGAACTGCTGCAGCTCCGGCGTCCTGGGAGCCGCGAACAGGTCATCGGGCGGTGCGATTTCGTGGATGCGCCCGGCATGCATGAAGGCGACGCGGTCGGCGACGCGGCGGGCGAAGTTCATCTCATGGGTGACCAGCACCATCGTCATGCCAGTCTCGGCCAGCGTCTCCATGGTGCGCAGCACTTCCTTGGTGAGCTCGGGGTCGAGCGCCGACGTCACCTCGTCAAACAGCATCACCTTGGGCGTCATTGCGAGCGACCGCGCGATCGCCACCCGCTGCTGCTGGCCGCCCGAGAGCTGGTCGGGATAGGCATCGAACTTCTCCGACAGGCCAACCGCCGCCAGCACCTCGCGCGCCTTCGCTTCGGCTTCGGCATCGCTGCGGCGCAGCACGAGCCGGGGCGCCAGCATGATGTTGCGGCCCACGCTCAGATGCGGGAACAGATTGTAGGCCTGGAACACGATGCCCACGTCCTGCCGCAGCCGGCGAAGCGCCGCCGGATCGCGATCCATATGATGGCCGGCGATGGCGATACTGCCGGCATCGATGCGCTCGAGACCATTGAGGCAGCGCAGCAATGTGCTCTTGCCCGAACCGGAGCGGCCGATCAGCGCCAGCATCTGCCCCTGTTCGAGTTCGAGCGAGATATCGCGCAGCACCTCCACCGTGCCGAAGCTCTTGCTGACGCCCCTAACCTCGAGCACTGACATCGAGCTTCCTTTCAAAGTGACGGCTGAGCAGGGTGAGCGGGAAGCACAGCGTGAAATAGATCAGCGCGGCGACGGCGAAGACCTTGAACGGCTGGAAGGTCGCGTTGTTGATCGCCGTGGCGGCACGCATCAGCTCGGTCATGCCCACGATGCTGGCGAGCGATGAATTCTTGATCAGTTTCACGAGGAAGCCGACCGTGGGCGGGATGGCGATGCGGATGGCCTGCGGCAGCACGACATGGCGCCGCAACTGCCAGGGTGTGAGTGCCAGCGCATCGCCCGCTTCCCATTGCTGGCGCGGCACCGACAGGATGCAGCCGCGCCAGATCTCGCCAAGGAACGCCGACGTGTAGAACGTCAGTCCGACGACCGCGGCGACAAAGGGCGGCAGGCGATAGCCCAGCAGGCCCAGGCCATAGTAGATGAGGAAGAGCTGGATCAGCAGCGGCGTATTCTGGAACGCGCGGATCCAGACGAGCGCCGCACCGCTGGCGAGCGGGCTGCGGCTCGTCCTCGCGATGGCGAGCACGAGGCCGAGGAGCCCGCCGGCAACGAAGGACAGGATGGTCAGGTAGATCGTCCACTGCGTGGCCGTCAGCAGATACAGGATGTCGTTGACGCCGAAGTCACGCATGTCCGGCACTCGCCCCGATGCGAGACACGCGGCGGCCGATGATCCAGCCCGCGATCAGGTCGAGCAGCAGCTTCAGCGCCACCGCGAGGGCAAAGTAGATCACCCAGATCAGCGCATAGGTCTCGAACGTCCGGTAGGTCTCGGACTGGATGAGATTGCCGGCGCCGGTGAGCTCCTCGACGGAGATGACCGAGACAACGCTGGTGCCCAGCATCAGCAGGATGAACTCGCTCGACAGCGCCGGATAGACGTTGCGCAGCGCCGGCGGCAGCACGACATGCAGGATCACCTGCAGCTTCGACAGACCGAGAGACTCGGCCGCCTCCACCTGGCTGCGATGGATCGACTCGAGACCGGCCCGGATGACCTCCGTCATGTAGGCGGCAATGTTGATCGACAGGGCAATGATCGCCGCCCAGTACGGCGTGGGCAGCCATTTCACGCCGAGCAGCTTGCCGACCTCGGGGATGCCGAAGAAGATCAGAAAGAGCTGCACCAGAAACGGCGTGTTGCGGAAGACTTCCACATAAGCGGCGACAGCAAGCCGCGCCGGCGCGGGACCATAGGTGCGCGTGATGGCGCAGGCGAGGCCGATGAGGAAGCCCAGGCAGCTCGTGATCGCCGTGAGCTGCAAGGTCAGCAGGAACCCGTCAATCAGCAGATCGACGCGCGCGAACACCGCGCCGAACTGGAACTGGTAGGTCAAGTCGCTTTCCTCACGGCTGGCCCGGGCGACGGCGAGTGGAACATGCCCCGGCGGCTGGCGCCGGGGCATGCGTGGATCAGTAGGCAGGCAGATCGGGCATGTCGATCTTCAGCCACTTCTTGTGCAGCGACTGCAGGAAGCCATCGCCCTTGTGGTAGAAGATCCAGGTATCGACCCAGTGGCGCAGATCCATATCGGCGTGACGCGTGCCGATCGTCGGATAGGTCATCGCCGCCTGGAACTTGATCTCGAGATTGAGTTCGGGGTTCTTCTCGAGCACCGAATTGGCGACCGTGATGCCGAAGGCGGTCGCCTCGACCTGGCCGGAGGCCAGTGCCTGGAAGGTCGTCGCATCGTCCTCGAAGCGCTGGATGTTGTCGCCCCCGACATAGAGCGAGATGTACTGGTCCTGGAAGCTGCCGCGCGGCACGCCGATCTTGATGTCCTTCATGTCGTCCCAGCTCGTGATCGTCTTGTCCTTGGGACCGACGACGACATGCGGAACGGCGGTGTAGGGCGTCGACAGGCTGACGACGGCCGCACGCTGCGGAGTGAGGGTCAGCGTGGCAATGGTGAGGTCGGCCTGATTGGTCACGAGGGCCGGGATGCGGTTGGCACCGGTGACGACGACGAACTCCACATCGACCCCGAGGTCCTTGGCGATCTGCCGGCCCACTTCGATGTCGAGACCATCGAGCTGGTTGTTGGCGTCGAGCAGCGAGTACGGCGTGACATCGTTCTGCACGGCGATGACGATTTTCTTGGCGCTGAGAATTCGGTCGAGCGCCTGAGCGTGTACGGCGGTGGTGGCGGCGGCAAGTGCCAGAGGCACGAGCAGGGCCGAGAGTAGTCTACGCATTCTGTTCCCTCCAGATTGATGTGTCGTTCGAGTAGACGGCCGACCCGGACGGGTCAGCCGGGATAGCCTCCATGCCACCAGTGTTCGAGCGGATTGGAGTAGAGAATGTTGTCGATCGTCTCCTGGCTGACGCGCGGCATCGCGGTGCCCTCGACGAAGCGGTTCACGGTGCGCAGGGCCTCGATCGATTCCTCGACCGTGGCGAACGGGAAGTCGGTGCCCCAGAAGATCTTGTTGCGCTCGGTGATGCGGTACTCCTGCGCCGCGATCAGTCCGTTCCAGAACTGCCAGGGCCGGTAGAAGATCGCCGATATCTCGGTGAAGACGTTGGGATTGCGCCGGCAGATGGTGATGCAGTCCTCCATCCACGGATGGGCGAGGTGGGCCATGATCAGCTTGAGGTCCGGGTAGCGCTGGGCGATGTCCTCGACGTCGTCCGGCCGTCCCAGCCGATTGGACGTGCCTTCCGCGAAGGTCGTGCCCATGTGGAGGGTAAGCGGCAGGTTGTGCCGCACGCAGTACTCGTAGACCGGCGTCATGCGCGGATCGAGAACCGAAACCCCGTTGTAGATTGAGCCGAACTTGACGCCCTTGAGCTTGAGGTCCTCGACCGCGTGGGTAAGCAGGTCCATCGCGTCGGGCCGCCGCGGATCGACGGCGGCAAAGCCGATGAACTTGTCGGGATATTTCGCGACGGCGCGCGCGGTGACCTCGTCATTGCCGTCAATGCCGGCGCTGTCGTGGTAGCGGAGCGAGAAGATGATCGCCTTGTCGACGCCGGCCATCGCTTCATGGACGGTATCGGCATCGGCCACCGTGCCGATCGTGCCGTGACGCGCCATCGACGTGCCGCTGACGTAGCGGGGCCGCACATGCTCGGGGTCCCAGATGTTGACATGGCAGTCGACGATCATTCTCGGTGTCCGTTGTTGCAAGGGTTCGGGGTCAGCCCAGCGCACGCACGACGTCGGCCGTGATCTCGATCGTCCGATCGATGTCATCGTCGGTGTGGGCGAGCGAGATGCTGGACTGCTTGGTGGCGACCGGGAAGTGGAAGATGCCCGCTTCGATCATGGCGCGGCGATAGGCCACGTCCCGCTCATTGTCGTTGTTGAGCGCGATGTCGCGCCAGTTCACCGGCGCATGGTCCATGAAGTAGGTGGCGAACGCCGAGCCCTGGCGCACCAGCGTGGTGGCGTAGTTGCGGCTGGCGAACACGCTGTTGAGCCCGGCCTCGAGCCGCGCGCCGAGCCGTTCGAGCTCGCCATAGACCTCGGCCTCGCGCGACTTGAGCCGGCCGATGCTGGCGCGGGCAGCGGCGACATTGACGGGGTGGCCGTTATAGGTGCCGGCGATCACGACACGCCGCTTCGGATCGGGGTCGCTGCACAGCGCCATGATCTCCTTGCGACCGCCCACGACGCCCATCGGGTACCCGTTGGCCACCGCCTTGCCGAAGGTGCACAGGTCGGGCAGCACACCGGCGATCTGCTGGTAGCCGCCGAGCGCGTGGCGGAAGCCGGTCTTGACCTCGTCGAAGATCAGCACGGTGCCGTAGCGATCGCACAGCGCGCGCAGCCCCTCAAGATAGCCGGGCAGCGGCTTGACGATGCCGACATTCTGCAGCACCGGCTCGAGGATGAGGGCGGCGATCTGGCGTGTCGCGAGCACCTTCTCGGCTGCCGCGAGGTCGTTGTACTCGACAACGCGGACCGTGGAGCCGACGGCTTCGGGGATGCCCGCGGTGGTCACGCGAAGCGGATATTCCTCGCCCTCCTCGTGGTCCTCGACGAGCGCCCGGGGATCCATGAGGTTGTAGGAGACGTAGTCGGCCCATCCATTGTAGCCGCCCTGCATCACCACGACCGTGTCGCGGCCGGTATGGGCGCGGGCAAGGCGCAGCGCGTAGGACACGGCCTCCGAGCCGGTGCTGGTCAGCTGGATCTGTTCGAGCGCCGGCACGGCCTCGACCAGCATCTGGGCGATTTCGGCTTCCCACGGCATCGTGCCGGCGCCGATCAGCGACGCGCCGCTCCTGATGGCCGCAATCACCGCCTCGTCGACCTCGCGATCGGCATGACCGAACAGATAGGGTGCGAAACCGGCGTGATAGTCGATGTAGCGCCGCCCGGCGTCGTCCCAGAGGTAGGCGCCCTGGGCGCGAACGAAGAGACGGGATGGATTGATCGCCCGATTGATCGACATCGTGCCGCCGCCAATATACTGGCGCCGCCGCTCGACCGCCTGCCCTACCGTTTCCGTCATTGCTCTTTCAGGCTCACTGATAGATGTTACGTTAAATCTCATTAGGCACGTCAAACACGCGTCCGCGCCATGCCGTATTCCGGCACGACCCGCTGCAGCTTCACTTTGGCCTTGGGATGCGGCTGTCTCCCCTGCCGCGATCGCCCCCTCATTCCGGAGCCAACTGTTCTCCGAGATGTAACGTTAAGTCAACATGAAAAGTGCAGGCCCACAGAGAATCACGGAAACCCGCTGAAATGCTGGCATCTCCCTTGCGACCTGGGGCGCTTTGCTTTAACGCAACATCATTGGGGACGAAATGATCCGTCGCAGCGCACAGCAATCCGAGGCCGGCGGCCGCAGGGCAACGCTCAAGGATGTCGCCCGTCTGGCCGGCGTCTCGCCGATGACGGCGTCCAACGTCGTCAATGGCACACTCAAGGGATACAACGACGACACGCGGCTCAAGGTGCTGCATGCGGTCGAGCAGCTCAACTATCGCGCGCATGTGGGCGCGCGTTCTCTCCGCACCGACCGGCGCATGTCGGTGGGCATGCTCGTCGTCCAGACCGGCCGGCGGTTCCTGGCCGATCCCTACATCACCAATCTTCTCGATGGTCTTTGCACCGGGCTGAACCAGCGCGGCTACTCGCTGGTGCTGCAGGGCCTCCAGCCCGACGAGATCAGCGCGTCGACCCTGGTGCGGCATCTGCAGACCGATGGACTCGGCATCCTGATGTCCGGCGACTTCGCAGCCGACAGCGCGCTGCGCTCGACGATCCTCGCCCTCAACCAGCCGATCATCCTCTTCCAGCAGGCGCTGCAGGATCAGGCCAGCGATATCTGCTCAATCCGCCAGGACGATTTCGAGGGCGGCCGGGCGATCTGCGAGCACCTCGTGCAGCGCGGGGCACGCAGCATCGTCGCCGTCGTTCCGCAGCTCGACTGGCCGGCGATGCGGGCCCGCGTCGCAGGCGCCCAGCACTACCTCACCCACTCGGGGGCGCGGGCCCGCCTGAGCGTCGTGACTTCAACGGACGAATCCCAGGTGGCGACCCAGGCGGCGCTGGAGGGCTATCTGAGTTCCGACGGGAAGCTCGACGCCGTGCTCGCCGGCAACGACCAGATGGCGATCGCCGCCTACCGGCTGCTGAGCAATCGCGGCCTCTCCATTCCCGGCGACGTCCGCCTCGCCGGCTTCAACGGCTTCGACTTTCTCGACTATTTCGGCACGCGGCTGACCACCGTGCGCTCGCCGGCGTTCGAGCTCGGCCAGCTCGGCGCCTATCACATGGTACGGCGTATCGAGGGCGGAGCGTTCGACAACGCCTCGATCGTACTGCCGACCGAACTGATGGTCGGCACGACCACCTGACACATTCCCGCCACAGGTAAGTCATTGCTGCCGCAAACATTCTTGCGGGAGCGGGCCAAGGACTCCGGTGGACCTGCCGTCTCATGGGCATTCAAGACAGGGGGATGGCCCCCGACATGGAGCCCTAGAATGACGATCCGTACCGCTAAACTCGCAACCATCCTGATGATCGGCGCCGCGCTGGCCGCGACCCCCGTGCTCGCCCAGGCCGTGACGACGGGCAATCAGGGCCCCGCCGAAATTCCGGCCAACCGTGATGCCCCGTTCTCCCTGCCCGGCTCCCTCAACCCGATGCCCACGCCCAAGGTCGACGCCGCCACGACCCGCGACATCTTCGCGATGGACCCGGCGCAGGCGCTCGACAGCCTGGGCACGGTGAGCCTCGACCGCACCGGCGACGTCACCGAGACCGAAGCCTCCGACGCGCTGCGTGCGGCGTTCGAGACCGAGACCAAGGGCCATACCGGCAACTGAGATCAGCGGAGCGCCGGCACCGGCCGAACAGGGACCCGGACCGGCGCCGGCCTCCGTTTGACACCCGGACGGGCGGGGAGCGATCCCCGCCCGTTAACGCTTTGTTTCCCATATCATTGTGAGCCGCCGCTGGATGTGGTCAGTGCGGCTTGAGCATTTGGAGGTATTAAGGATGCGTTCGCCCAAGAAGCCCTCATGGTTCGGTGCCGCCGGCCTTGCGGTCCTGTCCCTGGCAGCACTCCCCACCGCCGTCTACGCCTTCGACGCGCGGATTGAAAAGGACGTCAAGCACGTCATCGAGTGCCTGACCTGGATGGTCAACGATCCCCCACGCTATGTGGAGAACTGTACGCCATCGCGGCCGCGCGAGGTGATGGAGGCGCCCATCAACAACAAGCGGGCACCATCGTCCTCGGAACCCAGCTCGTCGTCGGAACCGCCGCCTCCGGGCCCGTCCTCGTCGTCCGAGCCGCCGCCCTCGTCGTCGTCCGAGCCCCCGCCGTCATCGTCGGAACCGCCGCCCTCCTCGTCCGAGCCGCCCCCGAGCAGTTCGTACTCGGAGCCGGAGGAGCCCAGCTGCGAGCTGGAAGAGTGCCCGCCGCCCTCGTGCGAGTTCTATTCGTGCCAGCCGCCAGCCTAGGCTGACGGCGCACACGGTGGCGGGCCTCAGCCCGCTGCCGTATAGGCCGTCTTGACCTGGGTGAAGAACTCGACGGCGTACCTGCCCTGCTCCTTGGGACCATAGGACGATCCCTTGCGGCCGCCGAACGGGACGTGGAAGTCGACGCCCGCTGTCGGAACATTGACCATCACCATGCCGGCCTCGGCGTTGCGCTTGAAGTGCGTCGCATATTTGAGCGAGGTCGTGACAATACCCGCCGAGAGTCCGAACTCGGTGTCGTTGGCGGTCGCCAGCGCTTCCTCGTAATCCTTGACCCGGATGACCGACGCCACCGGCCCGAAGATCTCCTCGCGGCTGATGCGCATCTGGTTTGTCGCTTCGGTAAAGAGCGCCGGCTGCAGATAATAGCCGGGGGTCCTGAGCTTGAGCAGATCGCCGCCGGCGACGAGCTTTGCCCCTTCCTTTTTGCCGATCTCGATGTAGTCGGTGTCCTGCTTAAGCTGGCCCGGATCGACCACCGGCCCGATCTCGACGCCCTTTTCGAGCGCATCGCCCACCTTGAGGTTGCGCACCCGCTCGCTCAGCGCCTCGACGAATTTGTCGTGGATGCCGGCGGTGACGATGACGCGCGACGACGCGGTGCAGCGCTGGCCGGTCGAGAAGAACGCCGACTGCGCGACGGTTTCGACGGCAACCTTGAGGTCGGCATCGTCGAGCACGATGGTGGGATTCTTGCCGCCCATTTCGAGCTGGAACTTGCGCATCACCTTGACGCTGGCCTCGGCCACGCGCTTGCCGGTGGAGACGCCGCCCGTGAAGGTGACAGCGTGGACGTCCTTGCTGTCGAGGATGGCCTGCCCGACGACCGAACCCTTCCCCATCACGAGGTTCATCACGCCCTTGGGCAGGCCGGCGCGATGGAGGATATCGACGATCGCCCACGAGCAGCCCGGCACGAGGTCGGCCGGCTTGAAAACGATGGTGTTGCCGTAGCAGAGCGCCGGCGCGATCTTCCAGGCCGGGATGGCGATGGGGAAGTTCCACGGCGTGATGATGCCGACGACGCCCACCGCCTCGCGGGTGATCTCGACGCCGACGCCGGGACGCACCGAGGGGATCGTCTCGCCCGAAAGGCGCAGCGCCTCGCCGGCGAAGAACTCGAAGATCTGTCCGGCGCGCGTCGCTTCGCCGATGCCTTCGGGCAGCGTCTTGCCCTCTTCGCGGCTGAGCAGCGCGCCGAGCTCTTCCCTGCGGGCGAGGATTTCATGCGCGGTCTTGCTGAGGACGGAGTGACGTTCCAGCAGGCCCGATCGCGACCAGGCGGGGGCCGCGGCCCTGGCCGCCACGATGGCGCGCTGCACATCGTCGGCGGTCGCGCGGGCGTAGTGGCCGACGACCTCGTCGGTGTTCGACGGATTGATATTGGGGACGGCTTCGCCGCCGACCCACTCGCCGTCGATGAGATTCTTGTGCAGGTCTTCCATTCTTTTCTTCCTTACGCCTCGACATACTCGGCGATTGCCGCGGGTTCCGGGACGGCGAGGCCGTCCTCGAGCATTCCTTCAATGTGGAGGCGAATGGCTTCGCCGATTTCCACCTCGACCTCCTGCACAGTCGCTCCGGTTGCGATGCAGCCGGGGAGATCGGGCACATAAGCCGAGAAATTCTGATTGGCCTTCTCGATGACCACGGCATAGCGCATCAGCGGGTCTCCTTCAGTGCAGCCTGCTTGAGGATGCCGTTCAGCGTTCCGGGCGCCAGGTCGTCGCCGGGCTTGCCTGCGACCGTCACGCGACCCGCCTTACTTGGGTGCTTGAACTGCCGATGACTACCTCGAATGGTCACGAGGTACCACCCGTCCTCTTCGAGCATTTCCATACCTCGCGGACCTTCCTGGTGGGCATGAGCTACTCCTGCCTAGAGCAGCCCGGCCTTGCTGAGGTCGCGCATGAGGTGGCTCGCGCCATAGGTCCAGGGCGGACATTCGGTGGAGAGGCGCACGCGGTTGGTGAGCGCGCCGAGCAGTGGGGTCGAGATGGTGACGATGTCGTTGGGCTTGTGGGTGAAGCCCTTGCCGGCGCCGCCGCGGTCCTTGACCGGCGCGAACATGGTGCCGAGATAGATCACGAAGCCGTCCGGATACTGGTGGTGGCGGCCGATGGCGGCGGCGACGATGGATTCGGGCGGGCGCGAAATCTGGTTCATCGAGGACGACCCTTCGAGCACGAAGCCATCCGCGCCGGTGACGTTGAGATCGATCACCGACTGCTTGACGTCGTCGAGCGAGAAGCCCGCATCGAACAGCCGGATCATCGGGCCGAGCGAAGCGGAGGCATTGTTGTCCTTGGCCTTGCCCAGCAACAGGGCCGAGCGCCCCTCGACGTCGCGCAGATTGACGTCGTTGCCCAGCGTCGCACCGATGATCGTGCCGGCGCTGGTGACGACCAGCGCCACTTCGGGCTCCGGATTGTTCCATTCCGAGATCGGCAGCACGCCGACATCGGCCCCCGGACCGACCGAGGACATCGGCTGGCACTTGGTGAAGATCTCGGGATCGGGGCCGATGCCCACTTCGAGGTACTGGCTCCACACGCCGCGGGCGATCAGCGCCTGCTTGACCTGCATGGCGCTGTCGGAGCCAGGAACGAGCTTGCTCAGATCCGTGCCGATGAGCCCGGTGATGTCGCCGCGCAGGGCTTCGGCCCGCGCCTTGTCGCCGCGCGCCTGCTCCTCGATGACGCGCTCGAGCAGCGACACGACGAAGGTGACGCCGGCCGCTTTCACCGCCTGGAGGTCGATGGGGGAGAGGAAATGCGGCTTGTGGGCGAAGAATTTGTCGGGCGCGCTGTTGTCGGCGACATCGGCGGCGCTGCCGATGTCCTGCCCCCTGGCGGCGGCGACATAGGCCGCGGGATCGGGCTTTTCGCACACGTCGCGGACGGTCGGTGCGTCACTCGAGGTGATGTCGACAACGCGGCCATCACGGATGGTGACTACGCGCGGAAAGGCGAAGCCCGGCAGCTTGACCCGGCCCACAAGCAGGGCGTTGGGCGGCAAGATTTCATCTGACATGTTAGTTCCCTTTCGCGCGGGGCTACCTAACCCGCCCGGTCGCGATGTGTCCAGCAAGGGGCGACGTACGTGCCTCCAACTTTTGTCGCAAAATCACCCCAAGGATTGTTTGGCGGCCGCCGTCACAATGGTACCCGCATTCCCCGGCGCCTCGCCGGGCACTGTTCAAGGAGAGACCGATGCGAATTCTTGCCGCCCTTATCCCCCTTACCCTCGCAACGGCCCTCAGCACGCCGGTCTTTGCGGCCGGATCGATGCAGATCACCGGCCATGGCGAAGTGCTGGCCGCGCCCGACACGGCAATCGTGACCTCGGGCGTCACCTCGCAGGGGACGACGGCGAAAGAGGCGCTCGACGCCAACAATGCCGACATGAAGACGCTGATCGACACGCTGAAGGCGGCCGGCATCGAGGCGCTGGATATCCAGACCTCGGGCTTTTCGGTGAGCCCCAACTACGTCTATTCCGACGCGCGCGACCAGAACGGCTACCAGCTGCCGCCCAAGATCGTGGGCTACACCGTCTATAATGGCGTGACCGTCGTTGTACGCGACCTCGCCAGCCTCGGTGCGGTGCTCGACCAGGCGGTGACCGTGGGCGCCAACCAGATCTCCGGCGTGAGCTTCTCGGTCGACGATCCCAAGGAACTCTACAACCAAGCCCGCAAGCTCGCCTTCGCCGATGCACGCGAGAAGGCGGAGCTCTATGCCGAAGCCGCCGGCGTCGAACTGGGCGCGCTGGCGCTGATCAGCGAGCTCACCGGCTACAACCAGCCGCCGATGCCCTACATGGTCAAGGCCGAAGCCGCCTCGATGGACCGCGGCATGGTGCCGGTCGAAGTCGGCCAGCTGACGTTCTCGATCGACGTCAATGTGAGCTGGGACCTCGAACAGCCGCGCTGAGGCTGTCTCAAACGGCGGGCGGGCAGAAATGCTCGCCTGCCCTGCCGCGATGAGGCACGGCCTCGGGTTCGCTTGCATCCGGCCCATCGATCGTCATCCCGGGGCTCGGGCGCGTTACGCCAGTGCCTTCCAGATCATGTTGAGGCCCACCACGACGAGGAACACCGCGAAGACGTATTTGAGCGTCTTCTGGTCGAGGCGGTGGGCGAGCGCGGCGCCGGCCGGCGCCGTGAGGGCAGCGAAGAGGCCGACGAAGACGAGGGCGATCAGGTTGACATAGCCAAGGCTCAGCGGTGGCAGGCCGCCCTCGCCCCAGCCCGAGACGATGAAGCCAATGGTGCCGCCGATGGCGATGAAGACGCCGATGGCGGCGCCCGTCCCCACGGCCTTGTGCATGGTCTCGCCGAAGGCGGCGATGGTGGGGACGCTGAACGAGCCGCCGCCGATACCCATCAGGGCCGAGAGGAAGCCCACGATGCTGGCAGCGATGCGGTGCGTCGCGGCCGAGCCCTTGAGGTGCCCCATCAGCCGCTGCTGGAACGGCGTTACGATGTTGAGCGCGATGATGAAGGCGAGGACGCCGAACACGATGCGCAGCGCGTCGCCGGAGAAATAGCGCGCGAGGAGGCCGCCGATGAGGCAGCCGCCGAGGACGAACGGCGCCCAGAGCCGCAGCACGTCGGCATCGACCGCGCCCCGCTTGTTGTGGGCGCGCGCGCTCATGATGCCGGTGGGGATGATGATGGCGAGCGAGGACGCCACCGCGACGTGCTGGGCGACATCGTCGCCGATGCCGAGCGCGGCGAAGGCGAAGGCCAGCGCCGGCACGATGATGGTGCCGCCCCCAACCCCGAGCAGCCCGGCGAACACGCCCGACACCATGCCGGTGATGGAGAGGCCGAGGACGAGCGGCCAATAGGCAAGCAGTTGCGTCATGACTCACCGATGATGTGGAGGACGATGTCGCGGCGATGCGGCCGCGCCCGGTGTTCGAAGAGGTAGATGCCCTGCCAGGTCCCCAGCGCCGGCGCCCCCTCGAGCACTGGAATACCGATCGAAGTCTGCGTCAGCGCCGACCGGATGTGGGCCGGCATGTCGTCGGGGCCTTCGGTGCGATGGACGATCCAGTCCATCCCCTCCGGAACAAGGCGGCGGAAAAAGCCCTGCAAATCGGTCTGCACGTCGGCATCGGCATTTTCCTGAATCAGCAGCGACGCCGAGGTATGCCTGCAGAAGACGGTCACCAGCCCGTCGCGTATCCCGCTGGCTGCCACGAAATCGCTGAGATCGCGGGTAAATTCGTAAAGACCGGGGCCGCGTGTGGCGATTCCCAAGCGGGTAGATGACTGCAGCATGAACAAAGGCCGTAGCATGCGAGAATATCCAAGGAAACCGCATGGAACCGAGCCATGGCGCATGACGTTGCGGCCTTCGAGCGGGGACTGTCGACTGAGAAAGGTCTACCGAAGCCACGATTTCGGATCAGCAGGACAGCGTCACTTCTCTCCCCTTTTGACCCCATAGAAGGAAACCCATCATGAGCTTCCGTAACTGGCTCCTGACCGGCACCAGCCTCACGATCCTGGCCCTTGCGCCGGTGAGCGTAGCGCGCGCCCAGGACGCGACGGACCCGGCCCTCGTGGCCGCCTACGCGGCCTTCCAGGCCGAACAGACAGACGCCACCCAGACGGCGCTGACCGAAGCGTGCATCGCGGCGGGCTTTGCCAGCCTCGATGAATGCATTGCCGCCCTGAGCGGCCAGACGCCGGTGGAAGCCGCGCCACCGGAGGAATCGAGCGCCGAAGCCCCGCCGCTGGAAGAACCGGCCGCCGAGCAGCCGCCGGCTGAACAGCCGCCCGCGGAACAGCCTCCTGCTGAACAGCCTCCTGCTGAGCAGCCGCCGGCCGAGCAGCCTCCGGCTGCCGAAGAGCCCGCGCCCGAGCAGCCGGCAGCCGAGGAGCCGACCTCCGAGGAAGCCGCTCCTGTCTCCAGCGAGGAGCCGGCCGCGCCTGCCGAGAGTGGCAACGACGCCGTCGCACAGCTCACGGCGGCGGTCGATCTCTACAACCAGGGTGTCGCCGAACTCACCGCCGGCGATCCGAACGGCCAGGCCAAGATCGACGAGGCGACCCTTCAGATCAACGCGCTCTGCACGCCCGCCGGCTATCCCGACATCGAGAGCTGCGTCGCGCAGTTCGGTCTAACGCTGAACCCGCTGCCGCCGGCGGCCGAAACGCCGCCGGTCGCGTCGGAAGAACCCGCCGTCTCGGAAGAGCCGGTGGTGGGTGCCGACGAGCCGGTGACCGACGAGGCGACCGAGGTGCTGCCCGAGGACGTGCCGCCCGAGGAGGCCGCGCCCATTCTCGACAGCGAGAAGGACCAGGCCGCTCCGCCGCCCGACCAGGGCACGACCAGCGAACAGCCCGCGCCCGATCAGCCGAGCGAACAGCCGGCGCCCGAGCAGCCCGCACCGGCCGAGCCCGTTGCGCCGCCCGAGAACGACCAGGCCGCGCAGCAGGACATCCAGCCGCCCCCGCCCGAGCAGCAGTCGGCCCTGACGGCCGAAGGCGAGGCCGCGGGTGACTTCGACTTCGGCTTTGCCGATGACCAGGAAGGCGGCGGCTTCGTGATCCCCGATGAGGAAGCCGGCGAGCAGGTCGAGGTCGTTCAGGCCCCGTCCGCCGACAATCCGAACTTCGTGTTCAAGATCGGCATCCACATCTACATCACGAACGTGCAGCGCGAACGCGACCGCTTCTACGATCGCGACCGGGACGAGATCTACTACGAGCGTCTCAGCAATGGCCGCATCCGCGAAACGATCGAGCGTCCGGATGGCACGCGCATCGTCACCGTCTACAACCGCTATGGCGACGTGCTCAAGCGTACCAAGATCTATCCGGACAATCGCGAGTTCTACCTCGCGACCTACGATCCGAGCGACGATGAGGACGGCTTCTTCATCGATCCGGGTGACGACCTGCCGCCGCTGCGCCTGACCATCCCGGCCAGCGAGTACATCCTCGACGCCGACACGGCCGATGAGGATGAGGTGGAGTTCTTCCTCAGCCAGCCGCCGGTGGAGAAGGTGCGCCGCATCTACTCGATCGATGAGGTCAAGCGCTCGGCCCGCATCCGCGACACCGTGCGCCGTCTCGAGGTCGGTAACCTGACCTTCGATACGGGCAAGGCGACGATCTCGCGCGACCAGGTGAGCGAGCTGAGCAAGGTCGCCAACGCCATGCTTGCGCTGCTCGAAGCGAACCCGGCCGAAGTGTTCCTCATCGAAGGCCACACCGACGCCGTGGGCTCGGATCTGAGCAACCTCGAGCTGTCGGACGAGCGCGCCTCGACCGTCGCCCGCATCCTCACCGACTTCTACGAGGTGCCGCCCGAGAACCTGACGACGCAGGGCTATGGCGAGCGCTACCTCAAGGTGAAGACCGGCGACGCCGAGGAACTGAATCGCCGCGTCACGGTCAAGCGCATCACGCCGCTCGTGACCTACGAAACAGCGAGCAACTAAGACTCGCCACTAGAGTGAGAGGGCCGGGTTCAACCCGGCCCTTTTGCTTGTCCGCCGGGCGCCGCGCCGAGCACCTCGAGCTTGACGGAATCGAACTGCCTGAGCCAGCGCATGGCGACGGCATGGATGGGCACGGGATTGAGGAAATGCAGCTTTTCGCGCCCGCGCTTCTGCGTGACGATGAGGCTCGCCTCTTCGAGGGCAACCAGATGCTTGGTGACGGCCTGGCGGCTGATGGGCAGCCCCTCGCACAGCTTGCTGAGGGTCTGCCCGTTGCTGCGCCGCAGCCTTTCGAGCAGTACGCGCCGATGTTCGTCGGCAAGCGCGGTGAAGACCGCGTCCCGCTCCGATAGACTCATTACTACCCCAACTCCCCAATGGCGGCAGACTAGTCGCCGAATTGCGCACGAATAAAGGCGGCAATGTCGTTCATGGCTGCCTGCGCCTCGGGCACTTCGGGCGCGTGGAACTGGAACACGTGCCACATGCTGTCGAAGACGCGCAGCGTCGCATCGACCCCGGCGACACGCGCCCGCTCGGCCAGCAGGCGGCTGTCGTCGAGCAGCACTTCGTCGCCCCCCACCTGCAGGAGCAGCGGCGGCAGGCCGGCGAGCTTAGCGAACAGCGTCGAGGCCATCGGGTCGGCCGGGTCGCGACCGTCCATGTAGAGAGCGCCGGCCTCGCGCAGCTCCTGCCGCGTCACCTGCACATCGAGCTTGCGATTGGTGCCATGCGACGGGCTCGATGTGGTGAGGTCGGTCCAGGCCGACATTAACACCGCCGCACGCGGCAACGCCGCACCTGCATCGCGCAGGGCAATGAGCATCGAGAGCGCGAGGCCGGCGCCCGCCGAATCGCCGGCGACGACGACGTTGCCCGCCGCCACACCCCGGTCGAGCAGCCAGCCATAGGCCCTGAGCGCATCCTTGACGCCCGCCGGGAACGGATGCTCGGGCGCGAGCCGATAGTCCGGCGTCAGCACACGGGCGAAGGCGGCCCGGCTGAGATTGGCGGCGAGCTTGCGGTGCGTGCGCGGCGAGCCCGACGAATAGCCGCCGCCATGCAGGAGCAGCACGACCCGGTCGCGATTGACGGGCGGCATCTCCATCCATTCGGACTTGACCCCACCGGCATCGACACCCTGGAAACGCGCACCCTTGGGCAGCACCGTAAGCCGCGCCGCGGCCTCCCAGTCGCGCCGGTCCTGCTCGACCGTACGGGGCGATGACGGCCTGGCCGCGGCTTCGCGCCGGCCCGCGACCATACGATCGATCTCCGCCCGTGCTTGCGCACTGACCATGCCTGCCCCCTCGCCGCGGGCGCATACTAGCCAGCCGCCGCGCCTGTGCAACTGCGGCCGAGTTCGGCTTTGCGGGGCACGCAGGCATCGGCTATGACCGCCGCATATGACGGATGTTGCAGCACGATCGGGAGTGGGACAGCGGACCGAGATCATCGCCCTCAAGCGCTACATGCCGGCGCTGACGGAGCGCTTCGTTACGCTCGATGAGACCGACCGCTCCCCGATCCGCTACACCTGGCGTATCTACCGCGGCGAGGGTTCCGGCCCGTGACCAACACCGCCTCGCCAACGCCTGCCTGGGCCGCGCCCCTCGCCACCGCGCTGATCGTGCTCGTGCTGACGGCCCCGCGGCTGGTCTTTGCCGCGCGCTACGGGCTGATCGGCGACGAAACCTACTACGCGCTGTGGTCGCTCTATCCCGGCTTTGGCTATTACGACCACTCGCCCGGCGTGGGCTGGGTGATCTGGTTGGGCCGCGCGCTCTTCGTCGAGGGCCCGTGGGCGGTGCGCAGCCTGTTCGTGCTCGCGACCTTCCCCATCTGCGCCGCGCTCTATCGCATCGCGCTGCTGCTGACGGACGACAGGCGCATCGGCGCCACCGCGGCCATCGCCTATGCGGTGACGCCGGCCGTCGCGATCACGACGAGCATCGCGACGCCGGACGCGCCCTCGACGCTGTTCTGGGTGCTCACTGTGTGGGCGATCGCCGAGTTCACCCGCAGCCGCAACGCCTATTGGTGGCTGGCCGCCGGGGCGCTCGCCGGCCTGGCGCTGCTGGCAAAGTACACGGCGGTGTTCCTCGGAGCCGGCATCCTGCTCTACCTCGTGGCGAGCCGCGAGCGCATCGGCTGGCTGAAGCACTGGCAGGTGTGGGCGGGCGGCGCGCTGGCGCTGGCGCTGTTCGCGCCGGTGGTGTGGATCGACTGGACGCGCAACTGGCAGTCCTTCCGCTTCCAGCTCGGACGCTCGACGCTCAACGAGCGCGTGCTGCAGCTCGACGAGCTGCTGCGTTTCATCATCGAGATGAGCGTCCAGCTCCTGCCCACGCTGTTCGTCTTCGTGGTGGCCGGCGTCGTCCTCTTCCTCGCCCGTCGTGCCAGGTCGCTGGCGCTGCCGCTGCTGACCTCGGCGCCGATCCTGGGCTACTTCATCGCGCATGGCCTGTTCGGCCGGGTGAACCCCAATTGGGTGGCCCCGGTCTATCCGATGCTGGCGCTGGCCGGCGCCTGGGCGGCGATGACCATCCGGCCGGGCCCCGCCTGGCTGCGCTGGCCGCTTAACGGACTCAAGCTGCTGCATGTGCCGCTGGGGATGGCGCTCGTTCTCGCCATCCTCGCCACCATCGAGTTCCGCACCCTGCCGCTGACCAACTTCTTCTACGGCTGGGACAACTTCCAGTCGCGGATCTCGAAGCTCGCCGCCGAGAACGATGCGCAATGGGTCGACGCGCAGGACTATTCGATGAATGGCTGGCTGAGCTATTACGGCAAGATTGCCGACGACCCCCTGCCCGTGCGCGACCCGGTCAACAACTACCGCTACAAGTTCATGCCGCCCATGAACCGCGACCTGCGCGACGCGCGGCACCTCGTCGTCCGCTACGCGCGCGGCGACCGGGTGCCCAAGATCGCCGGCGCGACCTTCCTTGGGACCATAACGCGCGACGACGACGACGGCACGCCGCTGCAGAGCTTCCTGGTCTATCTCTCCGATGACTGAGCCGGGCGTGACAGGGGCGGTGACGACGCCGCGCTGGAAGCTCGTTCTGCTCCAGCTCGTCGTGCTCTATCTGCTCGGCCTCAAGCTCTGGTTCAGCCTCGCCGTAACGCCGATGGGCGACGAGGCCTATTACTGGATGTGGGGCCAGCACCTCGCCTGGTCGTATTTCGACCATCCGCCGCTCGACGGCTGGCTGCAGGGCCTCGTCGCCGCCATCTTCGGCTGGAGCAATCTGTCGGTGCGGCTCATGACCTGGGTGACGCTGGCGGGCACGCTGGGGATCTTCTGGCTGTGGACCGCGCGCCTTGCCCCCCACGACCGGCAGGGCTGGTTCTGGCACACGGCGGCAATCTACCTGACGATCCCCGTCGTCTTCCTGATGTCGACATTCGCCTTCCACGACCATCTGCTGATGCTCCTCGTGGTCGCCTCGGCCTATTTCTTCCACGGCTTTGCCGGCGACTGGGAGGACGGGCGCCGCGTCTGGTGGCGGCTCTATGCGGCGGCCGTACTGCTCGGCCTCGCGGTGCTCACCAAGTACAACGGCATCTTCCTCGGGCTGGGCTACGCCGCCTGGGTGCTGCTGCGCCCGAAGCTGCGCGGCCTGCTGCTCACGCCGCAGCTGTGGCTCGCCGCGCTGCTGGCGATCGCCATGCAGGCCCCGGTGCTCTACTGGAACCTCACCGAGGGCCTCGCGAGCTTCCGCTACCACTTCCTCGACCGCCCCACGCTCAACTGGGACGCCCCGCGGCTGTGGCAGGTGCTGAGCTTTCTAGGCACGATGGCCGTGCTGCTCTCGCCGGTGCTGCTGCTCAGCCTGTTCCGTCTGCCCGGGATGCGGAAGGCGGCGGGCGACGAGGACCGCGCTTTTGGCCTTTCGGGCACGATCTTTCTGACCTCGACGCTCTGCTGGACCGCGATCTCGGTCTACATCTACGTCTATCTGCACTGGAACATCGTGGCGTACGTGGCGCTGGCGCCGCTGCTGTGGCGCTTGATCGGCGGGCGCATCGTGCTCGCGCTGCACATCGCCTATGGGCTGGTGCTGGTGACCGTCGCGGTGCTCAACTACACCGTGACGCCGATCAAGCTGTTCGGCTTCGGCGACCTCGGGGCGGCATCGACGCATGGCTGGGAGGACCTGGCCGAGCGGCTCGACGCCCAGCGGGAGGCACATCCCGACGCGTTCCTGGGCGCCATGCGCTACACCTTCGCCGCCCAGGTCGGGTTCATGCTGCACGAGACGGACGTCGCCGCCTTCAATCCCGTGGCGTCCCAGAACGACTATTGGTGGGACCCGGCAGCCCATGCCGGCCGCGACGCGCTGATCGTCAGCGACCGCAACTACCAGGTCGCGACGCTGGCCGACCGCTTCGCCAGCCTCGAGCAATTGGAGGTTGTGGAGGTGCGCGACATGTTCGGAAAACGCATCTGGCAGTTCGAAATCTGGCTGGGGACCGGCTACCGCCCCGCGTCGCGCTGACGCTTGCCCAGCCGCAAAAATCGGATATGCCTCTGGCAGGATTGAACCGGGGACGACCATGAAGCAGCTCGAAATCTTCGTCGAACGCATCATCCTGGCGTCCCGCTGGCTGCTGGTGGTCTTCTACATCGGACTGGCGATCGCCCTGATGCTCTACGCCGTGAGCTTCGGCGTGAAGCTGTGGAAGTTCGCCACCCACATCACCTCGAGCGACGAAGCCGAAGCGATCCTCGACATGCTGGGGCTGATCGATGCCGCGCTGGTGGCGAGCCTCGTGGTGATGGTGATCATCTCGGGCTACGAGAATTTCGTCAGCAAGTTCGACGAAGAGGACAAGGTCCACTGGCTGGGCGAAATCGACGCCAATTCGCTCAAGATCAAGGTGGCGTCGACCATCGTCGCCATCTCCTCGATCCACCTGCTGCAGATCTTCCTCAACGTCGACAAATACACCGGCGAAAAGCTGATGTGGTACACCATCATCCACATCGCCTTCGTCGTCTCTGCGCTGTTCCTCGCCTTCATCGACCGCGTCACGGCAATGACCAAGGCGCTCAACAAGCAGAAGCAGCAAGAGGCGCCCAAGCTGTGACGGACGCCGGCGGCCCGGTCGTCAGGCGGCCGGTTCGCCTCGCGCAGGCGGCGGTCGCGGTTCTCCTCGTCATCAAGCTGTGGATGACGGTGATGGCTCCGCCGGTCGGCGACGAGGCCTATTACTGGATGTGGGGGCAGAAGCCCGGCTGGTCCTATCTCGACCACCCGCCGCTCCATGCCTGGCTGCTCGGCCTGATGAGCGTGTTCGGCTGGAACATGTTTTCACTGCGCGCCCTCACCTGGGCAACGCTGGCGGGCACGCTGTGGATCTTCTGGCTGTGGGCCAAGCGGCTGCGACCGGATGATCCGGGCGCCTGGTGGTGGCCGGGCGCCGCAATCTACCTCGCGACGCCGCTGTTCTTCACCATGACGTGGCTCGCCTTCCACGACCACCTGCTGATCTTCCTGTGCCTCGCCTCGGCCACCGGCTTCCTGCTGTTCGCCGAGAAATGGGAGGCGGACAGCAAGGGCCTGCCCTGGCTCTACGGCGCCGCGGCGCTGCTCGGTCTCGCCGTGCTCACCAAGTACAACGCCGTGCTGCTGGGCATCGGCGTGGCGCTGTTCTTCATCGCGCATCGGCCGCTGCGCTTGGCCTGGCGCTCGCCGCATCTCTATCTCGCCGCCCTCCTCGCCGTGGCAATGCAGGCGCCGGTGATCTGGTGGAACCTCGCCGAAGGCTTCGCCTCCGTGAACTTCCACCTGTCGGAGCGCTGGGGCGGGCCGCTGAGCCGGCTGCGGCCGCTCAATGTGCTCAACTTCGCCGCACTCGCCCTGATCTTCGTGTCGCCGTTCCTGTTCCCCGCCATCTGGGGCATGGTCCGGCGGCCGCTCGGCCAGCCCTTTGCCGATCGCGCCCGCATCCTCGCCCTCAGCGTGCTCGGCGTGTCGAGCTTCGCGCTTCTCGCGCTGTCGCTGTTCGCGGAAGTGTATTTCTACTGGAACATCGTTGCATTCCTGCTGCTGATGCCGCTTGTCGCGGGCTGGATGCAGCGGCGCTGGCTGATGCTGGCGCAACTCGCCTACGGCCTCATTTTCGCCCTGTTGAGCGTCGTCAATTTCACCATCGCCCCCGTAACGAACCTGTTCGGCGGCAATGACTGGACGGTCGCCTCCACCTACGGCTGGCCGCAGGTTGTGTCGCGCGTAAGCGAGCTCAAGCGCGAGCACGACGTCGGCTTCGTCGCTGCCGCGCGCTACACCACGGCAGCGCAACTGGGCTTTGCGCTGCACGATCCGGACGTCACGGCGATCGCCGACCGGCACGACCAATATGACTACTGGTTCGATCCCGAGGCGCATCTGGGGCAGAGCGCGCTGATCGTTTCGGACCCGCAGATCGGCGTGCGCCAGATCGAGCCCTATTTCGACAGTCTCGAGCGGCTCGAGGATATTGCGTTCGAACGCTTCGGCAAGGTCATCTACCGGGCAAGAATCTATCTCGGAACCGGTTTCCGCGGCCCCCCGCAGCGCTAGATTCGCCAGGTCGTCCAAGACGTTAATACGCAGCAACGGGATTGGGAGGCGGTGGCCCGCCATCCGGAACAATTCTCATAGGCACCGCGTTCTCTGGCCATACGGTACTCAAACACAGGAGGTCCCCGTGGCTAACCCAGATCGCGATACCGTCTATTCCAATGACGGCGTGAACCGTACTGTCTACACCCGCGAGAGCAACTCGACGGGCTGGTTTGTCGGCATCATCGTGGCGCTGGCGCTGCTCGCCATCGCCTACCTGGTCTTCTCTGCGAACTCGCAGCCCTCGACCGTCGATGTCAATAACTCGCCGACCGTGACCACCCCGGCCCCGGCGGACACTCTCCCCGCTCCGGCGGACACCAACACGACGCCGATGGCGCCGGCCGATACCAACGCCACTCCGATGGCTCCGGCTGACACCACCCCGGCCCCGACCGAAACGACCCCGGCCCCGGCTGATACTGCTCCTGCGGATACGGCCACGCCGGTAGAGTCGGCTCCGGCCCCCGCCGAGTCCGCCGTATCGGCTCCGGCTGCCCAGTAAGAGCATCCGATAGCGCCACGGTGCTCCCTCCGCGGCGCACGCAAAGACCCCGGCCCTCGCGCCGGGGTCTTTCTGTTGCGCCATCGCTACGCGCCGACACTGCCCTTCATCCGGCGCATCACCGGGCGACGCGGCAGCGGTCGGGCGACCTCGGTGTAGCCGGCAGCGCGGAAGGCGCGCTCGGTGCCCACATAGAGGTCCCCCGCGGCGGTCCTGGGACCAGGCACGACCGGATACGCCTCGGCGCCGTCGGCGCCGCGCGCGATGGCGAATTCGGCCGCGGCGCGCGCCAGCCTCCCCATCAAGCCCTGACGGCGGAAGCCGGGGGCAGCGATGAAGCAGTTGACCGCCCACACATTGCTGTCGTCGAGTGCGGCGAAGTTCCTGCTGCGGTTGAGCCGGTCGAAATTGCGGCGCGGCGCCACGCTGACCCAGGCCGCGGCTACGCCGTCGACATAGGCGATGAGGCCAGGCTCCGCGCCCGCCTTGACCAGCCGCTCGAGCGTCTCGCGGTTCCCCTCGCCCCAGCCGGCCTTGTAGTCCGCGTTGGGGAGATACCAGTAAGCGCACCAGCATTTGCGGCCGTAGCTGCAGCCGCCCATGACGAGGACGAGATCGTCCCAGCGCGCGGGCGTCACCGGCTGGATATCGAGATCGGCCATTGTGTCTCACCGCCTTGCACGAGGCCGCCCCCACTCCTAACTCCGAGCGAGCACAACCGGAGAGCGCGATGTTCAATCTCGACCAGATCCTGACAACCCTCAAGACCGACCAGAATGCGCAGCGCACGGCGATGACCGGCGCGGCCGGTCTCGCGGCGGGCCTGCTGCTCGGCCGCGGCGGGTTCGGCGACCTTGCCAAGATGGGCGCCGCGGCGGCCATCGGCGGGCTCGCCTACAAGGCCTGGCAGAACCATCAGGCGCAGCAGGGCAACACCGCGCCGGTCGAGCGCGACCGCTTCGTGCCGCCGCCGCAGGCCGGCTACCAGCACGAGGAACTGAGCAAGACGCTGGTCCGTGCCATGATTGCCGCCACCAAGGCCGACGGCCAGATCGATGCCGCCGAGAAGAACGCGATCTTCAAGAAGCTCGAGACGATGCCGCTGGGCGCCGAGGAAAAGGCCTTCGTGTTCGACGAGTTGTCGAGCCCGCTCGACATCAACGCTGTTGTCGCCCGCGCCGACAGCGCCGAGCACGGGGCCGAAATCTACGCCGCGTCGCTGGTCGCCATCACCGCCGACACACCGGCCGAGCGCGCCTATCTCGACGCGCTGGCGCACAAGCTGCGCCTCGACCCCGGCCTTGTGGCTGAAATCCACAAGGCCGCGGGCGCGCAATCGCCCTCGCAGGGCTCCGGCAACGCCGCCGACTACATGCCCACAAGCGGGGTCTGAGGTTACACGGCTGTTCTCTCTTGCGGACGGATGTAGGTATCCTATCTAGGGGTCAGTAACTAATAGGAACTGACCCATGGAAATCGGTCTCTACTCGTTCGCCGAGAACACCCCCGACCTGCTCAATGGCGGCCGCCTGCAGACGCCGGCAGAACGCCTCAAGGATCTGCTCGAGGAGATCGAGCTCGCCGACCAGGTGGGGCTCGATTTCTATGGGCTGGGCGAACATCATCGCCCCGACTTCGTCGCCTCGGCACCGGTGACGATCCTTGCGGCGGCGGCAGCGCGGACCAAGACGATCCGCCTGTCGACCGCGGTCACCGTGCTGAGCTCCGACGATCCGATCCGCGTCTGGCAGCAATTCGCCACGCTCGACCTGCTCTCCGGCGGGCGTGCCGAGATCATGGCCGGACGCGGGTCATTCATCGAGAGCTTCCCGCTCTTCGGCTACGACCTCAACGACTACGACGCACTGTTCGAGGAAAAGCTGCAGGAGCTGATCGAGATCAGGAAGGGCGGCAAGGTCAACTGGCCAGGCTCCGACCACACCAAGGCGATCCCGGGCATCGAGATCTACCCCAAGCCGATCCAGGAGCCATTGCCGCTGTGGGTCGCCGTGGGGGGCACGCCCAATTCGGTGGCGCGGGCGGCCTATTTCGGCCTGCCGCTGATGATCGCCATCATCGGCGGACGACCACAGCAGTTCCAGCCCTTCGTCCAGCTCTATCGCGACACGGCGCGCAAGATGGGCCACGATCTGGGCAAGCTGCCGGTCGGCATTTCCTCGCACGGCTTCGTCGCCGACACCTCGCAGGACGCGCTCGACACCGCCTTCCCCGCTCACCAGCTCACCATGAGCCGGATCGGCAAGGAACGCGGCTGGCCGCCCACCACGCGCGAGCAGTTCGAGGCAGGCACCACGGCCAACGGCGCCTATTTCGTCGGCTCGCCGCAGCAGGTGATCGACAAGATCCTGATGCAGCACGAGTGGTTCGGCCACGAGCGCTTCGGCCTGCAGCTCAGCGTGGGCACCCTGCCCCACGACAAGGTGATGAAGGCGATCGAGCTGATCGGCACGGTGATCAAGCCGGCGGTCAACAAGGCGCTCAGCCTCAAGGCGGCGTGAACCGCTTCTGAACGCGATCCTCAGGGCTGCGCCATCTGGCGCAGCCTATTCTCGCCTCGTCGCGGGCGGTCGCAAAGCTGCCTCGATGACGACTTGGTGAAGCCACCCACGGCAGGCAGAACCAAATCCTAGTGATCTGCGTTAATAATGAACGCGTGCGAGGCGAAGCATGTTCAACTCTGCCACAGACACCAGCGACCACCGGCGCCGCCGCTTCGGAATGACCGAAGTGCTGCTGATTGCCGGCATTCTGGCGTTCAGCGCCTTCACCCTCGTCAATGACGGCCGCCAGACGCTGGGCACGCTGCTGTCCGGCTTCGAGGACGCGATCGGCGGCTAGCTATTTGGCGCCCGACCGCTTGAGCGACTTGATGGCAAGCGGCGGCATGCGGGACTTTTCGGCGATCGCCTTGTCCTGAGCCTCGATTTCCGCCCGCGCCGGCTCGTCGCCATCCAGACCGCCAAGCAGCTCGGCCGGCACCTTGCGGTTGGACCGCTGGCTGCCATCCTCGTAAACGACATCGAACAGCACGAATTCGCTCCGTGCGGTGGGCTTCTTGGCCATGATGGAAACTCCGTGTGCCGGGGACTTACTCCGGGACCGGACTCAAAGCCAGTTGGATTTCTCGTCCGCACGCCTGTCGCGTACCGGCTGGCGCAGGATCGTCCTGAGCCTGTCGGGGGCAGTCCGCCGCGGATCGCCGAGATAGATTTCGTGGTGCATGCCGTTCTCGATCAGCCCCTGTTCGTGCAGGAACTCCGCATGCAGGCGGCGGATGGTCGGCGCTTCGTCGTCGTAGGAGCCCACATGCAGCGTCTGCACGCTCCGCCCTTCCTCGAAGGCCGCGAACCGGAGCGTATCGGGAATATCACCCTCCTTGGCGCGGAACGTCTCGACGGCCTCTGCCACGGCCGCCGCAGTGATCCAGTCAGGCAGCATCAGCATCATGGTCCAGCGCCAGCGATCCTTTCGGCGCGCGATGAAGTCGGCCATGTCGTCGGCCCACCACAGGCCCTGCAGCGGCGGGACGACATAATCGCGATCGCGGGCCTTCGACACGAATTTGAGCTTGTAGCTGACGGCATAGAGAGCGCTGACGGCCGCCTGGTAGACACTCGAGCTGTTGGGATCGCCCTGGCCGTCCACCATGAGGAAATTGAGGCGCGGCACGTCGATGACGACGAACTCGCCCTTGGGCGCCTTCCAGTAGTCGCCGCGCGTCTTCTTGAGGTCGACCTTGATCATGCACACCCCTTCCCGCCTCGATAGCGCAGACGGAGGCGGGCCGCTTGATCGACGTTGCGCGGGCGCGCCTAGTTGGTCTTGGGCCAGCTCTGCTTGAACAGGCCCACGCCCTGCTCGTCGATGATCTGGCGGCCCTTGCTGACCGCCAGCGCCACGGCGTCGTCGCGCGAGCTCATGCGGTCGGCCCGCACGAAATCGTAGGTCTTGAGCTCGCCATCGATTTCCTTCTCGATCCGCCCGGCGAGCTGGAACTCGCTTCCGACGGACATCGGCGTGGCGCGGATGGTGAAGCCATTATACTCCTCGCCGGGTGCGGGTGCCTCTTGCCTGGGCTCGCCGCCGCCACCACCGAACAGATTCTTCCAGAAGGACATCGCGTTTCTCCGATAACTTCCCAAAGCATAGGGAACGTCGGGAAGCGCCTCAAGCCGCCTTCTTCTCGTCCTTCTTCTCGTCGTCATCGTCCTCGACGTGGAAGCTATGCAGCACGCGGTGGAAGACCGGGGCGAGGATGAGGCTGGCGACAACCACGACGGTGAGGCCCGAGTAGAGCGCGTAGGTGCCCTCGAAAATGCGGCCCGCATCGGTGCTGGCCTCCTCGAACGGGCCCATGCCGGACAGGATCATCGAGGCATAGTCAAAGGCCTCGACCCACCCCTTGCCCTCGAACACAACGAAGCCGACCATGCCGATCAGCAGCGACGGGACGAGGATGGCGAGCGCGGCACCCAGGTTGATGCCCAGTCGGCGCAGGAACAGCCGCCGCGGCACGACCGGCTGCGCCTTGTGCTCGAAGCGGAGGAAGGAATCCATGCCGACCATCCCGCGCGGCGCCCGCGCGACTCATTTGCATCCACGACTCTAACAGCCGGGCCAGCGCGACGCTCCGGCCATCGGCGACGTTCCCCCCGCTTACGGGCTCTGGCGCAGGGCGAACGTCCAGGCATCGAGCGCGGGCACGAGCGTGCTCAGATAGCGCGAGAGCAGCGGGGAACAGCCCGACGCCCGCGCCGCGAATGCGCCGGTCAGCTGCTCCATCATGTCGAGATAGGAACCGGCGGCCACGTCCTGCCGCGCGGCGGCAAGGAGCCCCAGGAACTCGTCATTGACCTGGTGGCACAGATTCTCCTGCCAGATGTTGCGGACGTAGTCGCCCTCCTTGAGATGGTCGATCATGGGCGCGCCGGCAGCGAGGCCGTCGCCCTTGATGTCGATCAGCGTCTTGAGGATGAACCCGCCCCAGATGTCGCCATAGCGGTCGATGACGCCGTCCGGGACGACACGCACATGCATCGGCAATTGGTAGGTCGCCGGCAGCACCTCGCGGCGGAAATGCATGTTCATCGAGCACACAGAGATGAGCTTGCCCGGCGCGACGAGGACCGAGGGATGCTGCAGCCTCGCGTCGGGGAAGCGGTACTGGGCCCCGGTCACCTTGTCGACCGCGTTGATGTCGTAGATGCCCGTCCACAGTCCGAGCGAAAACACAACGTCCCGGCTGATCGCCGGGCCCGGCGTCGCCGCCGCATAGTCGCCGCGTGCGGAGTAGGGAAAGCCGCGGGGAAACAGGCCGCCGGCGCCGCCCTCATAGATGTCGAGGATGTTGAGGTGCTCGCCGCTGGTGGTGAGTTCCGGTCGCGGCGCGCGCGAGAGCGCCCGCTCGACATCGGCGGCGAAGGTCTCGTCGATGACGCGGCAATCGTCGTCGAGCGCGATGATGATCTCATCCGGATCGGACTGGTGCCAGGCGCAGTAGAAGCCGAAGGAGCGGCAGGCGCCATTGCGGCGCGGGAAATGCGCATCGAGATCGCCCAGCATCCGCCGCCGATCCTGCCAGTTGTAGACGGTGAACTGCGGGTGATCGATGCCGATCGAACCCTCGCTGTCATCGACGATGATGAAGCGGGCACCGGAGTCGATGAGCGGCGACAGGTAGGCCAGCTCGATGTGCCGGTTGGACGGAATGATGACGATCACGGCGTGGGGCCCCTCAACTGCCTGCTTCGTTCGATGCTCAATGCGGTCATCCGTTCGAGGACGGCGGACCAGTAGGGCGAAGCCGGGTCGGCCCTCCAGTCGAGCTTCTGCAGCACCCAGTCTGCCTGCTCGAGTTCCGCGAGAGCCCGTGCCGGGCCGTCGCCCGCGCCGCCCAGATCCTGGAGCCGGTGCGGCGGCCCGGCATCGAGCCGCGGCGCGTGCTCCCACAGCGCGCGGAGGCGGCGATCGGACAGGACCACGTCGTTGAAGATGTAGTGGAAGATGAAATACGGATACGCCCTGACCACGGCCTGCAGCGCCGGGTTGAGCCACCAGCGCGTCGAACGCACGCTGGTGTTGAGAATGCGGCCCAGGCGCTCGACCATCGCCCGCCCCGATGCGGTTTCCTGATTGGTGAAGCGGTGCCGGTTGAAGAAACCGATGAAGGCCTCATAGAGGGCGACCGCGAGGTCGTTGCCGCTGTCGGCGGCCATGAACCAGTTGCTCGCGAGCCGGTCGCGCCCCGGATTGCGGAAGGCGGTGAACCCGGCGCTGTGGGCAGCCGGCAGCCACGCGTCGAGCGGCCTCAGGCAGAACACCGTCGCATCGACCCAAACGCCGCCATACCGCTTGAGCAGCGCCAGCCGCGCGACCACGGCCTGCTTCTGCACGGTGATGTCACGGCGGCTGATATCGATGATATCCTTGAGATCGACCCAGTCGCCCAGCGTCGCGCGATCGAGGGCGACCACCCGCCACGTCGGATTGAGGACGCGCCATGACTCGATACATGCCCTGACCAGCGGCGGCGCCGTATCGACGCCCTGCATCCAGAGCGTCCAGATGGTTCGGTTGTCGCTGTCCACGCGGGGCCGCTGGCTAGAGAGATCTCGCCCTGACGCTCAGGCATCCTCAGTTGTCGAGGAAGCTCCTCAGCTTGCGGCTGCGACTGGGGTGCTTGAGCTTGCGCAGCGCCTTGGCCTCGATCTGCCGGATACGTTCGCGGGTCACCGAGAACTGCTGGCCGACTTCCTCGAGCGTGTGGTCGGTATTCATGCCGATGCCGAAGCGCATGCGCAGCACGCGTTCCTCGCGCGGCGTCAACGACGCCAGCACGCGGGTCGTGGTTTCGCGCAGGTTCGACTGGATCGCGGCATCGATGGGCTGCACCGCGTTCACGTCCGGGATGAAATCGCCGAGGTTCGAATCCTCCTCGTCGCCGATCGGCGTTTCGAGCGAGATGGGCTCCTTGGCGATCTTGAGGACCTTGCGGACCTTGTCGAGCGGCATCTGGAGCTTTTCGCTGAGCTCCTCCGGTGTCGGCTCGCGCCCGATCTCATGCAGCATCTGGCGCGACGTGCGCACGATCTTGTTGATCGTCTCGATCATGTGCACCGGGATGCGGATGGTGCGCGCCTGATCGGCGATCGAGCGGGTGATGGCCTGCCGGATCCACCAGGTGGCGTAGGTCGAGAACTTGTAGCCGCGACGATACTCGAACTTATCGACGGCCTTCATCAGGCCGATATTGCCTTCCTGGATGAGGTCCAGGAACTGCAGGCCGCGATTGGTGTACTTCTTGGCGATCGAGATCACGAGACGGAGGTTGGCCTCGACCATCTCCTTTTTGGCGATGGCCGCTTCACGCTCGCCCTTCTGCACCTTGTGAACGATGCGGCGATACTCGGTAACGTCGAGCCCGGCTTCCGTCGCGAGCGTGTGAATCTCGCCGCGGATTTCCTTGATCGTATCGGCTTCGCGCTTGGTGAACTCACCCCAGGCCTTGGAGCGCGGCGCAACGTCATGCGCCCAGTTCTCTTCGAGCTCGTGCGTGAAATAGGCCTCCAGAAAATCCTCACGCTTGATGCCGTAGCTTTCGCCGAGCCGCAGCAGGCGACCCTCAAGCCGCACCAGGCGCTTGTTGATGTCGTAGAGCTGTTCGACGAGGCTCTCGATACGCGAGGCGTTGAGCGACAGCGACTTCACGTCGGTGATCACCGAGGAGCGGAAGGTGTCGACCTTCTTGGTCTCGGCGCCGGTGACCGGCTTGCTGCGATCGGCGGCGTGCTTGTCCTGCAGCTTGCGCATCTTGCCGTACGCGTCGGCGATGCGGTCGAAGGTCTCGACCACCTGCGGCTTGAGCTCGGCTTCCATCGCGCTCAGCGACAGCGAGTTCTCGAAATCGTCGTCGTCGTCCTCGACCGGGTCCTGCGGCGCCTGCGGCTCCTCGGGCACGTAGTCGTCGTCCTCGTCGCCGGACGCGGCACGGCGCGGCGCGGCGGCCGGCTTCTCCGTCTTGACCTGCTGGGCGGCGACGGCGGGCTTGTACTCCTCGGCGGGCATCACCGGCGCGGCCTGCTTGGCATCGGGGCCGGCATAGGTCGCTTCGAGGTCGATGATGTCGCGCAGCAGAATTTCGGCGGCGGCGAGCTGGTCGCGCCAGATGATGATGGCCTGGAAGGTCAGCGGGCTTTCGCACAGGCCTTCGATCATCGTCTCGCGGCCGGCTTCGATGCGCTTGGCGATGGCGATTTCGCCCTCGCGGCTGAGCAGCTCCACCGACCCCATCTCGCGCAGATACATGCGGACGGGATCGTCGGTGCGGTCGGAGCCTTCGCGCGCATTGGACTTGCTGGCGACGGCCGTGCCGGTGCGCTCGGCGAGCTCGGTCGACTCCTCTTCGGGCGTCTCGGCCTCGGCCTCTTCGACCTCGTCCTCGTCGACGACGTTGATGCCCATGTCGGAGAACATCGCCATGATGTCTTCGATCTGGTCGGGCGAGACTTCCTCGGACGGCAGGACCGCGTTCACCTCTTCATAGGTGACGTAACCGCGCTTCTTGGCCGTCTTGATGAGCTTCTTGACGGCGGCATCGCTCAGATCGAGCAGCGGACTGTCGGGAGTTTCTGCACCCTCGGGCTTGTCGCCCGGGGCCGCAGCCTTGTCGTCCTTGCCGTTCTTGGCCGGCGCCTTGGCAGCGGCTTTGGGAGAGGGGACGGGCGCAGCCTTCGGCTCGGAAATGGTCTCGGTCTTCACTGGTTTTACGTCTGTCTTTACTGATGCGGCTTTCGCCGGAGTTTGCTTCGCCGGGGCTTTTGCCTGGCTCTTGGGAGGAGCAACGGCCTTGGCCGGTGCCTTTGCGTCTTCCGCCGGCTTAGGCGTCGCCTTGGGCTTCGCCTCAACCTTGGCTTTGATCTCTGCCTTCTTAGGCTCCGGCCTGGCCTTTGGTTCCACCTTCGCCTTCACGACCGGCTTTGCCTTTGCTGCCGGCTTCGCCTTCGATTCGGGCTTTGCCTTGGCCGCCGGCTTTACTTTGACTGCCGGCTTGGGCGCCGCCTTGGGCCGCGCCGCTGCTTTCACCTCTCCCTTTTTGGCCACCCCCTTGGTGCTGGCCTTCTTGGCCGGTTTGGCCGGAGTCCTGACTGCCGCCTTGGGAGTGCTCTTGGCGGCTGCGGGTTTCTTTTTTGTTTCTGCCTTTGCGGCGGACTTCTTGGGTGCCGCCTTGGCTGCTGCCTTCGCAGCCTTGGCAGGTGCCTTCACGGGTGCCTTCGTAGCCATCTGGCTTTTGCTCCGTGACCCTCTCGGGGTCCGTTCGGTTCAAATGGTGGCAGTGAGACGTGCAACAAGGGCCTGCGGCAGCCCGCAGATGATTCGTTTCCGGAGCCGCTTATGCAACTGATTCGCCCATAAGCAAAATCGCGCACCGGGAACCTGCTAGAAGCCCCGCGGCGCACGTCCGGATAGCGAACCAAATCCCTCGATCAATGCCTCAGTGCCATCGACGGTCGTGATCTGATTCTTGATGTCCTGCAGCACCTTGAAGGAGTCCTCGGTCCAATCGACGTCGAGGGCGTTTTCCGCTGCTTTCAGGGCCTTATTTAGCTCAACGGACTTGTAATGCAAGGCCAGCGCATGAGTGAGGCCGATTTCGGCATCCTGGGCGGCGATTTCGGGCCCGACCTGCCAGATCCCCTGCCCGCGCAGCATCGCCTCCATCTTCTCGATGGCCGGGCCGAACCCCTTCGCGCCAAGCGATATCCTCAAATCCTCGCCCGAAATATCGTGATCCGCCATCACGCTGTCGAGCAGGGACGCGAACAGATTGCGGGCCGCGGGCGAGCCGAACTCGACATGCGCCAGCCCCTCCAGCCGGGTTTCGGCCAGCGCCGGATGATTGATGAGCCCGGTGAGGATCACCGCCTCGCGTGGGCTCGGATCGGCGGCGAGCCCCGGCTTCATCAGACGGGAATTGCGCAGGGTGTCGGAGACGACCAGCCGGGGCGTGCCGCGCGGCTGGCCCCAGGACTGGCCGTAGCCGGGACGGCCACCGCCGCGGCGGTCATTGCGCGGCCCGTCCCAGCGCGGCTGCCGCACGGGCTGGAAGAAGGCGGCGAGCTTTTCGTCGAACGCCTGCATGTAGTGTCGGCGCACCGACTGGTCGCCGATGGAATTGGCCCGCTCGCGCAGGCGCGCCTCGAGCGCGGCGCGGGCCTCGGGCGTCTCGGGCACGATGCCGCCGGTTTCATTGCTCCACACCACGTCCGAGAGCGATCGCGCCCGGTCGAGCACGTCGGCGAAGGCGTTGCGGCCCTGCGCCTTGATCAGGTCGTCGGGGTCAACGCCCTCGGGCAGCGTCGCGATGCGGACGGTCTTGCCCGGCGCCAGCAGCGGCAGCACGATGCCGGTGGCACGCTCGGCGGCGCGGATGCCGGCGGCGTCGCCGTCGAAGCACAGGATCGGCGCATCGGTCATCCGCCACAGGAGCTGGAGATGGTCCTCGGTGAGCGCCGTACCCATCGGCGCGACGCTCCCCTCGAAGCCCGCCATCACCGAGGCGATGACATCGAGATAGCCCTCGACCACCACCACGGGCTTGCCGTCGCGCGCCGCCTTGCGGGCATCCATGCCGTTGTAGAGGACGAGCCGCTTCTGGAAGAGCACCGTCTCGGGAGAGTTGAGATATTTGGCCGGGACGTCGGGCGAGAGCGCCCGGCCGCCGAAGGCGACGATCCGGCCGCGAAAATCGGTGATCGGGAACATCACGCGGTTGCGGAACCTGTCGTAAGTCAGCGGATCGTCTTCGCGCGAGGCGACGAGCCCGGTGTCGGCCATTTCCTGCGCGGTGACGCCATTGCTGGCGAGGTGCTCCTTAAGACCGTTGCGGCTGTCGGGGGCAAAGCCGATGCGGAAGCGCGACTGCGCCTGCGCGCTGACACCGCGCTCGAACAGATAGCCGCGAGCACGCGCGCCGATATTGTGCGCCAGCGCCGCCTCGAAGTAGCGCGCCGCCATTTCCATGACGTCGAACAGCGACTTGCGCGCTTCCTGCCGCGCCTCGTCGCGCTCGTCGCGGGCCGGCATCGGCACGCCGGCCATCCCGGCGAGCTTCTCGACCGCCTCGGGGAAGCTCATCCCGGCCTTCTCGGTGAGGAACCGGAAGTGGTCGCCGGTCACCCCGCAGCCGAAGCAGTGGTAGATGCCCTTGCGGTCGTCTGCGTGAAACGAAGGGGTCTTTTCGCCATGGAACGGGCAGCAGGCCCACATGTCGCCGCGGCCCGGCTGGCTCTTGCGCTTGTCCCAGATGACGTGCTCGCCCACCACCTGCGAAATCGGCAGGCGCTGCCGGATCTCGTCGAGGAAGGCATCGGAAAAGCGCATCGGCAGATAAGTAGACGTTGATCGCCCGTTGCGCCACCACCCCGACGCGGCGGGTTGCCGGCGACCTCTCCTAAGCCGCCGCCGAGTGCCCGCGCAGCCGCCACGCAATGTAGAGCTGGAACAGCCCGTAGAGCGCCATCAGGGCCCCGACGATCCCCACCAGAACCAGCGCGCTCGCCAGCGGCATCGCCAGCAGCAGCACGCCGAACACCAGATAGGCGCAGGCGCTGAGAGCCTCGGGCCAGAACGTCCCCTCCCGGAGCATCTTGCGGCCGACGATGGTCACATAGAGCGCCAGGACGCCGGTCCCCACAAGGATGATCCCGATGATGATGATCAGCGTCGAGAGCCCGACCGCGCCCACGATGAACGGGAAGGCGACAACCAGGATGCCCGCCACGATCGCCAGGACGTGCCGCGTGATGGCAACGCCCAGCCGGGGGCTCCTCCGCCCGCCGAACAGCAGTGCCCAGATGCCGAGCACGCCGTCGGCGACCACGATCAGCCCACCCAGCCACACCAGGGTGGCGAGCGCCGGGCCGGGCCAGAAGAGGGCGAAACCGCCGCCCAGGAGCATCAGGAGACCGCGCAGCCCCGTCAGGATGCTCGGCCAGCCCAGTCCGGTGTTGTCTGTCATGCGATCCTCCCGCGCGCCGGTTCAGGCGGCCGCCTTTTCCTCGGGGCCCTTCCACATCCGCCAGGCGAGCGTGCCGAGCGCGATCGAGAACAGGATCATCAGCACGCCGCCCATGATGGTGAGCAGCACCGCGCCGAACAGCGGGGCAAACAGCAGCGCCACGCCGAACAGGACGTAGAGAACGCCCGAGACGAGGACCGGCCATATCTTGGAGTAGAGCGCCCGCTCCCGCAGCACGATGACGATTTCCATGACGCCGACAAGGATCGCCTGGAAGGCGAGCAGATAGACCACGAACCAGATGGTGATCAGCGCGCCCAGGAATGGCTGGATGAGGATCAGCACGCCGGTGATGATGGCGAGCACGTTGCGGATGACGTCGAACCAGTAATTGCCGGTCTTCTGGCCGCCGAAGGTCAGCGCCCAGAGTCCGAGCACACCGTCGACGATCAGCAGGATCGCGCCGGCCCAGATGAGAACGAGCAGCGCCTGCGCCGGCCAGATCACGGCATAAAGCCCCGCCAGCAGCATCAACAGGGCGCGTAGCCCCATCACCAGACCCATCCGCTTCCTGATCTCCGCAACCGCCATTCCCGCCTCCATGAGCTTTGCGATGTCCGTGACTATGACTCCGATTGCGCGGCCCGCCTAGGGCTTGCCCCGCCTTCTACCAAGTGCTCAAAGAGCCGGCCCTCCGGACAGTCCTTTCATGCCTATCGCTGTTTTCGCCCTTTCCCTGGCCGCCTTCTGCATCGGCACCACCGAGTTCATCATCTCGGGCATCCTGCTGGGTGTCTCGACGGACCTGTCCGTGACCATCCCGGTCGCGGGCCTGCTGGTCACCGGCTATGCCGCCGGCGTCGCGGTGGGCGGACCGGTGCTGGCGCTGCTGATGACGCGGATTCCGCTCAAGCCCGCCATCCTGTCGGTGATCGCCATCTTCGCCGTCGGGCAGGTGTTCTGCGCCCTCGCCCCGACCTATGAGCTGCTGCTCGCGGCGCGCCTGATCTCGGCCTGCGGGCACGGCGTATTCTTCGGCGTCGCCAGCGTCGCGGTTTCCCATCTCGTGTCAGAGGACAAGCGCGGGGCCGCCCTGTCGCTGATGGTGGGCGGCATCACCGTGGCCAACATCCTCGGCCTTCCGCTCGGCACCGTGATCGGCAATGCGTTCGGCTGGCGCGCGACCTTCGTCGTGATCGCCGTCACGGCGGCGCTTGCCGTGCTCGCTGTGCTGTTCACCCTGCCCAGCCAAATCAAGGGCGAGGAGGAAGCCGACGCGCCGCTCGGCAGGCAGGCCCGGCAGTTGCTGCACCAGGAGGTCTGGCTCTCCTTCGTCACGATCGCGATCATCATGGTGGGCCAGCTCGCCTTCGGCACGTTCCAGGTGGCGATCCTCACCGAAGTCACGGGGCTCGATCCGATCACCACGGTCCCGCTCTTCCTGCTGCTGGGCGGCGCCGGGGCCGTGACCGGCATCTGGCTGGGCGGCAAGGGCGCCGACTGGAACGGCCCTACAACGATCATGATCGTCATCATCGGGCAGATCGTCTGCTTCACCGCGCTGCTGTTTGCCGTGCACAATGCCGTCGCGGTCGCCTTCATGCTGTTCCTGTCGTCGGCCTTCGGCTTTGGCTTTTCGACACCCATCCAGGTGCGGGTGCTCAAGGGCGCCGAGGAGGCGCCGCGGCTCGCCGCCACGCTGGTCTCGACCGCCTATAATGTCGGTATCGCGGTGGGCGCCGCCGTGGGCGCTGCACTCCTCACCGCCGGTGTCAGCTACGCTCTGCTGCCGGCCACCGGCATCGTGTGCAGCGGCATCGCTCTGGTGACGGCGCTGATTTCGCTTTCGCTCTCGCGGAGGGCCGCTGCCTGATGTCGCCCGCATTGCTCGCGCTGTTCGCCGCCGCCTTCGCCATCGGTACGTCGGAGTTCGTCATCGCGGGCATCTTGCCCGCGGTGTCGACGGATCTGGGCATCTCGATCCCGACCGCGGGACTCCTCGTCAGCCTCTACGCGCTGGGCGTCGCCGTCGGCGGTCCCCTGCTCGCGACCTTCGCTGGACGCTATTCGCGCAAGCTGCTGCTGCTCAGCTATGTCGCGATCTTCACCATCGGCTACGTGTTCTGCGCGCTGGCGCCGAACTACACCTCGCTGCTGGTTGCCCGCGTCATCATCGCGCTGATTCATGGGGCGTATTTCGGCACTGCCATGGTGGTCTCGACCACCGTCGTCGACGAAAGCCGGCGCGGCTTCGCGGTGGCGCTGATCCTGTCCGGCCTCACGGTGGCCAATATCGTGGGCGTGCCGCTCGGCACCGCGATCGGCACCGCGTTCGGCTGGCGCATGACCTTCTGGGCCGTCGCGGCGCTCGGCGTCGTCTCGTTCGCCCTCATCACGCTGCTGGTACCGCGCGACCGCGCGCATGAGGGTCAGAGCGGCAGCCTCCTCGCCGAGATCCGGGTGCTCGCGCGCGAGCCGGTCTACACTTCACTGGCGGTGATCGTGCTCCAGACAATCGGCCAGTTCGCGCTCTTCACCTACATCTCGCCGCTGCTGACCGACGTCTCCGGCATTCCGCTCGACGTAGTGCCGTGGCTGCTGCTGATCTTCGGCATCGGCTCGACCATCGGTGTGCTGGTAGGCGGACGGCTCGCCGACTGGCGGCTGATGGCGTCGCTGACCGGCATCCTCGCCGCGCAGGTGGTGATCTACGCGCTGATGGGCGTGTTCGTCGCCGCGCCCTGGGCGATGGCAGTGCTGGTGCTGATCTGGGGCTCGACCGTGTTCGCCTTCGGCTCGCCGGTGCAGACCCGCATCCTCAGCAACACGCAGGACGCGCCGTTGCTTGCGGCGAGCCTCATCCCCTCGGCGTTCAATATCTCGATCGCCGCCGGCGCGTGGCTGGGCGGACTGATGATCGACCAGGGCTACGGCTACCACACCCTGCCCTGGATCGGCGTGGTGGGCGCGGTCCTCTCGGTCGCCATCGCCTATGTGTCGTGGATGCGCGAGCGCAGGTCTTAAGCCGGCAGGCCGGGATCGCCCTCCGCCAGTGCGGCAAGAGCCTGGTCCAGATGGCCGGTGGTCCGACAGCCGACGAGGACCGAGCTCACCTGCGGCTGGTGAAACGCCCATGCCAGCGCCAGCATCGCAGGCGGCTTCCCTGCCTGCTCGGCGGCGTTCATCAGTCGATCGAGACGCTCCCAGGCACGATCGTTGAAGTAGATGTCCTTGTGTCCCGGAATGATCTCGAAGCGCACATCGGACGCGACCGCCCCCCGATACTTTCCGGTGAGGAACCCCGCCGCCAAGGGGCTGTAGGTGACGATGTTCACCTCGAAGTCCCGGCAGAGCCGCATCAACGCATCGTCCACATGGCTCACGGCATAGTTGTGGTTGTTCTGAACGAACGACACCGGCGTGAGACCGCGATCAGCCTGCTTCCGCAGCAGCGTGCCCAGTTGCTCCGCATTGAAATTGCTCACGCCAAGCGCGCGAACCTTGCCGGCGACAACAAGATCGCTCAGTGCGCGGAGGACAACATCATCCTCGATCGAGGGATGCCAGGAATGGGCGAACAGGACGTCGATCCGGTCCATGCGCAGTCGCGCCAGGCTCTGCTCCACGGCCGCCGAAAGAGTGCTTGCGTCATAGGGAGGAAGGAGCTTGGTTGCGACCGCGATGTGAGCGGCTGCCCCTCCTCTTTCGGCAAACCACTGCCCGACAATTTCTTCAGAGGCGCCACCGCCATAGGCCGAGGCGGTATCGAAAAATGTGATCTCCCGCTCGAGCGCGTAGTCCATGATCGAGAAGGAAGCGGCACGGTCAATCTCTCGCCCAAACGTCACGCAGCCCAGCCCGGCCTGGCTGATGTGCTTGCCGAGGGATGGCACAAAGGTTCTGTTCATGGCTCGCCAACCGCCCCGTGTTCTGGCTGATCAGCCGAGCGCCGCCTTGACCTTGCCGCTCGCCTTGCCGAAGTCGATACGGCCCGGATAGTCGGCCTTGAGCGAGGCGATGACCTTGCCCATGTCCTTGGCGCCCGCCGCGCCGATCTTGGCGATGGCGGCCTTGATCGCCTCCTCGACTTCCGCCTCGGTCAACCCCTTGGGCAGGAACTCGTTGAGGATGTCGATCTCTTCCTTCTCGACCGTGGCGAGGTCGGTGCGGCCCGCCTGGGTGTAGATCGCCAGGCTCTCCTCGCGCTGCTTGACCATCTTCTGGAGCAGCACGAGGATATCCTCGCTCGCGAGCGGACCCTTGCCCTCGCCGCGATTGGCGATGTCCTTGTCCTTGATGGCGGCATTGACGGCACGCAGCGTCGCGGTCCGCCGCTGGTCGCGGGCCTTGAGCGCCGTCTTGTAGGCCTCGTCGATCGCCTCGCGCATGGCTGATGTCCCTTCAAATCCAGTGATTTGGCACCATATAGCCAGTATTGTCGGCCGGCGCCACTTGCGCTGCCCGGCGCGGGCTTCTAAGGGAAGCCCTCAACCCGCACCACGAACGCCCTGGAGACCCGCCATGTCCGGCTGGCAGCCCACGCCTGCGACCGCCCTGCTGATCCTCGCCGACGGCACTCGCCTCGAAGGGCGCGGCATCGGCGCGGTGGGCCACGCGGCCGGCGAAGTGTGCTTCAACACGGCGATGACGGGCTATCAGGAAATCCTGACCGACCCGTCCTATGCCGGCCAGATCGTCACCTTCACCTTCCCGCATATCGGCAATGTGGGCACCAATGACGAGGACATCGAGACGGTCAACATGGCCGCGCTGTCGGGCGTGCGTGGCGTCGTGATCAAGGCCGACATCACCAATCCCGCCAACTACCGCGCGGCGGAGCGGCTCGATGCCTGGCTCAAGAAGCGCAACATCGTGGGCATCGCCGGCATCGACACCCGGGCGCTGACCGCGCGCATCCGCGAGCACGGCATGCCCAATGGCGTGGTGGCGCACGCGCCCGACGGGCATTTCGACGAAGCCTCGATGACCGCCGAACTCCGCAACTTCCCCGGGCTCGAGGGCCTCGACCTCGCCAGGGAAGTGACGACCGCACAGACCTACAAATGGGACCAGACCCCGTGGGTGTGGAACAAGGGTTACGGCACGCAGGACAATCCGCAGTTCCACATCGTGGCGGTGGACTACGGCGCCAAGCGCAACATACTGCGCCAACTCGCCGACGAGGGCGCGCGCGTCACGGTGGTGCCGGCGACGGCGACGGCCAAGGACATCCTCGCGCACAATCCCGACGGCATCTTCCTCAGCAACGGCCCGGGCGACCCGGCCGCGACGGGCAAATATGCGGTGCCCACGATTAAGGCGCTGATGGAAACCGGCAAGCCGATGTTCGGCATCTGCCTCGGCCACCAATTGCTCGGCCTCGCGCTGGGCGGCACGACCGGCAAGATGCACCAGGGCCACCACGGCGCCAACCACCCGGTCAAGGATTTGACCACGGGCAAGGTCGAGATCACCTCGATGAATCACGGCTTCGCGGTGGATGCCGCCAGCCTGCCCAAGGGCGTGACGCAGACCCATGTGTCGCTGTTCGACGGCTCGAATGCCGGCCTCGCGGTCGACGGCAAGCCGATCTTTTCGGTGCAGTACCACCCCGAGGCGTCACCCGGTCCGCACGACAGCCACTACCTGTTCACCCGCTTCGTGAACCAGATCCGCAGCCAGAAGGGCATCGCGCCCAAGCCCGAACAGGCCACCCCCGCGCCATAAGGGAAAGGCCGCCCATACGGGCGACCTTCCATGGGTGCCGGACGCTTACTGCGCGGCCGAGGACGATTCGCTGGACACCGAGCTCGGTACCTCCGACGCGTCGGTGGCGCCGGTGAGGGTCTCGAGCGCGGTGTACTCGGCCTCGTCCAGATTGCCGTCGGCGTTCGCATCGGCCTGGTTGAAGATGTCCTGCGTCAGGGTCGGAAACACTCCGAATGCCTCATCCCAGGAGACGACGCCGTCCTTGTTGGCATCGGCGTTGTTAAAGGAGCTGACCGTGTCCTGCGCGATGGCAGCCGCACCGAAAGTCGCGGCGGTAAGCGCCGCGGCGGCGACGAGAGCAAGCTTGTTCATGTGATTTCCCTTCAAAACTAGGGTGGTCAATACGCACCTCGCGTAAGGCACGTGACGCTGCAAGCGCGTCGCCCCGACAACCACTCCCGCCGAGGTTGGTTGCGGTAATGAACAAGGCCATTGCGTGACAAGTTTAGGTCAAAAGGTCGGCGTCGGACGCTCGCTCCCGGAAACGTTGAGGCATCGAGTAGAGCGGCGATCTAGGAGTGCGACATCCTGACACGACCGGCGGCCGGAAAGCGAAACAGGCAGGTCCGGAGGATGGGGCCTGCCTGTCGAGATAGCCGTGCCGGCGATGACCGGCTAGACGCGGCTCGTGTCGCACTGCGAGGGATCGCCGCTCTCATAGCCGCGGCGGAACCACTCCATGCGCTGCGCCGACGTGCCATGCGTGAACTGGCTGGACGGCACGCGGCCGCCGGTCAGGCGGTCGTCGCCGATCTGGTTGGCCGCATTGATCGCTTCATCGAGATCGCCGCTTTCGAGGAAGCCGCGCTCGAACTCGGCCTTGGCCCAGGCGCCGGCGAAGCAGTCGGCCTGGAGCTCGACCTTCACCGACGCGGCATTGGCCTGCTCCTGCGTCATGGTCTGGCGGGCCTGGTTGAACTCGGGCAGCACGCCGATGAGGTTCTGCACATGGTGGCCGACCTCGTGGGCGATCACATAGGCCTGCGCGAAATCGCCCGGGGCGCCGAACTGGCGGCGGAGCTGGTCGTAGAAGGCGAGGTCGATATAGACCTTGGAATCGTTGGGACAGTAGAAGGGCCCGCTCGAGGTGTCCGCGACGCCGCAGCCCGACTGCGTCTGGCCCGAGAACAGCACCACGCGCGGCGCGGTGTAGGTCTCGCCCTGCGAGCGGAAATACTGGCCCCAGAAATCCTCGGTGTCCTTGACCATCACGCCCACGAAATTGGCCAGCTCGTCCTGGTTGGCGTTCTGCGGCGGCAGCGTCTGCTGGAAGGGCACGTTGGTGCTGTTGTCGCCGGTGAGGATGCTCAGCGGATTGATGCCGAACGCCATCGCGATGACGATGAAGATCACGATGATGACGATGCTGCCCATGCCACCCGACCGGCCGCCGACCGGGATGCGGAAGCCGCCGCCGGGCGACCCGCCCAGCCCGCCGCCGCGCCCGAAACCGCCGCCGAGCCCGCCGCCACCGCTGCCCTGCCCGCGCCGATCCTCGATGTTCGAGCTCTGCTGACGGCCCTGCCATTTCACCATACGACGCTCTCCTTTTGACCCTCACTCATAGGCCGTGTCGGGCCGCAACGCCAGAATTTGACCAACTGGTCCAATTTTGACAGTCTGCCCACGTCCGCGGTCATCGCAGCGTCACCTCGACCCGGCAAGACGAAGTTGCTCGTCCGTTGCGGCACTCAACCAACAACCCTGACTGTCCGTTCCCGAACGAGCGTTTCACAGGGAGAACGACATGAATTTCAACATTTCGCGCCGGGCCTTCCTCGCGGGGTCCGCGAGCGCCGGCGCTCTTATCGTCATGCACCCGTTTGCGGTGCAGGCGCAGGCCAACCAGGCCCATTTGCGCCTCATTGAAACGACCGATTTGCACGTGGCCGTTTACCCCTATGACTATTTTGCCGATGCGCCCAACGACACCATGGGCCTCGCGCGCACCGCAACGCTGATCGAGACCATCCGCGCCGAGGCCGGCAACTCCATCCTCGTGGACAATGGCGACGTGATCCAGGGCAACCCGCTGGGCGACTATGTCGCCTATGAGCGCGGGCTCGACGCCAAGCCGCATCCCTCGATCGCCGCGATGAACACGCTGGGCTACGAAGTGGGCACGCTGGGCAACCACGAGTTCAACTACGGCCTCGAATTCCTCGACAAGGCCCTTGCGGGCGCCAACTTCCCGGTCGTGTCGGCCAATCTGGTCAAGGGCGAGCTGGCGGCCGATCCGTTGAGCGACACCACCTACATCGCGCCCTACCGCATCGTCGACAAGGAGATCACCGACGGCGCCGGGGCCAAGTCGACGATCAAGATCGGCTTCATCGGCTTCCTGCCGCCGCAGATCATGACGTGGGATGCCAACCACCTGACTGGCAAGGTCAACACCCGCGATATCGTCGAGACCGCCCGGGCCTATGTGCCCAAGATGAAGGAAGAAGGCGCGCAGCTGATCGTCGCCCTCTCCCATTCCGGCATCGCCCTCGACCAGGGTCCGGGCAGCGAGAACGCCTCCCTGCAGCTCGCCGCCGTGGATGGCATCGATGTGGTCCTGACCGGCCACCAGCATCTGGTGTTCCCCAACTCCAAGGACTTCGAGGGGCTCGAGGGCGCCGACATCGAAAAGGGCACGCTTGCCGGCAAGCCGGCGGTGATGGCCGGCTTCTGGGGCTCGCATATGGGCCTGATCGACCTGCTGCTCGAAAAGAACGCCGACGGCAACTGGACCATCGCCTCGCACACCTCCGAAGCCCGACCGATCTTCGAGCGCGTCGACGGCAAGGTGAAGCCGACCGTCGAGAGCGAGCAGGACGTGCTCGACTCGATCGCCTCCGAACACGAAGCGACGCTCGAATATGTGCGCCGCGCCGTGGGCGAGACGGCCGCGCCGCTCCATTCCTACTTCGCGCTGGTCGCCGACGATCCGAGCGTCCAGATCGTCAACATCGCCCAGACCTGGTATCTCAGCCAGATGCAGAAGGGCTCGGCCTGGGACGGCGTTCCATTGCTGTCGGCGGCGGCACCGTTCAAGGCCGGCGGCCGTGGCGGTCCGGACTACTACACCGACGTCGCGGTGGGCCCGGTGGCGATCAAGAATGTCGCCGACCTCTACCTCTATCCCAACACCATCCAGGCGGTGCGCATCAAGGGCTCGGACGTCAAGGAATGGCTCGAGCGCTCGGCCGGCATCTTCAACCAGATCGCCGCCGGCGGAGCGGCTGACCAGCCGCTGATCAACATGGACTTCCCCGCCTACAATTTCGACGTGATCGACGGGGTGACCTACAAGATCGACGTCAGCCAGCCCAGCAAGTTCTCCGCGGACGGCAAGGAGCTGGTCAACCCCGATGCCAACCGCATCGTCGACCTGATGTTCGAGGGCAAGCCCATCGATCCCAACCAGGATTTCGTCGTCGCGACGAACAACTATCGCGGCGGCGGTGGCGGCAACTTCCCCGGCATCAACGGCACGAAAGTGGTGTTCAAGGGGCCGGACACCAACCGCGACCTGCTCGTGCGCTACATCGTCGAGCAGAAGACCATCCAGCCCAAGGCCGACAGCAACTGGTCGCTGGCGCCGCTCGGCGGCACCACCGTGCTGTTCGAGACCGGTCCCAAAGCCAAGGAGCACCTCGCCGACGTGACGGCGGTCAAGATCGAGGACACCGGCACGACCAGCGAAGCCGGCTTCGGCATCTACCGCATCACCCTCTGACCCAAAGCCCGCGGCCCGCTCCCCGGAGTGGGCCGCTTCGGTCAGCACACTTGACATGCCTGCCGTCTGAGCATTGCCTCTCCCCGCCAGAAAGAAACGGGGCGGACAAGTGAGCGAGAAGGACCGGATCGTCGGACTGCTCGGCGAAGTGGGAATCACCGTCAACGGTCCCAACCCGTGGGACATCCAGATCCACAATGAGAGCTTCTGGACCCGGCTGTTCGCGCAGGGATCGCTGGGCCTGGGCGAAGCCTATATGGACGGCTGGTGGGATGCCGGCGACCTCGCCGAATTCTTCAACCGCGTGCTGCGCGGCCGCCTCAACGAAAAACTGAAACTCACCCCCAACCTGCTCTGGCAGGTGGCGCAGGCAAAGCTGCTCAACATGCAGACTGTCGCGCGCAGCCGCCGCGTGGCCCAGATGCACTACAGCGAGACCGACGCCTACAGGGCCTCGCTCGACAGGCGCATGACCGGCTCGTGCGGCTACTGGCCCGACGGGGTCGACAATGTCGATGCGGCGCAGGAAGCCAAGCTCGACCTGGTCTGCCGCAAGATCCGGCTCAAGGCCGGCCAGAAGGTGTGGGACATCGGCTGCGGCTGGGGCGCCTTCATGGGCTTTGCCGCGGAGAAGTATGGCGCGCAATGCGTCGGCGTCACCGTCTCGCCCGACCAGGCCGCCTACGGTCGGGAACGCTACAAGGACCTGCCCGTCGAGTTCCAGGTGAAGGACTACCGCGAGTTCGAGGGCAAGACCGACCATGTCGTGTCGATGGGCATGTTCGAGCATGTCGGCCACCGCAACTTCCGCACCTATTTCGAGAAGGCGCGGCAGGTGATCAAGGACGATGGTCTGTTCATGCTCCACACCATCGGCCAGCACTATACGAGTCACACGATCGAGCCATGGATCGAGAAGTACATCTTCCCCGGTGGCGTGATCCCCTCGATGGCACAGATCGGCAAGGCCATCGACGGGCTGTGGACTGTGGTCGACACCCACAATATCGGCCCGCATTACGACCTGACGCTGTGCGCCTGGTATGAGAATTTCGAGCGCAACTGGAGCAAGCGGAACACGCCCGAGGGCGAGCGCTTCTACCGCATGTGGAAATACTACCTGCTGTGCTGCGCCGGCGGCTTCCGGGCCCGCGTGCTGCAGGTCTGGCAGTTCGTGCTCTCGCCGCGCGGCGTCCCCGAAGGCTATAGGTTTGCCCGCTAAGTGAATCCCCGTTTCAGTCTGGCGCTGGTCGCGCTCATCCTCATTGGCGGCGCCATCGGTCTATGGTGGAACGACCGCCAGCAGCCCGCCGCCCCACCCGCCCAGCCGATCAGCTCGCAGCAGCCGGTCGAACCGGCGGCGCCGGCTTATGATGGCGACTACGTCCTCGCGATCAGCTGGCACCCGGCCTTCTGCGAGACCAAGCCGTATCTGGACGAATGCCGCAACGAACGGAGCGGCGATTATGCCGCCGACAATTTCACGCTGCACGGCCTGTGGCCGCAGGACGACGAGTATTGCGGCGTCGGCCCGGAGATCATCGCCATCGACGAGGCCAATCGCTGGAGCGACCTGCCCCGGATCGACGTCAGCGACACGACGTGGCGCGACCTGCAGCGCGTGATGCCGGGTGTCGAGGGCAATCTCGACCGGCACGAATGGGCGCTGCATGGCAGTTGCGCGGGGGCCAGCGCCGAGACCTTTTTCAGGCGCGCCATCGCCCTGGTCGAGGAGGTCAACGCCTCGGAGGTGCGTGAGCTGCTGGCACGCAATATCGGCCGGCATGTCTCGCGCAACCAGCTCCGCTCTGCCTTCGATGCATCTTTCGGCGACGGCGCCGGGCGCAAGGTACGGCTCGATTGTGAGACCGACGGCGACCGCGAGATCATCTCCGAGCTGCGCATCAATCTCAGCGGCGACGCGATGGGGGCAACGCGCTTCCGCGACCTGATCCACGCGGCGCGCAACGCCGGCGCCGGCTGCACCGGCGGCACAATCGACCGCGTCGGCGACCAATAGAGATAGACGAAAGAGCGGCCCGCCGAAGCGGACCGCTCCCCTCCCTCGAAGTCGAGATCGTTACTGCCCGTCGGGCGTCACGTTCACGGTGACGGCCGGCACATCAAGGTCGATCGTCTGCGACCCCGGCCGGTTCATGCCGAACAAGAAGAAGAGGCCGACGACAGCCAGGGCCACCACAAGCAGCCCCGCGACAATTCCTGCCGCGCCGCCGTCTCCGGTCTCGATAATAGTTTCGCGGTCAGCCATTTTCCTTCTCCATGCAGTCCTTCCATCTGGCTAATGGGAATCCGGCATCGAAAGTTCCGCGTGCTGGAAATCTTAACGCTACCGGTTCATCCGGCTTCAACGCTCATTCCCTAGGCTCCGCGCACCCTTCGCCGGAGCGCGCCATGCCGGAATCCGCCTATGCCCTCGATATTTCGGGGCTCAACAAGAGCTTTGACCGCCCGGTTGTGAAGGACCTGCAGCTGCGCGTGAAGGCAGGGGAGTTCTACGCCCTGCTCGGACCGAACGGGGCGGGCAAGACGACAATCCTGCGCATGGTCGCGGGACTGTTACAGCCCGAGGCGGGAACCATTTCGGTGTTCGGCATCGACACCCGCAAGGATCCGCTGGCGGCCAAATCCATCATCGCCTGGGTATCGGACGAGCCCATGGTCTATGACCGGCTGACGCCCTACGAGTACCTCGAATTCGTCGCGGGCCTTTGGCAGGTCGATGCCCGCCAGGCGCAGGCGCGCGCCACCGAACTCATCGGCTGGCTCGGCCTGACGCCGCACGCGCATGAGCGCTGCGGTGGCTTCTCCAAGGGCATGCTGCAGAAGGTCGCCCTCGCCGGCGCGCTGGTGCATGACCCCAAACTCATCATCCTCGACGAGCCGCTCACCGGTCTCGACGCTGGCTCGGCCCGGCAGGTCAAGCAGGTGCTGCTCGACAAGGTGAAGCAGGGCGTGACGGTGATCATGACAACGCACATCCTGGAGGTTGCCGAACGCATGGCCGAGCGGATCGGCGTGATCAACCATGGCCGCCTCGTCGCCGAAGGCACGCTGACGGAGCTGCGCGCCCGCGTCGGCCGCGAGACCACGCTCGAGGAGATCTTCCTCGACCTCGTGGCGCAGAAGGAAATGGACGTCGACCCCGCGGTGGCCGCGGTCGCATGAGTTTCGCCCCCGCTACGATGCCCTGGTTCGCCGCCCATGAATGGCGGCTGATGTGGCGCGACGGCGTCGCCATGATGACCGGCGGCCACCCAACGCGCCGCATCGTGCTCGTGCTCATTCTGGCGCTTGCCGCCGTGCTCCTGCACCTCATGGCCAATGCCATCGTCGGTCCGTGGGTTCAGGCCGGCATCGCCATCGACAAGCCGACGCTGGTGCTGGTCACCGGAACGGGATTCCTGTTCTGGACCGTGATGCTGAGCCAGGCGCTGGAGTCGGTGACGCGCGCCTACTACACCCGCTCCGACCTCGACCTGATCCTGAGCTCGCCCGCCTCCTCGCGCCAGCTCTTTGCGGTCCGCACCGGCATTACCGCCGTCACCACGCTGCTGCTCGCCTGCCTGCTGGCGAGCCCCATCGTCAACGTGCTCGTGCTGCATGACGGCGCGCATTGGCTGATGGCCTATCTCGTGCTCGCTTCGCTCTCGGCACTGGCGACCGCCATCGCCGTGCTCATCACCATCGCGCTGTTCCGCATCGCCGGCCCCAAGCGAACGCGGCTCATCGCCCAGATCATTGCCGCCGTGGTCGGCGCCGGCTTCGTCATCGGCATCCAGGCGATCGCCATCCTCCATTTCGGCAACATGTCGCGCTTCGCGCTGTTCGCCGACCCGGAGTTCATCGGCTGGATGCCTGATGCCGGCAGCCTCGTCTGGGCACCGGCCAGGGCGGCGTTCGGCGACTGGCCGGCGCTCGTCACCACCGCCGCCATCGGCCTCACCGCGCTGGTGGGGACGATCGCCCTCGCCTCATCGAGCTTCGGCCGGCACGCCATCGCCGCGGCCGGCATCGGCGCGCAGCGGCAGGCACAGCGGCACGGCGCCGTGAGCTTCCGGCCACGCAGCCAGAAGCAGCAATTGCGCGTCAAGGAATGGAAGCTGCTGGCGCGCGATCCGTGGCTGCTCAGCCAGACCCTGATGCAGATCTTCTATCTCGTGCCCCCTGCCCTGTACCTGTGGATCAGCTACGGACAGTCGGCCGGCACCTATGTGGTGGTGATCCCGGTGCTGGTGATGGCCGTCGGCCAGCTCTCGGGCGGCCTGAGCTGGCTCGCCATCTCGGGCGAGGACGCGCACGATCTCGTCGTCACCGCACCTGTCTCGCCCGCCGCCGTGCTGCAGGCCAAGATCGAGGCGGTGGCAACGGTCATCCTCGTCGTCCTCGCGCCGATCATCCTGCTGATGATGCTCGCCTCGTTCGAGCTCGCGGCGGTCACCGCCGTGTTCGCGGTGCTGTCGTCCGGTTCAGCCACCGCCATCCAGCTCTGGTTCCGCGTACCGATGCGCCGCGCCATGTTCCGCCGCCGCCAGGTCGCCTCACGCGTCTCGACTATCGCCGAAGCGCTGAGCTCGATCTTCTGGGCCGGCACGGCGGTGCTCGTCGCCGGCGACCAGTACTGGATCGCGATCCTGCCGGCCGTGCTCGCCATCGCCACGCTGTTCGTCGCCTGGAGCCTCAGCCCCAAGGGCAAGCGCGTCTAGCGCCGGACGTGGAGGATGCCGCGATTGGCGAGCGCCAGCGCGAGCGCCGCAACGGTGAACGCGGCACCAAGCAGGCCGATGCTCGTTGCGCCGAAACGCTCGATCGCGATGCCGCCGAGATAGGCGGCAATGGCGCCGCCGAAGCTCCCCGCGCTGAGGTTGAGCGAAATCACCAGCGGCACTTCGCGCGGGGCAAGAGCCGCGAGGATGTTGAGCAAAGCGCCGAACAGCGCCCAGCCGACCATGCCCAGAAGCCCCAGCACCAGGAGCCATGCCGGCGCGACGAGCGGGGCCGGGAGACCCGGTAGCAACGGGATGACCAGCAGCATCGCAGTGGTCGTCACCGCAAACAGCAGCAAGGTCCGGTAGGCACCGAGACGGTCGATGAGCTGCCCGGCAACCAGGCCGCCGACGATGGCGCCGAGCCCGAGCGCCAGCAGCACGATGGGGACGGCGCTCACCGCCATCCCCATGGCCTCGGTGCTGATCGCCGCAAGGTAGATGTTGGGGAGGAAGGCGCCGACGCCGAACATCAGGCTGATGACGAGGACCGTGGGGACACCGCGATTGCCCAGCACAGCCAGCCGCTCGGCGAGCGTCCGCCGTTCGCCGACGATCCCGGAGGGCAGCCGGAACCACATGATGATGCCCGAGCTCACCGCGAGCGCGGCCACCAGTCCATAGCCGACGCGCCAGCCCAGGTGCACGCTGATCAGCGCAAACAGCGGCGCCCCGATGGCGACCGCGAAGGTACCGCCGGTCATGACTGCCGCCACCGACCGGCCGCGCCGTTCGGGCGGCGACAGCGCATAAGCGGTCGACTGTGCCAGCGACGTGAACAGCACCGCGCCGCAGGCGAGCACGCCGCGCGCCGCAACCATCAGGGGAAATGCCGGCGAGATGGCGATGAGCAGCGCGCTGAGACCGAAGATGAGCTCGGCGGCGGCGAGCGTCCGGCGGCGGTCGGCGGCGCCCAGCAGGCTCGACAGGATGGGCGCGGCGATGGCGTAGGCGATCGAGTAGACCACGACCATGTAGCCGGCCTGGGCGACGGAAACGCCCATCGTGCTGCCGATCGCGGGGAGCAGACCCGGCAGCAGTGTGCTTTCCGTCGTGCCCGCGAACGAGCCAAACGCGAGCAATAGGAGGCGAAAATCCACGGAGATCCCTCGCCCAGAACGCTAGGAAGCCGCCCGAACGGTGTCAATCGAGCTCAGCGCCTATGTGCCGGAATCTCCTTGAGCCGCGCCGTCAGCGCCGCGATGCTCTCCTGCGTGTGGCGGGTATGGCGACGCGTGGTGCCCGCCGGGTTGAGCCGCAGGCCCTCGCCCGGGCGGTACGCCTCCATCGGCCGGATGGGTCGGCGGACAAGCTCGCCGCCGCAATTGGGACAGACATTGCGCAGCACGTTGTCGGCGCAGTCGGCGCACCACGTGCATTCGTTCGAGCAGATGCGCGCATCGTAGGATTGCGGCGGCAGATCGCGATCGCACAGCTCGCAATTGGGACGAAGTTCGAGAGCAGGCATGGCAGCCTCTGGATTTGTCCGACCGCCGAGCCTATGCACGAAATCCCGCCCGCTCACCAGACGCGACAATGCTCAGCTACCGCACCGCCACGCCCGCCGACCTGCCCTTCATCATCGGCCTCGTCGTCGAGGACAGCGTGATCCACACTGGCGACGACCCGGCAGACGCGATGCATGCCGACTACGTCGACGCCCTCGCCGAGATCACCGCCGATCCCAATGAGGAGATGATCGTGGTCGAGGAGAACGGCGCGCCCGTCGGCTGCTTCCAGCTGAGCTACCTGCCCGGCCTGATGCGGCGCGGCATGAAGCGCGGGCAGATCGAGGTGGTGCATGTCGCCGCGTCCCATCGCAACCGGGGCATCGGCGGCGACATGATGCGCTGGGCGCTCGAACGCTGCCGGCGGAATGGCTGCGCCATGGTGCAGCTCACCTCCAACAAGAAGCGTCTCGACGCGCATCGATTCTACGAGCGGCTGGGCTTTCTCAAGAGCCACGAAGGCTTCAAGTACTATCTCTAGCGCTCGATCGCGCCGAGCCGGAACATCACCTCGTTGGTGATCCCGTAGTCCTTGATCACCCAGCGATGGTCGCGCATGCCGCACATCTCGCGCTGGACGAAATACGACCACACGGCCTTCGACGCCCGCTTGAGCAGCGCCTCGCGCTCGCCGGCACTGCCCTGACCCGCCGCATCGAAGGCGCGAAGCGCGTTCATGGCCGCCTCGACCTGCCGCCCGTGATGTCCGAGCGAAGAAGCGCTCTCGGCGACCAGCTCGGTCTTGAGCAGATCGAAGGCGCTGCCCAGGTTCCTGAGCGCGGCGATGCGGTCGGCAAGATCATGGCTCATGCCGGAAATCTAGGCCGTCGCCGCGCCATCCGCAATTTCCAAAGCCGCGACAAATCGGCTAGAGGCTTGCCCGTGCAGGTCTTCATCCGCGAGCTCTGGATCTATCCCGTCAAGTCGCTGGGCGGCGTGCCCGTCGACCGGGCGGCGATCACGCATGCCGGCTCGCTGGCGCTCGACCGCGAGTGGATCGTCGTCGACGCCGCCGACAAGATGGTGTGGCAGGGCGACATCCCGCGCATGACGCTGGTCCGCGTTGCGCTCGACGCGGACGCGCTGACGCTGTCGATGGCCGGCATGGAACCGTTGCGGCTGCCGCTCGACCATGCGGGCGCGACGCGCGACCTCACCATGTACAAGCGCGCCTTTCGCGGCATCGATGCCGGCGAGGCGGCTGCCGGCTGGCTGACCCGCGCACTGGGCCAGCCACTGCGGCTTGTCCGGATCGGCCCGGCGGCCCATCAATGGGACGGGCTCAACCCGGTGCATGTGGTGACCGACGCGTCGGTGACCGCACTCAACCAGGCCCTGCTGGCGCAGGGCGACGACGCGGTCGTGCCGATGCGCTTCCGGCCCAATGTGATCCTCGGCAATGGCGGCGCGTTCTTCGAGGAAGAGAACGCCGTTCTCGACTTCGGCGCGGCGCGCCTCACGCTGCGCGAGCCCTGCGTGCGCTGCGAGCTGCCCAATATCAGCCTCGTCGACGCCTCGCGCGGCAAGCAACCGCTCAAGCTCATCGGCCGTCTGTCGCAGGATCGGCCCAGTGCCCCGCCCGCGGCCTTCGGCACCTACTGCACAGCCGCCGGCGACGCGCTTCGCGCCGGCATGACGGCGGAGATCGCATGAACCGGACGACTGCAACTGCCATCGGCTTTGCCGCAGTGCTGCTGTGGAGCCTCCTCGCCTTCTTCACGGCGGCGAGCGGCGCCATGCCGCCCTTCCAGCTCACCGCGATCACCTTTGGCATCGGCGGGCTCGCCGGCGTCGCCCTGTGGGCCGTCCGCCCGTCGGCGGCGAAGGCGCTGCGCCAGCCCTGGCCGGTGTGGCTGCTCGGCGTGGGCGGGCTGTTCGGCTACCACGCGGCCTATTTCATCGCGCTGCGCAACGCCCCTGTGGTCGAGGCGGGCCTCCTGAACTATTTCTGGCCGCTGTTGATCGTGGTGTTTTCGTCGTTCCTGCCCGGCGAGCGGCTCAAATGGCAGCACATTGCCGGCTGCCTGCTGGCGCTGGCCGGCGCCGTGCTCGTGGTCACGCGCGGCCAGGGCTTCAGCTTCGATCCGGCCTACCTTTTCGGGTACGGCGCGGCCCTGTTCGCGGCCGTCACCTGGGCGGCCTATTCGGTGCTCTCGCGCCGCCTGCCGCATGTACCCAGCGATGCTATCACCGGCTTCTGCCTCGCCACGGCGGCGCTCGCCGCCCTCGTCCATGTCGCCATCGAGCCCACCGTGTGGCCGACCGATACCTGGCAATGGGCCGCGATCGTCGGCCTCGGCCTCGGGCCCGTCGGCCTTGCCTTCTATGTGTGGGACATCGGCGTCAAGCATGGCGACATCCAGGTGCTGGGCGCGGCGTCCTACTCGGCCCCCCTTCTCTCGACCGCCATCCTCGTCGCCACCGGCTACGCCGCCTACAGCCACACCCTGCTGGTCGCCTGCCTGCTGATCACCGCGGGCGCCGTGCTGGCGGCAAGCGACCTGCTGTTCAGGCGTCCTTCCAGTCGCACCACGCCTTCACCAGACGCCTGAGTTCCGCGGACTTGGCTCTGAGCTCGGCAGCGTCGGCGAACTTCATGACGCGCGACACGTCGCCCGTCCCCTCGAGTGAGGGAAAGTCGCCCGGGATCTGCGCTCCGACGTGGAACATGAGGCTCACATGGGCCCGTGACTTCGGATAGAAGCTCGCAAGGTTGCCCTTGTAGGTGAAGGTGGGCGCCTGCCACTTGATCGTCTCGCCGATCCGCTTGTCGGCCTTGAGGACCGCCTGCCGGACCGCCTCCACCAGCAGCTTCTGCGGATTGTCGTATTTGGCCATCCACTCGTCGACGACGTTGCCCATGCCAGCCTCCCGATCGGCCGCATTTTCGCGCCCGCCGGGATGGCGCGCAACACTAGAACGTATCGTTGTTGGTGGCAGGATTGCCGCCGGTGCGGCCAGCCTCTCCCCTGTCGAGACCCGAAATCGCTCTCATCTCGTCCTCCGACAGCTCGAAGTCGAACACGTCGATGTTCTCGCGCTGACGCTCGGCATGCGTCGACTTGGGGATGACGATATTGCCCTGCTGGATGTGCCAGCGGACGACAGTCTGGGCGATCGACTTGCCGTGCGCCTTGCCGATCCCGCCGATCGTTTCGTCCTCGAGCACGTCGCCTGAACCGAGCGGGCTGTAGCTCTCGATGCGGATGCCCCTGCCCTCGAGATCGTCACGCTTGTCCCGCTGCGGAAAGTAGGGATGGAGCTCTATCTGGTTGACCGCCGGGGTCACGCCGGTCTCGCCGATGATCCGCTCGAGATGGTCGCGATTGAAGTTCGACACGCCGATCGAGGCGATGCGGCCCTGCTGCTGCAGTTCGACCAGCGTCTTCCACGCCTCGACATATTTATCCTGTCCCGGGACGGGCCAGTGGATGAGGAACATGTCGAGCCGCTCGAGCCCGAGCTTCAGCATGGTCTCCTCGAAACTCCCAAGGGCGAGGTCGCGCGCATGCCCGCCATTGCGCAACTTGCTCGTGATGAACAATTGTTCGCGAGCTACGTCCGCGGTGCGGATCGCCTCGCCGACGCCCTGCTCATTGTCATAGCCCTCGGCGGTGTCGATCAGCCGGTAGCCTGCGGCGATGCCGTCGCGGACGACACGCGCCGTAATGGCCGGCTCGACCTGCCATACGCCAAGCCCGAGCTGCGGGATCGTGTTCCCATCGTTGAGAGTGAGGATGGGGACGCCGGCCATGGTGGACTCCTTGGGTCGCGAGGGTGCTCGGACAGGAATTCGGCGGGCCGGTGATGGTTGCCGCCTTCATCATGTCAGGGCTTTTCCTTGTTTTCCCCCGCTCCGCTGCTATTTTGCGCCGGATTTCGCCGTTACTCGCCTGACTGCGGAGAACAATTGGTGCAGCCGGAGCGACTCGTTTGCGTGTTGCAGCCTTAGCCTTTGGCGTTCTGGCCGGCCTGGTCGCCTCGTTGATCCTGGCGCTGGGCGGACTGGACGTTGCCGCCGACCTGGGCGCGACCGCCGACCGGCAGTCGCAGGCGATCCGCTTTGGTCTCTTTGTCATCGGCAATCTGGGCATCTTCGGCGCGGCGCTCGCGCTCGCGGCGCCGCTGCTGGGCGGCGTCTTCCTGCTGCTGGCCGGCGCGGCCTGGGTGGGTGCGGCACTGCTGATGCACCACACCACGGACCTGGTGCTCATCACGCCGCCGGCGCTGCTGCTGATCGCCGCCATTTTCGCCTTCATCGCCCATTTCCGGCGCCGCCGTCCGGAGCAGGAGGATGAGCCCGACGTCGAGATCATCGCTCCCGCGCGCTCCCGGCCGACGGAAACGGCGGATGAAGACGACGAGGACGAGGAAGTCGGGATCCCCGCCTTCGCCGCGGCCGAGGCCAAGCCGGAGCCGGCCGCGCGCAGCGCTTTCGGCGACGACCGCCTCCGGCCGCAGGACGATGACTGGAACCCGCGCCGCCGCCAGCCCCCGCCGCCCCGCGCCAAGGCGGCCTTCCGCCCCGTCGAGGACGAATACGAAGACGACGAGCCCTCCGGCTTCTCGCGTTTCGCGCTGGGCCTGAGCAGCATCCTGAGCTTCGGGCTCTATGCCGCCCTCGCCGGAGCGGCCGTGCTCATCGTGTGGAACCTGCGCGGCGAGCCGGAACAACCCGCCGTGACGGTCGCCGAAATGTCGAGCGCCGTCTCATCAGCGGAGGCCCGACTGCCGCCTCCGTCCGAGGAGAACCCGGCGCTGTCCTCGGAAGAACCCACGCTCGAGCCCATCCTCACTGCCGAACCCATCCGCGAGGCCGATACCGCGCCGACCGCGCCCTCGACGACGCCGAGCGAACTGGTGGCCGAAGCACCGCCCGCATCAGACCCCGGGACGTTCGGAACCGTGCAGATGCCGAGCGGGCAGGTTACGGTGCCGACCCTCTCCGACGATTTCTTCAGCGACGACGAAGCCGAACCGCTCCCCGCGGTTTCTGCCGCGCCGCCGGCGCTGCCATCCGTCGAGCCCGCAGCGGCAGAAGCAGCATCCGCCGCGCCCGCGGCTCCACAGCCCGAACCCACGATCCCGGCGGCGGGCCAGCCCTGGCCGCTTGCCGTTCCCGCCGCCCTTGCTGCGCAGCGCCTCGCTCCCGGCACCGGGCCGACGACGGTCGCCGTGTCGCGCCCGGCGAACACCAACAACACCGGTCTGTGATGTGCTAGGCTGCCCTCGGGACATGACCCGATGGCCGACGGCGACATCAATACCAAGACCCGCAGCAAGACCAGGACGGCTCGACCGCCGCTCTACAAGGTGCTGCTCCTCAATGACGACTTCACCCCGCGCGATTTCGTGGTGCGCGTCCTCAAGGAGGAGTTCCGCATGAGCGAGGACCAGGCCAGCCGCGTGATGATCACCGCGCACACCAAGGGCTCGTGCGTCGTCGCCGCGTTCACGCGCGAGGTCGCCGAGGACAAGGCGACACGGGCCACCGACATGGCGCGGCAGGAGGGCTACCCCCTGCTCTTCACCGCGGAACCCGAAACCTGACCTAAAGCGACAGCCGGGCGCTGGCGCGCAGCGCCGACAGCCGCTCCGGCTTGACCCGCGCCAGCAGGCTCTCGAGCTTTTCGCCTTCCCCCTTGAGCGCACTGTCCTCATGCGCCGTACGACCGCGGCCGACCTCGCGCTGCGCCATCGACACGAAGCTGCGCACGCAGTCTTCGGCCACCAGCAGCATGCGCTCCTTCTCCTCGTCGCTCGCCCCTTCCCATTGGCAGGCGATCTGGTGCGACACCACGATGGGGTCGAGCAGCATCGGCCGGTGGCCGCGATAGGCCGGATGCCGTTCGGCGCCGTAGGTCGGATGCGGGGTGTTCTTGAAGAACAGCCGGCCCTGTTCGACCAGCACGGAGGTGTCAACCGCGAGCTTCGCCAGTGCCTGCCGGGCGCTTTGCTGGTCGTAGAGCGAATCCCCCAGGAACAACGTCACATAGAGCGACTGCTGCGCCCGGATCACGTCGTTGGCCCATCGGAGGACGTCGTCCTGGCGGAGCCGGCGCTCCTGCCATTGCGCCCACACCATCGCGCAGGTGCAGATGGCGACGAGCGCCGAGATGAAGGCCGCAATCGCCGCCGGGGGAATTTCGACGCCGTTGATGATCATGTGGGAGCCACTCTTGTGCCGCCGCGCAAAATACCGGGGCCTCACGTCTCAGTGAAGCGGAAACCGCCGGCCCGCCGCGCCGTTCTTTACCAAGACCGCTCCCTTGCCTTGCCACAATTGACTCATACGGGGATAGCGGGGCGCGTATTCAAGGACTTCAAGCAAATGCTTCGTAAAGCCACTCTGGCGGCCGCGGCCGCCGCGATGATCGCCCTGACCGCCGCGCCCGCGTTCGCCGGCCCCGCCGAAACGGCGTTCCTGCAGAAGCTGAGCAATACCTGGTCGGGCAAGGGCAGCCTCAAGGGCGCCAATTCCGGCCCGATCGCCTGCAAGGTGGTGTTCACCGCCGGCGGCAAGAACACCAAATTCCAGGGCCGCTGCAACATCCCCGACATGGCCCAGCAGGCCTTCTCCGGCTCGATCAGCTACAACGACAAGACCAAGCAGTACGAGTCGCGCTCGGCCACCGGAACCGTCCCCGGCGTCCGCAAGGGCGACAAGCTGGTGTTCCGCACCTCGAGCAAGAACATGGCGGGCACCTCGACCTCGACCATGACGATCTCGCCCAGCTCGCTGGTGGTCGATTTCGCGCTGGTCGAAAAGAAGACCGGCGACAAGACCACCTCGCGCATCACCTTCAGCCGCTAGTCGGCGGTCGCATAGCGTTCCGGGAAGCGGAGCTTTGCCCGCTCCCTCGGCCACCGGAACCGTCCCCGGCGTCCGCAAGGGCGACAAGCTGGTGTTCCGCACGTCGAGCCGCAACATGGCGGGCACCTCGACCTCGACCATGACCATCTCGCCAAGCTCGCTGGTGGTCGACTTCGCGCTGGTCGAGAAGAAGACCGGCGACAAGACCACCTCGCGCATCACCTTCCCGCGCTAAATCAGGCCGTCACGCGTTCCGGGAAGCGGAGCTTGGCCCGCTCCCGGTGCTTGGCTGCCTCGATCTCACGGTCCTTGGGCGGCGCATGCGTCTCGAGCTGCTTCAGCATTTTGCGGACGATTTTCTCGATATCCTCGACGGCCGCGTGAAACACGGCCTCGTTGGCCTGCGACGGCTTGTTGAAGCCCGAAACCTTGCGCACGAACTGCAGCGCCGCGTCATGCACCTCGTTCTTGGTCGCCGGCGGCTCGAAGTTGAACAGGGGCTTGATATTACGGCACATGGCTATCTCCACTCGACTCTATTTCATGTGAGGTTTTCGACGCATTGCGTTGAGGAGCCTGCCAAACATGGGCTGGCGGCGCAAAGTTATCCCCGCCCTTCCGGCCGGATGTAAGATGTCATCGTTCAGCTAGCGGAGTGACGATAATTCAAATGCAAATAGAAGGGGTAGCGCTAAAGGTAGCAGAGTTGAAAGAGGTGACAGCACTGCTCGCACTTGAGATAGCCCTCAAGCGCTTTAATCCCAATCAGCCTCGATGGCCCGCCGGGCGCTCGGAGGGGGGACAGTGGCGTCCGGCGACGGGCTCTCTGGTCGCACAGGAACGGATCGGAATTTACGATCCGGCTCGAATGCCGGGGTGTCTGGCCCAGCTCTCACTCGACGAAGAAATTTGCCGAGCGGCAGCCTCCAGGCGTTGCTGGCAATCCAGCCGGGATAGATACGACAATTGCATGAAGAACCTATTCTCGCCGCTACTGGAGGTGGGCAGATGATCGTGGCGGAACGAGTACTTCGACTGCGAACAGCTGGCGAGGACCTGCCAGTTCCGGTTCGGATAGACACCCCTGAACCAGACCGAACAGCATGGACTTGTCGGTTTACCATAGGATGGCCAGAGGAAACGGTCAGTGGCTACGCCACGGCACTGGACGCCGTTCAAGCGCTGCAGTTCGCGATGGAACGCATAGCTATGCTCTTATACATGAGCCCACATCACCGCTCTGGCGCGTTGTATTTCGACGAACCGGGCGAAGGATATGGCTTTCTCTTGCCCCATGGCAGCCGAGACTTGGCCATAGGTCTGGACAAGACTCTGTAAGGGCGCCCACAGCGCCCTTCCCTTCCGCGCCGCACTCCGCTAAGGAGCCGCCTTAACCTGCAGAATCCCGCCCGAAAATGCCCGGCCTCCCCGGCTTTTCGGCGTGCCCAGAGTTAAGAAGCGAGCCCATGCCAAAACGCACCGATATCAAGTCGATCCTCATCATCGGTGCGGGTCCCATCATCATCGGGCAGGCCTGCGAGTTCGACTACTCGGGCACCCAGGCCTGCAAAGCCCTCAAGGAAGAGGGCTACCGGATCATCCTGGTCAACTCCAATCCGGCGACGATCATGACCGATCCGGACCTGGCGGACGCGACCTATATGGAGCCGATCACCCCCGAGGTGGTGGCCAAGATCATCGAAAAGGAGCGCCCGGACGCGCTGCTGCCCACCATGGGCGGCCAGACGGCGCTCAACTGTGCGCTGAGCCTGCGCAAGATGGGCGTGCTCGAAAAGTTCGGCGTCGAGATGATCGGCGCCGACGCCGAAGCCATCGACAAGGCCGAAGACCGCGAGCTGTTCCGCGACGCCATGAAGAAGATCGGCCTCGCCACGCCGCGCTCGATGCTGGCGCACAACATGATCGAGGCGCTGCAGGCGCTCGAAGTGATCGGCCTGCCCGCCATCATCCGGCCGAGCTTCACGCTGGGCGGCACCGGCGGCGGCATCGCCTACAACAAGGAAGAATATCTCTCCATCATCGAAAGCGGCATCGACGCCTCGCCCACCAACGAGGTGCTGGTCGAAGAGAGCGTGCTGGGCTGGAAAGAGTTCGAGATGGAGGTTGTCCGCGACAAGAAGGACAACTGCATCATCGTGTGCTCGATCGAGAACGTCGACCCGATGGGCGTCCATACCGGCGACTCGATCACCGTGGCTCCGGCGCTGACGCTGACCGACAAGGAATACCAGATCATGCGCGACGCCAGCATCGCCGTGCTGCGCGAGATCGGTGTCGAGACTGGCGGTTCGAACGTGCAGTTCGGCATCAACCCGGCCGACGGCCGCATGGTCGTCATCGAGATGAACCCGCGCGTGTCGCGCTCCTCGGCGCTGGCGTCCAAGGCCACGGGCTTCCCCATCGCCAAGGTCGCGGCGCGCCTCGCCGTCGGCTACACGCTGGACGAGCTCGAAAACGACATCACCGGCGGCGCGACCCCGGCGAGCTTCGAGCCCACGATCGACTACGTCGTCACCAAGATCCCGCGCTTCGCCTTCGAGAAATTCCCCGGCTCCGACAACCGCCTCACCACCTCCATGAAGTCGGTGGGCGAGGCCATGGCCATCGGCCGCACCTTCGGCGAGAGCCTGCAGAAGGCGCTGCGCTCGCTCGAGACCGGTCTCACCGGCCTCAACGAAATCGGCATCCCCGGCCTCGGCCTCGATGAGGACGAGAACCGGAACGCCATTCGGGCGGCGGTGTCGGTCGCCACGCCCAACCGCCTGCTCTATGTCGCCGAAGCCATGCGGCTGGGCATGAGCGACGAAGACATCTACGACGCGAGCCGCATCGACATGTGGTTCCTCGAGCAGATCCGCGCCATCGTCGAGACGGAAAAGAAGGTCCGCGAATTCGGCCTGCCGGAGGATGCGCCGACGCTGCGTATGCTCAAATCGATGGGCTTCTCCGACCGGCGCCTCGCCGAACTGGCCGACAAGCAGGCCAAGGACGTGCGCGCGCTGCGCAAGAGCCTCGACGTGCGTCCGGTGTTCAAGCGCATCGACACGTCAGCCGCCGAGTTCGCCTCGCCCACCGCCTACATGTACTCGACCTACGAGGTGCCCTTTGCCGGCGCCGTGGACGACGAGGCCCGCCCTTCCGACCGCAAGAAGGTCGTGATCCTGGGCGGCGGCCCCAACCGCATCGGCCAGGGCATCGAGTTCGACTATTGCTGCTGCCACGCGAGCTTCGCGCTCCGCGATGCGGGCTACGAGACCATCATGGTCAACTGCAATCCGGAGACGGTGTCGACCGACTACGACACCTCGGACCGCCTCTATTTCGAGCCCCTGACCGAAGAGGACGTGATCGAGATCCTCGAGCGCGAGAAGTCGAACGGCACGCTGCATGGCGTCATCGTGCAGTTCGGCGGCCAGACCCCGCTCAACCTCGCCGAGGCGGTGGAGAAGGCGGGCGTGCGCATCCTCGGCACCCAGCCCGAGAGCATCGACCTCGCCGAAGACCGCGACCTGTTCTCCAAGCTGATCAACCGGCTCGAGCTGACGCAGCCCAAGAACGGCATCGCCTATTCGCTCGAGCAGGCCCGCATCGTCGCCGAGCGGCTCGGCTATCCGCTGGTGATCCGCCCGTCCTACGTGCTGGGCGGCCGCGCCATGCAGATCGTCCGCGCCGCCAACGAGTTCGAGAACTACATCCAGGGCACGCTCACCTCGCTGGTGCCGCCCGACATCCTGCTGCGCTACCCCAACGACAAGACCGGCCAGATCAACTCGGTCCTCTCCGACAACCCGCTGCTGTTCGACTCCTACCTAAGCCGCGCCACCGAGATCGACGTCGACTGCCTCTCCGACGGCACCGACGTGTTCGTCTGCGGCATCATGGAGCACATCGAGGAAGCCGGCATCCATTCGGGCGACAGCGCCTGCTCGCTGCCGCCGCAGAACCTCAGCGACGAGGTCCTCACAGAGCTCAAGCGCCAGACCACCGAGATCGCGCTGGCGCTCAAGGTCGGCGGCTTGATGAACGTGCAGTACGCCCTCAAGGATGGCGTCATCTACATCCTCGAAGTGAACCCGCGTGCCTCGCGCACCGTGCCCTTCGTTGCCAAGGTGGTCGGCCAGCCCATCGCCAAGATCGCCTCGCGCGTCATGGCGGGCGAGAGCCTTGCGAGCTTCAACCTCACCGAGCGGAAGCTCGACCACATCGCGATCAAGGAAGCCGTGTTCCCCTTCAACCGCTTCCCCGGCGTCGATACGGTGCTCGGCCCGGAGATGAAGTCGACCGGCGAAGTGATCGGCCTCGACACCAACTATGCCCTCGCCTTCGCCAAGTCGCAGATGGGCGCGGGCATGAAGGTGCCGCGCGAAGGCACCGTGTTCGTTTCCGTCCGCGACGACGACAAGCCGCTGCTGCGCAGCGCCATGCGCGACCTCCAGGCGGCCGGCTTCAAGATCGTCGCCACCGCCGGCACCTACCGCTATCTGCACGACAACGGCATCATCGCCACCAAGGTCAACAAGGTGGCCGAGGGCCGCCCGCACATCGTCGACATGATGAAGAACGGCGAAGTGCAGCTCGTCATCAACACGACCGAAGGCGCCAAGTCGATCAGCGACAGCAAGGAAATCCGCCGCACCGCGCTGATGGGCAAGATCCCCTACTACACCACGATCCCCGGCGCGATCGCCGCCGTCGAAGGCATCATCGGCTATCGCGACGGCAACCTCAGCGTCCGCCCGCTGCAGGATTACTTCCGGGCGGCGTGAGCTCTGGAGTGTCTACGATGAAGGAGTTATGGTCCGGCGATATTGCTTTGGGGGCTGAAATTGGCAAACAAATATCCCTACGTCGCCTCAGGTGGACCTATCTTCAAGACTGTCCAACATCTACGTCGGAGCTTTCCAAAAGAACTTAGCGCTGACACTTTGCGAAAGCTCGGGGTCGCACCCAACAAGTCGTATGTTATCAATGTGCTTCGCTTCCTGGGCGTCATTGATGGCGAAGGCAAGAAGGTCGCAGACAAGACTGATGCGTTCGTGCAGCACGAGGAAGCCAAATTCCAGAGCGAGTTTAGGAAGCTCGTTGCGGACGCGTATGCGGAGCTTCTGGAGCTACATAGCGATGCAGCATGGAAGCTTGATCGCGCGCAACTGATCTAGTTCTTCCGAACCTCTGACCATTCTACCGAGATTGTTGGCGGCCGCCAGGCCGGGACTTTCGTCACCCTCGCATCGTTGGCGGGCGAGAGAGAGGGCACAAGTGCTCGCGAGACCAAGCCTCGATCAGCAACCTCAAGGACCCAACGCCCTGCCGATGAAAGGAAGGCACCCGCCAAGGCCTCGTCTCAGAAGCAGCCAGACCTGCGAGTAGAGCAAGAGCCCACTGCCAGAGTCGGTCTCACCGTACGAGTCGAAGTAAACCTACCCGCGGGAGGCGACCAAGAGACTTACGACGCGATCTTCAAGAGCATCAGGGCTCATTTGATCGATGGCGCCTAGTCTGCAACTCTTCGAAGGCATCGTCCGGCGAGCACACGAGTTCACGGAAGGCGACCCCCAGTCGGCTGCCGAGGCCCATCCTTTTGCTACCCGAAATGTCCATGGTGATCTTCCGGCAGACGTCCGCCGCCTTTTCGACAATGGACACTTCGCGCAGGCGACGTTCGAAGCATTCAAGTTCCTCGACGAAGAAGTGCAACGACTAGCGGGTGACCCAGACTTTGGCAGAAGTCTGATGATGAGAGTTTTTGGTGGTGAGCCACCCACACTCCCACTTAACCCAGGAATGACTACGACGGAGAAGAGCGAGCAAGAAGGGTTCAAGTTCCTCTTTGCTGGATCCATGCAGGCGATACGCAATCCGCGAGGACACAGGACCAGTATCTCTGATGATCCCGATAAGGCGCTGGACCACTTGTGTCTGGCTTCAATGTTGCTACGGCGACTTGAGGAGGCCGGGCTCCGTTAGCGCTTTGATCTACTCCGAGACCGAAACTCTATCTTCGCTCGAGGCAATGCTGACCCGCACCGCCCTCATCATTGGCGATACCGGAGAGATCGGTGTTGTAGCTGCGGCCGAAGACGCCGCCTAGCGCGGCGACGTCAGGCCGTCCGGTGTGCCGGCTTGCCGAACCTCTGCACGAGCGCCTGCGCCGTGAACAGGACAGTGGGAATGCACAGCAGGGCCGTCAGCACGCCCGTGCCTTCGTAGAACAGCGTCGTCGCGTCCTGCGACCACAGTGTGTAGAGCGTGTCGACGACCGCGGCGTCGCTGCCGGGAAGGAAGGTCACGTTCGGCGCGCCGACAGCCTTCAGCACATGGTCGAGCAGACCATCGAAGATGCCGAACCAGAGTACGATCATGCTGACGAGCGCGGCATAGGCGACGAGGAAGCCGCCGCGTCCGATGCGCCGATAGAGCCACATCAGGACGGTCGCCACCACCAGCGTCAGCGCGAAGGGCAGGATCAGCGACGGTCCCATGCGGAAGACATGATGCACCGCGGTCATCAGGATCGTCCCGCCCAGCGCCAGGACGGACAGGTTCTCGGTTGTGGCAGTCGACATCGCGCATCTCCGTTGCGTTCGAATGATCGGCTCGATATCGAACACGGTGTTCGGAATACAACAAACGCGGCAGCGGCCTTTGTGCGCTTCCGCACAACCAGGCATCCTTTGTACGGAGGCAGGCGTGGATCGGCGGATCAGAAAGACACGCGAGGCGCTGCACGCCGCGCTCATGAGCCTCGTCGTCGAGCGGGGCTACGACGCCATAACGGTGGAGGACATTCTGGTCGCGGCGGATGTAGGCCGCTCCACCTTCTATACGCACTTTGCCGGCAAGGACGCGCTGCTCGCCTTCGGCTTCGAGCGGCTGCGCGCCGAGCTTGCCGGGTCGGTCGACGGCTCCGCCTCGGAACCCTTCGGCTTCCTGCCGGCGCTGCTGCCGCATGTCCGCCGGCACGCCGGTCTCTATCGCGGCCTGCTGGAGGGCCGCGGCAACCTGATCGTCCACCGGCAGTTTCGTGCGATCCTCGACGAGTACGTCGCCGCCGACCTGAAACGCCGCTCCACTCCGGCGGCCGATCTGGCGCTGCTGGCCTCGTTCTATTGCGGCGGCATCCTCGCGGTGATCGAGGCGTGGCTCGCCTCCTCCCGGCCCGCGAGCGTCGAACGCATCAATCGTCTGCTCGGGGACCTTCTGGCTGCGCCATAGGCTCGTCGGGTCCGCGCGTGAGGTCGTAGCTGGCATCGAGGGCCGCCGGCCTGCTCAGCAGCACCAGCAGCCCCATCACCGGCTCGCCGCGGTCGCGGCGGAGCGGCGCAGTGCCGACGCTGATGATCTCGAAGCCGGCCTCCCGGCACGCCGCCCGCATGGCATCCTCGCCATGCGCATAGCGGAGCGACGGCCGCAGCACCATCGGCTCCGGCCCCTCGTGGCGCTCGAGCGTGAAGGCAAACAGCCCGCCCGGCACGAGCCGGGGAAACACCGACGCAAGGATCGGCGGCAGCGCCCCGCAGTAGTTGAGCACGTCGGCCGCCGTCACCAGGTCGACGCCGCCCGCATGGCCGGCGAGGAACGCCGTGAGTTCGGCCTTCTCGAGGCGGTCATAGATACCCTTGCGCTGCGCCAGCTCGACCATCTCGCCCGACAGGTCGATGCCCTCGACAAAGGAGGCGCGGCGCCTCAGGCGCTCGCCCATCAGCCCGGTTCCACAGCCCAGATCGAGTGCACGGCCGACCTGTTCGATACCGCGACCGGCAAGCGCGTCTTCGATCAGTCGGGAAAGCTGCGCCGGCGCCTGGTAGTCGAGGCCGACCAGCAATTTGGTCTCGAAGCGCGCCGCGTAGTCGTCGAACAGCGATTCGACATAGGCGATTTCGGTGCCGCGCGGCGGTGGGGCCGCGCCAAGCGCCGCGAGCTTGAGCGCGGCGCCGAACTGTCCCTCGGCATCGAGCCGGGCGAGTTCGCGATAGGCGGTGATAGCGCCGGCGCCGTCGGCGGCTTCGAGCCGATAGTCGCCGAGCAGGCACCATCCGGCGGCCCATCCGGGCCTGAGTTCCAGCGCCTGCTCCATGAGCTCGGCCGCTGCTGCGTGGTCGGCCTCCTGCGCCAGCACTGCGGCGTAGGAGGCACGGCGATCTGCGACCAGATCACCGGACGAAAGCTGAAAGATGCGCATGAAGGGTCTCGGAAGGAGGCGTGCACCTACTCCAACCGATGGCGAAAGCAAGGGGGATTTCGCCCGGCCTTGATCGAGCCATGCATTCCCGCTAGAGGTCGGGCATCATGATGATGACGCGCTACATTTCCGCAGTCTTCCTGCTCGCCTGAGCGGGCCTCCTCGCCATTGGCCGAACCAACCCGCCTCGGGTTGTTCCGGCAGAGCGCAGGCAAGGCCCAGCCGAACCCTTTCGTCCTGCGCCCGGCGCGGGACTGCTCTCATGCGAGATCATCAATGCCTGAACTTTCTCATCCGCTGAGCGACGCTCAGATCGCCTCCTTCATCGCCGATGGCTTCGTGCGCATCGACAACGCCTTCTCCGCCGATCTGGCCGCGGAGTGCCGCGCCATCCTGTGGCGGGACACCGGAGCACACCCGGACGATCCCTCCACCTGGACCAGGCCGGTCGTCCGGCTCGGCATGTACGCCCAGCCGCCATTCCGCGCGGCTGCGAATACATCCGTGCTGCATGCGGCCTATGACCAGCTAGTGGGACAGGGGCGGTGGCTGCCGCCCCAGGCCCTCGGCACGTTCCCCGTCCGCTTCCCCTCGCCCAATGATCCGGGCGATGCCGGCTGGCATGTCGATGTGAGCTTCGGCACCGACACCACCGACTTCATGGAGTGGCGCGCCAATGTGATCTCCACCGGCCGCATGCTGCTGATGCTGTTCGTGTTCTCGGAGGTCGGCGAGGACGACGCCCCGACGCGGATCCGCGCCGGCTCGCACCTCGACATCGCCCGCAAGCTGGCACCGGCCGGCGAGGCGGGCCTGAGCCTGCGGCAGCTCTCGGCCGACGGCTACGCCTCCACCGCCCATCGGCCCGAGGTCTATGCCACGGGGTCGCCCGGCACGGTGTATCTGTGCCACCCGTTCCTCGTGCACGCGGCCCAGCCGCATCGGGGCACGCGGCCCAAATTCATGGCCCAGCCGCCGCTCTTGCCGGCCAGGCCGCTCGCACTCGACCGGCCGGAGGGCGACTACTCGCCAGTCGAGATCGCCATCCGGACGGCACTGGAACGCTAGATGACGGACGGGAAGCTTGCGGACATCGACCGCTACATCGCGAGCTTCCCGCCCGACGCAGCCTTCATCCTCGACCGGCTCCGGGAGACGGTCCACGCGGCCGCTCCCGGGATCACCGAGAGCTTCAAATACGACATGCCGGTGTTCCTGTGGGGCGACAGCCACGCCTTCTATGTGGGCGGCTGGAAGAAGCATGTCGGCCTCTACCCGGTCTACCCGCAGGCGCCGGACCTCGAAGCCGAACTCGCCCCGCTGCGCGCAGGCAAGGACACGGTCAGGCTGGTCTACAGCAAGCCCATCCCCTATCCGCTCGTCACCAGGCTGGTGAAGGCGCGGATCAAGGAACTGAAGGCCAGGCGTTAACAACACTGCTGCGGCGGCGAGCCGGTCCCGCCCTCCCCCTCGCACGCGAACGGCTAGACGCCGCGCGACGGCCCGCTTAGCTTCGCAACCCGTCCCGCCCCTCCCCGTTTCCGGCTCGATGCAGCTCAAAGTCTCGTCCTACAATATCCGCAAGGCCGTTGGCCTCGACTGGCGGCGACGGCCCGAGCGCGTGCTCAAGGTGCTGGTCGAGATCGACGCCGACATCGTCGCCCTGCAGGAGGTCGACCGCCGCTTCGGCACGCGGGTGACGGCTCTCGACCCGGCGCTGATCGAGGCCGAGACCGGCTACCGCGCCATCCGCTTCTCCGAGCGGCCGCAGAGCCTGGGACACCACGGCAACGTCATCCTGGCGCGCAAGTCGATCGAGGTGATCGGCGCCCGGCCGATCGTGCTGCCGCATCTCGAACCGCGCGGCGCGGCCGTTGCGGACCTCGACTGCGGCGGCCGCCGGGTGCGCGTCGTCGGCATGCATCTGGGCCTCACGCGCAAATGGCGCGCGCTGCAGACGCTGGCCATCGTCTCCGAGCTCAAAACGCTGGAGGCACGGCTGCCCACCGTGCTGATGGGCGACCTCAATGAGCCCGGGCTCAAATCCGACGTGCTGCGCGCCTTCGAGCACGGCCACTCGATCGCCGCCTGCGGCCCGAGCTTCCACGCCTCGATGCCCGTCGTGCCGCTCGACCGCATCATCGTGACCGAGGACATCGCCATCGCCGAGGCCGGCGTGCACCGCTCGGGCCTGGCACGCGAGGCCAGCGATCATCTCCCCATCTGGGCCAGGCTCACCCTGCCTGACTGAAGAAGCGTTCGGCCGCGGCGATGGCCCGCTCGACCGCCGCCTCGTCGATGTCGAGATGCGTCACCCAGCGCTGCTGCGCCACGCCGGTGCTGCCCGGATAACCGCCGGTGATGCCGATACCCTCGGCCGCAAGGAAGTCGCTGAACGCTGCCGACCGCGCGCCGGAAACCGTGACCCAGACGAGGTTGGTGTCCGGCGGCGCCACGGTGAGTTCGGGAATGCGGGCGAACCCGTCGGCCAGCCGCTTCGCATTGGCGTGGTCGATCGCCAGCCGCTCCACATTGTGCTCGAGCGCATAAAGGCCGGCCGCGGCGAGGATGCCCACCTGCCGCATGCCGCCGCCCAGCGCCTTGCGGTAGCGCCGCGCTTTGGCCACCAGCTGCGGTTCGCCGACGAGAACGCTCCCGATCGGCGCCCCCAACCCCTTGCTGAGGCAGATCGACACCGTATCGAACGACCGGGCGATGTCGGCCACGTCGACATTGCCGGCGACGGCGGCGTTGAACAGCCGCGCCCCGTCGAGATGCGTCCCTAGGCCGTGGTGGCGGGCCAGCGCCGTCGCCTCCTCGACCCAGCTCTGCGGCATGACGCGGCCATGGAAGGTGTTCTCGAGCGCGAGCAGCCGGGTGCGGCTGCAATGCACATCGTCTTCCTTGATCGCAGCCTCGATATCGCCCAGCGCCAGCGTGCCGTCGGGCTGGTGCGGCACCGGTTGCGGCTGGATGCTGCCCAGCCACGCCGCGCCGCCCTGCTCGTGCACGTAGCAATGGGCGTCCATGCCCGCGATATATTCGTCGCCACGTCCGCAATGGGCCAGCAGCGCCGTGAGGTTGGCCTGCGTGCCGGAGCTGACGAACACGCCCGCTGCCTTGCCCAGCCGCTCGGCGGCGGCGGCCTCGAGCCGCTGCACCGTCGGATCGTCGCCGAACATGTCGTCGCCCACCTCGGCCTCGGCCATGGCGCGGCGCATGCCGGCGCTCGGGCGGGTCACGGTGTCGGAGCGGAAGTCGTCGCGGATCGGGGTCATCGGGGCGTCACGGAATCGCTGGTTGATAGGGGTGTGAGTTGACTGGACGCTGCCGCACGATTGACGTAAACGTCAAATTCTCTTGCCATCCTAAGCATCGGGCGCGAGTGGCCTGTTGCCTTGGGAAGATCGGGCTCCTCCCGAGCCCTTATGCGTCGTATTGCGATCAACGGCCTGTCTCCGCAGGGCACTTGCCCGGGCGGTGTTTGATGTTGGCTGCGACATATTGTGTCCATTAACTTTTCACGCTAGAACCTCACCGTCGAATATTGCGGCCGACTGTTCGTGCCTGGCGACGCCTAACGCGCCTGCTGACGTCACTACCGAGATTTCGATTGGCGGATCGCCTGAGGGGCAACGCCACGGCAGAGACTGCGAGAGGGACTTATATGGCTACCGGCACTGTTAAATGGTTCAATGGGCAGAAGGGCTACGGCTTCATCCAGCCGGATGAGGGCGGGGCGGATGTGTTCGTGCACATTTCGGCCGTCCAGCGCTCGGGCCTGAATGGCCTCGATGAGGGCCAGAAGGTCAATTACGAGATCGTCAAGGACAAGCGGACCGGCAAGTCTGCTGCCGACAACCTGTCCATGGCTGGCTGACGCCAGACCACGGAACCGGAAATCGCGGAAAGGCGTGGCTCGGCGGGCCACGCCTTTTCCTTTGCCCGGACAGGATGTCCGGTTCAGGGGGAAGGCGGCCCTCGGGCCCTGAATGAACCCCATCCGCGGTGTGGGGCGGCAAGCCGAGCCAGCGGGCGCGCCGCCCTCTCTCAAGGGGGCGATTCTGTGGACCGCGCCAGCCGCTGGATCAATAAACAGTGCAACATCAGATAATTACGATAAAATCCTCACATACGTTGTAAGCTTGTCCTCGCACGTGCCCGATTTCGATTGTGGCGGAGCGCCATCAAGCGGTCATGTTCCGCCGTCATTCCCCTGCCCTGTCCAAAACTCAAACAAAACGCTTCACTAGAACGTCGCTCTCGTCCATGGTGGAAGCCAATTCCAGAGAATTCTTTTAGGAAAGGGAATCAGATGGCCCGTGCCGCTGCCAAAAAAGTGAAGCCCCGCAAGCGCTTGACCGGCGACGAACGCCGCGAATCAATCCTCGAGGCGGCGCTCGGCTGCTTCCTCGAAAAGGGCTATATCGCGACCACCATTAACGACATCCGTGAGGCCTCCGGCGCCACCACGGGCTCGATCTACCACTTCTTCGACGGCAAGGGCGCCCTGGCAACCGCGCTGCTCGAGGACGCCATTGCCGGCTGGTCGGGCGAAAGCCAGGCCGCAGGCGACACCGCCGAGGCCTTTGTGAAGGCCGCCGCCGGCGGGCTGGTCAATTGGGGCCTCAAGAACCCCGAGCTGTTCCGCTTCACCGATGAAATCCGCACGCTGGCCGTGACGGCGCCGGAATTCGCCGAGGTCGCCGACGCCCTGTCCGAGGGCAGCGGCGGACCGACCTATGCCAAGTTCGTCAAGGCCAAGAAGGTCAAGGACCTGCCCTGGCCGGTGGCGCACTCGCTGATCCTCGGCCCTGCCTACAACTATCTGCGCCTTGCCACTGCCGGCCGGGCTCGCGTGGCCGCCAAGCGCGCCTCCGAGGCCATCGCCGACGCCGCCTGGGCGGCCGTGAAGGGTTGATTTCGTCGCGGCGGGGCTCCATGTCGGGCCCCGCCGTGCCTGCCGCTTGACCGCGGCGCACTGGAAGGGCACTTTCGCCCACGACCCCTGAATTTCCAGTCCGCTGAACGCCAGGCGAGGCGCGAAGCGGACTTTTTGACTTTTGAGACGACGGAGACTTCGATGCCGGACAAGATCCCGATGACGCCCAGCGGCCATGTCGCCCTCACCGAGGAATACCGTGTCCGCACGTCCGAAGAACGCCCGCGTATCGTCCGCGACATCGCCGAAGCGCGCGCCCATGGCGACCTCAGCGAGAATGCCGAATATCACGCCGCCAAGGAGCAGCAGAGCCTCAATGAAGGCCGCATCAAGGAGCTGGAATCGCTCCTCGCGCTGGCCGAGATCATCGATGTGAGCAAGCTCTCCGGCTCGACGGTCAAGTTCGGCGCGACGGTCAAGATCGTCGACGAGGACACCGAAAAGGAAGTCAAATACATGATCGTCGGCGACGCCGAGGCGGACGCCGGCAAGGGTCGCATCTCGATTTCCTCGCCCATCGCCCGCGCCCTCATCGGTAAATCCAAGGGCGACAGCGTCGAGGTCCCCGCCCCCGGCGGCACCCGCAGCTACGAGATTCTCGACGTCAGGTTCGTCTAGCGCGATCCGCCCGACGGAGATCCGGGCGTGCCCGATGCGGTGAAGTTCGAGACGTCCTTCCTCGCCATCGCCGCCGGACATGCCCTGCTGTTCAAGCCCGACTTGTGGGCGTCGCACCTCGATCGGTACATGGACAGCGGTCACGTCAGCCTCGCTGACGCATAGCTCATCCGTGCCCTCGCGCCCGCCGCGCGGGCAAATCCGTGCTCGCTCTGCCCAAAGCCTGAGCAAAGCCTGCGGGTCTGTGACTTTTCGGTGAGTTGCCAGAGATTCCGGGCGGTTGCGGGCCCGACTGCCTTGAAAGCGACAGGCTCGGGCAACTACATTAGCAGCCCATAAGAGGGATTTCTCTATGCACTCCAAGGTTGTGATCATCGGGTCGGGGCCGGCCGGATACACGGCGGCCATCTATGCGGCCCGCGCAATGCTTGAGCCGCTGATGATCAACGGCACCCAGCCGGGCGGCCAGCTCACCATCACCACCGATGTCGAGAACTATCCGGGCTTCGCCGATGTGATCCAGGGCCCCTGGCTCATGGAGCAGATGAAGGCGCAGGCGGAGCATGTCGGCACGCGCATCGTCAACGACATGATCGTCGAGGTCGATTTCGATCATCGCCCGTTCCGGCTGATCGGCGACAGCGGCAAGGTCTACACCGCCGATTCCGTCATCGTCGCCACCGGCGCGCAGGCGCGCTGGCTGGGCCTGCCGTCGGAATCGAAATTTCAGGGTTTCGGCGTAAGTGCCTGCGCCACCTGCGATGGTTTCTTCTATCGCGAGAAGCATGTGCTGGTGGTCGGCGGCGGCAACACCGCCGTCGAGGAGGCGCTGTTCCTCACCAATTTCGCCTCCAAGGTGACGGTGATCCACCGCCGCAGCGAGTTCCGCGCCGAACGCATCCTGCAGGACCGGCTGTTCAAGCACCCCAAGATCGAGGTGCGCTGGAATACCGAACTCGCCGATATCACCGGCCAGAACATGCCGCCCTCGGTGACCGGCGCGGTGCTGCGCAACACCGTCAATGGCGAGACAGAAGCGCTGCCCGTCGACGGCATCTTCATCGCCATCGGCCACACCCCGCAGACCTCGATCTTTGCGGGCAAGCTCGACATGAAGCCCGGCGGCTACCTGCAGGTGAAGCCCGGCACGACCGAGACCAACATTCCCGGCGTCTATGCGGCAGGCGACGTGACCGACGACGTTTACCGCCAGGCGGTGACCGCGGCCGGCATGGGCTGCATGGCCGCGCTCGAAGCCGAGCGCTTCCTCGCTGAGGAGCATCTGGCGGAAGCAGCGGAGTAGCCATGCTCGACTGGGACAAGCTCAGGATCTTCCATACCGCGGCGGAATCCGGGAGTTTCACCCATGCCGCCGAGAAGCTGAACATGAGCCAGTCTGCCGTCTCGCGGCAGATTTCGGCGCTTGAAGAGGATCTCGGGCTCAAGCTGTTCATCCGCCACGCGCGCGGGCTGGTCCTGACCGAGGTCGGCGAGCAGCTGTTCCGCACCGCACACCGCATGCAGGCCGAACTGGCAGCGGTCGAGACGCAGATGTCCGAGAGCCAGGACGTTCCGACCGGCCAGTTGATCATCACCACCACGGTCGGCATCGGCTCGACCTGGCTCAGCAGCCGCATCCACGAATTCCTGCGCCTCTATCCCGACATCCAGATCGAGATCCGCCTCAACGACGCCGAGCTCGATCTGGCGATGCGCGAAGCGGACGTGGCGATCCGCCTGCACCGGCCGAACCAGTCCGAGATGATCCAGCGCAAGCTGTTCACCGTGCACAACCATTTCTACGTGTCGCTCGACTATCTCGCCGAGCACGGCGAGCCCAAGACGATCGAGGAGCTCGACCAGCACCGGATCATCACCTTCGGCGAGCCGGTGCCGCAGCATTTGGGCGACATCAACTATATCGAGCGGCTCGGCCGGTCGGATTCGTCGCCGCGCCGCTCGGCCATGAAGGTCAACGCCATCATGGGCATGATGCAGGCCTGCCGCGCCGGCATCGGCATCGCCATGCTTCCCGACTACGTCACCGAGAGCGAAACGCAGGTCAAACGCGTGCTCTCGGGCGTCGAGCTGCCGGCCTACGAGGCCTATTTCGTCTACCCGCCGGCCCTCAAGAATTCGAAGCGCGTCGGCGTGTTCCGCGACTTCCTCGTCGGCAAGGCCCGCGACTGGCAGTTCTGACCATGTCTCCTGCCGCTATCGGCGCCGCCTTCTGTGCGGCCCTCGTCTCCGGCGACCCGTCGGCGATCACGCCGCTCCTCACGCCCGACCTGGCGGAGCGCGCGACAGCACCGGACATCGGCTGGCACAGCGGCGATGTGGCGCCCCTCGCCTGCATGCCCGTCGGCGCCACCGGGACAGCCGAGCATCCGGAATCAGTGCTGTTCCTGACCTTCCCCGGCGGCGGCACGGCGTCCGACCGCCTCGTCCTCAGCTTCATCGACAGCCAATTGTTCATCGACGACGTCGCCTATGCTGGCGGCGGAACGCTGCGCGAGGCGCTCGCGGCACCATAGTTCACGCGCCGTTCAGGCATGCTTTGGCACGTGGGCGACAGCGTAACCTTGGGGGTTCTTATGCGCATCCTTCCTGCCCTTGTCATCGCCGCCTCGCTCGCCGCCCCGCCGGTTTTCGCCGACGAGGACGCGGTGGGCCTCAAGCCCGAGCAGATCGGCCAGATCTTCTGCCTGTCGCGGACCGGCAGCGACGAGGGCGCGATTTCTGGCCTGCTGACACCCGAGCTGGCCGCCGCCATTGCCGATGCCTGGGCCAGGAACGACGCCTGGATCGCTGCCAATCCGCCCGATGAGAAACCGCCGCTGGGCGACGGCATCCAGTGGCAGGCATGGCCCGACTACGCCCCCATGTGCACCGTCGGCCTCGCCACGCTGATGAAGACCGATGCCAAGGTCGAGATCTCCTACGCTTTCCCGGACTCGCCCGACGCCAATTTCACCGACACGCTGCTGCTCAGGCGCGTCGCCAACGAGGCATCGCTGCTCGAGCAGTGGCGCATCGACAACGTCGCCTATGCCACCGGCGGCAACCTCAGGACGGCGCTGACCGAGGCCTTCGAGGCGCCCTGAGCGCAGTTGACGCAGCCTTCCGCCGGGCGCAGAACATTTAGGTGCCCGGCTGCTGCCGGACCGATCCAACAAGGACAGGACCAATGAACCGCGACAGTCGAAGTCGATCTTCGCTGCCGGCGGCGGACTGACCCCTCGGGGCTCCGCGCGCCGGCCTGCCGGTATGCGAGAAGGAGCCCGCACCATGCTGCGCGCATATATTCGTGAGGACGATCGGCTGGTTGCCACCGATCTGGATGTCACCTCCGTTCCGCCCGAGGCGGAACGCGCCGTCTGGTACAACCTCACCAACCCCACCAAGGCCGAAGACCAGTTCGTCGAATCGTGTCTGGGGATCGACATCCCCACCCGCGCCGAGATGGACGACATCGAGCCGTCGGCCCGCCTCTACAGCGAGGACGGCGCCGAGTTCATGACCATCACGGCGCTCTCCAATGCCGACACCGAGGAGCCGCAGAAGACCCCGATCAGCTTCGTGCTGCGCAACAACCAGCTGGTGACGGTGCGCTATGCCGATCCGCGGCCGTTCCGGCTGTTCGAGCGGCTGTGCACGCGGCCCACCGCCAATCCCTACACCTCGGGCGAGAAGGTGATGCTCGGCCTGCTCGAGGCGATCATCGACCGGCTGGCGCAATTGCTCGAAACCACCGGCGACGAGATCGACCAGATTTCGCGCGAAGTGTTCCGCAACAAGACCCGCAACGTCACCCGCAAGGCGCGCGATCTGCAGGAGATCATCGAGCGGATCGGCAAGAAAGGCGACGTGCTGAGCCTCGCGCGCGAAAGCCTGGTGTCGATCGGTCGCCTGTCGAGCTTCCACCAGACCAGCGACCGCGGCGACCCTCGCATGCTCAAGGAGTTGCGCCAGGAGCTCAAGGTGCTGCAGCGCGACGCGGCCGCGCTCTCCGACCACGCCGCCTTCCTCAACACCAAGATCAACTTCCTGCTCGATGCGACGCTGGGGCTGATCAATCTCGAGCAGAACAAGATCATCAAGATCTTCTCGGTGGCCGCTGTCGTGTTCCTGCCGCCGACGCTCGTCGCCTCGATCTACGGCATGAACTTCGATTTCATGCCCGAGCTGCATTGGACCGTGGGCTATCCGTTCGCGCTGGGGCTGATGATCCTCGCGGCGCTGCTGCCCTACCTGTTCTTCAAGCGCAAAGGCTGGCTTTGATTTGCTAGCATCCTAACGACATGCGCATGCCGCATGGCTGGCATGCACATGTCGGAATTGAGGGACGCACCGCCTCCGACCTATACCGGCGCCGACGCCAGCGGGCACTTCTCCCTCCTCGCCGGCCGGCGTTCCCTCCTTGCACGGGCTTTGCCTGGTGCAAAACTTCGGCCCCGCTCTCCCCTCGAGCGGGGCCTTATTGTTTCCGCGGCAACTGCAGCCATGCGTCGGTGCCGTCACAAAAAGGTCAAACAGGCTGACCTTCCCCGCGCCCAGCGCATGGCTGGCATACAGAACGACGCATTGCGGGAACGGTCCCGGTCACGCATATTCCGTCTTGTCGATGAGACGCCGCACCGCATCCTCCTCCCGCGGTCCCGCTGACAATCGACACTGGATCGTAGCCGAACCTCCTCCCTCGGCGAAATCCAACGGCAAACGGCGTTTCCTCCTCCCTCGTCCGTTTGCCCCACTTTCATAAGGCTCCATCTTCGGATGGAGCCTCTTTTTTTGCCAAAACGTTTTGACCTCCCGGATTGCAAGGCGGCCACCCATGCAAATGCGCATGGGTGGCCTTCCAACTTCGCGTTTGTGCACGTGCCCGACGCACCGCATAAGCCTCCCCAGGAACGACGGCCTCTCCTCCTCCCTGGCCGGTTCCACGAGATCGCGGCGTTCTCCTCCCTCCAGCCGCTTCTCAATGGTCATACGCCTCGGCGCATGACCCGAAGGCCTCGCTCATCCCCTCGAGCGAGGCCTTTTACTTTTCCAGCCCACAGATCGGCCCGGAGCAACACGCCACGTAAAGCTCATACCACATGATGTAAAAAATCATTGACATTGCGTCAGAGATATTCGATATGACGTTGCAGATGCTTTGCATGGAGCCTGACATGTCCTTCCGCGAGAAGAACGCCTGGATCGCCTCGATCACGACGCTGGTCGTGTGGGGCTACTATTTCTTCGAGGTGTGGCGCGCCTTCGAGCTGCGCTCGGTCGATGGCCTGCTGGTCCGGTTCTGGATCTGCATGGGCATCACGGTGGTCCTGATGCTCGCGCTCAACCTGCTCGCCACACGCAATCCCGGTCGCGACTTCGGGGCCGCGCCCGACGAGTTCGAACGCCAGATCGATGAGAACGCGACGCTGATCGGGCACCGGCTGCGCGGCTGGCTGCTGCTCGGTCTCGCCGCCGCCTGCCCCTGGGTGAGCACTATGGTAGCGCCGGCCTTCCCCGCCGATCCGGCCGGCGCGACGGCGATCTTCATCGCCAACCTCATCCTGTTCGGCCTCGTGGTCACCGAGCTCGTGATCGAGCTCATCCACATCGTGCGCTTCCGGATGGTCGCCTGATGGCCGCCCCTCCTCCCATCACCAACACCATCCGGCGGCTGCGCTTCGACGCCAATGAGATGACGCAGCAGGACCTCGCCGATCGCATCGGCATGACGCGGCAGACCGTCGCCGCGATCGAACAGAACAAATACTCGCCCTCGCTCGAGGCCGCCTTCCGCATCGCCGAAGTGTTCGGCGTGCCGATCGATGCGGTCTTCCAGTGGAAGGCCGGCGAGCCGCCGGCACGAAAGGACTGACACCATGATCGCCACCCGCGAGAAACTGCAGACGCTCTGGATCTTCCTCTTCCTCAATTTCATCTTTTGCGACGTCTTCACCCTGTTCTATGGGCCGACGCTCAACCAGCTGCTGACCGGGACCATCGACGGCGTGGCGATGACGCAGCCCGCCCTGCTCGGCTTCGCCGTGCTGATGGAGCTGGGCATGGTGATGGTGCTGGTGTCGCGCCTCGCGCCGTTCGGCATCGCCCGCTGGGGCAATGTCGCCATCGGCACCCTGCTCATCGCCGTGCAGGTCGTCACGGTGCTCACCCCCGGACTGACCCTCCACTATCTGTTCTTCAGCGTCGTCGAGATCGCCGCGCTGTTCGCAATCGTCGTCATCGCCTGGCGCTGGCGCAGCCCCGAGCTTGCCGCCCGCGCGGCGACAGCCTGAACGCAAGGATCACCGTCATGAAAGCCGTAACCTACCAGACCTATGGCGGTCCCGAGGTGCTGAACCTCGTCGAACTGCCCAAGCCGCAGCCTGCCGCCGGCGAAATCCTCGTCCGCGTGCATGCCACCTCGGTGACCACCGGCGATGTCCGCATGCGGGCCTATGACCTCCCCGCGCCGTTCCGCTTCCTCGGCCGCTTCATGCTGGGCTGGCCAACGCCCAGGAGTCCCGTTCTAGGCTACGACTTCGCCGGCGAGGTCGAGGCCGTGGGCAGCGGCGTCAGCAAGTTCAGGCCGGGCGACAGGGTCTATGGCGGCGCGCTGGGCAGCTATGCCGAATACCGCACCATCGCCGAGACCGGCGCGGTCGCAAAGATGCCCGACGGGCTGAGCTTCGAGCAGGCGGCATCGCTGACCTTCGGCGCGCTCACCGCCCTCTACTTCGTCAAGGCCGGCAAGGTTGGCCCCGACCAGTCGCTGCTGGTGATCGGCGCCTCGGGCTGCGTCGGCGCCTACACCACGCAGCTCGCCACGCACCTGGGCGCCTCGGTCACCGCCGTCTGCTCAGGCCGCAACGCCGACTTCGCGCGAGCCCAGGGCGCCGAGCGCGTGATCGACTACACGTCGGAGGACTATTCGACGAGCGGACCGTATGACGCGGTGATGGACGCGGTGGGCGCCAGCAGCTTCGCGCCGCTCAAGCCGCTGATCAAGCGCGGTGGCGTCTACCTCAACGTCGTGCTGGGAACCGCTGACCTGCTGGCGCTGCTCAATCCCTTCAAGGACGGCCGCCGCATCGTCACCGGCTCCTTCGACACCACGCAGGCGAGGCTGCTCGCGCTCAACGACCTCATCGCCGCGGGCGCCTTCCGCCCCGTCATCGACCGGTCCTACCCGATCGAGCAGATCCGCGATGCGCATGCCTATGTCGACACCAAGCGCAAGCGCGGCTCGGTGGTGGTGACGGTATAGGGCGGCGGCTAACCGAGCGGCTGCAGCGCCCTGCGCCCAGCCGCTCGAACAGCGCGCGAGAGTGAACTACCGCACGCCGGCGCAGAAATCCTGGATGCGGCTCACAGCGTCTTCGAGCTCACGGTTCGAAGCTGCATAGCTGAGCCGCATGCTTCCGGGCGACCCGAACGCCGTTCCATGCACCAGCGCAACCCCTGTTTCGTCCAGCAGCGCCATGACGAAATCCTCGTCCGTATTGAGCCTGGTGCCGGTCTTGCTGGTCTTGCCCAGCAGGTTCTTGACCGAGGGGAACACGTAGAACGCACCTTCCGGCGTCAGGCAGTCGAGCCCGGTATTGGCGTTGAGCCCGCGCACCACCAGGTCGCGCCGCTCCTGGAACTTGTTGCGCCAGCCGGCGAGGAACTCCTGCGGCCCGTCGAGCGCCTCGACCGCCGCCCATTGCGCGATCGACGACGGATTGGTCGTCGACTGGCTCTGCAGTTTGGTCATCGCACCGATCAGCTCCTTGGGCCCGGTGCAATAGCCGATGCGCCAGCCGGTCATGGCGTGCGACTTCGACACGCCGTTCATGGTCAGCGTCCGCGGCTGCAGTTGCGGCTCGACCTGCGCCACGGTGGCGAAGCTGCCGCCGTCATAGACCAGCACCTCGTAGATGTCGTCGGTGAGGATGTGCACCTGCGGATGCCGCAGCAGCACATCGGTCAGTGCCTTGAGCTCGCTCGCCGTGTAGGCGGCGCCGGTGGGGTTGGACGGCGTGTTGAGGATCAGCCACTTGGTCCGGGGCGTTATCGCCGCTTCGAGCGCCTCAGCCGAGAGCTTGAAGCCGGTCGACGCATCGGCCACCGCGAAGACCGGCGTCGCGTCCGCGAGCCGTACGATCTCGGGATAGCTCACCCAATAGGGCACCGGAATGATCACTTCGTCGCCACGATTGAGCGTTGCGAGCAGCGCATTGAAGATGATCTGCTTGCCGCCCGCCGCGATCATGATCTCCTCGGCCGCGGCGGTGATGTTGTTGTCGCGCTTGAACTTGCGCGCCACCGCCGCCTTGAGCTCGGGAATGCCGTCGACATTGGTGTAGCGCGTCTTGCCCTCGGCCATCGCCCGGATGGCGGCTTCGCGCACATTGAGCGGCGTATCGAAATCCGGCTCACCCGCCGCCAGCGAGATCACGTCGCGGCCATTGCGCTTCATGTCCGCGGCTTTCCGCGTGATCGCAATCGTCGCGGACGGTGCGATGCGCAGGATTGCGTCGGACAGAAAGGCCATTTGTTCCTCCGGGTTGAGCCGGAGGCGTCATAGATGGGCGAATGCAGGAAGGCAACGGGCGCTACGCCCCCATCCCCGCCGTCTTCATCAGCTGCACGCCGCCCACGCGCCAGCCGTCCGGCTCGCGCGTGAGTTGATAGATCGCCTCGTACAGAACCTGGTCGGGCCCGGTGAAGCGGACCGCCTGCAGCACGACGGTCTCGTTGACCTGCTGATAGGCGCCGAAACTGTGGGTGCGCGAATCCATGATCGCCTCATAGCCCCAGTCGCGGATCGCCTGCTCGAACGCCGCCGGATCGGGGAAGTTCTGCTTGAACGAGGAGACCGCAAAGCTCAGCGCGGCGGGAGCGTCGTGGACGCGGAAGGCTTCGACCTGCCCGGTGATCACCGCCTGCCACTCGGCGGCCAGGGCACTGTCCTGCGCCCGGGCCGGCGCAGCGAGCAGCAACAGCGAAAGCAGCAGGCCCAGCCAGGAGAGCTTCGACATGCGATCCTCCGTCCGCGGCGGAGGGGCTGCCACATTTGCGCCCCGCAATGGTCCGCGCGTCGTCCCATTAGCTACGCGGAATCTCCGCATTGAGTTGGTCCCCTCACGCTGTCGTGAAGTGCACCTGCGTGAGTCGTTCCATGCCCAAATCCGCCGCCCCCGCCGAAACCGAGACCCCGCGCGCCAGAAAGCGGCGCGCCAGGGCGTTCACCACAGCCACTGTGGTGTCGTTCTCGCTCACCCTGCTGGCCGGCAGCGTCGCGGTGCTCACCAATCTCGTGCCGCTCAGCGCCCTGACCTTTGGCGAGCGCATCGACCTGGGCGCCATGCTGTTCGTGGCGCCGGTCCTCGCGCTGGTGCTGGGCATCATGTTCGAGGCCGTGCGCATGGCCATGAGCCGCGAGGCCCTGCCCGAGCCGCGCCGCCAGCAGGTGGTGCGCAACTGGCAGCCTGGTCGCCGCGAGGGCTAGCCGAAAGACTGAGAGAAAGGTCAGTCGCACTGACTTTTCCGGCTTCCCCGATCGGCGCACAGTGACAGCCCGAGAGGAGGAGCCTAGCGATGCAAGTCGAGACTATCCTTCAATCCAAGGGCCGGAACGTGGTCACCGTCACCGCCGGCTCGACGATCGCCGAGGCAGTCGACCTGCTCAACGGCAAGAAGATCGGCGCGGTCGTCGTCGTCGACGGCAAGCGGGTGGTCGGCATTCTGAGCGAGCGCGACGTGGTGCGACACCTCGGCCGGGACTGGGGCGCCTTGGCGAGCCGTCCGGTGAGCGACGTGATGACCAAGGCGGTGGTGACCGTCAGCCGCTTTGCCACCGTCGCCGACGTGATGGAGCGCATGACCGAAAAGCGCATCCGGCACATGCCCATCGTCGACAATGGCGAGCTGGTCGGCATCGTGTCGATCGGCGACGTGGTCAAGCGCAAGATCGAGGAGACCGAGCAGGAAGCAACGGCTCTCAAGGAGTACATCGCCTCCTAGGCCAGCGCCTCGAGCATTTCGGCGATGCCGCGCGTGCGCCGCCCGAGCGCGCGGTCGGCCACCTCGAGCGTGGCGTAGGGCGGATGCTCCTCGCCCACCAGCATGAGCACGCCGCCTGCCGCGTCCGAGCCGCATTGCCACGGCACCACCACGCAGCGCCGCGCCACCTGGCGGCCATCCTCGGCGGCGTAGAACGGCAGTGTAACCTTGGCCGTCTGCCCGCTCAGCGCATCGATGATCGCTGACGTCATCTCGCTGCTGACCTGGATCAGCTTGTTGACCGGCTTGCCCAGTGCATCGTCGCGCGCCGCCAGCCCGTGGCTCCGCGCCCAGGCCGCACTGCAGGCGACAATGCGCAGCGCACGGTCGAGGACGACGACGGGCACCGGCATGTCTTCGACCATGCGGCGGATCAGCCGCGCCCGGCTGATCGCCAGCGCCTCGCGCTCGAGCTCCATGCTCACATCGCGCGTCAGGCCGACCACCTCGGTGACCGCGCCGTCCTCGATCCTCAGATCGGCGATGGTCTCGAGCACCCGGGTCTGGTTGCCAACCCGCCGGCGCCCGATGAAGCGGAACCCCTGCTTGCGCTCAATGGCCCGGGTGATGGTCTCGACGAGGCGCTTGCGGTCGGCCGGAACGTAGGCCCGCACCGCTTCGCCGAGGGAAATGTCGGAGGTGCCCGGCTCCTCGCCGCGCATGCGGGCCGCTTCGGCCGACCAAGTCACGGTCATGGGCAGCACGATGCGGAACTGCGCGAAGCCGGTGTGCCGCTCGAGCAGCCGGCGCACGATGTCCGCGTCGTTGAGCGAAGGCGCCGCCGCCCCCTCGTCGAGGGCCGGAAAGAACTCTGAAGTGAGCTGCTGCGTAAACATCGTGAAATACGCATCAAGTGAAACTGGCCGGGAAACGCCGGGACGTGTCCCCGGTTCGCTGCCGCGGAAGATCGCGGTAAACGATCGGTTAGTCCGGCCGCGCCTTTCCAAACTGTCCAAAGCTTCATGCGACCGCAATCTCGCGGGCAGGCGACGCAGCCTAGGCTCCTCACATCGGGATCGCGTCGATCCCACAACCCAGGAGCCTCCAGTGAAGCATTCCGTCGCCCTCGCCGCGCTCGTCGTCACCACCATCGGCCTCACCGCCCTGCCCGTCGCCGCACAGGACCAGACCACGCCGGCCGCTAAGCGCAGCGACCGCGAAGTCCACCGCACCATCGCGCGCGGCGATGGTCCCGGCCACAGCGCCGGCATTCTCGGCCTCGTCTGCTCCGACCGGGGCGCCGAGGCCCTCGACATCGCCTTCGTCCGCTGGTCGCATCGGCTCGACCTCACCGCCGAGCAGCAGACGCTGTTCGACACCTTGCGCACCAACGCATTGACCACCCAGACCAGCTTCGCCGACGAGTGCCAGGCGGCCATGCCGGACCGCACTGCCGACGCCAAGCCGGACCTGCTTGAGGGTCTCAAGGCCCGCCTCGCCGTCGAGGAAGCCAAGCTCACCGCCATGAACAGCCTCCTCCCCGATTTCGAGGCGTTCTATGCCAGCCTCACCGACGCGCAGAAGGCCAGCCTGCAGCCGATGGGCTCGCGCGGCGACGGCCCCGGCGACCGCATGGGCCGGGGCTCCGGCGACGACCGCAACGCCCCGGGCCGCACGCATCGCCTGCCGGCCCCGGGCCGCTGAGCCCTCCCCAGCCGGCGGGAGCCCTCTCCCGCCCGCATGGCGAGCCTCGCCCGCTCGCCGAGGCTCTCGCCCCTGTCGCGGCGGGAGCCTTTTCTTTGCGCAGGCGAACGGCTAGGGGAGTCTCACCCACCGCGAGCCTCACGCCATGTCCGCTGCCCTGCCCCTCGACCCCGTGCGCATCCGCGCCGAGTTCCCATCGTTCCGGCAGCCCGAGCTGCAAGGCTTCGCGCATTTCGAGAATGCCGGCGGCTCGTTCACCTCGGCCGACGTGCTCAACCGGATGCGGAATTTCTACTGGAACAACAAGGTCCAGCCCTACGAGCATTTCGGTCCCGGCCGCGCCGCGACCCGGCAGATGGAGGAATCCTACCGCCGCATGGCGCAGGCGATGAACGTCGCGGCCGACTGGATCCATTTCGGTCCCTCGACCTCGGCCAATACCTATACCCTCGCCCGCGCCTTCGAGACCTGGCTGCGCCCCGCCGACGCCATCGTCGTCACCAACCAGGACCACGAGGCCAATTCCGGCGTCTGGCGCAAGCTCTCCTCGCGCGGCATCGAGATCCGCGAATGGCAGGTCGACAAGCAGACCGGCCATCTCGACCTCGCCGCGCTCGATAAGCTGCTCGACAGCAAGGTGCGGCTGGTGTGCATGCCGCACGTCTCCAACGTCGTCGGCGAGATCAACCCGGTCGCCGAGGCGGTCAAGAAGGCTAAGGCCTTCGGCGCCGTCACAATTGTCGACGGCGTCTCCTACGCGCCGCACGGCCTGCCCGATATCCTCGCGTTGGGCTGCGATATCTACCTGTTCTCGGCCTACAAGGTGTACGGCCCGCACCAGGGCGTGATGGCGATCCGTCCCTCGCTCGCCTCAGAGCTTCCCAACCAGAGCCATTTCTTCAACGAAACCGTGCGCGAGAAGCGGCTCAACCCCGCCGGTCCCGACCACGCCCAGATCGCCGCCGCCTCGGGCATTGTCGACTATCTCGAAAAGGTCGCCGAGATCGCCGGCACGGCCGTGCAGGGCGCCGGACCGTTCCGCGTCGCCCACAATGCGATGCGTCAGCAGGAAACGGTGCTGCTCGCGCCCCTGCTCGACTACCTGCGCAAGAAGAACGGCATTCGCCTCATCGGCTCCGACGATCCGGCGAAGCGCGCGCCCACCGTCGCCATCCTCACCGAGCGGCCGGCGCTGCACGTCGCGACTGCCCTCGCGCGCCACAATATCGGCGTCGGCGCCGGAAACTTCTATGCCTATCGCCTGCTCGAAGCGCTCGGCATCAACCCCGCCCACGGCGTCGTCCGCCTCTCCTTCGTGCACTACACCACGCCCGAAGAGGTCGACCGCCTGATCAAGGCGCTGGACGAAGAGCTCTAGGCGCCACATGAACCGGCCCATTGCTGTTGGACTGCTGGTCCTGTGCACGGCCTTGTGGGGCCTCGCCTTCGTGTTCCAAAAGGGCGCGATGGAGCACATGGAGCCGCTCACCTTCGCCGGCGTGCGCTACTGGCTCGGCTCGTTCCTGGTGCTGCCGCTCGCCATCTGGGAATACCGCCGCCGCATCGCCGCGGGCGTGACGATCTCGCGCGGCCAATGGGTGCGCACCGGCGTGCTCAGCCTCGCCTTCTTCCTCGGTGTGTGGTTCCAGCAGGTGGCGCTCATCACCACCTCGGTCACCAATGGCGGCTTCATCACCTCGCTCTATGTGATCTTCACGCCGCTCGTCACCTACATCATGCTGCGCACCCGGCCCCATCCGATCATCTATCTGGGCGCGCCGATGGCGCTGGTGGGCATCTACCTGTTGACGGGCGCGCGGCTCGATGCCTTCACCATCGGCGACGTGCAGCTCCTCGCCTGCGCCGTGTGCTGGGGCGTGCAGGTGTCGATGCTGGGCGCGCTGGTACGCGAAACCGGCATGCCGATTTTCGTGTCCACCATCAACTTCTTCGCCACGGCCTTCCTTGCGAGCAGCCTCGCCTTCGCGCTCGAAACGCCGCAGCTGGGCGGCATGATCGATGGCTGGATTCCCATTCTATATTCCGGCGTCTGCTCGACGGCCATCGCCTTCACCCTGCAGGCCATCGGCCAGCAATATGTGCCGCCGGCCAATGCCGCGATCATCCTCTCGGGCGAAGCGCTGTTCGCCGCCCTTGGCGGCGCGCTGCTGCTCAATGAAAGACTGCCGCCCGTCGGCTATATCGGGGCGGCAGTGATCCTGCTGACGATCGTGATGGTCGAGCTGATCCCGGCGCTGCGCGGCGCCAGGCACGACCCTACTTTGCGGGAATCAGCTTGATGTCTTCGCACACCACCAGATAGACGCAGCCCGAGATCACGAAGCTCTTGCCCGGCCTGAGCCGCATCTTGCCGTCGAGGTCGTATTGACCGAAGCGCATCACGCCGCGCCAGGTGTTCTCGCCGGCCGCCTTGGCCTTGTTGACCACCAGCTTGCCGATATAGGGCTTCACCTGCTTGGTCGCGGCGCTGCCGCGCGCCGCCAGCAGCGTCACGCACAGATCCTTGTCGCTGCTGCCGCAGGTGACGAGTTCGAAGTCCATCTTGCGGTCGGTGGTTTGGTAGACGCCCAGATTCTGGGCGGCCGTGGCCGGCCCCAGCCCCATCAGCAGCACTCCGCCAAGGGCCGCAGCAGTTCTCAACAATCCGCGCATCGCAATCCGTTCCGTGTTTGTGGTGTCCCCGGGTCGCGATCATGCGGGCGATTTGGTTTGAATCAAGGCCGCATTGTCATTGTCGCGTCATCGCGGCGTCATCTGCGCCCCCTAGCGTTGCCATCGTCCGGTCCACCCCAACCGCCGGACCGGCCGCAACCCGCCCGCAACGGGACCGGCCCCGCCACATGAGGGACGGCGCGCCAACCGCTTCCCTCCGCCAACCAACACCCCTCGGCCGCCCTCGCCCGGCGGCCGTTTCTTTGGCCGAATCCGGTGGCCAACGCGGGCGCCGCCTTGCCCCACCGGCCCGCCCTCGGGCAAGAAGGCGTCATGGCAAAGCTCTACTTCTCCTACGCGGCGATGAATGCCGGCAAATCGACGATGCTGCTGCAGGCCGCCTACAACTACCGCGAGCGCGGTATGCGGGCGCTGCTGCTGACCTCCTCGCTCTATTCCGAGGGCGGCATCGGCATGATCCGCTCGCGGCTGGGCGTCGCCTCGGAAGCCGAGACCTTCACCGATGCCGACGACCTCTACGACCGGGTGCGCGAGCACACGCTCGAGGGCAAGGTCGACTGCGTCTTCATCGACGAGGCACAGTTCCTCACCGGCGACCAGGTCTGGCAACTCGCCCGCGTCGCCGACCGGCTCCGCATCCCTGTCATGGCGTTCGGCCTCCGCACCGATTTCCAGGGCAAGCTGTTCCCCGGCTCCCTCGCCCTTCTCGCCATCGCCGACGAGCTGCGCGAAATCCGCACCATCTGCCATTGCGGCCACAAGGCCACCATGGTGGTGCGCCGCGACATGGAGGGCCGGCCCATCATCGAGGGCAGCCAGGTGTCCATCGAGAAGTCCGTTTACGTGTCCCTGTGCCGCCGGCACTGGGAGGAAGAAGTCGGGCGCTGGCCCGTCACCAAGGCACAGGCATGAAGACCACCGACGACGAGCCGCACGGCAACCTGACGATCCGCACGCTGGCGATGCCGGCCGACACCAACCCGGCCGGCGACATCTTCGGCGGCTGGGTGATGAGCCAGATGGATATCGCGGGCTCGATCGCTGCGGTGGAGCGCGCCAATGGCCGCGTCGTCACCGTCGCCGTCGAGGCCATGACCTTCATCTCGCCGGTCAAGGTCGGCGACATCCTGTGCGTCTACACCTCGATCGAACGGGTCGGCACCACCTCGATCACGGTCGCCATGGAAGCCTGGGCCCGCCGCAACCGCCTTGCCGACCGCGTCAAGGTCACCGATGGCCGTTTCGTCTATGTGGCGCTGGGCGAGGACGGCAAGAAACGCCCAATTTCCGGGACCTGAACCCCGTAATCGGAACCCTTCGCCGGCCCCCGCGTTCCCGCTCCAAGGGGCCAGTGACCCTACCCAAGGAGCGTCCAGTGAAAACCAACACAAAAAAGACCCTGCTGCGGGCGGCGACGGCAACGGCTGTCGTTTGCGCTGCCGCGGTCATGTTCATTCCCGCCGCCGCTTCGGCGGCGCCCGCCGTCGCGACCAGTTCGGTGAACGTCCGCAGCGGCCCCGGCACCTCCTACGGCGTCGTCGACACCCTGCGCCCCGGCGAAAGCGTCGACGTGCTCGGCTGTCGCAGCGGCTGGTGCTACGTCCAGAAATCGGGCCCCGACGGCTATGTCTCGTCGAGCTATCTGCGCCGCGCCAGCGGTGGCGGCGGCAATTTCGAGCCCAATTTCAACCTCAGCTTCAACTTCCCGCAGGGCAGCATCTCGATCGGCTCCGGCGGCGTCGCGATTGGCGTCGGCCCCGGCCGTCCGGATCGCCCGGACCGTCCCGACCGTCCGCCCAGCGGCTCGATGCCGGGCGATGTGTGCTTCTATTCCGGCACCGGCTACAGCGGCTCGCGCTTCTGCATGGATGAAGGCGACATGACGCCCTATGTCGGCGCCGCCTGGAACAACCGCATCTCGTCCATCCGCAATCCCGATGGTCTCAGGGTCACGGTGTGCGACGATGCCGGTTACGACATCTGTCGGACCTATCGCACCAGCGCGCGCTCGCTGGGCAGCTTCGACAACGAGATCTCCTCGATCCGCGTCAGGTAAGGACCTCCAGATCTGATGCAGGATGAGGGCGCTGCACGAAAGTGCGGCGCCCATCTTGCTGCCGGATTTCACAGGGTGTTGCGGCCGCGCCCTTCCGGCCCACCGCGGGAGGCGCTAGGGTTCCCCGATATTGCCTCGGGGGTGCCTCATGTCGTCGTTCGTCCGCATGCTTTTCGCTGCGACCCTTGCCCTGTTGCTCGTCGCCCCCGCCGGCGCCGTGCAGCCGCGCGGCAGCGCCGCCTGGACCACCGATGGCTGGGTCAATCTGTCAGGCGAGCTCCGCGCCGGCCCCGGCCCGCGTTACGACGTCACCGGCACCATTGAGGAAGGTGTACGCGTGCGTGTCGATCGCTGCGCCGCGCGCTGGTGCCAGGTCCGCACCGCCACGGCGCGTGGCTGGCTGTCGCTCGACAATCTGAGCTTCGGTCAGGCGCCGGACGGCCTGCTCGCCGGCCCGAAATTCCCCACCCAGCGGGGCGGCGGCGTCGTCTGCTTCTATTCGGGCGAAGGCTTCAGCGGCGTATCGTTCTGCGCCAAGTCCGGCCGCGTCATCCCCGACCTCGCTTTGGTGGGCTACGACAACGAAATCTCGTCGGTCGAGATCAATGGCGCCGCCAGCGCCGTAGTCTGCCGCGACCGCGGCTTCCGCTCCTATTGCGAGGTCGTGGACGTGAGCAAAGGCAGGCTCGACGGCCTGCTGAGCAACGGCATTTCGTCGATCCGCGTCTACTGACGCCACAATCGGCGGCTTTCGCGCCGCCCGTTCAGCGAGCGTTCACCTGCCGTCTGGTTGACTGGGCGGCAGAGTGGGTCGAAGCGCCCGCCGCAACCAGGGACACCTCACATGCTTGCCCGTCTCGCAGCCATTTCCGTCATTGCCTTTGCCGGCCTCACCGCCGCCGCATCGGCCGCTGAGATCGCCTATACCAAGAGCGCTGCCAATCTGCGCGAAGGTCCGGGCACCAGCTACGACATCATCACCACCCTGCCCAAGAACACCGCGCTCCTCGTCGAGGCCTGCACCTCCACCTGGTGCGCCGTCACCACCGACGATGACGACGAGGGCTTTATCGCCAAATCGCTGCTCAAGAAGAACCCGTCGGGCCCCGAGATCCCCTTCAGCATCAAGATCATCATCGGGCCGGAAGGTCCGTTCATCGACTTCGGCGACATCTTCGTCGAAGAGCCCGACGAGCCCGATCCGGATTTCCCGGAGGTCTGCTTCTACCAGCAGGCCAACTTCAAGGGCGCCAATTTCTGCGTCGAAGACGGTGACAGCGACAACGACATCCCGGGCAATTTCGACAACAACATCGAGTCGATCCTGATCTCGGGCGGCCTGGGCGTCGAAGTGTGCTCCGGCGTCAACCATGGCGGCGAGTGCTTCTACTACACCAAGAGCCAGAAGAGCCTGCCCAGCCAGCTCCGCAACAAGATCTCGTCCTACATGGTCGATGGCGGTGACGGCGGCTTCGGCGGCGGCGACGATGACGATGAAGGCGGCAACATCATCATCCTCGAGTAAGCTTCGCTGACGACACTATGGAACGCCGTCCCACACGGGGCGGCGTTCTGCTTTCGCCGAGGTCGAACGCTAGTTCGTCAGCCCCGGCACCTGCTTGAGGGCACGCTCGAGGTCGGACTGCATGAACGGCTTGCTGAGCCGCGTCAGCGTGCGATCGGCGTCCTCGGGCAGCTCGGCATAGCCGGTGGCAAGGATCACCGGCAGGCCCGGCCACTTGGCGCGCGCCTCCGACACGAACTGCGAGCCGGTCATCTGCGGCATCGCCTGGTCGGTGATCACGAGGTCGAAACCATTGGTGGTCGCGAGCGTCTCGAGCGCCTGCCGGCCCGAATGCACCTCTATGGCCTCGTGCCCGAGATCCTCGAGCATCGCTGTGGTGTTCATCGCCACGAGGACGTCGTCATCGACGACGAGCACGCGCAGCCGGCGCGTCGCACCCGGCTCGGGCGCCACGTCGGCCACCATGTCGTCGGCAACGCTGACCGTCTCCAGGCTGACCGGCATCCACATGGTCACCGTCGTGCCCTTGCCCACCTCGCTCTGGATCGTGACGGTACCGCCCGACTGCTCGGACAGGCCGCGCACCATGGCGAGGCCGAGCCCCGTCCCCTTGCCCGCGCCCTTCGTGGTAAAGAACGGCTCGGTGGCATTGGCGAGCGTCGCCGCGTCCATCCCTTCGCCGGTGTCGGCGATCGCGAGGCGCACGTAATGGCCCGCATCGAGCGCCGCATTGTCCCGTGCCGATGCCTCGTCGGCCCGGATGACGAGCCGGCCCCCCTCAGGCATCGCGTCCTTGGCGTTGACCGCCAGATTGAGGATCGCGAGCTCGAGCTGGTTCTCGTCGATCAGGATGGCCGGCAGCCCTTCGGGCACCTGCGTCTCGATCTGGATCGCCGGTCCCAGCGTGCGCTGCAGCATGTCGGTCATGCCGTCCACCAGCCGCGCCACGTCGACCACGCCGGGCCGCAGCTCCTGCCGGCGCGCAAAGGCGAGCATGCGCTGCGTCAGCGTCGCGCCGCGCTGAATGCCCTGCATCGCATTGTCGACCAGCCGCAGCAGCCGTTCGTCGCTCGGGACGCGCTTGCGCAGCAGTTCGAGGCTGCCGCTGATCGCCATCAGCAGATTGTTGAAATCGTGCGCGACGCCACCTGTCAGCCGGCCGATGGCCTCGAGCTTCTGGCTCTGCATCAGCTCCTCATTGGCCTGCGCCAGTGCCGCCTCGGCTTCCTTGCGCTCGGTGATGTCGCGCGTGACCTTGGCATAGCCGATGATCTCGCCACGCTCGTCGCGGATCGCATCGATCACCACATGGGCCCAGAACCGTGTGCCGTCCTTGCGGACGAGGATGCCCTCATGCTCGAAGCGGCCGGTGCTCCGCGCTTTCTCGAGGCTCTCTCCGGGCAGGCCGCGGGCGCGGTCCTGCTCGGTATAGAAGGTGGAGAAATGCTGTCCGATGATCTCCTCGGGCGGATAGCCCTTGATCCGCTGCGCGCCGGAATTCCAGTTTGTCACATAGCCCTGCGGATCGAGCATGTAGATGGCGTAGTCGGTGACCGCCTGCACCAGATGTCGGAACCGCTGCTCGCTGAGCTTGAGCTCCTCCTCGGCCCGGCGCCGCTCGGTGAGGTCGCGCGTGACCTTGGCATAGCCGATCACGTCACCGTCGGGTGCAAGGATCGGATCGATGACGATATGGGCCCAGAACTGGCTGCCATCCTTGCGCACGCGCCAGCCCTCGGCCTCGAACCGTCCCTCCGTCGCCGCCGTGCGCAGCACCCGCGCCGGCAGCCCTGCCGCCTGGTCCTCGGGCGTATAGAAGCGCGAAAAATGCGCGCCGAGGATTTCCGCGGCGGTGTACCCCTTGAAGCGCTGCGCTCCGGGGTTCCAGCTCGCGACATAGCCGTCCGCGTCGAGCATGTAGATGGCGTAGTCGGAGATGGCGTCGATGAGCAACCGATACCGATTGCTGTCTTCGGCGCCCGTAACGACAGTCTCGTTCATGGAACTCCCCGCCGGCGGATAGACGACCCGGCAACTTCGGTAACTTCCATGTGTCGGATTGGTTGCACGCCGGACACCGGCAATTTACCGCCCACGGCCATGAAATCCACCGCCGATGCGCCTATATTGGCGTCGAACGGAGGCCATCATGGACACCAAGACCTACCCCGTCACCCGCACCGACGCCGAGTGGCGGCAACTGCTAACGCCCGAGCAGTACCACATCATGCGCGGCCACGGCACCGAGCGTCCGGGCTCGTGCGCCCTGCTGACCGAGCATCGCCCCGGCACCTTCGAATGCGCCGGCTGCAGCACGCCCCTGTTCGAGGGCAAGGTGAAGTTCGAGAGCGGTACAGGCTGGCCCAGTTTCAACGAGCCGATCCCCGGCTCGGTCGAGAGCACAACCGACCGCAGCTACGGCATGACCCGCACCGAGGTGCATTGCGCCACCTGCGGCAGCCATCTGGGGCACGTCTTCCCCGATGGCCCGCCGCCGACGGGCCTGCGCTACTGCATCAATGGCGTCGCGCTCAACTTCGTGCCCGCGGCGGTGAACGCCTAATACTGCCGGAAAACGACAACCCCGAGCAGGTTGATCGCCGCCAATACACCGAAGATCGCCGCGATGAACCCCTGCCCCGCCAGCCACCAGGCCAGCGTGGCAAACCCGAAGATCGCGAGCTTGAACACGAGGAGCGGCCCTGGCGACAGGCGCCGCTTCTTGGCTTTGGGGGCAGCCCATATCGCCCAGAGCAGGATCGCCAGCGCCGGCAACGCAAGGGTGAGGACGATCCGCAGCCAGAGGATCGGCGTCGAACTCCAGCCGGCCAGCGCGAAGCCGGCGAGCATCGCCATCTCGACCGTGAAGGCGAGCGCCAGATTGCCATTCTTGAGACTCGTCAGCATGGAGAATCCCTCGGGAGAATTCTCCTCTAGCCTATTTTGCCTTCGCCTTCTTCTTGGCTGGCTTGTCGGCCTTGGCCGGCGCCGCCTTGCTTTTGCTCGCCGCAGCCTTGGGTTTGGCCGGCTTTCCCGACGCCGCCCGCCGGGTTAGCCGTCCGCCCGAATGGCCGCCCTGCGCGGAGCGCTCAGAGCTCGCGTGCCCATTTCCGCGTCGCGATGTAGCGCGCGAGCGCCGGCCCGGTCAGCGTCACGACCAGCAGGCGCCCCGCCTGCATCGCCATCACGAACGGCACATCCACTGCGCTGTTGGCTGCAATGATCGCCACCGAATCCGCGCCGCCCGGGCTCGTCGCGAGATACGCCGTGAGCGGATCGACGCCCGCCAGCCAGACGAGCAGGAAGGCGAAGGCCCCGCAGGCCGCGATCAGCGCCACGATGCTGCCTACCACGGCCGGCAGCGCCCGCCACGCATGCAGCAGGATATCGCGCGTGAACCGCAGCCCGATGCTCCAGCCGATGAGCGTGAACGCCGTGGCGAGCAGCACCGGCGGCAGCTCGATGCGAAGGCCGACAAGGTTCTGCAGGAGCACGCCGAGGATCATCGTGAAGAAGATCGCGCCCACCGGCATCCGCAGCAGCGTCGCCACCACCATGGCGACGACGATGAGCGCGACCGTCTGCGCGAAGGCAACCGGCTCGACCGGCGGAAACCAGTCGATCGCGGGCAGCGGCGCGCCGCCGGGCACCGCGAGGCGCGCCACCAGCGAGGCCGCGAGCGCCACCAGCGCAACGCGCAGATAGGTCATGAACGCGACGAGCCGCGCATCCGCCCCGAACGCATCGGCCATAATCACGATGGTGGCCGCGGCGCCGGGCGCCGAGCCCCAGATCGCCGTGGTTCCCGGCAGCACCTTGAGCCGCGCGAGGAGGATGCCCAGCCCCGCCGCGACGACCACCACCGAACCGATGCCCAGCGCATAGATCGGCCAGTCCTCGACCAGCTCGACAAACACCGCCGGCGGCAGCGCCTTGGCCATCATCAGCCCGATCACCGCCTGCGCCAGGATGAACAGCGGCCGTGCCACGCGCATGCGCGCGTCGCCGACGCCCAGTACGATCGCCGCGATCATCGGGCCGAGCAGCAGCGCCGCGGGAAAGCCCGCAAGCTCGAGCGGCACGACCAGCGCGACCGAGCCGACGAGCAGCACCGGCCACTGCACGGAGCGCGGCCAGCGCCCGGCGCCGGTCGGCCTTGGTTCAGCGAGAATGGGTGGCTCTGTCATCGGGCAGTCGGGAAGGATGCCCCTCCCTCTGCCCCGGACGCGCCATTGTCAACGCGCTTTGTCGCCCAGTTCACCCAGCAGCGCCTCGAGCCGCGCCGTGAGCATCGCCAGCACCTTGCGCGCATCGATCACCCGCGTGTGCTCGCGCACCATCGGGATCGCCTCGGCCGCTGCGGCCTCGAACATCTGCAACTGCATGGCGACGACGCCCAGCAGCGTGCGCGCCGCCTCCGCGATCGCCGGATCGCTCCGGCCCGCGGCCCTGACACGCTGCGCCATCGCTTCGAGCTTGATCGTCTCAGCCTGCCACAGGCCGAGCTTCTCCTGCACCGGAGCCACCAATTGTCGCGCGGCCCGGCCGTGCATGACCGCTGCCGGAGTCTCTCGCCGGTTGCGCCCGGCGCCGTCTTTTGAATCGTTCATTGCTTGCGTGTCTCACGCGCCGGGGAGGGCTCAAATAACCAATGTTAGTCGGCCGCAGGAACGCCGTTCGTCCCCGTGCGTTCCCGTGGCAAGCCATTGGAGTTCTTTGCGAATGGCGGATGAGACAATCCTTGCCACCTTCTTTCGGAAGCTCGAAGTCCGCGACGTTGTGACCGCCGCGGAAAAGACGGCGCTGATCGCCTGCGCGTCCGATATGGTCAGCGTCCCGGCCGGCGGAGACCTCGTGCGCGAGGGCGACCGGCCGGACACTTCGATGCTGGTTCTCGACGGCTTCTCCTCGCGTTATCGCGACGCGCCCGACGGCTCACGCCAGATCACCGCCATCCACGTCCCCGGCGACTTCGTCGACCTCCACAGCCTGCTGCTGCGCGAGATGGACCACTCGGTCGGTGCCCTCTCGGCCTGCAATGTCATGCGCTTCCCCCACGCACGGCTGCGGTCCCTGACCGAGACCCACCCGCACCTGACGCGCCTGCTCTGGCTGATGACCCTGATCGATGCCTCGATCCACCGCGAATGGCTGAGCGCCGCGGCCCGCACCGCGCCCGAGCAGATCGCCCATCTCATCTGCGAGCTCTATGTCCGGCTCGGCATCACCGGCCTCATCGCCCCCGATCAATCATTCACCCTGCCGCTGACCCAGACGGCGCTGGGCGAGGCGCTCGGCCTCTCCGCCGTCCACGTCAATCGCAGCCTGCAGCAGCTGCGCTCTGAAGGCCTGTTCACCTGGCAGAACCAGACCGTCCGCATTCTCGATTGGGAGAGCCTCAAGCGCCGGGCCTCCTTCGACGACCGTTACCTGCATCTCGTTCGGGAGCCACGCTAGAATGCCGCGCTATTATTTCGACGTTCACGACAGGCAGGGCGTCCATCGCGACGAAGTCGGGCTCGACTTTCCCGACATGGACGCTGCCATCCTCGAAGCGCGCCGGGCCCTGGCCGACATGACGCGCGAAAGCCTCGTGATCGACGGAGCCACCGACCTCAGCATCCTCATCCGCGATGGTGACGAGAGCCCGGTGAATCTCGCCGTCACCATGACAACGGAGCGGCTCGATGAATGAGGCCGGTCGCGGGGTCGCCTGGTTCGGCTTCACCGGCATGATCGAGCCGGACGGCGTCGGCCGCATCGCCGGCGCGCTCAACGCCGCGGTCAATGGCGGCGTCGGCACCGTGCATCTGAGCTTTTCGTCAAATGGCGGCTACGTGGCCGATGGCATCTACCTTCACAACCACATCCGCGCCCTGCCGCTGCATCTGGTGATCTACAATACCGGCAGCGTCGGCTCCATCGCCGTCTCGGTGTTCCTCGCGGCGCACGAGCGCTACTGCTCGCGCCACGCCATGTTCATGGTCCATCCGACCACCATGAGCGCGGAGTCCATGAGTGCCCGGCGGCTTCAGTCAGCGCTTGATGCGGCGCTGGCCGACGATGATCGCACTGACAATATCTTGCGTCAGTACTCGTCCATCCCTGAAGATGTTCTCGCGGCGCGCCGCCACAGCGAAGTCCATATCTCGCCGGGCCGCGCCCTCGAGTTTGGGCTGGTGCAGGGGGTGCGCGAGTTTGCGCTCCCACAGGGGCAGCACATCGTGCAGATCTAGCGGCAATCCCGCTCTCCTTCTCACGCGAACCCCGGCCGGCAGCTTCCGCCACCGGCCGGGAGAAGTTCAAGACAGCCAGGCTGGCTTACATCTGTTTGTTGATGTCGTTGCCGGCCTTGTCCGGGCTGTTCACGTCGCGGCCCAGATCGTCCTGGTTGTCGTCGATCTGGCGGCCCTGCTGGCCACCCTGCTGCTTGCGGTCCTTGTCGAACTGCTGGCCGCCGCCAGTGCCGCCCTGCTGGTTGCCCGCACCGCCCTGCTGATTCTGGCGGTTCATGTCATCGGGCTTCTGGTTGTTCTGGTTCTTGTGCTGATCGTGCTGGTTTCCCATGGGATCAATCCTCCGCTTGAGTTGGAACAAACGGCCGGACGCTACGGCTCACCGGACCAACTTCCCCGCGCCGGGCTGGTTCCAAGGCGTTGATTCCTCACGTCGATTGTGATCCCGATTGCCCGCGATTGCGGCACTTCGCACGCAGCGCCCGCCAATCGGGCAGCGGGAGGAAAACATGAACCAATGCAAGGTGATCCGTGGTGGCGAAGCCTTCCACGGCAAGCAGGGACTGGACTATTTCACCGGCGTTTCCGCCGAGTCGGCGGCCTCGGAAGGCATCTGCATGCACCTTCTCGTGATGCCGCCGGGCGGCAAGGCCAGGCCGCATTATCACGAGGCGCACGAGACCGCGATCTTCATGCTCGAGGGCTCGACGTCCTTCCATCACGGTCCCAATCTCGAGTTTCTCGACGTCGTAAACGAGGGCGATTTCGTCTACATCCCCGCCGGCGTGCCGCACCAGCCGTTCAACCCCACCGACAAGGTGGCCCGCGCCCTCATCGCCCGCACCGATCCCAACGAGCAGGAGAGCGTCGTTCTCATCTGAGCCAACGTTTGGCGTTGACGCCTGCCCCGCAGACCTCCCATTGTGGAGCCTGGGGGAAGACTGAATGACACTGGACGAGGACTTGCTCGATCGCATCTATGAGGCGGCGGCAATTCCCGAATACTGGCCGGATGTGCTTGAACGACTGGCGGCGGTGGGCGGAGCGCAGGCCGGCGCGCTCGTCGCCTATCGCGGGCGTGAGCCCGCCGGTCACACCTCCTCGCGCCTCTATCGCGACGGCTATGACGACTACCTGCGCAACGGCGCCGGCATCGAGAATGTGCGCCCGCTCCGCGCGCTCGACCGCCAGTATCCCGGCTTCCTCTCCGATCTCGAGGTCCAGTCGGCCCAGGAGCTCGCCCGCGACGAGATCTACAACCGCTTCCTCCATCCGTACGGCCTGCAATGGACCGCCGGCACGCTGATCCTCAGTCCCAGCGGCGACCTGCTGCTCGTCGACGTCGCGCGGGCTACGGGCGAGGCGCCGTTCGACCGCGCCTCGCTCGAAGCCATCGACCAGTATCGCCCGCACCTCGCCCGCGCCTCGCTGATGGCGTCGCGCCTCGGCCTGCGCGCTGCCAGCGACATGACCGACGCCATGCAGTTGCTCGGCCTGCCCGCAATCGCGCTCAGCGGTCGGGGCCGCGTCGTGGCGATGAATGCGCTGGGCGAAGCGCTCGACGACCGCGTGGTCACGCGCGGCGGCGACCGTATCGCGCTCGAGCATCGGGCAGCCGACGGCCTGCTCACCCGGGCCATCGAGGATGCGCGCGCCGGCACGGTGCGCTCCATCCCCCTCCCCGCCACCGGGGGCCAGCCGGCGCTGATCGTCCATATCCTGCCGCTCACCGGCGCCGCGCACGATATCTTCGCCGCGGCCCGCAGCCTGATGCTGGTTACCGACGTCGCCGCTCCCGAGGCCCCGACGCAGGAACTGCTCGCCGGCCTGTTCGACCTCACGCCCGCCGAGGCGCGCGTTGCCCGCGCCCTCGCCTCCGGCCTGCCGCTCGACCGCGTCGCGGCCGAGTTCGGGCTTTCGGTGCAGACCATCCGCAACCAGCTCGCCGCGGTGTTCCACAAGACCGGCACCAGCCGGCAGGTCGAGCTGCTGCGCCTGCTCGCCGGCAGCGCACCGCTTCGCCGTCCGCTCAGATAGAACGAGGTTCTTTCAGGTGAAGCGCACCGCGCCGATATGCGGCAGGTTGCGGTTGCGCTGCGCATAGTCGATGCCGTAGCCGACAACGAACGTATCGGGGATCTCAAAGCCGATCCAGCGCGCCTTGACATCGACTTCGCGCCGCGACGGCTTGTCGAGCAGCGCGCACACTTCGATGCGCCGCGGATGCCGCGTCCCCAGGATCTCGAGCACATGCTTGAGCGTGTAGCCGGTGTCGACGATATCCTCGACCAGCAGCACGTCGCGCCCTTCGATCTCGCCGCGCAGATCCTTCATGATCCGCACTTCGCGGCTCGACTCGGTCGAATTGCCGTAGCTCGACACCTCGATGAAATCGACCTCGACCGGCAGGTCCAGCTCCCGCACCAGATCGGCGATGAACACGAACGAGCCCCGCAGCAGCCCCACCACGACCAGCTTGTCGGTGCCCCGGTAGTAGTCCGAAATCTCCCGCGCCAGCGCCTCGACCCGCGCCGCGACCGCCTTGGCCGAGATCAACTGGTCGATCACATAGGGTTTGGTGGTCATGCGCCTCGCTCCGTCCGCAGCGCTGATAGCCGAGCCCGCCGCGCCCCTCAAGCCCGCCATCCCCCGGCGATGCATGCCCCCAAAATGGGGTGATCGCCTGATGGCGGGCTCGGCTGGCGCGTGAGCTTATTGACAGGACTGCCGCGATAGTCACTCTTTCACTGCGGCGCCGGGGAAAATCATCTATGGCCACCGTCAGTTTTGCAACCAGCCCCGCCCCGTCGTTCGATCTGGGTGCAATCCTCCTGAACTATTCAGGGGTCAGCAGCGGCACATCGACGTACTGGTCCTGGGTCACGTCGGCCGCAACGCCGGTCGGCGTCAAACTCACCGGCACCGGCTTCCAGCACGGCCTCTATCCGATCGGCGGCACCGTCACCGGCTTCGAAGTCGATGTCGGCAACGATGGCGTGGTCGACGTTCGGGTGAGCGGCCTCAATTTCAACCTCAGGAACGTGAGTGACCCCCTCGTCGGTGGAGCGCTCGACGACGAGACGGAGACCAATCTCCTCTGGTCGGTCGTCCTCGATGGGGCGGACACGATCAGCCTCCCGTCCACCGCCGGTCCGGTCGACATCTTCGCGGGCGACGCCCGCCATGATTCCGGCTCGACGGGAGCGGCCGACACCTTCACCGGATCCACCTCGACCTACGCCGTCGGCGACTTCCTGTCGATGTCGGATGGAACGGCGATCGGCGGCAACGACACGATGACCGCCACGGGCGGCGACCTGGTCGGCGACATTGTCTCCGTCGGACGCCGTAACACCTTCACCGGCGGCAACGACGTCCTCACCGCCGCCAGCGGCACGTCGGTCTATGGCGACGTGATATCCGTGGACGAGGGCGGCGTGACGGGCGGCCATGACAGCATCGTTGGCGCCGGGGGCGCGGAGACCCTCTATGGCGACGCAAAGAGTGTGACTGACGGTAGCCTGTACGGCGGCAACGACACTATCCGAGGAGGTGACGGCGCCGACACCATCTTCGGTGACGTGGATGTGACGGCCCTCGCCGTCGTGGTCGGTGGCAACGACCAGCTCTTTGGCGAGGGCGGCGACGACAAGCTCTTTGGCAATGAAGGCAGCGACACGCTCGATGGCGGGAGCGGTAACGACACGCTCGATGGCGGCGGCGGCGCCGACACCGCCGCCTATTCCGGCCGGTGGATCGACTACGACATCGTCGCCCAGTCCGGAGGCCGGTACTCGGTCATCGACCGCGTCGCCGACCGCGAGGGAACCGATACCATCAACAGCATCGAGGTCTTCTCCTTTGCCGGAGGCGGCGGCATCGCCGGCCTGGCCGTCGCCTTGAACGATGCCCCGATCGCGAACAGCGACAGCAACACCGCCGATCCGGTGGTCGAGGACAGCGACCTGTTTGCCACCGGCAACGTGCTCGACAACGATAGCGATGTCGACGCCATCCTCGGCGACGTCAAGACCGTCAATGGCGTGCGCACCGGTACCGAGGCGGTCGGCGGCTCCTTCGCGGCAGCCGGCGGCGCGGGCATCAAGGGCACGTTCGGCACCCTGGTGATCGCCGCCAACGGCGCCTACACCTACACGCTCGACAACTCCGACCCCGACACACAGGCCATCCGCCCCGGCCAGACCGCCTCGGATGTCTTCACTTACCGCATCACCGACGCCAAGGGCCTCACCGCCACCGCCCTGGTGACCATCGCCATCGGTGGCGACACCGCCCCGCCGATCATCACCAGCAACGGTGCCGGCGCGTCCGCGGCCGTCGCCATTGTCGAGAACACGACGTTCGTCACCACCCTTACCGCCTTCGATCCGGACTCAGCGTCTGTCACCTTCCAGCTGGCCGGCGCCGATGCCGGTCGGTTCGTGCTGGTGGGCAACCAGCTGCACTTTGCTTCGCCTGCCGATTTCGACACGCGGACCGATGCTAATCTCGACGGTGTCTACGACGTCTCGGTGCTCGCAACCGTCGGCACGGCCCTCGATGCGCAAACGCTCTCGATCAGTCTCGCCAACATCGCCGGCAACACCATCAGGGGTAACAGCAAGGCCAACAGGATCGACACGATCAAGACCATCAAGGGCCTCGGTGCCACGGAGGAAGAGGACCGGATCGACGGCCGGCAGGGCAACGACACCATCAAGGGCGCCGGTGGCAACGACACCCTGATCGGCGGCGAAGGCAAGGACCAGCTCTATGGTGGCGCCGGCAGCGATGCCTTCGTGTTCAACACCAGGCTGGTGGCCGCCAATGTCGACACGGTCAGGGACTTCACCCACGACGTCGACCTGCTCATGCTCGACGACAAATACTTCAAGAAGATCGGCGCGGTCCTCGATGTGGGTGAGTTCTACGCCAAGGCGGGCGCCACCAAGGCGCACGACCGCGACGATCGCATCATCTACAACACCAAGAACGGCAAGCTCTATTTCGACCAGGACGGCAGCAAGGGCGGCCACGACGCCATCCATTTCGCCACGCTGAGCACCAAGCCGCTGCTCGACGCGGGCGACTTCCTCATCGTGTAACCCGGAGCCACCATGTCCCTCGTCACGCCTCCTGCTTCCTACGGCAAAGGTTACTACACCAAGGCATTCGTCTTTCGCGGCATCTACGTGCTGGGCAACGACGACGTGTCCGATGAAGCCGTCTACCGGGCGGCCGAGATCGTGTTCAACTCGCTCGCCGGGCTCGACCAGAAGATCATCGACAAGCTGGTGCAGTACGGCGCGCGCTTCGCCGTCATTCCCGACGGCACGCCGATCACCGACCTGCCCGACTACGCCGACCTGGGCCCCTCGTGGAGTCACTATCGAGGCCTCGGTGGCGTCATCGGCGCCCCCACCTCGTCCAGCGGCGAGGAAAACCTCATTCCGGGCCACCCCGGCGATCCGTATGCCCACTCGGAATCGATCGGTCTCCACGAATGGCTGCACGCCATCGAGGGCATTGGGCTCAAGGCGGGTAATCCGGCGCTGCACAATCAATTCAAGGCTGCCTACAGCAGCGCGCTGCAGCAGGGCCTGTGGGCCAACACCTACGCCGACGACACCTTCTTTGAGTACTTCGCCGAGACCGCGCAGGCCTATTTCAACGACAATCCCGATGTGAGCCCTCCCAACGGGATCCACAATTCCATCAACACCCGCGCCGAGCTCGCGGCCTACGATCCGACCGTGTACGCGCTCCACAGCCGGCTCTTCGGCACGGCTGCCTGGGAGGTCGGCGACTTCTACGGCAGCGAAGCAGCGGACACGATGGTCGCCGGTCCGGGTGGTGGCCGGGTGATGTTCGGCAATGGCGGCGACGACCTCCTGCTGGGCGGCCGCGGCCGCGATTACCTCCTCGGCGGCGACGGCGCCGACACCCTGCGAGGCGGCGCCGGACGGGACGATCTGGACGGCGGCGCTGGGCACGACACCGCCGACTTCACCGACAAGAGCAAGGGCGTCGTGCTCTCGCTCAAGGGCGACAAATTTGCCACCACCAAGGTCGGCGGAGTCAGCGACGACAAGCTCAAGGGCATCGAATCCGTGCTCGGCAGCAAGCGGGGCGACAAGTTGACGGGCGATGGGCTGGGCAACATGCTCTCGGGCAACGCCGGCAATGACACGCTCAAGGGCGGCAGGGGCGACGACACGCTGAGCGGTGGGGCTGGCGCGGACAGCCTGAGCGGGGGTAGTGGCCTCGACCAGTTCCTGTTCAACCTCGCGCCAAGGAAGTCCAGCGCCGACAAGATCACCGACTTCCGGCACGGTCAGGACAAGATCGCGCTCGACGACGCCGTCTTCGCCGCCATCGGCCCGACGCTCGAGGCCGGCGAGCTGGTCGCCAGGGCCAACGCCACCAAGGCAAAGGAGCTCGACGACCGCCTGATCTACAACACCAAGACCGGCGCCCTGCTCTACGACGCCGACGGCAGCGGCGGCGGCGCGGCCATCAAGATCGCGACCCTCACTAACAAGCCGGCCGTCCTCGACATTGGGGACTTCCTCATCGTGTAGCGTAACCCCCTCGACAGAGTTACGTACCTCACGTTACCGTCGGCTGACGGCGCAGTGTGGGAGACGCTGCCCACGACCAGAGGGACCAATGAAGATCACGTCGGTTAAGACGGCCGCCAGCACCGGCCACTGCATGCATTTGTGGGTCAAGATCACGACCGACGCCGGCATCACCGGCCTTGGCGAATGCGTCCATGGCGGCCACCAGTCGATCGCCATCATCAAGGAGCTCGAGGAGCGGCTGATCGGCCGCGATCCCTTCGCCATCGACGCCATCTTCGAGGAAACGCGCCGCAGCCTCGTGTTCGAGGGCGGCTTCGCCGGCGCCCTGATCACCGCCCTCACCGGCATCGAGATCGCGCTATGGGACTTGAAGGGCAAGGCGCTCAACGTCCCCATCTATGAGCTGATGGGCGGCAAGTTCCGCGACGACATTCGCGTCTATGCCGATTGCGAGGTCTCTCCCGGCATGAACATGGCCGAGGTGCAGGCCGTGGTCGACGAAGTGCTCGAGGCCGGCTTCACCGCGCTCAAGGTCGACCTCGACATCCGCGCTTACGGCCACACCGGCAGCGAGACCGGCTGGTACGAAAAGGACAAGTTCAACATGACTCCCAACAAGTGGGAGCATGACCGCATGGTGACACTGGCCGAGATGGTGGTGAAGGCCGCCGGCAACGACGTCGATGTCGCCACCGACCTCCACACCCGCCTCGACAAGCACAGCGCCATCCGCCTCGCGCGCGACCTCGAGCATCTGAAGCTGCTGTGGCTCGAAGAGCCCGTGCCGCCCGAGAACATCGACGTGATGGCCGAGATCACCCGCTCGACCTCGACCCCCATCTGCGCCGGCGAGAACCTCTATCTGCGCCACGGCTTCCGCAAGCTGCTCGAAACGCAGGCGGTCGACATCATCATGCCGGACATCCCGAAATGCGGCGGCCTCAGCGAATGCCGCAAGATCGCCGAGATGGCCGACCTCTATTCGATCCCCTTTGCGCCCCACAACGTCTCTTCGCCCATCGGCACCATGGCCTCCGCCCATGTCTGCGCCACCGTGCCCAACTTCCTCGTCCTCGAATTCCACTGGTTCAACCGCGACTACTGGAAGACCATCACCGACGGCGGCGAGATCATCGAGAACGGCCGCATCAAGCTCAACGACCGCCCCGGCATCGGCCTCGAACTGAACGAGGACGTCGCCCGGCAATACCAGTACCCCGGCACCACCTGGTTCGAGTGACCGCCGAGGGGCGGCCGACCGGCGAAGCGGGCTAGCGGGCCCGCTTCTTCTTTTGCGGCGCGCAGTAGATGCCGTAGAGCGTCTCGAGCACCTGCGTCACTTCGGGCGAGGCCACCCGGTAGAACACCGACTGGCCCTCGCGCCGCGTCGCCACCAGCTTCAGCGCCCGCAGCTTGGCGAGATGCTGCGACAGCGGCGACTGCGCGAGGTCCACCAGCCCCGACAGTTCGGCGACGCTGCGCTCCTGCTCCAGCAGATGGCACAGGATCAGCAGCCGCTTGGGATTGGCCATCGCGGTCAGCAGTTCGGCCGCTTCGTCGGCGCGCGGCTCCAGCTCGGTCACACTCATGTTGACATATTAGAATATTCGAATATTGATATCAACAGAACCTTCCTCCGCAAGGACATCGCCATGCTCAATGTCGGCACTCCCGATCGCATCGTCCGCCTGCTCGCCGGCGCGATTCTCATCGCCCTGCCGTTCTTCAATCTACCGCTCTTCGCCAATCCTGTCCTGTGGTGGGGCGCGATCGTCGTGGGTGCCGTGCTGGCGGTCACCGCGGTTATCGGCTTCTGCCCGCTCTACGCCGCTTTCGGTATCCGCACCCGCCGCCGGTCGTAACGCCGTATCCCTCCCTCACAGCAGGACAGTTCCATGTGGCCCTTCACCCGCTCGGATGAGCTTTCCTTCCGGCGCATCGACGCGGACTTTGCCGTCGGCGGCCAGGTCCAGCCGGCCGATATCGACAGGATCAAGGCGGCCGGCTTCAGGAGCATCCTGTGCGCCCGCCCCGACCAGGAGGAGCCGGGCCAGCCGGCCTTCGGTCTGGTCGCCCAGGCGGCCGAACGGGCGGGGCTCGAGGCGGTGCACATTCCGGTTTCCGGCCAGCTCACCGAAGGCGCCCTGATCCGCATGGAACAGGCCCTCGACACACTGCCCCGTCCGATCTTCGGTTATTGCCGCTCCGGCGCCCGCGCCGGCTCGCTCTATGCGGCGGTACTGCGCCCCCGGCAATGAGCGCGGCCGGCGTCACTCAAGCGGGTCGGCGTCCAACGGCCACATCGGCCGCGGAATGCGCTTGAACGGGATCGACGTCCAGTCTGGCGGACACGCACCCGGCGTCGCCACGAACACCTGCTCGCGCACCAGCGGCGCAAACACGTCGCGGTGCTTGTAGAGGTTCTTGAGCCCGATCACGCGCTTGCCCCCCAGGGTGATCCCGTGATGCGTGAACAGCGTCGGCGAGAACACGCCCACGCGCCTCGTATTGAGCAGGATCTCAATCCCCGCCGCCCGGATCACCGCCACGTCGCCCATCGGCACGCGCTCGTCGGTGAGCTGGTCCTGATAGGCATCGCGTTTGAGGAACAGCACGTCCGCATCGACATCGAGCGATGGCCCCGAATGCGGCTCGAACTTGCCGCCGATGCGCAGCCGGACCTTCGCCCCGACCCCCAGCGCCATGCAGATGCCCACCGCCAGCGGATCCCAGAGCGGCCCATACACCGCGTCGCGAATGCCCGCCTCGATGAACGCCTTGACCATGTAGGTCGTATCGCCCGGCGCGCCGCCGCCCGTCTGGTCCGACGTGTCCGCGAGGAGGATCGGCTTGCCGTCGCCCGGCTCCAGCGCCCGCGCGATGGCCTCCGCGAACGGCACGAAGGGCAGCGTCGCCTCGGCGCGCATCCCGTAGAACCGGCGCCCGAACGCGTCGGCCGCCCGCTGCGCGACGCTGACATCGCGGTCCGCCACGGCGAGCATCTTGGCGCCCGCATTGGGCACGTCCGCCCACGGAAAGCCGTGGTTCAGCGACAGCGACAGGATGCCGCCCTTGCCCTCCGCCGCGAGCATGTCGGCGGTGAACTGCACCATCGGCCCGTTCCGTGTCGTGGGGAACAGTCCCATCGTGCGGCAGTCGAACAGCGCCATCACCGGCTCGATCTCGCCGGCCAGCGTGCGCGCCATCAGCGCGAACAGATCCTCGGCACGCTCCGAATAGTCGATATGCGGGTAGGCCTTGTAGAACACGATGATATCGCTCACCGCGAGCAGGCTCTCGTCGATATGCGCGTGCAGGTCGAGCTCAAGTCCGATGCGGGTTCTCTCGCCCACCACCGCGCGCAGCCGCGTCACGAAGTCGGCCTCGCAATCGTCATAGCCGTCCGCCACCATCGCGCCATGGAGGAACATCAGCACCGCGTCGAGCGGCCCCGCCTTGGCTGCATCGTCGAGGATGCGGTCGCGCATGTGCTCATAGGCACTGCGCGTAGTGCGGCCCGCCGGCTCGGCGAAGGTGTGGAGGCTCTCGACCACCTCCCAGCCCGCCGCCAGCGCCCGCGCGCGGAACACCTTTGCCGGTGCCGACCACGGGGTCGTGGGCACCGACTCGATGCCCGCCTCGGTCCAGAAGCCGCGGCGGAAATCGTCCAGTCCCGTCGGGAACGATGCGAAGGTGTTGGTCTCGGTGCCCAGCGTCGCGAGGAACACACGCATGCTTTCCATCTCCCTTCGAGAGGCAGTCCCCACGCACTCTAGGGCACCGGGAAGGGTGAGGGAATGGACGGCTGCGTCAGGACGCCGGCAGCAGGATCGTCACACGAAACCCCCGCCCCGCATCCGAGGTGACGTCGGTCGTGCCGCCGAACAGCGCCGCGATCTCCTCGACGATCGCCAGACCCAGCCCCGCGCCCGGCTTGTCCGCCCGCTCGCGCGCAAAGCGCTGGCGCAGATGCGGCAGCTTCGCCGCTGCGACGCCGGGCCCGGTGTCGGCCACCGTGAGCCGCACGCCGGCCGCATCCCTGTCGACGCCGACGGTGGCCTCAGCGCCACTGCCGGCATAGGCGATGGCGTTCTCGATCAGGTTGCGCAGCAGCTCGCCCAGCAGCATCGCGTCGCCGCGCATCATCGCGCTCTCGGCGCCCTCATAGCCCAGGTCGATGCCCGCCGCGCTCGCCCGCGGCACCAGTTCGGCCGTCTGCGTCTTGGCCAGCGCCGCCAGGTCGATCGTGTCGAGCCGGAGCGCGTCCGATGCGGCCTCGTCGATACGCGCCAGCAGCAGCAATTGCGCCAGCACGCGCTCGGCATGCTCCACCGCATTGTCCGCCGCCGCGATCGCCGCGCGCCGCTCGTCCTCGGTCTTGGCCCGCTGCGCCAGCGCCAGTTGCGTGCGCATGATGGCCATCGGCGTGCGCAATTGATGGCTGGCATTGCCGGTGAAATGCCGCAGCGCGCCCAGCGCCGAGTCCAGCCGCGTCATGAACGAGTTGATCGTCTCGACCAGTCCTTCCACCTCGCGCGGCACGTCCTGCCGGATCGGGCTCAGATCGTCGGGACTGCGCAGCGCGATGGCGTTGCGCAGCCGGTAGAGCGGCGCCAGCGACAGGCTCACGGCGAACCACACGATCACCGCCGCCGCGAGGATCAGGATCGCCAGCCGCACCGAGGCCTGCACCAGCAGCGACTGCGCGAGCTGGCTGCGTGCAATCGTCGTCTCCGCCACCGTCACCGTGAAGGGGATGGCGCTCACCCCCGACGACGCCGCGCGCTGCAGCGAGCCGAGCCTGATCGCATCGCCGCGAAACACCAAATCCTCGTAGACGATCTCCGTGCCCGCCCCCGGCACCACCGGCAATTGCTGGTAGCCGGTGATGAACCCGTCCGGCCCGTCGACGCGGTAGAACACGCGATCCTGCGCCGACGAGGTCAGCATTTCGAGCGCCACATAGGGCACGTCCACTTCGAGCGTGCCGTCCTCGGTGACAATCACGCGCTCGGCGATGGCAAGGATCGATCCCGCCAGCACGCGGTCCGACACGCGCGTCGCCGTCTGCTGCGCTTCACGCCAGCTATCGGCCACCGCCAGCGCTGCGATCGCCAGCAGCGCTGCGAGAAGGCCGAGCACGAGCCGGCGCCGCAGTGAATAGCTCTGCGTCACGGCGCTGCCTTGTCGAGATAGTAGCCGAGGCCGCGCGCCGTCTTCACCGTCAGCTCGTACGACGCCAGGCGCTTGCGCAGTCGCGACACATACTGCTCCACTGCATTGGCGCTGAGGTCGTCGTCGAAGTCGGCCAGCGACTCGATGATCGCCTGCTTGGCCACCACCTTGCCCGCCTTGAGCATCAGCGTTTCGAGCAGCTTCAGTTCGCGCGCCGGCACGTCGAGCGTTGCGCCGCGCGCCGACACCGTGCGGCTGACCGTATCGAGCGTCACATCGCCGAACGACACTTCCGCCGCGTGTAGCCCCGCCCGCCGCCGCAGCAGCACGCGCACCCGCGCCTCGAGCTCAGCCACGTCGAACGGCTTGGTCATGTAGTCGTCGGCCCCGAGGTCCAGCCCCTTGATCCGCTCGTCCATCGCGCCGCGTGCCGTCAGGATCAGCACCGCTGAATTGCTCCGTCGCGCCCGCATCGCGCGCAGCACATCGAGCCCGTCCATTTCCGGCAGACTGAGGTCGAGCACCACGAGGTCGAAATCGGTGGTCGAAATCACTGCATCCGCCGACACCCCGTCGCCGACCACGTCCACGGCATAGCCCGCCGCGCGCAGCACCGCGGCAAGCCCGTCGGCCAGCGTCGTGTTGTCCTCGGCCACAAGTATGCGCATCAATCCTCCCGCGCCGATGCTACCCAGCGCCGCTCCGCCTGCCTATGGTCTTGTCGCTCCCGTTCGGGCAGGCCATGCTGGGCGGATGTTCCGGCTTCTCGCCCTCTTTGCATTCCTCGCCGGCCCCGCCGCGGCCGAAACGCTGGTCTTTCCCCCGCCCGACGGCAATGGGACCGCGCCCATCGTGCGCGTCTATTCGTCGCTCGACACGCCATTGGCCACCCCCATGATCGAGGCGTTTCAGGCGCACCACCCCGGCTTTGCCGTTCACTACGAGGAAATGCAGACCGCTGACATCTACGATCGCATCGTGCGCGAAACCGACGCCGGGCTCCCCACCGCCGACTTCGCCTTCTCGTCCTCGATGGATTTGCAGATGAAGCTCGCCAATGACGGCTATGCCCAGCCGAGCCGCGTTTCGCTCTCGGCAAGCTGGCCGCGCTGGGCCAATTGGCGCGACACCGCCTACGCCCTCACCTACGAACCTGCTGTCTTCATCTACAACAAGCCGGCCTTTGCTGACCGTGCCGTGCCCGCCACGCGCGGCGAGTTGCTCGACTATCTCGAGGCCAATGCCGACTCCATCTTCGGCCGCATCGGCACCTACGACATCGAGCGCTCGGGCGTGGGCTTCATGTTCTTCTCGCGCGACCAGGAGCAGTATGCGGACCTGTGGACGCTGGTGGGCGCCATGGGTGCGGCCGGCGTGAAGCTCTATTCCACCACCTCGGCCATCGTCGAGCGCGTGGCCAGCGGCCAGTTCGTCTTCGGCTACAACATTCTGGGCTCTTACGCCGCCGAGGCGGCCTCGCGGAACCCCGATCTGGGCATCGTGCTGCCCCGCGACTTCACCATCGTCACCTCGCGCATCGGCCTCGTCCCCAAGGCCTCCGAGAACCCCGATCTCGGCCGCCTGCTGCTCGATTTCTTCATGTCGGCCGAGGGTCAGACAATCATGGCCGAAAAGCTCCAGATTGCCGCGCTCAACCCCGATGTCGATGGCGACAACACCGCCAACGCCATGCAGGCCGCCCTTGGCAACCAGCTCCGCCCCGTCCCGGTCAGCCCCGGCCTCATGGTTTATCTCGACCAGGTGAAACGCGCCCGCCTCATCAAGCGTTGGAACGACGCGTTGAGACTGCAGCCGCTGGAAAGTCGCTAGGCGAAAACCAGCGTCAGGTTCGCGACAGCTTCCTGTGGTCACATCGCAGCAAGGGTGAGTCCGGCCAAGACCGGACGACCTGGGAGTCTGGGAGGACTCGGCGACATCTCGGCCATTGGGGCCCCGGGGAACTCCCGCCACGCGCAGCCATTCCGGCTGCCAGAGGAGGATCATATGAAGCATCTCGTCGCCGCGAGCATACTCGCTGGTGCCATTGCCCTGCCCTTCGCCGCCATGGCGGCCGATTACACCATCATGGCCCCTGCCGCCCCCGGTGGCGGCTGGGACCAGACCGCGCGCTCCCTCCAGGAGGCCATGACCGCCGAAGGCGTGTCGGGCAATGTGCAGGTCGTCAACGTACCGGGCGCCGGCGGCACCATCGGCCTCGCCCAGTTCGCGCAGGAAGCCAACGGCAACCCCGACCGCCTGATGGTGGGCGGCTACGTCATGGTCGGCGCCATTCTCACCAACAAATCGCCGGTCACTCTCGACGCCGTCACGCCCATCGCCCGCCTCACCGGCGAGTTTGAAGTGATCGTCGTGCCGGCGGCGTCCGAACTGCAGACGCTTGCCGATCTCACCGCCAAGCTCAAGGCCGATCCGGGCTCCGTCTCCTGGGCCGGCGGCTCGGCCGGCGGCACCGACCACATCACGGCGGGCCTGTTCGCCAAGACCGTCGGCGCCGATCCCAAGCTCGTCAACTACATCGCCTTCTCGGGCGGCGGCGAAGCCCTCGCGGCCGTGCTGGGCAACCAGGTCACCGTCGGCATCTCGGGCTATGGCGAGTTCCAGGCCCAGGTCGAAGCCGGTGCCCTGCGCGTCCTCGGCGTCTCGGCGCCCGAGCGGATCGCCATCGTCGATGCCCCGACCTTCAGGGAAGGCGGCGTCGATCTCGTCGTCCAGAACTGGCGCGGCATCTGGGCCGGCCCGGGCCTGAGCGCCGAGCAGGTCGCGGCCATCACCGCCGACGTCGAAAAGACCGTGAACTCCGAATCCTGGAAGAAGGTCCTCGCCGCCAAGGGCTGGAACAACACCTGGCTTGCAGGCGACGATTTCAAGGCGCAACTTGCCACTGAAATCGAGAACACCACCGCCATCCTCAAGGACATCGGCCTCGTTTCGTGACAACTGAGCCGCTCCATCGCAATCCTGAGCGCCGCCCCGACCGGGCGGCGCTTATTATCGCCGCCGTCCTGCTGGTGCTGGCGGGCATCGTCGCCTGGGACGCAAGCCGCATCGGCGGCGTCGTGCAATATGCGCGGATCGGTCCGCAGACCGTCCCCTACGCCATCGCCATCTGCCTCGCCGGCCTCGGCCTGTGGACCATTGTCGAGGCGCTGCGCGGCGACTTCCCCGAGCGCGAGCCGCAGGAGGCGGTGCCGGTCCTGTGGATCGTCGCCGGTCTCCTCGTCCAGCTTCTCACCATCCGCTTTATCGGCTTTTCCATCGCCACGGGCGTGCTCTTCGCCCTGGTCGCGCGCGCCTTCGGCGAGCGTCGCTTCTGGATCAGCATTCCATTCGGCATCGTGCTCTCCATCGCCGTCTGGGTCATCTTCGCGCGCGGCCTGTCGCTCACGCTGCCGCACGGCCCGCTCGAGGACGCACTGATGAACCTGCTCCGACCGAGGACCACCGCCTGATGGGTACCGTCGATCTTCTCATCCAGGGCCTCGGCGTCGCCATCCAGCCCATCAATCTGCTCTACGCCCTGATCGGCGTGACGCTGGGCACGCTCGTCGGCGTCCTCCCCGGCATCGGCCCGGCCACCACCGTGGCACTGCTCCTGCCGGTGACCTACCGGCTCGACCCCGCCGGGTCCCTCATCATGTTCGCCGGCATCTACTATGGCGGCATGTATGGCGGCTCGACCACCTCGATCCTGCTCAACACGCCCGGCGAAAGCGCCTCGATCGTCACCGCGCTCGAGGGCAACAAGATGGCCAAGGCGGGCCGCGGCGGCGCGGCGCTCTCCACCGCCGCCATCGGCTCGTTCGTCGCCGGCCTTATCGCCACCATCGCCCTCGCCTTCCTCGCGCCCTGGGTGGTGAGCTTTGCCCTCGCCTTCGGCCCGCGTGAATATTTCGCGCTGATGGTCCTCGCCTTCGTCACCGTCTCGGCGGCCTTCGGCGATTCCGCGCTGCGCGGCCTCGTCTCGCTGTTCATCGGCCTCACGCTCGGCCTCGTCGGCATCGACCTGCAGACCGGCCAGGCCCGTCTCAGCTTCGGCGTGCCCGACCTGCTCGACGGCATCGAGGTCACCACCCTTGCCGTCGCCATGTTCGCCATCGGTGAAACCCTCTACGTCGCCGCGCAGGGCAAGCGCGCGCCCGCCACCGTCGAGCCGGTCAAGGGTTCGCTGTGGATGAACGCCAGGGACTGGGCCCGCTCGTGGAAGCCGTGGCTGCGCGGCACCGTCATCGGCTTCCCCATCGGCGCCATGCCGGCCGGCGGCGCCGAGATCGGCACGTTCTTCTCCTATGCGCTCGAAAAGCGGCTCAGCAAGCACAAGGAAGAATTCGGCAACGGCGCCATCGAGGGCGTCGCCGGCCCGGAGGCCGCCAACAACGCCTCGGCCGCCGGCACGCTCGTGCCGCTGCTGACGCTGGGCCTGCCCACCTCCGCCACCGCCGCCATCATGCTCGCCGGCTTCCAGCAATATGGCCTGCAGCCCGGCCCGCTGCTGTTCACCTCCAACCCGCAACTGGTCTGGGGCCTCATCGCCTCGCTGCTCATCGCCAACCTGATGCTGGTGATCCTCAACCTGCCGCTGGTGGGCCTGTGGGTGCGCCTCCTCACCATTCCCAAGCACTGGCTCTATGCCGGCATCCTGCTGTTCGCGACGCTGGGCACCATCGGCGCCAACCCCTCGGTGGTCGAGCTCGGCATGCTGCTGGTCTTCGGCCTCATGGGCTATGCGCTGCGCGTCTTCCATTTCCCCATCGCCCCGGTCGTGGTCGGCCTCATCCTCGGCCCCATGGCCGAGCAGCAGCTCCGCCGCGCGCTGGCGATCAGCCAGGGCGATGTGACGGTGCTGGTCACCTCGCCCATCGCCGCGACGCTGCTGACCCTCGCTGCCCTCGCGCTCATCGTCCCGATGATCCTGCGCGCCCGCGGCCGCGGCCAGGTGCTGACCCAGATGGCCGCGGATAGCGACTAGCTGCCGGCCGGAGCGTTTCCAGGAAAACGTTGAAGCTCTGGCGCATGGCTCGCATGCACGCCGGCCACTGACTAACGGCCCTGCGACGCCCTATCTCCGCCGCAGGAGACCAGAGACATGCCCAAGAACGCGCTCATCCTGAGCTTCCACCGCACCTTCGCCGCCCTCGCCGCGGCAGCCCGCGCGGCTGGTGCCGTCGAATCCCACCGGACGCCGCGCGGTGAAGACCTCAGAACCCTCGGCATCGACCGCGAGCAGTTCCGCCGTCTGCTCTAGCTAGCGCACCAGAGCCGGTCGCTTGGCGTCGAACGCCCAGCCGGGCACCAGATACTGCATCGCCATCGCATCGTTGCGGCTCCCCGCCGGCAGCGCCCGATACAGCCGGTGCGCCGCCTCCAGCGCAGCTTCGTCCAGCTCGACCCCCAGTCCCGGCCGCTCCGGCACCGCCACGTGCCCGTCGGCGATGACCGGCGGCTCGACCGTCAACCGCTGCCCGTCCTGCCAGATCCAGTGCGTGTCGAGCGCCCTGATTTCGCCCGGTGCCGCGGCGCCCACCTGGGTGAACATCGCCAGCGAAATGTCGAAATGGTTGTTGGAGTGCGACCCCCAGGTCAGCCCCCAGCGCTGGCAGAGCTTTGCCACGTCGATCGAGCCACGCGGCGTCCAGAAATGCGGATCGGCCAGCGGAATGTCGACGCTGCCCAGCACCACCGCATGGCCCATCTGCCGCCAGTCCGTGGCGATCATGTTGGTCGCCACCTTGAGCCCGGTGCGCCGGCGGAACTCCGCCAGCACCTCGCGCCCCGAAAATCCCTGCTCGGCCCCGCACGGGTCCTCGGCGTAGGCGAGGATCGGCTTCAGCCGCAGGCCGATCCGCACCGCCTCCTCCAGCGACCACGCGCCATTGGGATCGATCGTCAGCCGCGCCTCGGGGAAGCGCTCGGCCAGCGCCTCGATCGCCTCGGCCTCGGCGTCCGCCGCCAGCACGCCGCCCTTGAGCTTGAAGTCGCGGAACCCATAGCGCGCCTCCGCCGCCTCGGCGAGTTGCACCACCGCAGCCGCATCCAGTGCCGGCTGGTCGCGCAGCCACAGCCACTCGTCCCCGGTGCCGCCGCTGCGATAGTCGAGCGGCGTTCTGGTCCGGTCGCCGACATAGAACAGATAGCCCAGCATTTCGACGCGGTCGCGCACCTGGCCGTCGCCCAGTAGCTCCGCCATCGGCACGCCCTGGAACTGTCCCATCAGATCGAGCAGCGCACATTCGAGCGCCGCGACCGCGTGGATCGTCACCCGCAGATCGAAGGTCTGCAGCCCGCGCCCGCCCGCATCGCGCCCGGCGAACGCCTCGCCCACCTGCCGCAGCAGCGAGCGATAGGAGCCGATGGGATGGCCCACCACCAGTTCGTGCGCTTCCTCCAGCGTCCGCGCAATCGCCTCGCCGCCCGGCACTTCGCCCAGCCCCGTGTGCCCCAGGCTGTCGGTGAGGATCACGACGGTGCGCGTGAACAGTGGCGCATGTGCCCCGCTCAAATTGAGCAGCATGCTGTCCTGCCCCGCGACGGGCACGACGCGCAGCGATGTGACGACTGGCGTCGCTGCCATCAGCGTGTCGATCCCGGCGCGACGTCGCCATGCGCCTTGATCAGCGCGTCGAGGTCGGCATAGGACTTGGCATCGAGTTCGGTCAGCGGCGGCCGCACCGGTCCGCCCGGACGCCCCACGATCGTCGCGCCGGCTTTCACGATCGACACCGCATAGCCCTTCCCGCGATTGCGGATCGCCGTGTAGGGCAGCACGAAATCGCGGAGCCCCGCCTCGATCGTCGCCACGTCGTCGGCTCGAACGGCGTTATAGAAGCCGCGCGCAAAGTTCGGCATGAAGTTGAACAGCGCCGACGAATAGGTCGCAACACCCATCGTCAGGTAGGGTCGCGCGAACGTCTCTGCCGTGGGCAGCCCGCCCAGATACACCAGCCGGTCGCCCAGCAGGCTCCGCGTCCGCACCATCAGCTCGATATCGCCCACGCCGTCCTTGAGCCCGACGAGATTGGGACATCTCTCGCACAGCCGCGCCACCGTCTCGGCATCGAGGATCGCATTGTCGCGGTTGTAGACGATCACTCCCAGCGAGGTCGCCTTGCACACGGCCGCCACATGCGCGGCCAGCCCCGCCTGGCTCGCATTCACCAGATAGGGCGGAAACAGCAATATGCCGTCGGCTCCGGCCCGCTCGGCGCGTCGCGCCAGGTCGATCGCCATCGCCGTACCATAGCCCGCCGCCGACACGACGGGCATCACGCCCTTCACCTCGTCCACCGCCGTGCGCACCACCGTCTCCACCTCGTCCGGCGACAGGCAGAAGAACTCACCCGTCCCGCCTGCCGCAAACACCGCAGCGGGCGCTTGATCGACGATCCAGTTCAGATGTGAACGATACGGTCCCTCGTCGAAGCTCAAATCCGCTTTCATATGCGTGATCGGAAACGACAGCAGGTCCTTCGCGATGGCCTGGGCCATCTCATCAGGTGCGAAATGCGGCATTCGGCCTTCCCCCTCGATACCATTCCAGTCCAAGCTAGCGGCGAGAGAAGATGAGGTCGAGTCAAACGACCCACACATGCGGTTGGCCGAGCGAGACGTCTCCGTCTCGTTTGGACCAGAGCAAGAAAGACAGGATGCGGTTGGCCGAGCGAGACGTCTTCGGCTCGCTCGGCCAGAGCAAGAGACGGGACGCGGTTGGCCGAGCGGGAAAGAAGCCAGAGAGGAACAGTCGATGTATGTGGGAACGCAGAACGCGGTGAAGACCGACGACGAGTACCGCCAGTTCGCGCAACTGGGCGTCATCCATGTCAACGCCGACCCCGACGGCAATCCGCACGACTGGACCCTCGACGACCTGAACCGCCATCGCGAGCGCCTCGAATCCTGCGGCCTCGTCCTCGACATGGTGCAGTTGCCGCTCGCCTCGCGCGTCGTCGAGAAGTCGCAGAGCCCCGACATCCTCACCAACGGCCCCGACCGCGACCGCCAGATCGACTCGATCTGCCGGCTCATCGAGAATGTCGCCGCCGCCGGCATCCCCTCGGTCAAGTACAACCTCAATCTCATCGGCATTCCGCGCTCGCCCGACGAGGCCGGCCGCGGCGGCTCGCGCAATGCGTCCTTCCGCTGGGACAAAGTCGACCAGAACGCCCCTCCCGGCCTCGCAGGCGTCCTCAGCGAGGACGAGAACTGGGAGCGTATCGACTACTTCCTCGAGCGGGTCGTCCCCGTCGCCGAGAGCAACAAGGTTCGCCTCGCCTGCCACCCGCATGACCCTTACACCCCGCCCGGCTATCGCGGCGTCACTCGTGTGCTCGGCACGGTCGAGGGCCTCAAGAAGTTCGTGCAGCTGCGTGAAAGCCCCTATCACGGCCTCAATTTCTGCGTCGGCACCGTCGGCGAGAGCCTCGACAATCCCCGCGAGGAGATCGGCCCGGCCATCCGCTGGTTCGGTGAGCGCGGCAAGCTGTTCAACATCCACTTCCGCAACATCAAGGGGCGCCGGCTCAGCTTCATGGAGACCTTCCCCGACGAAGGCGACATGGACATGTGGGGCGTGCTGAAACTCCTCGCCGAGCTCGACTACAAATACATGGTCATGCCCGACCACGTCCCGCATCTGTCGGGCACCTCGGTGGCCGCTCCCGCCCCCGCCGGCGGCGACCATCCCCAGCACGCCGCCACCAAGTCCAACGATGCCATCGCCTTCGCCTACTGCTTCGGCTACATCCGCGCCCAGCTCCAGATCCTCAAGGAACAGTACCCGGACCGTATCGAGCTGTAGGCCTGCTGCACCCCTTCATCCGCCTTCTCCCATGCGGGGAGAAGGCCGCTTGCCGCCTTAGCGGATCGTCAAGCTTAATGGCGCCTTACCCGCATCCCTCCGAATTTCTCGACCATCGGAACGAAACCGTGAGTCCTGTTCTGTAGGACTACGCACAACCGGCGATTATCGCTCGGGGGCGACGCAGTCCGGGGGGCTGCTGGGGAATGTGTTGTGCTCCGGCGCACGAAAACCATCGTCTTCAACGACGACCCTGACACCGCGATCTATGGCGAGCCCGAACCGTCACCCTCCGCGCGGCGGCCGTTCGAGAGCGCACGCGCGACATTGCGCAAGGTGCCGCCCGCCGTCCCGGCCTCCGATTCCGAAGCCTTCGAGCCGGCACCCGCGCCCAATGCCGTGCACGAGCGCATGAACTTCCTCCGCTCCGAATTCGAGAACGAACCCATCAGCCGCGGCTCGCAGGAAAGCCTCGCCGCGCTCCGCGAGGAGTTCCGCCGCAAGCACGTGACCTCCGAGGATGCGCCGGGACCCGCCTTCGCTTTGCCCTCGCTGGGCGGCTTCAAGGCCTCGCGCCTCATCCTCGTCGCGGTCGCGCTCATCGCCGGCGGTCTCGCCGCCTGGCTCGCGCTCGGCCGCCAGCCCGAACCCGCCCCTGCTCCCGTCATCGAGCAGGCTGCGCCCGTTGTCGAGGCGCCCACCATCGACGTGCTCGTCGCGCGGGCGCCCATCGCGGTCGGCACGCGCCTCACCCCTGAGCTGCTCGAATGGCAGAAATGGCCTGAGGCCACCATCCGCACCGAATATCTCACCAGCGCCGCCGCGCCCGAGGCCATGACCGAGCTCGTCGGTGCCGTCGCCCGCAGCGAGCTGCTGGCCGGCGAGCCCATCCGCCGCGAAAAGCTGGGCCAGGCCGGCGCCGGTTACCTCTCGGCCATCCTCGAGCCCGGCATGCGCGCCGTCGCCGTCCCGATCAGCCCGCGCTCCGGTTCGGGCGGCTTCATCATGCCCAATGACCGCGTCGATGTCGTGCTGACCACCGGCAACGATGCCGAACAAAGCTCGCGCACAATCCTCGAAAACGTCCGCGTGCTCGCCATCAACTCCCGCCTTGGCGCCACCCAGACCGAGGCCGCCGCGGCCGATCCGGCCGAGGGCATGTTCGCCGACAATGCGCTCGCCACGCTCGAGCTCGATCCCGCCCAGGCCGAGCTCATCATCAGCGCCGCCAACGGCATGCTGTCGCTCGTGTTGCGCCCCAGTGCCGACGACACCGTCTCGAGCAATGCCGCCGAGCGCGCCGTCAATCAGAGCATCCGTCTGACCAGCCCCTTCTGGCTGCAACCGCAGCAACCCGGCTCGAGCGGCACCGCTCCAGCCTATCCCAGTGGAATGTGACGATCGTGTCCAAGCTCCTCCGCATCGCGCTGATCGTCATTGCAGCCGCGCTCGCCGCGCCGGCGTCCGCGCAGACCGTGCATTACGATCTCGCCAGCACCTCGGTGCTGCGCATCAACCTGCCCGTCTCGCAGGCGGTCACCGTCACCATGTCCGACGGCGTCGGCAAGATCGTCTCCGCTGATCCGGCCATCGCCGAGGCGCAGCCGATCACCGATCGCTCGCTCTATCTCGTCGGCCGCAGCTTCGGCACCACCACCGTCAATCTGTTCTCGGCCACCGGCAATCCGGTCGGCCTGCTCGCGGTCGAAGTGGGCGCCGACACCGCCGACATGGCGCGTTCCATCAAGGCGGCGCTGCCCAACTCCAAGGTCAAGGTCTCCGCCATCAATGGCCGCGTGCACCTCAGCGGTTCCATTTCCGACGCCCTCTCCAAGCAGAAGGTGCTCGAGATCGTGGCGCAATATGGCAGTCCCGCCATCGTCGACACCATGACGCTCGAGGGCGGCCAGCAGGTCAATCTCGAAGTCCGCATCCTCGAGGCGCGCCGCGACGCCGGCCGCGAGCTCGGCATCGCCTGGGGCGGCAAGGTCGGCCCCGTCGGTGTCAATGTCGCCGACACCAACAGCGGCACCTTCTCCGCCTTCATGACCAATGTCATCTCGGCGGGGCTGGGCATCGATCTCAACGTCACCATCCGCGCCCTCGAGGGCAAGGGCCTGGTGCGCACGCTGGCCGAGCCCAACCTCACCACCCTCTCGGGCATCGGCGCGAGCTTCCTCGCCGGCGGCCAGATCCCGCTGCGCGCCGTCGACAAGGACGGCAATGTGCAGATCGAGTACAAGGATTTCGGCGTCCGCCTCAACTTCACGCCCGTCGTCCTCGATGGCGACCGCATCCAGATCCATCTCTCGCCCGAAGTGAGCGGCATTGGCGGCGTCACGCCCGGCGGCGATCCGGTGTTCAACACCCGCAATCTCGACGCCACGGTCGAGCTGCGCGACGGCCAGTCCTTCTCCGTCGCCGGCCTGCTCCAGAGCGGCACCGAGATGAACCAGGACCAGTTGCCCTGGCTGGGCGACGTGCCGATCCTAGGCTCGCTGTTCAAATCCTCGAGCTTCCAGAAGCACGACACCGAGATGGTGGTCATCGTGACGCCGCGCCTCGTGCGTCCCGCGGTGCCCGGCCAGGTGCTCGCCACGCCGTTCGACCAGACGCGGCCGGCCAACGATTTCGAATTCTTCGCCCTCGGCCAGGTCGAAGTGACGCCCAAGATGATGGAGGCCTTCCAGAAGGGCTCCGGCATCGTCGGCCCCTACGGCTTCATTATCGACCTCGACACCGGGAGCGGCTCATGATCGCGACCAGCAGGAACACCGCTCTAGCGCTCGTCCTCGCCGCTACCCTCTCCGGCTGTACCTACGACTACGCCCAGCGCACCGACCGCGTCGGCTTCAGCGCCGGCGACGCCGTCCGCTCCAATATGGCCATCCAGACCATCGATCCGTCGAAGAAATCGATGAACGACACCACGGACCTGGGCAAGAACGGCAGCATGCCCATCGTCGACGTCGTCGTCCAGGACCCCACCCCCGGCTCGGACTAAGCGCCGGCGATCGCTCGCCGCTCCCACCACCGTGCCGACGGTCCCCTCAAGGATGTCATCCCCGCGCAGGCGGGGACCCGACTCTCGCCTTGCACCAGCGGGCAATCGGGTCCCCGCCTTTGTGGGGATGTCATCAGATGAGCTCTGACCCGACGGGGAACAACCATCGGCACCCTGCCCTTTCCCTCCATCGAGGAGGGAGGACCGGCGCAGCCGGTGGTTAAGCCTCCAGTCCGGCCTCGCCGTCCTACGCCCGCGACTGCGCCGCCGCGTCGGCCAGGATCTGGATGTTGTTGGCCACCACCTTATTGTCCGGGTCGAGCTGCTGTGCCTTGCGGAAGTTGGTGAGCGCCGCGCTCAGATTGCCGCGCAGCATGTAGGAATAGCCGACATTGTTGTAGTACTGCGCCGTGCCGCCGGTGATCTCGAACAGCGCCGTATAGACGCGGTCCGACAGGTCGAAGCGGCGGAGCCTGTCGTAGGACGCGCCGAGCCCGACATAGCCTTCGGCGTTCTTGGGCGAGAGTTCGACAACGCGCTTGTAGAGCGCCGCCGAATGCCCGAAATCGCCGCTGCGGAAATGGCCCTTGGCCTCGGCCAGCGCTGCGTCGGCGGTGTAGTCGCCGATATTGGCCAGCTCTGCCACCTGCTGCTGCTTGCCGCCGAACGAGCTCATCGATCCCATGCTGCTGCATCCCGCGAGCAGCGGCAGGGCAATGGCCAGGGCCAGCCCCGTCTTGAGTGCGCGGTAACGCATCTGTAGTCGCCCCATAGTCTTGCGCGAAGGCACTCTGCCCCCACGATTGCTGGCTTTCACTAGGCCAGCTTTCGGGCCCGGATGGAACGCCATTCGGCCACGGCGCCTAACGCGGGGTTACCCGCCGGCCGCCAATTTCGCCCCTCGCCGTAACCACGTAAATCCCCCCGGCTTGCCGAGTCGCGACCGCCATGCCAATTTGCGCCGGGCGGTCCGGGCGACGCCCCGGGGGAAGACATGGCAACACCGACCAGCAACAGCGTCAGCACGTCGAGATACGACACCTCCGTCTTCGACAGCTCGCTCGACACGATGCTCTACGGCGTCAAATGGGGCGGCTCGCTGGGCAAGGGCGTCACCCTCACCTACAGCTTCCCGCAGGATCCCTCCTACTGGGCGTGGGGCTACAGCGAACCCGACAGCTATTACAGCTTCGATGCCGCGCAGATGGCCGCCGCCCGCAGCGCCCTCGCGTCCTGGGCAGCCGTGGCCAACGTCAAGTTCCGGGAGGTCGTCGACACGTCCGAGACCGTTGGCGAAATCCGCTTCGCCTTCACCAACAACATCGACCCCGACGCCGCCGCCCACGCCTATCTGCCCAGCAACCAGCCCCAGAGTGGCGACGTCTGGGTGAGCCCGGACTATCTGTACGACAACCCGGCTCCCGGCTCCTTCTTCCACAACACGCTGATCCACGAGATCGGCCACTCGCTCGGCCTGCGCCATTCGTTCGACGTGGAGCCGCAGTACGACAATTACTTCTATTCGGTGATGAGCTACACGGCGAGCCCGTGGTCGGCCGACGGCGACGGTTACGCCAGCTTCAACCCGACCACCCCGATGTATCTCGACATCCTCGCCATGCAGGCGCTCTACGGCGCCAAGGACCTCAAGTCCAACCACGGCAACACGACCTACGCCTTCTACGACGACTACTACTTCCAGACCATCTTCGACACCGGCGGCAAGGACACCATCGTCTATGCGGGCTCGGACACCTGCTCCATCTCGCTGACCAAGGGCTCGTTCAGCGTCCTGAGCATGGCGATCGACTTCTCCACCGTCACCTCCCGCTCGACCGTCGCCATCGGCCCGGGCACCGTCATCGAGAACGCCCGCGGCGGCAACCAGAACGACACCATCAGCGGCAACTCCTCCAAGAACAAGCTCGAAGGCTGGGGCGGCGACGACAGCATCTGGGGCGGCGGCGGCAAAGACGTCCTCGTCGGCGGGTTCGGCGCCGATCAGCTCAGCGGCGGCAGCGGCAACGATCGCTTCGACTTCAATTCGGTGGCCGAGATCGGCATCTGGAACACCGACATCATCCTCGATTTCAGCCGCAAGAAGGACGACATCGACCTGTCGACCATCGACGCCAATGTGTATCGCGGCGGCAACAACAAGTTCAGCTTCGTCAAGAAGGCCGACATGACCCTCAACGGCAAGGCCGGCGAGCTGTGCTGGTACAAGTCGGGCGGCAACACCTATGTGATGGGCGATGTCGACGGCGACGCCAATGCCGACTTCGTGCTCGCGCTGCTCGGCAGCAAGACGCTGAGCGCGGCTGACTTCATCCTCTGAGCGCCGGCCCGGCCGCTACGCGGTCCGCGTCGGCGTCGCGATGGCGAGCCCCAGCGCCACCAGCGCGAGCGGCACGCTGGCATAGGCCAGCGCATCGGCGCCCCAGCCGTCGACGATCGCGCCGCCCACCCCCGCGGCAATCGCCACGCCCATGTTGAACGCCGTCAGGTTCAGCGAGATCGCCACCGGCACCGAGTTCGGCGCAAGGTGCGCCATCTCGCTGCAATGGGCGATCCAGTAGCCCCAGGCCACGTAGCTCAGGCTGCCATAGAGGCAGAACAGCAGCACCAGCCGTGCCGTCGTCGGCAGATGTGGCAGGAGGAGATAGGCCGCGAGCACCGCGATCACCGCCGTGCAGGCCGAGATCACCGCGGTGCGGTTACCCAGCCGGTCGGCCAGCCTCCCCGCCGTCGCGCTCGCCAGCACCGCACCGACGCCCGAGGCGAACAGCGGCACCGGCAGCACCTCCCGGCCCAGGCCCGCCGACGCGACCAGCGCGCCGACGAACACCACCGGAAAGCTCGTCGCCACCGCACTCAAAAGCGTCGTCAGCAGCGCCGGCACCACGCCGCGATTGCCCAGCACCCGCACCCGGTCGCCCAGCGTCTGCGTATCGCCGTGCAGCCCCCTGGGCACCTTGAGATAGAGCGCGACCGCCGCCGCGAAGGCCGCGATCGACACCGCGAAATAGTCGAGCCGCCAGTTGTAGTGCGTCGCCACATAGGCGCCCAGCGGCACGCCCAGCAACGCCGCCAGCGACTGCCCCATCGACACCACCTGCAGGGCCCGCCCGCGCTGTCCCGGTGGCGCGATCATCGCCGCGGTCGCGAGCGCCGTCGCGGTGAACAACCCCGCGCCGATCGCCAGCAGCGTGCGCGCGCCGACCATCCAGGCGAAGAACGGCGACACCGCGATCAGTAGCGCGCACACCGCCAGCGTCAATTGCCCGCCCGCCAGCACCCGCCGACGCCCGACCCCGCCCAGCAGCGCCGACAGCACCGGCGTGCCGATCGCATAGGCCAGCGAATAGCCCATCACCAGCTGGCCGGTCTGCCCGGCGGTGACGTTCATATCTTCGGCGATCGAGGGCAGCAGCCCGCTGACAAGCCCGCCCTCGGTGCTGCCGACAAACGCCGCCAGGGCAAGCCAGAAAAGCCGCGAATCCATGAAGTCCCTCGCCCCGACCTTACCGGGCCTGCCCAGCGCTGCGAAGGCACCCTCGCGTAGTTTCGCGCCGGCATCATCCGGGCGATTGCCGCCTTGATGCCGCCTCCGCGGTGCGTATGCTGAGCGGGCGTTGGTGGGGGAAAACAAGCCGATGGACTGGGTGCAGAAACTCCTGGACACCGCCCTCCAGGGCATGCCCTCGGCGGTCATCGCGCTCATCCCCGAGCACCTGCGTAAGCAGTGGCAGGAGCGCCTGGGCGACTACCTTCCCTTCAAGGACATCTCGGCCAATCACGACCTCGTCCGCGCCACCCGGCTCGCCTGGATCGACGCCGCGCAGATGATCCTGCGCGAGGCGCAGACCGCCACCAGCGCCGTGCTCGAGCGGCAGGACGCTGCCGTCCGCGACTTCCACCCCATCGTCCTCGAAGCCCTCCTCGATGCGCGCGACGTCGCCCTCGACCGCCGCAACCACCCCGGCCAGTCGCCGATCGATGACGACGTTGCCGCCATCGTCGCCGGCGTCCCCGAGCTGATCGCGCCGGGCGAGCACGCGGGCATCGGCCAGTCCGTGACGTCGCGCTTCGTTGTCGCCCTGTCGGGCCTCAGCGGCTGGCCCGTCGCCGAAATCCCGCCGATCTATGCGCGCATCGCCGCCGAGGGCCTCGTCACCGGCGACAGCGGCCCGCGCCGCCCGTTCGGCGAGCTCGTCTTCGCCGCCTTCGCCGAGATCATCAAGAACCCCGCCCGCTATCCGCAGGCGCGCGAGGCATTCCTCATTTCCATGGACAAGCTCGGGCGCGAGCTGTCGCAGGCAACGCTCGCCGCCGTCGAGGGCATGAGCGAGCGCCTCGACGCCGCCCTCGCCACCATCGACACCGCCAATCTGCTGCGCGGCGCGGCCGAGCTCCGGCTCCTCCCTGGCATCGCCGAAAGTGTCGAGCGCACCCGCGCCGGCACTGAGCAGATCCTGAGCGTGCTGTCGCGCGAAGCCGGCGTGCCGCACCACGCGCTTGAAGCAATCCTGCGCGAGATGGATGGCGGCACCACTGCCGAGGGTCCTGCGACCGACACCATGGAGCGCCTCGCCGGCCGGGCCCGCGACTTCCGCCGCCTGACCGATCGGCTGAACCGGTTGAGCAACGCCGACCCTGCCGTCACCGAGCTGCGGCGCGAGGCCGCCACGGCGCTCTCCGATGGCCGCTTCACCGAAGCCGATGCCCGGCTCGCTTCCGCCGAAGCGCTCGATCTGGCGGGGCTCGAAGACCTCGAATCCCTCGCCCAGCAGAAGCGCCTCTCGGCCGCCCAGAGCCGCGCCGAACGTGCCGCCGCTGCAGCGCTGCGCGGCAATGTGACGGCCTATCGCGAAGCCATTCTCCACTACCTGGAAGCCGAGCGGATCGCCGGCCCCGCCTCCAGGGACGCGGCGATCGACTACCGCGCCCAGCGCGCCAACGTGCTGATGATGCTCGGGGAAGCGGAAGGCTACCCGGCCTCGACGCGCGAGGCGGTGGCGCTGTTCCGCACGCTGCTCGGCGAGGTGGATCCTGCCAGATCCGGCGAGCTCTATGGTGGCCTGCTCAACGCAATGGGGTCGGCCCTGCTGGTGCTGGGCAGCCAGGAATCGTCCCGCGCCGCTTTCGATGAAGCGCTGGCCAGCTTCGTGAAAGCCCTGCCCTACCGCGCCGGGTCGGCATCCGACCGCGCCGAAACCCAGTTCAAGATCGGCCTCGCCCATACCGCCCTCGGCAACCTCTTCGACGACCGGGAGCAACTGGCACTTGCCGCCGCCGCACACCGCGCGGCGCTCGACGCGCTCCCGCCCGGCGAGCACAGCTTCATCAGGAGCATGGTCACTGGCCAGCACGCCCTGCTGACCATCCGTCTGGGTCAGCCCGACCAGGCTCCGCAGCTTCTGAACGAAGCGATCGCGTCGATCGAGGCCACCCCGTCCGGCTCGGACGAGCCGGCCGTCAACAGCCTGATCCTCCGCAACCAGCTCGGCATCGCACTGCACGAACTGGGCAAGCGCACCGGTGACATCGCCTATCTCGAGCGAGCGGCGACGATCTTCCGCGACGTCGCCGCCGATATCGATCCCGCGGGCGCGCCTTTGTTCCTCTGCCGCTGCGCGATCAACCGCGCCGTCTGCCTGCAGGATCTTGCCACCAGGACCGAGCAGGCGGCTCCCCTCCGCCTCGCAGCGCAGGAGCTCCGGGCCCATCTCGACAACCCCGCCTTCAACTGGCCCCCCAGCGAACGGCTCACGGCCGAGATCAAGCTCGGCACGCTCTATCGCGAGATCGGCACCATGGAGAAGTCAGTCGACTTTCTCGAAGCGTCGTTGGAGGTGCTTCAGGATCATCTTGCAGGCCTCATTCCGGTCGCACCGTCCGCCTCCAGCACCAGCGGGCAGGACCTCGGCAACGCGCATCATGAGCTGGGTCTTACGCACCGCGCTGTCTATGACCTGCACAACCTGCAACCATCGCTCCACGCTGCGGTCGCCTCTTTCCGCGCGGCGCTCGCACACCGCGACCTCGCACACCTGCCGACGAAATCAGAAGCGACGCGAAACCAACTAGCCAACGCCCTCAATGCGCTAGGAAGCGACCAGGGAAGCGCCGACCTGTTGCGTGAGGCCGCTGCGATGTCGCGCAGTCTCCTCACCGACGACATTCGCGGCCGCAACGCTTCGATGTGGCGCAGCAACCAGGTCAACCTCGCCACGTCGCTCGCCTCCTGGGCTCGGCCCCTCGATACTGCAGACGCCGCACCATTGTTGGAGGAGGCCATCACCGCCCTTCGCCTCGCTTTGAGCGTCTCCGACGAAAGCAGACGGACGGACACGATGCACAATCTTGGCCGGGCGCTGGAGCTGCTCGGCAGCCGCCGGGACGATCGCGAGATGCTCGAGGAATCCGTCGCGATTTACGAGCGGCTGCTCGCCGACTATCCGGCGTCCGACCCCGCCATCAGGCACATGCGGGCGAAACGAAACTACGCTCAGGCCCTGCTCGAACTCGGCCACCTCGAAGGGGGCACCGACAACCTGATCAGGGCCATTTCCCAGCTCGAAGCGGTGGTGGCCTTCTTCAAGCGCGACGAGTTTCCGGAAGAATGGCGCAATGCCTATCTGGGGATCGGCCGCTGCTACATGGAGATGGCGCACCGGGCCGATGGGGCGAACGAGGAAAGCGCCGCGCTTTGGACCGGTGCCATCGACGCCCTCACCATCGCCCTCGAAGTGACAACGCGTGCCGAGCGGGTGTTCTGGATCGACATCACCGAGCGGCTCTCGCGCTCCCTGTGCCAACGCATAGAAGCGACCGGCGACGAACGGGATTTCCCGCTGGCGATTGTCCACGCGCGGGCCGGCCTCGAGATCGTCGACCCGGTCCGTGAAACCTGGTCGGCGACGAGCCTGCAGAACACTCTGGGCATGGCCCTGCGCAAGGTCGGTGCAAAGACCGGCGATATCGGCATGCTGCGCGAAGCTGTTGCCGCTCAGCGCGCGGCTGTTGCCTGCGAGCCCGCCGGCTCCTCGCAGATTTCCGGGCTGCTGCAGAATCTCGCCCTCGCGCTGTCCATCCTCGGCTCCCATGAGCCCGGTGGCGAGTCGCTTGCGGAGGCCGCCGAGATGTTCCGGCAGAGCCTCGCCACGCGCGTTGAGGGCAGCGCCAACCGCGAGCTCACCGCGGTGCTGATGGACTACGGCAGCACCGTCCGCCATCTCTGGGACCATTCGCAGAACGTCGCCGACCTCGACGAATCCATGGACGCCTATGCGCGCGCTGCGTCGCTGTGCCAGCCCATGACTTCCAGCTGGGGAACGGCCCAGCACGACCGCGGCGTCGCCCTCAGGATCAAGGGCCAGGTCACCGAGGATGCCGACCTGTTGCAGCAGGCCGTGGACGCCTTCGACCGGGCCATCGAGTGCCGCCTCGCTCTCGGCGAAGCGGACAACCTGGCCAACAGCCGCAACAGCCTCGGCTACGCGCTCATGGTGCTGGGCGGCATGCGTGACGACGGCCCGACGCTGCAGCGTGCCGTCGACACCCTCCGCGAGGCGGTGGCCGGCGACGGCCAGTCCTACGCCGTCCGCTTCAACCTCGCCAACGGCCTCACCCTCCTCGCCGACCACGTCCCTGGCCTCGTGCACCTGCAGGAGGCCTCGGCCGTCCTCATCGGCATGCTCCGCACCCTGCCGCCGCACGAAAACGGCCGGCGGGCCGGCTGCCAGGAGCTTCTCGACGAGGTCACCCAGCGCATTCTGGGCCGCCAGTTCAGCATGGGACTGAGCTGACGGCCGTTCCCTCTCCGTTCCGCCCGTGCTATACGAGTCGAACCTCATCGACCCACTGACATTTCTTGACAGCGCCCCTACATAGGGTGCGTTCACGAAAGTCCCGTCTGCGAGCGCTCCCGATGCCTGACAGCAAGCCCGAGAAGCCATCTTCCTTTTCCATCGACGACTTCATCGGCGAGATTGAAAAGGCCGAGGACGCCCAGCTCAACAAGCGGCTGCCGCAGGAACGGCTTCGCAACAAGCGCCAGCTCGACAACGCCGCCCGCCGCGCCGCCGAAGCCGCGGGCCTCGGCGACGGCAAGCTCGTGCCCCAGCCGCTCGCTCAGGCAAAGCCCAAGAAGGTGACCAAGTCGCCCGTCACCGGCATGACGCTGAAATCGCCCAAGTCCAAGGCCAACTCCGTCGACCGCATCGATTTCGGCGGTATGGGCGAGCCCGAGCAGGCCGGCTTCGGCCACGTCCCATCCGCCCGCATCACTGCCCGCGACATTTCCCGCGCTGCCGCCAAGGACCCGACGGTCATGGCCAAGATGCGCGACGCCCTCGAATCCGCAACCGAAACCGCCGCCACCGGCAAGGTCAAGACCCCCGGCTCGCGCACGCCCGGCAAAAAGGTAAAGCTCCCCGGCCAGGACCTCACCGGCGCGCAGACCGTCGGCATCTCCGCCACCGTCAAGGCGCTCGAGGAGATCATCCTCCACGGCCGCAAGGAGGTGGAAGGCAACACCGCCTGGATGCCGCACCGTCCCGCGCCGCGCGAAAAGTCCGAAGGTGGAATCCCGTTCAAGCTGGTGACCGGCTACCAGCCCGCCGGCGACCAGCCCACCGCCATCGCCGACATCGTCGAAGGCGTCGGCAATGGCGAGACCGACCAGGTCCTGCTCGGCGTCACCGGCTCGGGCAAGACCTTCACCGTCGCCCAGACCATCATGCGCACGCAGCGGCCTGCCTTGGTCCTCGCCCCGAACAAAACCCTCGCCGCCCAGCTCTATGGCGAGTTCAAATCCTTCTTCCCCGAAAACGCGGTCGAGTACTTCGTCTCCTACTACGACTACTACCAGCCCGAGGCCTACGTTCCGCGCACCGACACCTATATCGAGAAGGAATCGACGATCAACGAGCAGATCGACCGCATGCGCCACTCGGCGACGCGTGCGCTGCTCGAACGCGACGACGTCATCATCGTCGCCTCCGTCTCCTGCATCTACGGCATCGGCTCGGTGGAAGACTATACCGCCATGACCTTCGATCTGCGCAAGGGCCAGACCATCGACCAGCGCGCCTTGCTGCGCGGCCTCACGGACCTCCAGTACAAGCGCGGCGACACCGGCTTCGTGCGCGGCACGTTCCGCGTCCGCGGCGACACGATCGAGCTGTTCCCCGCCCACTATGAGGACGCCGCCTGGCGCATCACGCTGTTCGGCAACGAGATCGAATCCATCGTCGAGTTCGACCCGCTCACCGGCAAGAAAAGCTCGGACCTGCTCTTCGTGCGCGTCTTCGCCAACAGCCACTACGTCACGCCCCGCGCCACCATCACCGGCGCCATCCGCGGCATCAAATCCGAACTCTCGGCGCGCCTGCAGGAGCTCAACGGCGCCGGCCGCTTCCTCGAAGCGCAGCGCCTCGAGCAGCGCACCCTCTTCGACCTCGAGATGATGGAAGCCACCGGCTCGTGCGCCGGCATCGAGAACTATTCGCGCTACTTCTCCGGCCGCAAGCCCGGCGAGCCGCCGCCGACCCTGTTCGAATATCTCCCCGACGACGCCCTCGTCTTTATCGACGAAAGCCACGTCACCATCGGCCAGCTCGGCGCCATGTATCGCGGCGACCTTCGCCGCAAGGCCACGCTCGCCGAATACGGCTTCCGCCTCCCCTCGGCCATGGACAACCGCCCGCTCCGCTTCGAGGAGTGGAACGCCATGCGCCCGCAGACCGTCTACGTCTCGGCCACGCCCGGCGCCTGGGAGATGGAGCAGGCCGGCGGCGTCTTCGCCGAGCAGGTCATCCGCCCCACCGGCCTCACCGATCCCCCGGTCGAAATCCGCCCCGCCAAGACCCAGGTCGACGACGTCGTCGACGAGATCCACCGCACCAGCCGCGCCGGCTACCGCACGCTCGTCACCGTGCTCACCAAGAAGATGGCCGAAGACCTCACCGAATACATGCACGAGCAGGGCATCCGCGTGCGCTACATGCATTCGGACATCGACACCATCGAGCGCATCGAGATCATCCGCGACCTCCGCCTCGGCGCCTTCGACGTCCTCGTCGGCATCAACCTCCTCCGCGAAGGTCTCGACATCCCCGAATGTGCTTTGGTCGCCATCCTCGACGCCGACAAGGAAGGTTTCCTCCGCTCCGAGACCTCCCTGATCCAGACCATCGGCCGCGCCGCGCGCAACGTCGACGGCAAAGTGATCCTCTACGCCGACAACGAAACCGGCAGCATGGCCCGCGCCCTCGCCGAAACCAACCGGAGGCGTGAGAAGCAGCTCGCCTACAACGAAGCGAACGGCATTACACCGCAGAGCGTCAAATCGAACATCAAGGAGATCGTCGACAGCGTCTACGAAAAGGACCACGTCACGGTGTCGATCGGCAAGGACAAGACCGGCAAGGAACAAATCCAGGTCGGCGCCAACCTCGCCGCCGTCATCAAGGACATGGAAAAGCAGATGCGCGAAGCGGCGACGAACCTCGAGTTCGAACGCGCGGCGAGGCTGCGCGACGAGATCAAGCGGCTGCGGGAGATGGAACTCGATACGCTTGAGGGTTCAGTGGACTGACGCCCTCACCACCATTCCGCGAAGGCGAGCATCCATTTATCCTTACACTTCGGCCTCGCGCTTGACACGCTAGTTGGCAATCCGTTGGAAGAGCGGCATCCAGTTCTTGCCACTAGAATGCAGTATCGGCAGGGAATTGTTTGGACACGTATCGAAGAAGACGATGTTAAGCCCGAGGCCGCCGTAGCCAAGGGGATTGTCCCTGTAGATTTGCCTACCTGCTGATTCCACTAGCTGTCGCGCCTGGCTGCGTTCGGCCTCATCGTTCCAGATGTCAGACCTCTCTAGGGCGCAGTGCTTGGAGGTAAGTTGCCGGCAGATTCTGAGGTCGATCTTCGAATAGCCGATGGTGCGAATGGTCTCGCGGATACGTAACTCGGCCTCTTTGGTCGAGTACATCACTGCCACTACGATAGGAACATCCCGCGTGGTCAGAAACTCCTTGTTCTTGTCAACGAAACGAGCGAGGTTCTCTGAAAGTGACCTTCCGGTTCCCGCGACGTCGTCCACGATGACTACACCGTTAATCGTAGCCTTCTTCTCCACCTCAATAGCGCTCGCCGAGAAGTTTCCCCTTTCGATGACACATTGAGAGGATATGAGGTTTTCCTCGGCATACTTGCTGGCATAGGTTGCGCCACTTTTGCCGGGTCCGTCTACATAAGTAACCAGAAGATCGTAGCGTCTCTGCGTTCGAGTAGGAGTAGAGTAGACCGAAGTCACAAACTTCACCTGCGAGTGGACCTGGCGAAGCATCTCGCGCACTTGCTCTTCGCTAACAAACTCTAGGACCTTGAGTATTTTGAATAGAATACGCTGCGCCGTGTTCGGTCCCGCCTGGCTCAGCCAAGCGCGGACCATCTCCGCATCAATCTTCCTGCCCTTATACAAGGGCCAGGACTTCACTAGGTCGACCAGCTCCATGCTCGTGACATAGGCTAGTTCCTCCGCGGACTTTATTGCGGCCTCTAGCTCAGAGCCAAGCGTATCAGCGATCAGTCGAACGCCATTCGCCTTCAACCACTCTCCGAAAAGCGGTATCGAGAAAGTACGATCGGAACCACGCTCTACTATGATCCCTCGACGCAAGAAGTCATTCATCAACGGCGCGATATCCACCGCCTCCAGAAGTAATTCTGATGAGTGACTCGCTATGTGCTCGACGGTAATGCCGACGTCTTGCCTAAGCAGCTTTCCCGCAGCAACCAGAAACTTGCATCGCTTGAGGGCTGCTACTTCAGCCTGGTCTCTGTCACCAGATATGCCATCCTTCCAAAAGTGTGCGAAAACGTTGGTGGCAAGCCTGGCGGACAGTTGCGAGACTGCAACGTCCACCTCATCATCGGTGATGTCCGTATCACGCGCAGTAGCTGCATCTCGCAAAATCTGCGCGCACAGTAGATTCGTGTAATAGGGATGGCCGTGAGTGTAATAGAATACTCTTTCAATCGCCGAGGCGTGCCATTGCAGAGGCACTCCTTCCTTCTTTACCAGCTTCTCGTAGTCCTCCCACTCGTCGGCACGAGAGAAATAGTCCAGTTCCTCCGCGACAAACTTGTTAAGCTGGTCGCCCTGCGCGGCAACGATGAACGGCATGTTTTCGCCGCCGACTAAGACAAAGGATACATTCTGCTTAGCGCTCAGTGTTCTGAGGTTCGAGAAGAAGGTCTCCGCTACAGCTCCGTATCGGTACATCTCCGGGTGGAGCTCGTCGAACTCATCCAAGATTACCACGATGCGTCTCGCTGGAGTACTCCGCGCCAAGCCCTGCGCCAACTGGTTCAGAACCGCCAGGGAAGTCTTCGGCGCTTTGCGTAGGTCCTCCGTCGCCTCGGCACCAATTGCTTCCATCTCGCCAAATAATCGTCGGCAAAGAAACTCTATTGTTGCCTCAGCCGTCGGCTGGGCATAGTCGCCATACTCAAGGTAGATTATTGAGTAGTTCGGGTCCGACCTCAGGCGATCCGAGACGGCTAGGGCAAGGGAGGTTTTTCCCACGCGCTTTTGTCCGGTGATAAGCGACGACTGCATGGGCCGCTTTTCCAGTCGCGACGCAACGGCCCTCAGCTTTTGAGTGCGCCCTACGAACGCCGTGCCCTCGGCAACAGCCGTACTATATGGTTCGATCTGCTCCAGAAGCTCCCAGTCAACAGCGCTGTCCTGCGCAACGATACGGCACTCGAAAGCGTGTGAGTCGCGCTTGGTCGCGATAGGCGAGCGCCAGGAAACCTCCACCATGAGGTCAAGGTGATCCAGCGGCTCGCCAATGGCCACCTCAAGGTAGAGCGGGAAATTCCCCGGACGGATTGTTCCCAATTCCTGCTGAGATGGCTCCAAAAGGACTCGGTCGTCGGCGCAGGCGATCTCCGCTCGCACATCCACTGCTGAACCTGGGCCGTCGTTGGCCAACGGTATCTTGATATGAACAACTCGCTCAGGATCGTGTAGTGGATACCGTCGCTCCACTACGGCGACGTTCGATGATCCCGGGCGTTTCCAAAGTCGAACGTTGCATGCAAACTTCTCGGTCGACTCTTCGCCGAGTTCTCGAATTGCTTTGCCGGCTGCCAAGAAGAAGGGCCTCGCAATCTCGGCGCTCACGGGATCGCTGCCGGCACCATAGCTGCCGGCATAGCGCCGTATCGTCTCTCCAACGTGTCGGTATTGCACCGAGAATGAGTCGCTGTCTGACTCTAGAACGTCCCTTACGCCATTCAGTACTTCCTTTATTCCAGCGCTCAGTTCTACAAAGTCGTAGGGAGCAAGCACGGCCTTCACCAATGACTGGCTCAAAAGTCGAAACAAGCCGGTGATATCGGTGGTGATCGCGTTGGCTGTGGCACCAATCCTTGAGATCGAGTCTAGTTTTTCGATGGTTTCGGTGAAGACCGTGGCAAGGCGAAGGAACTTCTCCGAGTTCTGCTTGTGGTCGTTCAATTTCAAAGTCTGACAAATATCCGGCAGATGCAGCTCAACCGCCCGCACAATCCGTCGCTGCATCTGAAGTGACTGATTATCGCCAAGCCTCACAAAGGCAGGAATACTGAGCGCTCGGAGCAGGAACAACGCCGCATCTCGCGACCCCGTGGCCTTCTCGCCGGCACAATCCAGAATGTCTTCAATCGAGCTTCCCGGGCTCGCCGGCTCGACGCACAGCCGGGAGATCGTTTCGACAACCGCAGACACAACGTCCGAAGAGTCGACTTGAACAAGCTTCGCTTCGAATTCCAAGAGAACAGACTTCACGATGGACTCGCGAGAAATGGCTCAAATGATTCGCGATAATTGATTTAGCAGCGCCTAGACGCAAGGGTGACGCGCAACCGTCAGCGGAGTCGAACTCCTCTACTGTGTTGAGCCATCGCGTTCTAGGCGGGTCCTACGCAACCCCGCCCCTCCCCCGCAGTTGCCTCCTCAACCAAAGGAGCCTGCCATGCCCGACAGCCGCATCAACCGCCCCGGCGCCCCCACCAATCCCCCGCACACGGCCCGCGAGGGCACCGGGATCAGCGACTACCATCCCGCGCCCGCGCCGTCGGGCGCCGTGCCGCCGCTCACCGACAACGACCCACATCCCGCCGACGAGGGGCATCCCTATGACGGCGCCCCGACCCCGCGCGACACAGCAGCGGTTGGGCCTCGCGGCCGGCAGGGCGCGCGGGACCGGGCCCAAACGAGCCCGTCGCGCACCCCGCGCTATCTCGACATCCGCCCCAACCCCGCCATCCACACCGGCACGCCCGAGCCCAAGCCCGACAACGCCGACCACGGCCCGAAATACAGCCCCGGCTGACCTCTAAGCGCGCAGTCGCCCGCTTGCACCAACCCTTCGGCCGTCATCCCCGGGCTTGACCCGGGGACCCAACGAAATGCTCCTCTGGAGATACGCCCGGCTGGGTGGCCGGGTCTTCGCCCGGCCATGACGGACGAGGGGGCGGTGGCGCCCGACCGATGCGGAATCACGAAGCAAGTGACCAAACACAACCCCCGCAAACCCCTGCGCCGCCTGCCGTCTCCGCCCGAAAATCCCGAACTTATGCACGTCCCCCCGCGCCTGTCGTAAACTGCTCCCGGGCATCCCGCCCGGAGTAGAACGATGATCGACACCGACCACCCTGCCATCGCCCCTAAACTCACCGCAAAACTCCTGCGGGCCTGCGAGCTGGCGAGTGCGCAGCTCGAGCCGCTGGTCGACATCGTCGCACCGCTGGCCAAGTCGCGGCCCGATGCGCCCGTGCCGGCCGATCTGCTGGCGCTCGCCCGCCGGGCGCTGCGGGCCAGCGCGCCGATCGCGAGATGGCTCGGCGCTCCGGCGCCGCTGCCGCTGCACCCGCCGGTCACCCATGCCGGCCTCGCCGCGCGCCTCGCGCTGGCTGCGCAGCAGGCCACGGCCTTCCGTCGCCGCCACGCCGTCCCCGTCACCCCGCTCGAGGCCATCACCTGGCACGCCGAGGACCAGATGCTCGCGCTGACGGACGCGCGCGCCCGCTGAGCGCAGTCGGCGCCGCCGAGAGCGAAAGTGACCGAAAATTATCCGCGCAAAGCCCTGAGACTCCTGGCGCCTCCGGGCGTATTTCTCCGACTTATCCCCATGGTCTGGAGCCGTGATATAGTCTGCGCCTGCCCTCGACTTCGCGGGCCCGTGACGGACGGGCCGGGGGCGGCCTGGGGGAGCTGCGGCCGCGCAGCTCAGGGCTCCTCGCGGGACTGCCGTGGCTTTGACCACGGCGCTCACCGCTGGTGCCCGGGTCCCCCTCAGGCAGCGGGGCGCGTTCTGCGTCTTGCCGTGCCCCTCGCGGGGCCGGCGCCGTCCCCTCGCACGGGATGGCCACCACCATAGAGGCGCAGAGCGCGCCCCGTCCGCGATCCTCCCCGCCGGAGGACGGCCAGCAAGGCTGGTGGCAGGCCCCTCCCCTCCACCCGCATGCCGGCGCTCGCCCGTGCGCTACTGCGTCAGCTTCCCGCGCAGCTGCTTCACGCTTGCTTCGATATTGTCGAGCGCGCGCTCCACATCGACGACGCGGCTGTGTCCCGAAACGCGCTGCGGGGCTTCGGCCAGGTCGACGATCAGCTCGGTCCGCGCCGCCAGCAGCTCCGCCTCGATCTCGGCGCAGCGCGCCAGCATCGTGTTGCGGTCGTCTGCGGTAAAACGCCGTTCTGCCAGCGCCGAGAAGCGCGCCAGGTCGAGCCGCCAGGAGCTGAATCGGGTCACAGTCTCGGCCACGGCGCGCCGCGCCTCGCCATTGGAGGTATCCATCACGCGCCGCCGCCGCGGCTGTTCCTCGAGCTGCATCATGCGGCGGCCACCATGCCGAGCATCAGCGGCGCGGCAATCGCGAGGCCGCACAGCAGCAGCACGATGAGGGTGGCAACAAACCAGTTGAGAGCGGGCATCGGAACCTCCGGGCCGTTCGAGGACCGCCGCACGGTTGTGCAGGTGGCAGAGTCCCGATCATTGCGCAAGGAGGCGCCCAGAGAACGATGTGCCATGCCGAATGCAAATCGGCAGCCGCTCCGGTCTATGTCCCAGCACACCACGTCCGGTCGCCAATAGCTATTGTCAAATGTTAATGCCCGCCCGCCCATCGCGGACGCGCCGCAACGCCCTGATCGCAAAGGCCGATCGCGCGCCTCCGCGGCTGGAATGTGCTTCCGGCACCGTTCCCGCCTCGTCGGCGCGGCCACGCCATCGCCACACTTGGCGTCGCAGTCGCGCTCACGCCGGCGTTCAGTGCCTGAGCCGTCGCCGCACGTCGCGGACCGCGGCTTCGATGTTGTCGAGCGCCTTCTCGACATCGGCGACGCGGCTGTGTCCGGCGATATTGCGCGGCGCCTCCGCCAGCTCGATGATGATGTCGGTGCGCGCGGCTCGCAGCTCGTCCTCGATCGCGGCGCACCGCTCGAGCATCGCCCGCCGGTCGCGGTCGCCGGCGTGCCGCTCGGCCCGCACCGCAAATGTCGCCAGATCCGCGCGCCAGCTGTTGAACTGGCTCATCGTCGGCCGCAGCGCCTCGCGCACCACGGCATTGGGATTGTGTGATTGCATCTCGGTCTCCTGGCTCAGGCGACCCCCGCGCCATCAGACCACCATCGCGCCGCCGATCCAACCCCCAAATCGCGCCGAAATCCGCCTTCCGCCGGGAACCCGCCCGGCCCGTCGCGGCTTTAGCCAGACACGTTCTCCGCGGAGCCCCCATGTCGCGTCCCGAAAGCCAGTACGTCACCGACATCAAGGCCTTCCGCGGCCGCCTCGTCGATGCGCGCCGCGCCGCCGCCACCGATTCCAACCTCGACACTGCGCTGCGGCGCTTCATGGAGATCGAAACCGCCATCGGGCTGGTCGACCGGGCGATCGAGAACGAAATGGACCTCACGCCCATTCCCCGCGTCGACGATCCCACCGAACCGCCGCCAAAGGTCTGACGGTCGCCGCAAAACCGCGATACAAGGGCGCAGCACGTTCGGGCCCAAGGAGACCGCTATGCGCCGCACCGCCATGCTTGCCCTCGCCATCGTCGCCCTCGCGACGGCCCCCGCCCTCGCCGAGCGGCCCACCGCGCGCGCGTCGGGCGTCCAGGCCGTCCACACCCAGCCCCGCTCCAGCTCCCCCATCGTCGACAAGCTCGCCGACCAGGAGCGCGTCTATCTCGACCGCTGCACGCGCCTCGCGCGCTGGTGCCGCGTCGTTCAGCTCGACGGCGGTCCGCGCGGCTGGGTGCCCGGCAGCTACCTCATCGGGTCGCCGGCCAAGGTGATGGTCACGCCGTTCGAGTTTTCCTTCGATCCGATGCACCCGCTGGGCGGCCTGCCCGGCCACGATCACTGGCCGTTTGATTAAAACACGGTCCTAAACGAGGCCGTCAGCCTCCGTTCAGAGAGAGCCAACTAGCTTCCGGGTCAAGGCAAGTGATTGCCACCAACCGAAAGGAACCGCGAATGGCTCTCTCCCTTCTGAAGACCGGTGCGATTGCTGCCACCGCTCTCATCCTCTCCGCCTCCGGCGCGTTCGCCGCCACCTACGGCCACGTCAACTACGACACCAAGGTCAAGAAGAGCTGGACCTCCAGCTCCTCGACCGTGTGGTATGTCGACGAGGGCGACTACGTGAAGGTCATCAACTACACCAGCAACAATGGCGGCTGGTTCCGCATCGACCCGCCTGGCCCCAACAATGCCGGCTGGGTCAAGAAGTCGGCGATCGACCTCGAATATGACGACTATGACGATGGCGACGACGTCAACCTCACCATCTGCGGCCCGGGCCTGTTCGGCGGCAGCTTCTGCCTCCAGACCAACTAAACCCGGCCTCTGTCCTGACACTTCGCCGGTCTCCCTCGCGGGGGGCCGGCGTTGCCGTTTGCCGGACAACGGCCTATCTGTTGCACCATCGGGAGACGATCATGGCCACCCAGGGACCCAAGCCCTACGTCAAGCTCGCGTCCACGCTCGTGCTGCTCGGCATGGGCCTGTTCACGCTCGAGCAATACGGCCTGTCGCGCATGGAGGAGCCGGGCCACCCGCTCCACCTCGACGGCAATCTGCTCTCGCTGCTGGTCATCGCGCCGCTGCTGCTCGTCGCCGTGGGTGCGATCGTCTTCGTCGTGGGGAGGATGCGGCGGCTGTGAACCTATTCGACGCGCAGCCGCTCGACGTCGATGCCCTTCTGCTCGAGCGGCGCCACCATCTGCCGGCCGAGAAACTCGTTCATGCCGTAGAGCACCACCGCCGCCACCAGCAGCGCGATGCCGAAGCCGCGCGTGCCCTCTTCCGTGGCCACCAGGATCGCCCCAATCAGGCCCACCAGCACGCCGCCGAACAGCAGATACATGCGACGGTCGCGCTGCACCTTGAGATTGTGCGCGCTCGACTGCAGCAGGTCGCGCAACTCGCTGTCGCTCATCGCCACCAGCTCCTTGTTGGTGCCCTCGCGGCGGATCGTCTCGATATAGGCGTCGACGCGCCGGTCGAGCATCGTGCCGCGGTCGGTCAGCCTGCGGCTGCGGGTCATGTAGTGGACAACGCCGCCGACCAGGATGAGGGCCAGGGCAATCTCAATGATGATCGGCATCGCGGGCACCCTTTCGTGTCGGCGTCTGTCGGAACCGCGTGTAACGTGCCCACGACGCGCCCCGGTTTCAAGACCTCGGAGGCAAGATGGAGCGCCCACTGACCATCTGGGCCCGGGCGCTGCTCCGCCTGGCGTTTGTGCTGCTCGCCATCGGCATTGTCCCAGCGCTTCTCGTTCAGTACGTCTTCACCGATTTCGACGCGCTGATCCCCGCCATGCTGCTGGTTTCGGTCACGCCTTTCGGCGCGCTCAGCCTCGCCGCCGCGATCATTCTTTTCCTGGTAGCGCTGGTTCGGCGGCAGCCGAAGGAACCTTCTTGAACCGCTCGCGGGCCATCACCACAAGCCCCGCCCCCACGATGATCGCCGCGCCCAGCAGCGAGATCGCATCGATCGATTCGTGGAAGATGACGATGCTGAACAGGATGCTCCACGGCAGCGACGTGTAGTTGAACGGCTGCAGCACGCTCGCAGGTGCCATCGACAGCGCGAGGATCATCATGCCGTGCGCGACGACGCCCGTGAGCATGATGTAGCCGATGAGGAGGAACGCGGTGGCGTCGAGCATCTGCCAGTGGAACACTCCGACGGCCGAGCTCACCACCAGCCCCACTACCCCGGTATAGACCATGCTGGTGGTCGGCGAATCCGCCGCCGAGACCTTGCGCGTCAGCACGATGTAGAGCGCATAGGCCGAACCGGACGCGGCGGCGAGGATCACGCCCAGGTCGAGCGGCACGCCGCCCGGCCGCACGATCAGTAGCGCACCGCCAAAGCCCACCGCCACCGCGACGATGCGGAACGCGCCGACCCGCTCGCCCAGGAGGGGAATGGCGAACAGCGTCACCAGCAGCGGATAGATCAGCGTGATCGACTGCACCGCCGCCAGCGGCACGGTGCCCAGCGCCAGCACGTAGAGCCAGATGTCGACGACCAGCAGCACCCCGCGGGCAATCTGCAGCATGGGATGCCGGGTGCGGAAACCGTCGCGCAGTCCGCCCCGTCGCCAGGCGAGCAGCAGCGAGAAGGCCGCGAACGCCCAGAACCGCATCATCGTCATCTGGAACGGCGACACGTCGGACTGGACAAGGAACTTCGAGGTCGCGTCCTGGGTCGAGAAGATCAGGATCGCGACGAGCACCAGAAGAATACCGCGCCCCGCATTGTCCTGCGGCGAGCGGGCGGTGTCGGTCATGGCAATACTCAGTTCAATGCCGGGCCGCCTGCCCGCGACCCGGCTGCTCGAAAGCGGCGCTTACTTCGGCGCCGCCATATTCTTGATGAGCCCGACGATGGCGGTCAGGATACCACCTCCGACGACGCCTGTGACGGCCTGCCCGACATAGGCTGTGCCGCCGCCGGCCAGCATCGGCGCCAGCGCCGGGATCAGCCCGGCCAGCCAGGTGCCGCCCGCGCCGCCGATGAGGCCGACAATGGCGTCGACCGTCGGATTGATGCTGACGTTTTTGGCCACCCTGCCGGTGCCTACTCCGCCAGCCGCACCGCCGATGAGTTGAATAATGAGTCCTACGAAGTCCATAAGTCGGTCTCCTTCCCTAGGCGGAGTGCACGCCCCCGCACAGCACCGTTGAACCTAGGCCCGGGCGGCCCGGTCCGGAAGCGCCTTTCGGTCACTGTCCCCCATGGAGTGACGGACACTTCCGGCACGCGAACGGAAATCCTATCTTGCTGACCTCATGATGAACCCTACGAATCAGGATCGCGTGGCCCTCGTGACAGGGGCCGCCAATCGGCTCGGCGCCGCCATGGCGCGCGCCCTCGCCGCCGCGGGCTGGGCGGTTGTCATCCACTATCGCGGCGGCCGCGACGACGCGCTAGCGCTTGTCGCCGAGATCCGCGCGGCCGGCGGTCACGCCGCGGCGCTCAAGGCCGACCTTGCCATGCGCCGCCAGCGCGCCGGCCTCGTCGCCAGGGCAGCCGCCTGCTTCGGACCGCTCACCCTGCTGGTGAACAATGCCTCGACGTTCGAGCCCGACTCGGTCGCCGACCTCGATGAGGAATTGTGGGACCGGCACTTTGCGGTCCATCTCGAGGCGCCCGCTTTCCTCGCGCGCGATTTCGCCGTGCAGCTTCCGGCGGAGGTGCAAGGCAACATCGTCAACATCATCGATGAGCGCGTGCTCCAGCTCACGCCCAACTATTTCAGCTACACGCTGAGCAAGGCGGCGCTCTGGACCATGACGCAGACAATGGCGCAGTCGCTCGCGCCGCGCATCCGCGTCAACGCCATCGGCCCCGGCCCGACCCTGCGCGAGAAGGGCCAGTCGCAGGCCGCGTTCGACAAGTCGCAGGCCAACGCCCCGCTCGGCTACGCCGCCAATGCGGGCGACGTTTGCGACGCCCTGCTCTATCTGCTGGACGCACGATCGGTCACCGGCGTGATGATCCCGGTCGATGGCGGCAAGCATGTCGACTTCCCCGCCCCGCGCGGCCCCACCCCGAGGCGCGCCAGATGAGCGAGGTGCCCTACGAGGCCGGCGCCGAGATCATCCGCGCCTTCGTCAAGACGCTGCCCTCGGCGCCCGGCGTCTATCGCATGATCGATGAGGCCGGCGAGGTCATGTATGTGGGCAAGGCCCGCAGCCTCAAAGCGCGCGTCACCAACTACACCCGCCCCGAAGCGCTCGAGGTTCGCCTGCAGCGCATGATCGCGGCGACGCGCACAATGGAGTTCGTGCGCACCGAGACCGAAGCCGAAGCGCTGCTGCTCGAAGCCAATCTCATCAAGCGGCTGAAGCCCCGCTTCAACGTGCTGCTGCGCGACGACAAGAGCTTCCCCTATATCCTCATCGCCACCGAGCACGAGGCCCCCGAGCTCACCAAGCACCGTGGCAGCAAGCGCAAGAAGGGCCACTATTTCGGTCCCTTCGCCTCCGCTCTTGCGGTCAAGCGCACCATCACCTCGCTGCAGAAGGCGTTCCTGCTGCGCACCTGCTCGGACAGCTTCTACAAGGCACGCACGCGCCCCTGCATGCTGCATCAGATCAAGCGCTGCGCTGCGCCCTGCACCGGCGAAATCTCGCTCGATGCCTATGCCGAACTGGTCGACGAAGCCCGCCAGTTCCTCTCGGGCCGCAGCAAATCGGTGCAGGATCATCTGCAGTCCGACATGAACCAGGCCGCCGAAGCGCTCGATTTCGAGCGCGCCGCATTGCTGCGCGATCGCCTCTCCGCCCTCGCCCTCGTGCAATCCGGCAGCGATGCCGCGGCGCGCAACGTCGAGGAAGCCGACGTCTTTGCCATCGCGCATGAGGCCGGCCAGTTCTGCGTCCAGGTGTTCTTCTTCCGCGCCCACCAGAACTGGGGCAACCACGCCTTCCGCCCCAAGGCCGATGCGACCCTGTCGGACACCGAGGTGCTCGAAGCCTTCATCGCGCAGTTCTACGAAGACCGGACGCCGCCCAAGCTGATCCTGTTGAGCCATGCGCCCACCGATCAGGCCGTGCTCGAAGAAGCGCTCACCAGCAGGCTCGGCTCGCGCGTCTACATCGAAACCCCGCAGCGCGGCGAGAAGCGCGAGCTTGTCGCCCACGCCCTCAACAATGCGCGCGAAGCGCTCGGCCGCCAGCTCGCCGAGGGCGCCACGCAGCGCCAGCTCCTCGAAGGCGTCGCCGAGCTCTTCGGGCTCGACGAGGCGCCGCGCCGCATCGAGGTCTACGACAACTCGCACATCTCGGGCACTAATGCGGTCGGCGCGATGATCGTTTCGGGCGAAGATGGCTTCAGCAAGAAGCACTATCGCACCTTCAACATCCGCTCGACCGACATCACCCCCGGCGACGATTTCGGCATGATGCGCGAAGTGCTGACCCGTCGCTTCTCCCGCCTCGCCAGCGAGAGCGACCTCGATGCCGAAGACGAGAACACCGGCATGCCGGATTGGCCCGATGTCGTCTTCATCGACGGTGGCCTCGGCCAGCTCAGCGCCGTCCGCGAAGTCATCGCCAAGCTCGAGCTGCCGCGCGACGTCACCTTCATCGGCATCGCCAAGGGCGAGGAGCGCGACGCGGGCCGCGAGAAGTTCTTCATGGAGGGCAAGGACGCCTTCATGCTGCCGCACCGCGACCCCGTGCTCTATTTCGTGCAGCGCCTGCGCGACGAGGCCCACCGCTTCGCCATCGGCACCCACCGCGCCAAGCGCAAGAAGGACATCATCCGCAATCCGCTGGACGAAATCGACGGCATCGGGCCGACCCGCAAGCGCGCCCTGCTGCAGCACTTCGGCTCGGCCAAGGCGGTCAGCCGCGCGTCGCTCGCCGATCTCGCTGCCATTCCCGGCATCTCCAGCGCGATGGCGCAGCTCGTCTACGATCATTTCAATCGGACCTGACGAGTTCACCTGCCGTTCAGCGGGGCGCATCTAGCTCGGGCCATCCTGGAGGGATTCACCGTGAAACACGCCGCCGCCATCGTTCTCTGCCTCGCCGCCTCCCCGGCTTTCGCCGAGGCCGTCACCTACCAGGGCACGATCGGCGACGAGCCGGTTTTCGTCGAGTTCTCCGAGCCGCCCCATGCCGGCAATGCCGACATCTTCGGGCGCTATTTCTACCCCGAGCAGGGCATCGACATTCCGCTCCACGCAGCTCCTGCCGCGCGGTCGCGCTTCGGCCTTGTCGAGGAAGTCGCCTGCAGCGAGGAGAAGAAGAACTGTCCGCACGCCCAGGACGAAACCCCCTCCGACCCGCCGCTCGGCGCCAAATGGCAGCTCGAGATCGCCGATGACGGGCGCACGATCGAAGGCGAGTTCTCACTCGGCGGCCGCAATCTTCCGGTCGCGCTCGAACGGATTGGCACGCGTGACTTCGATTCGACGGAGGGCCTGCAGGGCCTGAGCGGCTTCGCCAGCAGCCTGTTCTACTCGGGCGCCGTGCTGACCCTCGAGACCTCGCCCTACGACTACGCCAAGATAGCACTGTTCGCCCTCGACGGCGGCGACGCCCTCGAGGCGACCGGCGGTCGCTACAACTACCGCACCGACATCCGCACCAAATTCGGCTTCCCACGCATCATCGAACTCGCCGGTGGCTCCGACGGCCGTGCGGCCAACCGCTATCTCGAGCAGCGCCACTGGATGATGAGCCTCGATGCGCTGTGGTGCGTCGCCCAGCAGTATCAGGGCTTCGGCTGGAACGGCTACAACTACGACGCGGGCACCTTGGGCTACTGGGACGAGGAGCACATTGAGGTCCACTACCTCTCGCCCACGGTGATGACTTGGACCGAGAGCGGCAGCCTCTCCTGCGGCGGCGCGCATCCTTACAATCACTACGAGTACATGAACCTCGACGTGACGACGGGGGCCCCGCTCGACCTGAGCCGTATCTTCAAGGGTTGGGTCGCCAGGGATTTCGACGGCAACCTCGTCGACCTCGAAACGGCCCGCGCCAATCCGCGCGACTACCAGTGGGGTCCGGACGAGGAACTGCTCGCTTTCGTCAACGCCAATCGCTTCACCAACGAGGAGCTTGGCTTCGCCGGCGGCGACAACGATTGCCCCATCGACGAGTTGATCCCGCAATACCTCGCCATCAGCTTCAAGGGCAGCGACGTCGTCCACTTCGGCATGGACGGCCTGCCGCATGTCGCTGTGGCCTGTGCCAGCGACCTCTACGACGCACAGATCGCCGACCTCACGGCCCTGCTCACACCTGAGGCCGCCGACTACTTCCCCTCGCTCAGGGAGTAGCCGACACCATCGCTGCGCCCGGCGCCCGGCGCTCGCCCAGCCATGAGGCGATCGCCGCGGCGACATAGAGCGCCAGCGAGATGCTGAAGGCGATCTTGATGCCCACCATGAAGGGCCCCGACAGCAGCTCGGGGAAGAAGTGCTGGCCGGTGATGGTGCTCACCTGCGCCGGAGTCAGCGCCGCGAGCACCTGCGCCGGGATCAGCTCGCCCATCGGGTTGTAGCCGAGAAATGCCGCGAACAGGCTCGCCACCGGCGGCGCGCCGGCCACCTGCGCGGCGATGTCGGGCGGCAGCCCCTGCGCGATCAGGTGCGATTCCATTGCGGCTGGCAGGCTGATCGCGAGGCCGATGATCATCAGCGTGAAGAACACGCCGATCGACAGCACCTGCCCGGCGTTCATCGCCGTGGCGCGAATGCCCGAGGCCTGCCCGCGCTCCGCTGCCGGTACCGCATTCATCGTCTGCGTTCCGTTGGGCGCCGAGAACAGCCCCGAGCCCACGCCGTTGAGGAACAGCAGTGCCGCGAACGCCCAGTACGGAAAGTCCGCCTCGAGCAGCATCAGGCCGATGAACGTCGCACCGCCCAGCAGCATGCCGCCGCCGGCGAACAACCTCGGCCCGTAGCGGTCGCTGAGCCAGCCCGACACCGGTCCGATCAGCAGGATGCCCACGGTCAGCGGCAGCATGAAGATACCGGCCCAGAGTGGCGTCGACTCGAACGAGTAGCCGTGCAGCGGCAGCCAGATGCCCTGCAGCCACACGATCAGCATGAACTGCAGCCCGCCTCGCCCGATGCTGCCCAGCAGCGTCGCAAGCACGCCGGTCGAGAACGGCCGGATGCGGAACAGCTTCAGGTCGATCATCGGCGCCTCGACGCGCGTCTCGATGAGGACAAACGCCACGAGGAAGGCGAGCCCGGTGCCGATCTCGGCGAGCACGCGCGGGCTGCCCCACGCCATCAGGTCGCTGCCATAGGGCTGGATGCCGTCATTGATGCCGGTCAGCACCAGCACGAGCCCGACGGCGAAGGTGATGTTGCCCCACCAGTCGAGCTTGCCCTCGCGCCTTGCCACACCGCTGTCCTTGAGGCTCCAATACGCCCAGATCGTACCGATCACACCGACCGGAACGTTGATCCAGAAGATCAGCCGCCAGTCGATGTCGGCGAGCAGCCCGCCCAGCACCAGTCCGAGGAACTGGCCTGCGATGGCCGCCATGATGTTGATGCCGAGCGCCAGTCCGCGCTGCTCATGCGGAAACACGTCGATCAGGATCGCGGTGGAGGTCGCGGTCAGCATCGCGCCGCCGATCCCCTGCACCACGCGGCCGCCGACGAGGAACCACGCGCCTGCGTCGCCCGTCGGCATGAAGCTCAGCCCGATCGAAGCGAGCGTGAAGATGAGGAAGCCCAGATTGTAGATTCTCGCCCGGCCGAACATGTCGCCCAGCCGTCCGAAGCTCACCACCAGCACCGACGTCACCACCATGTAGCCCATGATGGTCCACAGCAGGATGTTGGTGTTGCCCGGATCGAGCGGATGCAGCCCGATACCGCGGAAGATCGCCGGCAGGCTGATCAGCACGATCGAGGCATTGATGGTCGCAGCGAGCATGCCAAGCGTCGTGTTGCTTAGCACCATCCACTTGTGGTTCTTCATATCGGAGGGCATGGGGAGGTCCGTGTCGCGGGCATTCGATTGCAATCATATAATTAGGATACTAACAGTTTGGCAACGGACAGCGATGCATATCTCCTGCGCGATTTGACACGGAACCTGCTCCTGGCCGGTCGGCAGTGGCGCAAGATCGCGCGGGAAGTCGCGGCCGAGCACGGCGTGTCCGAGGCCGCTTCGGCGCCGCTGTTGTGGATCGAACGGCTCGGCAAGGACGTCCGGCAGAACGCTCTCGCCGACGCGGTGGGCATCGAAGGCGCCTCGCTCGTCCGTCTCCTCGACGAGTTGCAGGCCAACGGCCTCATCACCCGCGAGCCCGATCCAGCCGACCGTCGCGCCAATGCCGTCAACCTGACGGAAGCCGGCTGGGCCGTCGTGCGCGAGGTCAATGAAGCCCTGATGGCGCTGCGTCTCGAGGTGTTCGCAGGCATCTCGCGCAGGGACATGGAGGCGACGCTGCGGGTGTTCGCGGCCATCGAGAACGCCGCCACAGAAACCCCCGTGACAACCGTCAAAGGCTGAGCTACAGACTCCGCCCCATGAACCTCGTCCGCGCCACCTTCTTCTATTGGTACTTTAGCAACGGAAGCCGCTGGCAGCCGGAGGGGCGCGTTTGATCTGACGAAATCAAACTGAGACGTAACCCGAAGCCGCCAGCGACTGGCGGCTTTTTTGTCGCCGGTCCGACCCAACACCGAGGACCAGTGAAATGCTCAAGACCACCGACGACCTGCGCATCAAGGACATCCGCGAGCTCCGAACGCCCGCCGAGGTGATGCACGAATTCCCGCGCACCGACGCCGCAACGCGCACCGTGCTCTCCTCGCGCCATGCCGTGCACAACATCCTCCACGGCACCGATGATCGCCTCGTCGTCGTCGTCGGCCCCTGCTCCATCCACGATCCCATCGCCGCCATCGACTACGCCAGACGGCTGCTCGCCCTGCGCGAGCGTCTCGGCGACCGCCTCGAAATCATCATGCGCGTCTACTTCGAGAAGCCGCGCACTACGGTGGGCTGGAAGGGCCTGATCAACGACCCCGACCTCGACGGCTCCTTCAAGATCGACAACGGCCTCCGGCTCGCCCGCTCGCTGCTGCTCGACATCAACAATCTGGGCCTGCCCGCCGGCTGCGAATTCCTCGACATGACGACGCCGCAATACTTCGCCGACCTCGTCGCCTGGGGCGCCATCGGCGCGCGCACCACCGAGAGCCAGGTGCATCGCGAGCTGGCCTCCGGCCTGAGCTGCCCCGTCGGCTTCAAGAACGGCACCGACGGCAATGTCCGCATCGCGCTCGACGCCGTGAAGTCCGCCAGCCAGCCGCATCATTTCCTGGCGGTCACCAAGGATGGCCGGTCCGCCATTGCCTCCACCTCGGGCAATGACGACTGCCACATCATCCTGCGCGGCGGCAAAGTGCCCAATTTCGACGCCGAAAGCGTCGAGTCGGCGGCGGCCGAGGCGACGAAGGCAGGCATCGCGCCAGCCATCATGGTCGATGCCAGCCACGCCAATTCGTCCAAGAAGCCCGAGAACCAGCCGCTCGTCCTCGCCGATGTCGGCGCGCAGGTCGCGGCCGGCGACCGCCGCATTATCGGCGTCATGGCCGAGAGCAATCTCGTCGCCGGCCGCCAGGATCTCGTTCCCGGCGTGCCGCTCACCTATGGCCAGTCCATCACCGATGGCTGCATCGGTTGGGACACGACGGCTGCAGCGCTCGAAGGCCTCGCCGAGGCAGTCGCCGCGCGCCGGGCCGCGGCCGAGCTCGTCGCCTGAGGGGCGGGGCACACCGCCCATCCGGTCGCTGCCACGGCACCGGATGACCCGTGGGCAAACAGCCAGTCGGGCACGACACGGTTCCGCTTGACCGTTTCGCGCCCGACCCTATGTTCATCGGCATGGAGATACCGGCTTCGCTTCGCTCCCTGCCCAATCAGCTCACGCTCGCGCGCATCGCGGCGATTCCCGTGATCTGCCTGCTGCTCGTCATGGGCTGGGACTGGCTGCGCTGGATCGCACTGATCCTCTACGTCGCCGCCGCCATCACCGATTGGTTCGACGGCTTCCTCGCCCGCACCATGAACCAGCAGTCCGATCTGGGCAAAATGCTCGATCCCATTGCCGACAAGCTGCTGGTCGGCGCGCTGCTCGTCACCTTCGCCTGGACCCACGACTTCTCCGGCTGGGAGCTCATCCCCGCCATCGCCATCCTGATGCGCGAGATCTTCGTCTCGGGCCTGCGCGAGTATCTCGGCAACAAGGCCGTCTCGGTCCCCGTCACCTTCCTCGCCAAATGGAAGACGACGGCCCAGCTCGTCGCCCTGTTCTTCGTCATCGTCGACGGCCTCCTGCCCAGCTTCGGCTTCATCTCGGGCACGCTGATGTGGATCGCCGCAGCCCTCACCGTCTGGACCGGCTGGCAATACCTCATGTCCACCTGGCCTCACCTCGACACGCCGCCGCAGCCTCCCGTTCCTCCGGCCGGCCCCGATCTATGAAGATCCTCTACTTCGCCTGGCTCCGCGAACGTCTCGACCGCGGCGAGGAAGACGTGTCGCCGCCCGCCGAGGTGGTCACCGTGCGCGACCTGATCGCCTGGCTGCGTGCCAATGACGAGGCCGCCGAGCTCGCCATGCAGCGCCCCGAGATCATCAAGGCTGCCATCGACGCCAAGATCGTCACGCATGACGCGCCGATCGCCGGCGCCAGGACCGTCGCGCTCTTCCCGCCCATGACCGGCGGCTAGAATGCCGATCCGGATTCAGGAGGCGGCCTTCGATCCGGGCGCCGAGCTCAACGCGTTTGCCGAGCTGACCGATGGCGCCGGCGCCATCGTCACCTTCACCGGCATCGTCCGCTCATCGCCGGGCGATCCCATCGCCAAGCTCACCCTCGAATGCTACCCCGAGCTCGCCATCAACCAGATCGGCGCGATCGTCTCCGAGGCGCATACGCGCTTCGCCCTGCTCGACGAAATCGTCATCCATCGCTACGGCACGCTCAATCCCGGCGAGCCCATCGTCCAGGTCATGACACTCGCGCCGCACCGCGAAGCGGCATTCGCAGCCGCGCAATTCCTGATGGACTACCTCAAGACCGACGCCCCCTTCTGGAAGAAGGAAGCCACCGGCTCCGGCGAGCGCTGGGTCGAGGCTCAGGATGCCGACGACAAGGCAAAGGCGCGCTGGAGCTGACCCCGCGGTTGGCCGAGCGAGCCCTCTTGGGATCGAGGGGCTTCGCCTGCTCTAGGGCACCAGCTCATCGGTCTGCGTCCCGTCGAGCAGGAACGTCATCCAGCCGGCATCGCCGCTGCCCTGCGCCTGCCCGTAGCGGATTTCCACCATCAGCCGGTTGTCGCTGGGATCCATGATCAGCGCATGCCGCGAGAAGGTGAAGCGGAACACCTCACCCTTGTCCATCTCGAGACGCGCCACCGTGCGCCGCACCATGTCGTCGAGCTGCGCCACGGTCAGGCCGCTGAGGTCAGCGGGCGTGAACACATTGCCCGGATCGAGACTCGCAAAGAACGAACCCGAGCCGAACCGCGTCACCTCGCGCGCATCCATGAGGAAATGCGCGACCTCGCCCGGCGCCTGCGGGTCCTCGATATCGATCGACGCCTCGGTGTCGCTGATCGTGATCTCCGAGAGCTTCGCATCCGGCCCGAAGGTCTCGCCGATCCGCCTCAGCGTGTCGACCACCGTCGCTGGCGCCAGCCACGGCCCGACCGCCGGCAGCCGGCTCTCGGGCAGCTTCACCTCGACCACATTGCCCTTGGCATCGAGCCACACCGCACCCTCGTCGCCATTGGGCTCGCGGAACTCGACCTCCCACAGCACCATCAGTTCGCCCATCGCACGGTCGGTCGGCTTGCTCGCCTCGATACCGGTGATGACCGCGTCGGGCGCGCCGAACGCCTCGCGCGCCGCGGCTTTCACGCGGGGCAGCGCCGTCAGGTCCACCTCGCTGAACGGAAACGGCGCGATGTCGCCCATTCCGATGGTCACGAAGTTCGGCGTGTCGACCAGCCCGCGCGTCACGCCGCCCAGCCGCCACGAATAGTCGCGCGCCAGCTCCTTGTCGGTCGGGTGCTCGGCCGTCACGAAGATGTAGTCCTCGTAGAGTCGCACCTCATGCACCGGTGACCGGCCCAGCACGTCGGCCAGCACGCGCTGTGCCTCCGCCATCGGCCAGTCGTCGCTGCTCCACAGGTCGAGGTTTTCCGCCCGCTTGGTGTCCGACAGATCGGCGCCGATCACGTCGCCGTCGCGCGTGAGGTACACCGTGGCGCTCTCCTCGCTCGTGCGCAGCGCCACTGTCCAGCGTATCTCGCCATAGGCGGGCTCGGGCAGAATCGACACCGTCCGCGCGATCTCGACGGAGGCGACGACCGGATTGTCCTCGAGCTGCGCGTGTGCCACCGAGGCTGCTACCACCGCATCGAACCGCCCCGGATCGATCTCGCTCAACCGGAAGTAGGCGCCCGCCGGATCGTCGACGATGCCGCTGTCATAGGCAGCCGACGGACCGCTGACGAAATGGAAGTTCACGATGCCCAGATCCATCCGGCTCACCGTCCACTGCGCGAAGTCGCTGCCGGCATCCGCCTGCGTGACCGCGACGATCGAGTCCGGCGCAAAGGTGAGCTTCACCACCGGGCGGCTCCCGCCCATCTTGGCGACCAGCGCCTCCAGCCCCTTCTCCCGCACCGTCTGGGCACCGGTGTAGGACTCCGCGGCCATTGCGGCGGATGTAGCGAGGACGAGGACGAAAGCGGCAGACAGACGGCGCAGCATCGGCATGGCGAGCCTCCCTTGCCGTCATTCCTGCCCGCCCTGCATGTACGCGCGATGAACGGGCGCGCCGCAATTGCGGCGAACGCCGCCTGCGCTACCGCCGCCGCTGCGCCCGCGCCAACGCGAACAGCGCCATCCGCGCCACCACCGACCGCTGGCCACGGTCATAGGCAAGCTGCCGCGCCTCGCAGTCGCGCTTCATCTGGTTGAACGCCGTTCTGATGTCGCTCTGCAGCGAGATGCACTGCTTTGCGCCCAGCCGCTCCGCCCGGCTCACGAAGCTCTTGGCGCAGTTGGTGTAGCTCGATTGGTGCCAGGCCTCGTGGTTGCGCGCATAGTTGGCAAAGCTGTTCCAGGCCGACCGCGTCCGGCTGCTCATGCCGCCAGGGCTCGCCGCCTTGGGCAGGATCAGGTCGAAATGCAGCCGCACGCTCACCTCAGCCCGGCACTGCCCGCCGCGCTCGCGCGTCTTCACCGACAGGTTGAAGCTGGGATGGATCGACGCATAGGCGTTGCCGTGGTCGCCGCGCACCGGATTGCCGTTCATCGACCGCACGAGGCTCGCCGCATTCGTCCCCTGCACGAGATGCTCGCGCCTGTTGACAGTGACCTTCACTTCGGCGGCCGCTTCGCCGCAAAGCGCCGCCATCACCAGCCCGCCAAGGGCAGTGCGGAGCCAAACCCTGACGCGAAGTCCCAGCTCCCAAGACACGGATGCGATCCCCGATCCGCAGCCTGCCGCTCAGTGAGCATCCTCCCGGTCGCGGCCCGAGGCAAGCGGCGCGCGCCGAAGTGATCGGGCTGGACATTCGGCTCGGTGGTTGCTGAACTCGCGGGCCAACCGCGGGGAGCAGCCATGGACGACATCGACCGCCGCCATCTCATCCGCTGCGTCGAGCTTGCCGAGGCCGCCCTTGCGAGCGGCAACGACCCGTTCGGCTCCGTCCTCGTTGCCGCCAACGGCACGGTGCTGCGCGAAGACTACAACCGCGCCGGCGGCGGCGACGAAACGCGCCATCCCGAATTCGAGCTGGCCCGCTGGGCCGCCGGGAACATGACGCCCGAGGCGCGCGCCGGCGCCACCGTCTACACCTCCGGCGAGCACTGCCCGATGTGCTCGGCTGCCCATGCCTGGGTTGGTCTGGGCCGCATCGTGTACGCCGTCTCGGCGGCGCAGCTTGTGGAATGGCGGACCGCGCTCGGCGCCCCGCCCTCGCCCGTCGCAGTGCTTCCCATTGAGGCGATCGCCCCCGGCGTGCGCGTGGACGGCCCTGAACCCACGCTCCGCGAGCGGATGAAACAGCTGCACCTGCGCCATCACGAGGCGAAGCGGGCCGGCGGCCGCTGAGCGCTCCAAAAACAAAGACCCCGCCACGCGGGCGGGGTCTGCGATGTATCGGTCGAAACGGCGCGTCTTACTCGGCCGCGACCTTCTTGGGCGTCACCGCTTCGGTATAGGCATTGATCAACGTCTCGCAGCCCTTGCCCGGCTTGAACGTGAACTCGCCGATCAGCGACACCGGCGTCACTTCCGCGGCGGTGCCCGTCAGGAAGCACTCGTCGAAATTGGCGAGCTCCTCGGGCATGATGTGCCGCTCGACCACCTTGTAGCCATTGGCCTTTGCGAGCGCGATCACCGTCTGGCGCGTCAGCCCGTTGAGGAAGCAGTCGGGGTCGGGCGTATGGATCTCGTCGCCCTTGATGAAGAACACGTTGGCGCCCGTCGCCTCCGCGACATAGCCGCGATAGTCGAGCATCAGCGCATCGGCATAGCCATTGGCCATCGCCGCGTCCTTGCTCAGCGTGCAGATCATGTAGAGACCGGCGGCCTTGGCCTTGCAGGGAATCGTCTCCGGGCTCGGGCGCTTCCATTTGCTCCATTCGAGCCGGATGCCCTTGAGCTTTTCTTCCACCGAGAAATAGGACGGCCACACCCAGCTCGCGATGGCGAGGTGCACGGTGTTCTTGCGCGCCGGAACGCTCAGCTCTTCCGAGCCGCGCCACGCAACGGGACGCACATAGGCATCGACAAGGCCGTTCTTTTCAAGCACGAGGCGCTTGGCCGCCTCGATCTCGTCGACGCTGTAAGGAATGGTGAAGTCGAGCGTCTTGCCCGACTGGATGAGCCGCTCGGTGTGCTCGCGCGAGCGGAAAATCTCGCCGCCATAGGCGCGCTCGCCTTCGAACACGCAGCTCGCATAATGCAGTCCGTGCGTCAGGACGTGGATTTTCGCGTCCTTCCACGGTTTCAGTTCACCGTCGAACCAGATCCAGCCGTCGCGCTGGTCCATCGGGATAGCCATCCTCGCCTCCACATCTCGGGCCGGGTTCACCGGCTCGTTCCCACCCGCTGGCAATCTTGCTCGAAAAGCCCCGGCCTTGGCAAACCGGAACGGCTTTGGGATAAGTTCAGCGGGCTCGCAATGGAGTGACAATGGCACCCGCCCAAATAAATGTCAACAGTGCTGACATAAATCCGCGGACGGACCAGATGGACACCATGCCGCTCGACGTCATGGGTCTGTTTTTCTTTGCTTATCGCGATTTCGTCGGCGACGCCGACGCCCTGCTCGAGCGCCAGGGATTCGGCCGCGCCCACCATCGCGTGCTCTACTTCGTGAACCTCAAGCCCGGCATGCCGGTGGCCGACCTTCTCGATATTTTGAAGATCACCAAGCAGAGCCTTGCCCGGGTGCTGCGTCAGCTCATCGACAATGGCTATATCGAGCAGAAGACCGGCGAATCCGACCGCCGCCAGCGCCTGCTTTATGCCACCGAAAAGGGCCGGCGCTTCTTCGAGGTACTGTCTGCCACGCAGACCAGCCGCATTGATGCCGCCATCGCCGCCCTGCCGCCCGAGGGCAAGCGCACCGTGCTGAAATTCTTCGTCGGCATGGTCGAAACCGGCGATCGCCCGACGCTCGACCGGCTGAAGCTCACCGACGACATCTAGACCGCCACTCTAGTGGAACAGGCCGGTCCCGGCCGTGTCCTTGTAGACTATCGTCGCTGCCGCGAGCACATCCTGCTCCAGCAGGCGGGCATTGATGCCCATGCGGTCGCGCGTAGCGTTGCGCGGCGACCAGTGCGTCAGGCAACCGCAGGTCCGGCAGCGGTGGAAATCCACATCCTGCCGCCCCAGGCATAGGTGTCGGTCGGCCCTGCCTTGACGAAGGTCGCTCCGGCCAGCGGAACGTAGGTCCACAACGCGCCATAGCGCCGGCAGAGCGAGCAGTTGCAATGGGTCACCTGCGCCGGCGCTGCCGCGAGTCGGATCTCGACCGCGCCGCAATGGCACGTCGCCACGATCTGCCTGGTGGCGGGAGCCTCGGTCACGTCGCTAGTTCACCTTGCAGTGGCGCGCCTTTTCCTCGGCCTTGATCGCCTCGATCGCCGCCAGTTCCTTCTTGGTCAGCTTAGGCGCCTCGGTCCAGCAGTCGGAATTGTCGAACACGTCCTGCGCGAGGTCGGTTTTGAAGCAATAGCCCTTGGCGTCGTAGATCGCGTTCCGCGCGTACCACAGATCGTAGCATGACGGCTGCGCCGCCATCGCGGCGCTGGGCACGATCACTCCGACGGCAACCGCGGCAGCGGCGACAAACCGATACATCATGGCGCAATTCCCCTCATTGAGTTGCATCTGAGACGCCGCCCAGCGGCGCCACCTTGGTCTACATCAGTTTCTTACCGTTCGGCACCTGGTGGTCGACGCCGGCGAGCACGATCGCGCCGGCTTCATCCTCGAACCCCAGTGTCAGCACTTCCGAGCGCACCGGCCCGATCTGGCGCGGCGGGAAGTTGACGACGCCCAGCACCTGCCGCCCGACGAGCTGTTCGGGCGTGTAGTGGACGGTGATCTGCGCGGAGCTCTTCTTGATCCCGATCTCCGGCCCGAAATCGATCATGAGGATGTAGGCCGGCTTTCGCGCTTCGGGAAAGGGCCGCGCTTCCACCACCGTGCCCACACGGATGTCGACGCGCTCGAAATCGGCATAGGCGATCTCAGCCACGGCCAAGCTCCTCGCTGCGGTGCCGTGCCGCGCGCACCGCCCGCTCCATCAGCGGCTCGAGCCCGTCCGCCGCCATCAGCACCGACAGCGCCGCCGCCGTCGTGCCCTTGGGCGATGTCACATTCTCACGCAGCTGCGAGGCCGGCGCATCGTCGGCCTCGAGCAGCGCCGCCGCGCCGATGATGGTCTGCCGCGCGAAGTGCATCGCCTGCGCCGGATCGAACCCCTGGCGCATCGCCGCCACCGCCAGCGCCTCGACCATGTAGAACACATAGGCCGGTCCCGAGCCCGACACCGCCGTCACCGCGTCGATCATGGTCTCGGCCTCGAACCACGCCACGTCACCCGCCGCGCGTAGCAGCAGGTTGGCGACCTCTTGGTCGGCCTCACTGACCGACAGCCCGACCGCTCCGGTGATCCCTTTGCCCAGTTGCGCCGGGGTATTGGGCATCGCGCGCACCACGCGCTCCGTATCGAGTCCCGCTGCCAGGGTGTGGAGCGAAATCCCCGCCGCGATCGAAATCACCAGCGTGTGCTTGCCCACCACCGGCAGCACCTGCTGCAGCACGGGGATCATGTTCTGCGGCTTCACCGCCAGCACCAGCACATGCGTCAGCACGCCGTCCGCCGATTTCAGCAGCCGCGCGCCCGTCTCCTGTGCAAAGGCCTGCGCGGGCTCGCCCGCGAACGGATCGACCAGCACCAGCCGGTCGGGCGGCAGGCCGCCCGCGATCCAGCCCCGCGCCATCGCGAGGCCCATTTTGCCGGCCCCCACCAGAACGACGGGACCGATATCCTTGAGTGATTGCTCAGCCAATCTGGCCTCCCCTGCGCGGGGCGGCGAGCGGCGTTGGCTCAGGCTTCCCCGACGGTCTCGAACAGCACGCTTTCGAGTGCCTCCGCAGCCGACTTACCGGCCCAGACGACGAACTGGAAGGCCTGATAATAGAGATCGCAGCTTTCCGTCGCCGAACGGAGCAGCGCTTCGCACTGCTGCGGGCTGACTTCCGCGCCGCCGGTCAGCAGGTGCGAATTGCGGAACAGGATCACCCCGTCATTCGCCCACATGTCGAAATGGCCGATCCACAGCTGCTCGTTGACCAGCGCGATCAGCGCCTTCACCTCGCCGCGGCGCGCCTCGGGCACCTTGAGGTCGAATGCCGACGCGATGTGGAGGGATTCGAGGTCCTCCATCCAGTTGAAGGAGACGTGGTAGTCGCTCCATGAGCCGCGGACCGAGATCGAGATCTCGTCGGCGTCCTGCCGCTCGAAGTTCCAGTCGTTGATCGCGGCGATGTGCTCGATGATATCGACCGGATGAAGGGTCGTTTCGGGCTCGAATTCGAGAAGAGACATGGTGGTTCCCGCTGGTGAGCGTGAAAGAAAATACGCTTTACTCAAAGGGACTTACCGCACGCAGATCGCCTACGAATCGTGCCTTGCGTCCAACCTAGGCAGTGTGCCGATTCAGGGGAATCCCCTCACCCGGCGTTCGCGGCTTTCTTCTGTGGATGATCCCGCTCAGATTGTTAAGAACGTCTTAACCATGCCGCTCCGGACACATGAATTTGGTGTCACATTCGGACAAATGACCTGAAAGTCCGCGCAGGCGGCGCCGGACACGAGTCCGGAGAGCCCTTGCGCTGAGCACTCATCCTCCGTTCACATTTCCCCTGCTAGCCGCGCGCCTCCTTCACACCGCGACCCAGCCATGCTCCTCATCCGTCTTCTCGCCCTGCTTGCAATTGCGCTGCCCTTCGCATCGTCGGCCACCGCCGCTGGCCGCTATTTCGCGCCAGATCAAGAATCCGCGAGCGGCGTCATCGCGGCGGACGCATCGGGCGCGCTCCACGCCGCTTATTCCGGCTATGACGGCGTCGCGAGCAACTTCGTCACCTACCGCTATTGCGCCAGCGCCTGCGAAACCGAGGGCAACTGGCAATCGCTGCCACTCCCCTTCAGCGAGCCCGAGTTCGTCCAGATCGCCGTCACGCCGGATGGCCGCCCGCGCCTCATGATCCAGAGTTCGATGTTCGTGGCCGGCGCGTCGGTGCTGTTCTCCTACGCCGAATGCAATACCGCCTGCACCGATGCGGCGAGCTGGACCATCGTGCCAATTGCCAACAAGGCGGAAGAAACCCTCGGCGGCCTGTTCCAGTACCGCATCAACGAGCACAGCTTCGCCGTCGACGCCTCCGGCCGCCCCTGGTTCGTCTACACCGACGCCAATTACGGCGCCGAGCCCGACCATTACGGCACCTTCCTCACCACCTGCGCCGCCGACTGCACCGATCCCGAAAACTGGACCGACACCAACGTCGCCGTCCGCCTGCCCGAGAAATACACCACCGAATCCTGGGATCAGGTCGCGTTGGCAGTCACCCCCGACGGCCGCCCGCGCCTGCTCGGCAAGGTCTGGGCCCTCGACGCCGACGGCAACCAGATCGAGAACGGCGAAGGCCTCTACTACTACGAATGCGACGCCGCCTGCGACGACCACGCCCGCTGGCGCCGCACCCGCATCATCGACACCGGCTTCGGCTCCTATCCCAATCCCGGCTGGGACCTCGAAGTCCTGCCCGATGGCCGGCCGCGCGCCGTGCTCTTTGCCGGCGACAGCATGGCGCAGGACAGCCTCGACCACACGCTGATCTATCTGTGGTGCGACACCGCCTGCGACAGCGACGCCAACTGGTACGGCCATGGCGTCACCGCCACCGGCGATGGCGAAGCGCCCGACCTCGCGCTCACCAGCACCGGCAATCCCCGCATCGCCTTCCTCGGCGAGCATGGCGACCTCGGCTATCTGAGCTGCGACATCGATTGCCAGTCCGACACCGGCCGCTGGTCGCTGGCGCTGCAGGACTCGACCGCCGACGCTGCGGCCGACCGTCCCACCGCCCTGCCCTTCACCTGCGACGCGGAAATCTGGCAGGGCTTCCTGCCCCGCATCGCGCTCGCCGGCGACATGCCTTGGTTCGCCTACGATCTCGTGGTCGAAGCCCGGTGCCTCTATCAGGAAGTCGGCGACCCGCTGATCACCTACGAGTTCCACGAGCTCTGGCGCGGCTCCCGCCTGAGCTGGGGCACCGGCACCCTTGTCCCGCCGCCCACAGGAACCGCCGCCGCGACCCTCCGCCCCTGAGCAGGAGAGGTGCGACCGCCTAGAACAGCCCCTCCGCGCCGACCCACCCGGTCACGAGCGCCTCGCGCCATTGCGGAAAGCCATTGGCCTCCGCCTGCCGCGCCGCCGCGAAATGGTCGTACGGCACCGCGTGGAACGACGGATAGTACTTGCCGCCGCGCAGCTCGATCGTCGCATAGCGCGCATCGGGCGAGCCCAGATTCATCTGCAGCCCCACGCTGCCGGGATTGACGATCAGCCGCCCATCCTTGAGCCGCACCGCGCGTGGCACATGCGTGTGCCCGCACAGCATCAGCGGATAGTCGAAGCCCTCGGCCTTGGCCGCCACCGTCGCCTCGTCCGGCGTCGTCACCGTCCGCCCGTCCCACCAATTGTCGAGCCACGGATCCATGTCCGAGGTCGGCGTGCCGTGGCAGAGGAAGATATCGTCGAGCAGCGCCAGCGTTGGCGGCAGCGCATTGATCCAGCCCCGGTGCCGCGCTTCCATCTGGGTCTGCGCGAAGCGGTCCACCGGCTTGAGCCTGTCGGGCGGATTGTCGATCAGCTCGCGCTCGTGATTGCCGCGGACAGTGGGGATGTCGATGTCCATCAGGATATCGGCCACCCAATTGGGCTCGAGCGGCCCCGACACCAGGTCGCCCAGGTTGAACGTCCCGTCGACGCTCTGTTGCGCGATGTCGTCCAGCACCGCCTCGAGCGCGAGTCGGTTACCGTGAATATCGGCGATGACCGCTATCTTCACGCGGCAGGCGGAGTGCCTGTGCCCTTGAGGGCTGCAACCTCCGCCTTGAGGGCCTTGAGCTCGGCGGCCTGAGCCTGCACCAGCTCGCGCAGCGCGTCATAGTCCTCGCGCTTGACCAGATTCATGTCCATCACGAACCGCTCCGCCTGGGCGCGGATCATCGACTCGGCTTCGCGCCGCACGCCGTCGGCAACCCCCGCCGCGTCGTTCATCAACCTGCCCACATTGTCCAGGATTCGGCTGCTCTGGGCCATTTGGGCCTCCGTCGTTCGTGTCCGAGCCCTATTTAGAGCCCGGCGTCCCGCTTGACCAGAGCGTGCCGCCGCCTACAAGGACGCAACGGAGCGCGTTTCGAGCGCGGCCAACAAGACTGCGAGCCTAGCGAGTGCCCTTCCCGCCCCTCAGCCCCATTGCCCTCGAGCTCGGCCCGCTCGTCATCCGCTGGTATGCGCTGGGCTACCTCGCCGGCGTCTTCGGCGGCGCCTGGTACGCCACCACCCTGCTGAGCCGCGAGCCTCTGTGGGCCAACAACCGCCCGCCCTTTCCGTCGAAGGCCATCTGGGACTTCGCCTTCTGGGCCATTGTCGGCATCGTGCTGGGCGGCCGCATCGGCTACGTGCTCTTCTACAATTTGCCCTTCTATGCTGCGAACCCCGGCCAGATCATCGCGCTGTGGGATGGCGGCATGAGCTTCCACGGCGGCCTTGTCGGCATCGTCGCCGCCATGTGGCTGTTCGTGCGCCGTCACAATGGCTCGGTGCTGTCCGCGCTCGATCTCCTCGGCGCCATCGCGACGATCGGCATCTGCCTCGTCCGCATTACCAACTTCATCAATGCCGAGCTCTACGGGGCGCCGACCGATCTCCCCTGGGGCATCATCTTCCCCACCGACCCCGAGCAGCTCCCCCGCCACCCCACCCAGCTCTACGAAGCCGGCCTCGAGGGCCTGCTGCTGTTCCTTGTCGTCATGCTCGGCACCCGCCGCCTCGGCTGGCTCAAGCGCCCCGGCCTCACCGCCGGCATCTTCGGCATCGGTTATGCCCTCGGCCGCAGCCTCGTCGAGCTGTGGCGCCTCCCCGACGCGCAGCTCGGCTACCTCCTCGGCACCAACTGGCTCACCATGGGCATGGTGCTGAACCTTCCGGTCCTTGCGGCGGGCCTTGCGCTCGTCGCCTATGCAATGGCGCGTCCCCGTGGCTAAGACCTCCCTCACCCTCGCCGAACAGATCGACACACAGATCCGCGAGACCGGGCCGATGTCGCTCGCGACCTATATGGGCCTGTGCCTCTCGCACCCGCGCCACGGCTACTACACCGCCGGCCGCCCCATCGGCGCCGCCGGCGACTTCATCACCGCGCCCGAGATCAGCCAGATGTTCGGCGAGCTCATCGGCTTCTTCTTCGTCAATCTGTGGCAGCAGATGGGCCAGCCCACGAGCTTCACTTTGCTCGAGCTCGGCCCCGGCCGCGGCACGCTGATGCAGGACGCGCTGCGCGCCGCCAGCAAGGCCGACGGATTCGAAAACGCGTTGCATCTCCAGCTTTTCGAGTCGAACGCTCTTCTAAAGGGCGAGCAGGAGAAGCGCCTCGGCCGGTACGCACCCTACTGGGCCGCCGAGCTCGACGCCGTCAGCGACGACCCCATCTTCGTTGTCGCCAACGAGTTCTTCGATGCCCTGCCCATCAAGCAGTTCATCAAGACCGACGATGGCTGGCACGAACGCCTCGTCGGCCTCAAGGACAATTTGCGGAGCTTCGGCCTGTCGCCCACGCCCATCTCCGAATCCGCCGCCCCCGAAGCGGTCCACGGCGCCTTTCCCGGCGAAGTACTCGAGCTCTCTGCCGCCGCGGCCGATGCCATGCAGCGCATCGCCCGCAAGGTCTCCGTCCAGGGCGGCGCCATCCTTGCCATCGACTACGGCTATGGCGCGACGCAGACCGGCGAGACGCTGCAGGCCGTCAAGGATCACGCCTTCGCCGATCCGCTCGACACCCCGGGCGAGGCCGATATCTCCTCGCATGTGAATTTCGAGGTCCTGGCCGCCGCGGCCAAGTCCACCGGCCTCGCCGTCCCGGCGCTCGCCACCCAGGGCGACTGGCTGCTCAGGCTCGGCATCGGCGAGCGCGCCAAGGCTCTCGCCCGTGCCAACCCGAACGAAGCCGGCAACATCGCCCGCGCCGTCGAGCGGCTCACCTCGCCCGAACAGATGGGCACGCTGTTCAAGGTGCTGTGCGCCCATTCGCCCGGCCTCAAGCCCGCGGGGTTCTGATGAGCGCGCCCTACATCGTCAGCAAGGTTCTCGACGTCCCGGGCATCCGCCACGGCTTCTTCGGCCGCGAGGGCGGACGCTCGAAGGGTGATCTCGCCGGCAACAATATGGGCATCAACCAGGGCGACAATCCCGACCTCGTGGTGTCCAACCGCGCCAGCGCCGCCAACGCCATGGGCGGCTACGACGTCAAGGACCTCGTCGTCTTCCGCCAGGTCCATTCGACCACCGTCGTCACCCTCACCGAGCGCCCCGACCGCACCGTCGCTATCGAGGCCGACGCGATGGTCACCAATCGCGACGACCTGCTCTTGGGCATCCTGGGCGCCGACTGCTCGCCGGTCCTCCTCGCCGATCCGGAGGCCGGAGTTATCGGCGCCGCTCATGCCGGCTGGAAGGGCGCCGCCGGCGGCATCCTCTATGCCACCGTCATGGGCATGGTCGCGCTCGGCGCCGACCCGGCCCGCATTCGTGCCGCCATCGGTCCCACGATCTCGGGCGCCAACTACGAAGTCGGCCCCGACACCGCGCGCGACATCGTCGCCCTCGACCAATCCGCCGCCGGCCATCTCAGCATTCCCGCGGGCGGCACGCGCGAGCATTTCGACATCCCGGGCCTCCTTGCCGAACAGCTCTTCGGCGCGGGAGTCGGCCTCGTCGGCGACCTGGGCATCTGCACCTACGCCAACCCCACGAAGTACTTCTCGCATCGCTACGCCACGCATCACGGCATCACCACCGGCCGGCAGATCAGCGTCATTGGCCTGCGCTGAGGCGCAGGGCATGCCCGGTGACGCTAATGCTGGACATTCGTCACTCCGTCATTTGGCGCATTGCGCCTGGCGGATTCGCGGGCTAAAGAGCCGCCAAATTCTCCTAGGCACGGGGCGCGCACCATGAAACTGGTCACCGGCAACTCGAACCGGGCCCTGGCGCTGGCTGTCGCCGACTACCTCGAACTCCCTCTCACCGACTGCACCGTCAAGCGCTTCGCCGACAAGGAAGTGTTCGTCGAGGTGCACGAGAACGTGCGCGGCGAAGACGTCTTCGTCCTGCAGTCGACGTCCTACCCTGCCAACGACAATCTGATGGAGCTGCTGATCGTCATCGACGCGCTCCGCCGTTCGTCGGCCCGCCGCATCACCGCGGTGCTCCCCTATTTCGGCTACGCCCGGCAGGACCGCAAATCCGCCCCGCGCACGCCCATCTCGGCCAAGCTCGTCGCCAACCTCATCACCGTCGCCGGCGCCAACCGCGTCCTCACGCTCGATCTCCACGCCGCGCAGATCCAGGGATTCTTCGATATCCCCACCGACAATCTGAGCTCGGCCCCCGTCATCGCCCGCGACATCCGCGAGAAGTATGACATCTCCAACACCATCATGGTCTCCCCCGACGTCGGCGGCGTGGTGCGCGCCCGCTACGTCGCGCAGCGTCTGGGCATCAATCTCGCCATCGTCGACAAGCGCCGCCCCAAGGCCGGTGTCTCGGAAGTCATGAACATCATCGGCGACGTCGCCGGTCACGACTGCATCCTCATCGACGACATCGTCGACTCGGGCGGCACGCTGGTGAACGCCGCCGAAGCCCTCATCAAGGCCGGTGCCCGCAATGTCTCGGCCTACATCACCCATGGCGTGCTGTCCGACCAGGCACCGGTGAAGGTTGCGGGCAGCAAGCTCAAGGAGCTCGTCGTCTCCGACAGCATCGAGGCCCGTCCCGAGGTCGCCGCCGTCGCCAACATCCGCCGCATGTCCATCGCCCCGCTGATCGGCGAAGCCATCGCCCGCACCGCCAGCGAGCAGAGCGTCAGCAGCCTGTTCGACTGATCCGCCGCGGGAGGGGCCGGCGGCTTGCCGCGCAAACTCCCCTCGCCTGTCGAAATCCGCCATCCTCGCGCGACATCATCATGAGGCGGCTGTGCCGCTCGCGAAACGAGGATGCGATCATGAAGACCTACATGCTGCTGCTCTATGCCAACGAGGCCGGTGGCGAGGCGCTGACGCCCGAAGACATGGCGATGTGGATGCGCAAGATGGGCGAGTATTCCGACGCCCTCGGGAAGGCCGATGCCTTCGTCTCGACGGCCGGGCTCGGCCGCAGCCGCGATGCCCGCACCATCCACGCCAACAAGGACGAGCTGCAGGTCCATGCCGGCCCCTATGCCGACACACAGGAACAGCTCGGCGGTTACTACCTCATCAGGGCCGCCGACATGGACGCGGCGCAGGCCTGGGCCGCCCGATGCCCGGCCGCCCTCTGGGGCCACATCGAGATCCGCGAAGTCCAGCACTGAGCCCGGCGCCGTCCTGCGGAAAAAACCACATCGCGAAATGTAGAAGTCTTTCGCAGACTCCCGTCATTGTCGTGCCGGGGCGTGGTGCCCGCGGCGCCAGACAGGAGACGACAATGCAATACATGCTGCTCATCATGGGCGACGAGAAGCTGATGAACGCCGCCACCGAGGTCGACGACACCGGCATGAGCGCCGACTACGCGGCCTACAACGCCGCGCTGGCCAAGGCCGGTGCGATCCGCGGCGGCGAGCGCCTGCGGCCGACCTCCGCCACCACCTCGGTCCGCGTCCGCGATAAGAAAGCCGTGGTGCTCGACGGCCCCTATACCGAGACGCAGGAGCAGCTCGGCGGCTTCTACATCATCGACGTCCCCAGCCTCGACGAAGCGATCGACTGGGCCAAGAAGTGCCCGGCGGCGCAGTTCGGCACCATCGAGGTCCGCCCGGTCTGGCCGACGCGCCGCGAATAAATGCGCCTGTCCGCGGGTCCCGGTCGAAATGGTCGGGCCCCGCGCGTCATCGCAGCATCCGGACCTTATGCTCCGGCCACAAACAGGAGACTCCGATGCGCTACATGATGCTGATCCACCACGACGACGCCAAGATGGAAGGCGCCGACCAGAAGGCGCTCTGGGCCGACTGGGCCGCCTTCAACGAAGCCCTCGCCAAGGCCGATGGCGCGAGCCCCGGCGAACGCCTCGAGCCGGCGCCGGAAGGCACCGTGGTGCGCAGTTCCGATGTCCTCGACGGCCCCTACGCCGACACCAAGGAGCAGTTTGCGGGCTACTTCTTCGTCGAGGCGACCGACCTCGAGGAAGCCGTCGCCTGGGCGAAGCGCTGCCCCGCGTCCCGCTTCGGCGCGATCGAAATCCGCCCCGTCCACGTGCCCAAGGGCGACTGGAAGTGAGCGACAGCGGCGCGGCGGCGCAGCAATCGGCGGAGCGCGCCGCCGCGCGCGTCGCGCGCGAAAGCTACGGCCGCCTCGTCGCCTTCCTCGCCGCCCGCACACGCGACGTGGCGGGCGCCGAGGACGCGCTGGGCGAGGCGTTCGCCGCGGCGCTGCGCATGTGGCCGGTCGACGGCGTGCCCGACAATCCCGACGCCTGGCTGCTCACCGTCGCACGCCGGCGCCAGACCGACGCCATTCGCCGGCGGCAGACCCGCACGGCCGGGGAGGTTCATGTGAAGCTCATCACCGACGAGATCGAGGACGCCTCCCAGGCGCCCGATGCCATCCCCGACCGCCGCCTCGCTCTGATGTTCGCCTGCGCCCATCCCGCCATCGAGCGCGGCATGCGCGCGCCCCTCATCCTCCAGACGATCCTCGGCATGACCGCCGAGGACATCTCGGCGGCCTTCCTCATCCCGCCCGCCACGATGGGCCAGCGGCTCGTCCGCGCCAAGGCGCGCATCAAGGACGCCGGCATCCCCTTCGCCATCCCCGACCCCGAGGATCTGCCGGAGCGTCTCGAGGCGGTGCTCGATGCCGTCTACGCTGCCTTCACCAAGGGCTGGTCCGAGATCGGGGACGAGGGCGTCCCGGCCATGGCCGACGAAGCCCTCTGGCTCGGCCGCCTCATCGTCTCGCTGCTGCCCGCCGAACCCGAGGCAAAGGGCATGCTGGCACTCATGCTCTATGCCGAGTCCCGCCGTGCCGCCCGCCGCGATGCCACCGGCGCTTACGTGCCGCTCGAACAGCAGGACACAAGTCTCTGGGACGATTCATCGATCCGCCTGGCCGAGGCGCTGCTCCGCGAGGCCAACCGGGCCGGCCCCACCGGCCGCTACCAGCTCGAGGCTGCCATTCAGTCCGCCCACACCGCGCGCCGCCTCGCCGGTCAGGACAATTGGCGCGCCATCGTCGCGCTCTACGACCACCTGCTCGCCCGGACCCATTCGCCGGTCGTCGTCCTCAACCGCGCGGTCGCCCTCGCCGAGCGCGATGGTCCCGCCGCCGCACTCTTGGCGGTCGACATCCTCGATGGTGACAGGCGGATGCAGAGCTATCAGCCCTATTGGGCCGCCATCGGTCACCTGCGCGGCCGCGCCGGCGACAAGGAGGGCGCCATCGCCGCCCTCACAATCGCCATCGGCCTCACCACCGACCCGGCGGTCCGCGCCTATCTTCACGCCCGCATCGCCGCCCTGCGGGACGGCTGACGCTCAGTTCGCGAGCTTTAAGCTCGACGCCTTCGCCGAGAATTCGAGCTTGGCGCTCGGCGCTGCATCCATGCTCCTGCTGGCAAAGCTCTCGCTCGGCGTCGGCGACCAAGCTGGTCAGTTGAACGATTTGAGCTTCGCCACCGGGGCCATCACAGGCGCCTCGGTCCGCATCGCGGGTGCATCGAACACATCGGTCTTGGTCACGCTCGCGTCGAACCGCTTGATCAACCGCTCCGAGGGGGCCTCGATCGTGTCGCTGAGCTTGGCCGTAGCGGCGCCAATCTTGAGCTTCAGCTTGCCCTTGCCGGTCTCGACCGGCCCCGGGTGGACCGGAGTGGTGACGATGATCTTGGGAACGTCGGCGAGCTTGCCGAGCAGCCCCAGCGTCGGCTTGGGCTCGCTGCGGTAGCAGACATAGGCGTCGCCGCTGAAGCTGCAGCTCAATTCGCTGCCATCGGGGTAGACGCACTTGCCGTCCACCACCTCGAGGCCGGCAGCCTTGCAGATCGCTTCGAAGCGGTCCTGCTCATCGGCGAGCGCGGCGCCCGGCGCGCCCAGAGCGAGTGCGGTTGCAACGAGAGCGGTGGCGAGGAGCGAACGGAGCATCTTGAAATCCTGCTGCTGATGGGTTGACTTGACGCTGAGCCAACCCTGCCCCGCTCCGCCTGAAGCTGCGCCGCATGGGCCGTTTATGCGAGGTTCAGGCTGATGGGTTGCCGGAGGACTGCGCGATGCCCCTCAATCAGATCGGCCAGATCGCCCTCGCCGTCAGCAATGCCGACCGCTCCGAGGCGTTCTACGAAACGACCCTCGGCCTCAGGAAACTCTACCGCTACGGCGATCTCGTCTTCTTCGACTGCGCCGGCATTCGGCTGATGCTCTCCCCGCCCGAGCGTGGCGAGGCTGTCGCGGTGGGGCAGGGCGCCATTTACTTCCGCGTCGCCGATCTGCTGCGGGCCGCGGCCGATCTCGCCGGCAAGGGCGTCGCCATCGAGAGCGCCCCGCATCTCGTCGCCCCCATGCCCGACCACGATCTGTGGATGGCCTTCATCCGCGATCCGGACGGCCATCTCATCGGCCTGATGATGGAAGCACCCAGGGGCTACGCGCCCCCGGGCTGAGCGTCAGTTCATCGCCGACGGACCGGAATCGGCCTTGGGTGTGGACTTGCCGGGATTTTGGGTGAACCCTTTTGGTCCGCCGGTCAGCATCTCGGTGATCGGCGCCGACATGCGGGACACATCGCAATAGGCCGGCGACGTCGAGAAATCGCACGCAACCGTCTGCCCGCCGGGCAGCTTGCAGATCTTGATCTGCGCAGTTCCGCCGGTATCGAGCGTGCCGCCCATCTGGCGACAGCGAGTCTCGAAGGTCGATTGCGAGATCGTCGTCTCGCGGATTTCGGCCAGCGCGGCGGAAGCGCTGGCGAGCAGTCCGCCGGCCGCGAGCGCGACGAGGACGGCGGTTCGGCCGGTGGAGAGAACATGGGCTAGGTGCATGGGAACCTCCTGTGCTTGGATGGTCCATGCTGCGCCTCGCCGCCTGAACGGCGGAAATCACCGGGTTTAGCGGATATTCAGCCGCACTTGCCCAGGACCGTCCTTTCCCCTATAGACCCGCGCCATGAAGCGCCTGTCACCCCTGGAGGACGGGCGCGCTGTCATTTCTGATGAAGTGACGGCACCAACCCAAGGATACGTTCCATGGCAAAGAACCTGGTTGCCAAGGCGCGGAGCGGGGTGGGCAAGGGGGCCGCTCGTGCACTGCGTCGTGAAGGCTGGATTCCGGCCGTCATCTATGGCGACAAGAAAGATCCCCTCCCCATCTCGATCTCGTACAACGAGGCGATGAAGTCCATCTATGCCGGCGGCTTCCTCAGCCACGTCATCGAAGTGGACGTCGAGGGCCAGAAGCACAGCGTGATCCCGCGCGACTACCAGCTCGATCCGGTCAAGGACAAGGCGCTGCACGTCGACTTCCTGCGCGTCGGCCCCAACACCAAGCTGCATGTGCAGGTCGCGGTCCACTTCGAGAACCACGAAGCCAGCCCCGGCATCAAGAAGGGCGGCGTGCTCAACATCGTGCACCACACGCTCGATCTGACCTGCCCGGCCAACGCCATTCCCGAGGCAATCGTCATCGATCTCACCGGCAAGGACGTCGGCGACTCGATCCATCTCTCGTCGATCACGCTGCCCAAGGGCACGTCGGTTCGCACGCACGAGAAGGATATGACCATCGCGACGATCGCCGCGCCGTCGGCGCTGCGCTCCGAGGAGGCCACTGCCGCCCCGGCCGAAGCCGCCGCTGCTCCGGCTGCCGCCGCGCCCGCCAAGGACGCTCCGGCCAAGAAGTAACGACCATCGGGGCGGCCGCGTGCCGCCCCCACCTTGCTCACCGGGAGACAGGCGATGCATCTGATCGTCGGCCTCGGCAATCCCGGGGACAAATACAGCCGGAACCGCCACAATATCGGCTTCCTCGCGGTCGAGGAAATCGCCCGGCGCCACAGCTTCCCGCCCTTCCGCGAAAAGTTCAAAGGCCTCGTCGCCGAAGGCACGATCGCGGGCGAGAAGGTGCTCATCCTCAAGCCGCAGACTTGGATGAACTCGTCCGGCGAAAGCGTTGAAGCAGCACTGCAATTCTACAAGCTGACGCCCGCCGACGTGACCGTCATCTACGACGAGCTCGACCTCGTGCCGGGCAAGGCACGCATCAAGCGCGGTGGCGGCAATGGCGGCCACAATGGCCTGCGCTCCATCGATCCGCGCATCGGCACCGATTACCGCCGCATCCGTCTCGGCATCGGTCATCCCGGCCACAAAGACCGCGTGATGCCCTGGGTGCTGGGCGATTTCTCCAGACCCGACCTGGTCTGGCTCGAGCCCTTGCTCGGCGCCCTCGCCGACAATGCCGGCCTGATCGTCACGGGTGACGACAATACGCTCATGAACCGCCTTGCCATCGCCGTGGGCGGCGACGCCGCCGACCGCGACCAGCGCCCCGAGACCGCCGACCCGACCCGCAAGAAGGCGGCCCCCCAGTCCCATATCCGCGCTGCCCGCCCAAGGCCCCCCGACGCCAAAGTCCCCGAGAAGGGCCCGATGGCCGACATGCTGGCCAAGGTCTTCGGCAAAAAGGACGGCGACCCCCGGGATTGACGCTGACGTCAGGCTGCACACATTTCCGCTCGGAGGACCTTCACGATGGCCAGGCCATCGCCATCTCTTCGGGACAGAGCTTGACGATCGTCGATCCCTTCGCTCATAGCCCCGCCAGCATTCTCATTCAGTAGGTCATCATGGGTTTCAAAATGGGCATTGTCGGCCTGCCCAATGTCGGCAAATCGACTCTCTTCAACGCCCTCACCCGCACCGCCAACGCGCAGGCGGCGAACTTCCCGTTCTGCACCATCGAGCCCAATACCGGCGAGGTGGCGGTGCCCGATGCGCGTCTCGACAGGCTCGCCGTCGTCGCCAAGAGCCAGCAGATCATTCCGGCGCGCATGAGCTTCGTCGACATTGCCGGCCTCGTGCGCGGCGCCAGCAAGGGTGAGGGCTTGGGCAATCAGTTCCTTGCCAACATCCGCGAATGCGATGCCATCGCCTATGTGCTGCGCTGCTTCGAGGATTCCAACATCATCCACGTCGCCAACAAGGTCGACCCGATCGCCGATGCCGAAGTGGTCGAGACCGAGCTCATGCTCGCCGATCTCGAAAGCCTCGAAAAGCGCCGCGCCGGCGTCGACAAGAAAGCCAAGGGCGGCGACAAGGAAGCCAAGGTCACGCTCGACCTCATCGACCGTTCTCTCGCCCTCCTCCGCGACGGCAAGTCCGCCCGTCTCGTCGAGCGTTCCGCCGAGGAGGAGAAGGCGTTCCGCGAGCTGCAGCTGCTCACCTCTAAACCGGCGCTCTATGTGTGCAATGTCGATGAGGGCGCCGCTTCGACCGGCAATGCCATGACGCGCCAGGTCGAGGACTACGCCAGGCAGCACAACGCCGCCGTCATCGTCATCTCGGCCGAGATCGAATCCCAGCTCGCCCAGCTCCCCGACGAGGAACAGGCCGAGTATCTCGAATCCCTCGGCCTGCATGAGCCGGGCCTGAATCGGCTTATCCGCGAAGCCTACCAACTGCTTGGCCTGCAGACATATTTCACCGCCGGGCCGAAGGAGGCCCGCGCCTGGACCATCCACAAGGGCGACCGCGCCCCGCAGGCCGCCGGCGTCATCCACACCGATTTCGAGCGCGGCTTCATCCGCGCCCAGACCATCGCCTTTGACGACTACGTCGCCCTCGGGGGCGAGGTCGGCGCCAAGGAGGCCGGCAAGGCCCGCGACGAAGGCAAGGACTACGTCGTCAAGGATGGCGACGTGATGCTGTTCCGCTTCAACACCTGATCACGCACACACCCCGGATGGAGCACGCATGTCGAGCTGGTTGAGTGGTCTCGAAGTCGAGTTTGCCATCAAGCTCGGCCTGTGCCTCGTTCTGGGCGTCGTGATCGGCGTCGAGCGCGAGCTTCGCAACAAGCCGGCGGGCATCAGCACGCATTGCTTCGTGATGGCCGGTGCGTGCCTGTTCACCTTCATCTCCATCAGCGCCGATCCCAACAGTCCGGCCCGAATTGCGGCTCAGGTCGTCTCGGGCGTGGGCTTTCTCGGCGCCGGGATGATCCTCAAGAGCGACAACAACACCGTTCGGAACCTGACCACGGCAGCCGCGATCTGGTTCGCGGCGGCGATCGGCATGTCCATCGGCATCGGCTGGTATGCCATCGCCGTGATCGCTTCGGTGTACGCGGTCATTGTTCCGCGCATCCCCCACGTCAAGCGCTGGGTGAACAGCCAGCACGACGAATAGCAGCGGTCACCTGGGTCAGCCCACCGAGCGCAGCGGCTCCGGTTCCGCCGGAGCCCCGCGCCACAGCATCGCCGGATCGAACGGCTCCGGCCGGCCGATGGCATAGCCCTGCGCATAGTCGACGCCGATGCTGCGCAGCGCGCCCAGGATTTGCGGCGACTCGACGAACTCGGCGACCGTCTGCATCCCCATCACATGGCCGATATGGTTGATCATCTCGACCATCGCCCGGTCCGAGCGGTCGTTCAGCATGTCGCGCACGAAGCTGCCGTCGATCTTGAGATAATCCACCGGCAGCCGCTTGAGATACGAGAATGACGACATCCCTGCCCCGAAATCGTCGAGCGCGAAGCTCGATCCCATCGCCCGCAGCGCGGCAATGAAACGGCCCGCCGCCTCGAGATTGGCGATGGCGCTGGTCTCGGTGATCTCAAAGCAGATCGAGGCCGGCGATATCCCCGTCTGCGCGAACATCTCGCGCAGGAACGGCAGGAAGTTCGGGTCGTTGATGCTGGTCCCCGACAGATTGATCCCGCACACCGCCGGCAGGGGCCGGCCCGCCTGCCGCTGGTGACGGGCGAGGAGCGTCAGCGTGTTGCGCACGACCCAGCGATCGAGCAGCGGCATCAGCCCGAACCGTTCCGCCGCCGGAATGAAGCTGCCGGGCGGCACGAGATTGCCGGCATCGTCCATGAGGCGGAGCAGGATTTCCACATGCGCCGGGCCGGCATCTCCCCGCACCGGCATGATCGTCTGTGCATGGAGCACGAAGCGGTCGCGCTCCAGCGCCCGGTGCAACCGCTGCACCCAGCCCATCTGGCCGGCCCGCTCCACCATGTCGGCATCGTCGGTCGTGAACTGATGCACGCGGTTGCGGCCCTTTTCCTTGGCCATGTAGCAGGCAAGATCCGCCGCCTGCATCGCCTGCGTCAGCCCCATGTCGCGCGTCGAGAAATGCACCAGCCCGATGCTGGCCGATGTGGTGAAGGCCTGCCCCTGCCAGAGGAAGCCAAGGTTCTGCGTCGCATCGCGCAACCGCTCGGCAATGTCGCCCGCTTCGGTCGCCGAGCAGTCCACCAGCAGCACCGCGAACTCGTCGCCACCCAGCCGCACCAGCATGTCGGCCGGCCGGAGCTGCAGCGGCAATGCCTCCGCTACGCGGCACAGCAGCCGGTCCCCCGCCGCGTGCCCGTTGGTGTCGTTGACCACCTTGAACTGGTCGAGGTCGAGAAAGATCAGCGCGTGCTGGCTCGGCTCCCGCGCCATCACCTGCTCGGCCTGCCGCTCGAGCGCCGAACGGTTGGGGAGCCCGGTCAGCATGTCGTGCAGCGCCTGCCGCTCGAGTTCGCCCTCGATCGCCCGTCGCTGCTCGACGAAGCGATTGAGGCGCCACAGCGTCAGCGCCACGAACAGCGCCGCCAGCGCGATATTGCCGATGGCGAGCGCCACCTGCACGAACCGCGTTCCATCGCCCAGCGAGTCCGAGAATTCCCGCGTCAGCGGCGTGATCTTCTCTTCGAGTTCGGCGATTTGCGCTTTCCACCCCGCCCGCACCGCCGGGTCGTGCAGCAGGGCCTGCCCGTCGACGATGCGGGTCTTCAACTCGTCCAGCGTGAGCACCATCGTCTCGGCCGCCTGCCAGCGGGCGATGGCGGCATCCATGTAGCTGAACCACGAGAAATACCGGAACATCCAGATCAGCCCGGGGATGTCCTGCGGATGATTTCCTGCCCGCAGGAAGCCCTCATGCGCCGCCGCCAGGTCGGGCGGCGAGCGCTCGAGCGCCAGCCGCGCCGCGCGGTCGCCCATCGGGCTTGCAAGCGCCTGCTCGTAACGCGCGATGTATTGCGGTTCGGCCGTGTCGACGAAGCGGTCGAGGAAGTAGATCGCCTGGTGCTGCCCCTTCGACCACAGGCTTTCGCCGGCAATGTAGGCGCGCAGCGTCGAGACCATTTCGAGGGTGAACACCCCCATCAATGCCTGCGCGGCGATGATGACAATGAAGGGAGCGGCAACCACCGCTAACCGTAATGTTGCGGCGCCCTTCTGCGCCGAAACGGGAAAATCACTGGGCCGGCGCAACTTCTGTCACACGCAAATTACTTAAGCGCTCAAGCTGCCGTCGAAACATTAATCTTGGACTACTTCGGCCGGTGGATTCGCGGACTTTCCGCCGCCTGCCCCCTGCGTTAAGCCGGCCCGAGCCGTTTCCTGATGCCTTCCACCCAGCGCGTCGTGGCATCGAGGTTTCCGATCCACAGGTCGAGCAGGTCGCCCGTATGCGGCGCCGGACCGCCTCCCGGCGTCTCTGTCCGCAGTTCCCGCAGGTGTGCGACATTGGCCCGCGCCCGCAGCATCTGGTCGTCGAGCAGCGCCGCCACCCGCGTCTTGGGCAGCGCATCCATGAAGGCGACGCCCACCCCCAGCGCCTCGATATCGAAGCTCCCCAGCGCTGCCTCCAGCCGCTCCACGAACTCGGCACGGCCCACTTCGGTCAGCCGGTAGCGCACGCGATCCGGCCCCTCCGCGCTTTCCTCGGCGGCGAGTGCACGAAGCCGCCCGTCCCGGGCCAGTTGCTTGAGCGCATGATAGATCGACCCCGGCTGCACCCGCGTCCAGCTATCGACGCGCCATTCGCCAACTTTGCGGCGCACCGCATAGCCATGCGCCTCGCCGTCCAGCGCCACGATCCCCAGGACGATCAATCGAACCAGACTCACATGTCCTCCTAGTCAAGCTTGACTAGCATGCTGTACTGCACTACGCACTAGTCAAACTTGAATAGTGAGGACCTAATGACGCCCGACGATCTCATTCCCGCCATCCACGCCATCGTTCCGGACGCAAAGCTCGTCACTGCCGCCGGCGATGTCTTCTTCATGCATCCGGACGATCCCAACCTGCCCCTTGCGACCATCGTCACCGGCGACAACGACTGGGACAACGCGTCCAACCTCGCCCGCGAGGGCGTGCTGCGCGTCAATGTCGGCATCGACCGCGACGCCTTCCGCGACCTCTTCGGCGACCTGCCCAAATGGCGCGAGCCCCAGGATGCCGGCATCGACTTCACGCGCCTCGACGTGCTCATGCCCCACCCCATGTATGCCCGGCTCTACTGGATCAGCGTGCTCAACCCATCGTTGGAAACGCTGCGCTCGCTGCGCCCGCAACTCGAGCTCGCCTTCCGCCTCGCTGCGGCGCGCGTCGCGCGGAAGCAGGCCGGCTGAGGGATTGCCGCGCGCCGCGCCGGGGCGCATGGTTCCCGCGCTAGGCAAAACAGCTTCGGAGGAGAAGATGACCGCCTACAACGTGGTTCGCTTCCGGGTGAAGCCCGGAATGGAAGACGCCTTCATCTCGAGCCAGCGCAAGTCGCTGGAACAGGACATGCCCGGCGGTCTCGATGCCGCGCTGATCAAGACCGGCGACCGCACTTACTGCTTCGTCGGCAAATGGGACCGCTTCGAGTCGATCGTTGCCGCCCGCCCGACGATGATCGGCTTCCTCGACGAAGTCCGTCCGTACCTGGAAGATCTGGGCGGTGGCCTTGGCGTCACCGATCCTGTCTCGGGCACCGTCGTGGTCGAGCGCACGGCCTGACCGGGCGCCCGGGAAGCAGAGCCTAGGCCGCGCTCAGCGCGTCGGCCGCATCGGGGTCGCCCGGTGCCGTCTCGACGCCCAGGTCGGGGAACGCCACCACGCGCCGGCCGTGGAAATCGGTCCGCACGACGATGAGGTTGCGTTCCTCGAAATAGGTCAGCAGCCGCCGCGCCCGGCTCACCGAGTGCGTGCCGTAAATGCGCGCCAGCGTGGCATCCGGCGGACACTGCCCGCCGCTGATGGCCTCCTGCGCCACGGCGAGGAACACGCTCTGCACATCGTCGGGCAGCCGCTCGGACAGCGCCAGCGCCCGCTGCCATTCCTCGCCCGCCGCGACCTCCTCGGCCACCTTGGCCCGCCCGATGGCGAGGCGGCGGCGGAACGCCGGCAGCGCCAGCGGCTCGCCCGGAATGCGCTGGATGCGGCAGCGCACCAGGAAGTCCTGGTAGAGCACCGCGACCGAGCGGAAACCGCTTTCGGGGTCCTCCAGCACGTCGTGCATCACCTTGTCGATGCGCGCCTCGCGCTCGGTGTCGTCCATCGCGGGCGCAGCGTCTGCCGCCTCCTGCGGTTCGGGCTCCCGCGGACGGCTGAGCTGGGCCAGGAGATCGGCCGTGGGCGTCACCACCGGCTTGGGCGCTCGCCGCACCGGCCGCGCCATCTCTTCGGCGGTCGCCGTAAAGATCAGCGCCTCGACGTCCTGCGGCACTTCGGGCAGCGGTTCGAGCTTGGGATTGGACGACTGCGCCTGCGTCTCCACCGCGCCGATCACCACCGGCAGCGGCCGCCGCGACAGCGCCGGTCCGAGTGCCACGAAATGCCCGCGCGCCAGGTCGCGGAACATCTCCGCCTGCCGCCGCTCCATGCCCAGCAGGTCGGCGGCGCGCGCCATGTCAATATCGAGGAAGGTGCGGCCCATCAGGAAGTTCGAGGCTTCGGCCGCGACGTTCTTGGCCAGCTTGGCCAGCCGCTGCGTCGCGATCACGCCGGCGAGCCCGCGCTTCCGCCCCCGGCACATCAGGTTGGTCATCGCCCCCAGCGACAGCTTCCGGGCTTCGTCCGACACTTCGCCGGCGACCGCTGGGGCAAACAATTGCGCCTCGTCCACCACCACCAGCGCCGGATACCAGTGGTCGCGCTCGGCGTCGAACAGGCCGCCCAGGAAGGCCGCGGCGCAGCGCATCTGCTGCTCCACATCCAGCCCTTCGAGGTTGAGCACCGCCGACACCCGGTGCTGCCGGACACGGCCCGCGATCCGCGTCAGCTCCGCCTCGGTCCGCGCCGCATCGACCACCAGATGCCCGAACTTGTCGGCGAGCGTGACGAAATCGCCTTCGGGGTCGATCACGACCTGCTGCACCAGAGCCGCGCTCTGCTCCAGCAGCCGCCGCAGCAGATGCGACTTGCCCGAGCCCGAATTGCCCTGCACCAGCAGCCGCGTCGCCAGCAGCTCCTCGAGGTCCAGACCCGCAGCACCGCCGCCGGAGGCAACTCCCATATCGACGGCGATAGTCATAGGCCCTGCGAGTCGGTCGAACGAAGCCGGAGCTTACCACGGATGCCTTGTCGTCACGTCGCCCGGCGCACATACCCACAGCTCATGCCCGGCCCCGCGCCGCCGCATTGAGCCGCCCCGCCGGTTGACGTATACGTCAACCATGAACCCGGTCACCGCCAGCCGCCGCCACTACGAGGATCTCGCCGTCGGCGAGATTGTCGATCTGGGCGCTACCACCGTGAGCAAGGAGATGATCGTCACCTTCGCGCGCGAGTTCGACCCCTTCCCTTTCCACCTCGACGAGGCGGCGGCGAAGGCGTCGCTGCTGGGCGGCCTCGCCTCCTCGGGCTGGCAGACCGCGGCGCTGACCCTGCGCATGCTCGGCGACCGCTTCCTCAACACCATCGCCTCGATGGGCGGTCTCGGCTTCTCCGACCTCAAATGGAAAAAGCCGGTGATGGTCGGCGATACCATCTCGGGCACCGCCGTCATTGCGAGCCTCCGCCGCTCGCGTCACCACCCCGAACGCGGCATCGTCACCATCGATCTCGACATCCGCAACCAGCACGGCGAACCGGTCATGACCATGCGTCTCGCCAACCTTGTCGAGCTGCGCGATCCCTCCGTCCCGCTGATCGAGGGCGAAAACCCATGACCCGCTGGTTCGAAGACATCACCATCGACGAGGTCTTTCCGCTCGGCAGCCACCACTTCACCGAGGCCGAGATCGTCCGCTTCGGCCAACTCTACGACCCGCAATATTTCCACGTCGATCCGGAAGCCGCCAAACAGAGCCATTTCGGCGGCCTCGTCGCCTCCGGCTGGCATACCGTCAGCGTCGGCCACCGCCACATGGTCGACGCGCTCTTTGCCGAGGAGGAGCGCCTGCGCGGCCTCGGCCGCGAACCCGGCGTCAGCGGCCCCTCCCCCGGCGTCAACCGCATGGACTTCAAGGTCCCCGTCCGTCCCGGCGACACCGTCACCTACACGCGCGTCGTCACCGGCAAGCGCCCGTCCAACTCCATTCCCGGCTGGGGCCTGCTGTTCAACACGCTGGAGGCGACCAACCAGCGTGGCGAGCTCGTCTACCACGCCGAGCTCGTCGGCTTCTCCAAGCTGCGCGACTACAAAATGCCACTAAGGCTGCGACTATTGCTGGCGTTGACCCGAATCCCCGTTTTGGGGAAAGTCCTCGTCAAACGCACCGGATGATTTGATGCGCCGCATCGCCCTCGCCTTGAGCCTCCTGACGCTGGTTTCGCCCGCCTTCGCCCAGGGCGTCACCGTCAGCCCCGCCGAGGGCAATTGGGGCTGCACCGCGCTCATCGACAATACCAAGGCAGGCCTGCTGACCGTCTTTGCCGGCAGCTACGGCTATGCTTCGGCCAATTTCGGTTCGAGCGCCTCGGGCACCGGAAATGCCGAAATGGGCTCGGACGGCGTCCGTTTCCTCGATGGCAACCTCGCCAACGTCGGCATCGGCTACGGTCTCGTCACCTTTGCCGCCGAGGGTGGCGACGTCCTGACCCTTTACAATCCGGAGAAAGCGGTTCTGGTCTGCAAACCACGCTGACTGGAACTCGACTCCAGCCTCACTTTTATTTGCCTCGCCGGAACGCCGGCGCCTCAACTATGTTATTCGACAAATTGCGGAGGATAATGTGCCGCAACACAGCTTCGACGACCTCTTGGAAGACGTCCCCGAGCAGCGTCTCGCGAGGGTCCGCAGTGGCCTCGAGCGCCTGACGCCGCGTGAGCTCGAGGTGCTCAAGCGTGCCATCTCGGGCGAGACGGCCGGCGACTCGGCAGGCAATCTGGGCATCTCGGTCCGCACCGTCGAGCTCCACCGCCAGCAGGTCCTGGCCAAGCTCGAGGTCAAGAACCTCACCCAGGCCGTCCGCATGATTGCGCTGGCGCAGCGTCACCAGCCCTCGCACTGAGTCGGGGCTGGCGCCCGTTGCGCCTTCGGCATAGGGTCCGGCGCTCCCCTTCGCGGCCCGGCCGATGTCCCTGTTCGTCTTCTGCGTCATCCTGTTCTCGGCCGCCCTCCATGCCGTCTGGAACGCCATCGTAAAGGGCGGCAGCGATACGCTGCTCACCACCATCCTCGTGGCCGCTTCGGGCGCCGCCGTCGGCATTGTCTGCCTGCCCTTCCTGCCGCCCATAGCACCCGCCGCCTGGCCCTACCTCGCCATCTCCGGCGTCCTCGAGATCGCCTATTACACACTCGTTGCCAGCGCCTATCGCCACGCCGATATGAGCCGCGCCTATCCTCTGATGCGCGGCGCGCCGCCGCTCTTGGTGGCCCTGGTCTCGAGCCTCGCCCTCGGCATGGCCATCTCGACCGCCGGCTGGATCGGTGTCGCGCTCGTCTCGGTGGGCCTGTTGAGCCTCACCCTGGGCGGTACTGGCGGCGATGGCCGCGGCATGGCCTTCGCCATGGTCAACGCCCTCGTCATCGCGTCCTACACGCTGGTTGACGGCTTCGGCGTCCGCGCCTCCGGTTCGCCCGCCGCCTACACCATGTGGATCTTCATTCTAACCGGCGTTCCCCTCGCCGCCTGGGCGCTCGTCACGCGCCGCGACTTCCCTGCCTATGCGCGGCGCAATTGGCACCTGGGCCTCGCCGGCGGCCTGGGTACGCTCATCTCCTACGGCCTTGTGCTGTGGGCCATGACGCAGGCGCCCATTCCGCTGGTTGCCGCGCTGCGCGAAACCTCCATCCTGTTCGGCACGCTCATCGCCGCCCTCGTCCTCAAGGAACGCGTCACGCGCACGCGCATCGTCGCCGTCCTCATCATCGCGGCCGGCGCCGCCGTGCTCAAGCTCGCCTAGGGTTGACGCATCGCTGCTCCGTCCCTATGGTCCCGGCCTTCCCGATCCGAGGTCCCGTCACCAAATGATCTGAGCATCGCTGCGGACGCCAAGCCATCGCCCTTCCCACGCCCAGCGTGCGGCAGGTGATGCGGGCATGCCGGCAAGCACGATGCTGAGGATCTAGAGCGACTCTCCGGAGTCGCAAACCTCGCGGACATTTCGTCCGGCTCCCTCCCGTCCAGTCTTATCGAACCCCACCGTGATTGCGCGCCCTCGCAGGCCGCGCCCGCACTCCCTCTGCGCCGCTTTGCGTGCGTGGCGGGGGAAGGAGAATCTATGCCCAAATTCATGACCTATCAGCGCCCTGCCCCGATCTCGAAGCTGAACTGGAATGCTGCTTCAGACCGCAAGGCAACTGCGCCGCGCAAGGCGCCCGAGGCCACAAGGCCGGCGCCCGCCATCGTCCTGCCCGCGCTGGGGCAGCTCATCCGCAAGGATTAGTGAAGACGAGGAGGCGGTTCGCCGCCTCCTCAATGCCCCGGAAACGGCACCAGGCTCTCGATCGCGACGCCCAGCGCCCTGAGCTTGTCAGCGCCCCCCAAGTCGAACAGGTCGATCACGAAGCCCGCATGCTCGACCACCGCTCCGGTGCGCCGCAGCAGCCCCACCGCCGCCAGCGCCGTCCCGCCCGTTGCGATCAGGTCGTCGATCAGCAGCACCTTGTGCGCGCCGTTCAGCACGTCGGCGTGAATCTCGATCGTGTCGACGCCATATTCGAGCGTGTAGTTCTGCCCCATCGTCGCGCCCGGCAGCTTGCCGCGCTTGCGGATCGGCACGAAACCCACGCCCAGCGCGATCGCCACGCCCGCGCCGAAGATGAAGCCGCGCGCCTCGATGCCGGCAACATGCGTGATGCCGCGGTCGCGATGCGCCGCCGCGAGCCGTTCAACGCTCTCGCGAAATCCCTGCGGGTGCTCGATCAGCGTGGTGATGTCGCGAAACAAAATGCCCGGCTTGGGGTAGTCGGGGATCGACCGGATCAGCGATTTGAGGTCGAGCATCAGCCGGGCTTCACGATCTTGCGGGCGAGCTTGCCCGCCTGGAATGCCGCCTCGAGCGTGGCGTCCTTGGCCCTGGCGCGCGCCTGCGGCGTCACCACATGCGGTGCCGCCCGCACCGCCGCGCGCAGCAGCGGATGCCGCGCCACGGTCATGGCCACCCCGATCATCGCCGCTGCCGTCCGGATCGCCGACATTATGCCTCCTGCGTCGCCCCAATGTAGCGACCCACGCCGCCCATGAAAAGTCTCGCGCGCCTCCGCAGGGCCCGGCGTCCCATCAAGGATGGAGTGGGTCCAACGACGTCGCCACCTCCCGGATGTCATTTCCCGCAAAGCAAAAGGGGCGCCGAAGCGCCCCTCAAAACCACATCACGGCGAGGTTCAGTGAACCCGGCGCCACAGCCGCTGCTTGACGAACCACATCAGCACCGCGAACAGGATCAGGAAGGTCAGCACGCGGAAGCCCGCCGCCTTCTGGCTGTTGAGGTGCGGCTCGGCCACCCACATCAGGAATGCCGAAACGTCCTTGGAATACTGCTCCGCCGTCAGCATCTCGGCCGGCACTTCCGAGCCGTCCTCATTGGCGTAGGGCACCTGCCCGTCGGCCAGCGGCGGCGGCATGCCGATCGCGTGGCCGGGGAACACGTGGTTGTAGAACTTGCCGTCGGGGATCTCCGCGCCCTCGGGCGGGGTCTCCTCGTAGCCCATCAGCAGGGCGTGCAGATAGTCCGGCCCGCCTTCCGAATAGGTGGTGAAGTAGTTGAAGATCCACTGCGGGAACGGCGAGGTGATCGACCGCGCCTTGGCGATCACCGACAGGTCGGGCGGCACGATGCCGAACGCCGCGATCTGGTCGGCGTCGCTCTGGCCGGTGCCCGGCCAGCGGTCGGACGTCAGGCCCTTGCGGGTGCCGCCCTCGGCTTCCGGGTCGTTGATCGTGTACTCGGCGGCGAGTGCCTTCACCTGCTCTTCCGAGAACATCGGGCCGCCCTCTTCCGCAAGATTGCGGAAGGCGAGCAGCTTGGCGCCGTGGCAGTTCGCGCATACTTCGCGGAACACCTGGAAGCCGCGCTGGAGCTGATGCTCGTCATACTTGCCGAAGATGCCGGCAAAGCTCCACTGCTGGCGCTCGATCTGGGGGGTCTGATGCTCCTGCGCCACCACCGGGGCGGCGAGCCCCAGGGCGATCAGGCCGGCAGCGAAGATGGTCGAAATCTTGATCATTGCTGTACGGTCCTGGCGATCAGTTCGTGGCTGGAGCGGGCTTGAGCACCGCTTCCGAGATCGAGTTCGGCAGCGGTCGCGGCTTCTCGAACCGGCTCAGGAGCGGCAGGATCACGATGAAGTACGCGAAGTAGTAGAGCACCGAGAGCTTGGAGGTATCGGCCACCGTGAAGTTGCCGAGCACCTTCATGTCCGGCGCCTGGGCACCATACCAGGTGAGCAGCACGAAGTTGGCCACGAACACCCAGTAGAACCACTTGAACATCGGCCGGAACGTGCCCGAGCGGACCTTGCTCGTATCCAGCCAGGGCAGGAAGAACAGGATCAGGATCGAGCCGCCGAAGGCGATGACGCCCAGCAGCTTGCTGTCGAGGATGAAGTTGAAGTCGATGGCGCGCAGGATCGCGTAGAACGGCAGGAAGTACCATTCGGGCACGATGTGCGGCGGCGTCACCAGCGGGTTGGCCTGGATGTAGTTGTCCGGGTGCCCCAGGATGTCGGGCGCGAAGAACACGAACCAGGCGAACGGGATGCAGAACACCACCACCGCGAACAGGTCCTTCATCGTGTAGAACGGATGGAACGGCAGCGTGTCGCGCTCGCTCTTCACCTCGACGCCAACAGGATTGTTGTTGCCCGGCACGTGCAGCGCCCAGATATGCAGCCCAACCACCGCCGCGATGATGAACGGCAGCAGGTAGTGCAGCGAGAAGAAGCGGTTGAGCGTGGGGTTGTCCACGGCAAAGCCGCCGCGCAGCAGCTGCAGGATCGGATCGCCGATCACCGGAATGGCGGCGAAGATGTTGGTGATCACCGCGGCGGCCCAGAAGCTCATCTGGCCCCAGGGCAGCACGTAGCCCATGAAGGCGGTCGCCATCATGAGCAGGAAGATGATGACGCCCAGGATCCACAGGATCTCGCGCGGCGCCTTGTACGAGCCGAAATACAGCCCGCGGAAGATGTGCATGTAGACGGCGGCAAAGAACATCGAGGCGCCCACCGCGTGGGTGGCCTGGATGATACGGCCCGAATTGACGTCGCGGCGGATGTGCTCCACCGAGTCGAAGGCGAGGTCGACCTGCGGCGTGTAGTGCATCGCAAGGATGATGCCGGTGACGATCTGCGCCGCCAGCATGAAGGTCAGGATCGCGCCGCCGGTCCACCAGTAGTTGAGGTTCCTGGGCGTCGGATAATCCATCAGGTGCTCCTTGGAGAACCTGATCAGCGGCAGCCGGTCGTCCAGCCACTTCTCGATGCCGGTGGAGGGGGTGTAGTTGCTCGTATGCGAGGCCATCTGGTCTTTCCCCATCAACCGATCTGAATCACGCTGTCGCTCAGGAACTGGTAGGGCGGAACCACCAGGTTCTTGGGAGCGGGACCTTTGCGGATGCGGCCCGAGGTGTCGTACTCCGAGCCGTGGCACGGGCAGAACCAGCCGCCGAACTCGCCGGCATCGCCCACCGGCACGCAGCCAAGGTGCGTGCACAGCGCCACCATCACCAGGTACTGGTCGTGGCCTTCCTTGACGCGGGCTTCGTCGGTCTCCGGATCCTTGAGATCGGACATCGGCACCGCGCGGGCCTCTTCGATCTCGGCGGCGGTGCGGTGACGCACGAACACCGGCGAGCCACGCCACTTGATCGTGACGGAGGAGCCTTCCTCGACGCCCGACAGGTCGAACTCGGTCGATGCCAGTGCGAGCACCGACGCGTCCGGGTTCATCTGGTTGATCACCGGCCAAGCCACTGCGCCGACGCCCACTGCACCCACGGCCGCGGTCGCAACATAGAGGAAGTCGCGCCGGCCCGGATTGGGCTGGTCGTTGTGCGCCAAATTCGATTCTGTCGCCAAGGTGGAACTATCCCTGCCTGATGTCTGGTTTTGCAGCGCTTTGCGGGCCCCGCGCCGCGCGCAACACATAGCGTCACTCGCCCTCAACGGCGCGTGATTGTGGCGTCTTTTGGCACTCTCACCAGAACTTGTCCAGACGGGCGGGACAGGCGAAAACCCGCTGCGACACTATACCCACCGGAGCTTTCCGGTCGGTATGGCATGGAGCCTGCGATGACCATCGACCTCGCCCTCTACCAACCCGACATCGCCCAGAACACCGGCACGCTGCTGCGCCTTGGTGCCTGCCTCGGCGTTCGCGTGCACATCATCCATCCCACCGGCTTCCCATTCTCGCCCCGGGAGCTCAAGCGCGGCGGTCTCGACTACATCGGGCAGGCCGACTTCATTGAGCATGACAGCTACGACCATTTCGACGGCTGGCGCCGCGAGGCTCGTCGTCGTTTGGTGTTATTGACCACCAAAGCACCTGAAAGTGCCTATGCCTTTGCATTCGTTGAGGGGGATATCATCATCGTCGGGCGCGAAAGCGCCGGCGTTCCCGATACAGTCGCCGCTGCCGCCGACGCCCGCATCCGCATCCCCATGCGTCCCGGCCTGCGCTCGATCAATGTCGCCATCGCCGGCGCCATGATAGTGGGCGAAGCCCTCCGCCAGACCAATGCCTTCGCGAGCCTCATATGACCCTTCCCGTTGATATCGAAGCCAAAAAAGCCCGCGCCGCCGCCTTCTTCCGCCAGTTCCGCGACGATCTTACCACCGAACTCGACCGCATCGAGGTCGAAAACGGCGGCTCGGACCGGTTCGCGATCGAGCCCTGGACCCGCCCCGATGGCGGCGGCGGCGAGATGGGCATGCTGCATGGCCAGGTCTTCGAGAAGGCTGGCGTCCACATCTCGGTCGTCCACGGCACCTTCAGCGACGAATTTGCCCGCCAGATGCCCCACACCGAGGCGGGCGCAGAGTTCTGGAGTGCCGGCGTGTCGGTCATCGTCCACCCCCGAAACCCCAACGTTCCTGCGGCTCACATGAATGTCCGCATGATCGTTACGGGCAGATGGTGGTTCGGCGGCGGCGGCGACCTCACCCCCGTCCTCGACCGTCGCCGCACGCAGTCCGACCCTGACAGCATCGACTTTCACGCCGCCTACCGCGCCGCCTGCGACGCGCACGGCGTCGATTATGGCCGCTACAAGCAGTGGTGCGACGAGTACTTCTTCCTCAAGCACCGCAATGAACCGCGCGGCATCGGCGGCATCTTCTACGACAATCACAATTCCGGCGACTGGGACGCCGACTTCGCCTTCACGCAGGACGTCGCCAAAGCCTTCCTCGACGTCTACCCGGCCCTCGTCCGGCGCAACGTCTCGGCGGGCTGGACCGAGGCCGACCGCAACGAGCAGCTGATCCGTCGCGGCCGCTACGTCGAATTCAATCTCCTCTACGACCGCGGCACGACGTTCGGCCTCAAGACCGGCGGCAATGTCGAAGCCATCCTGAGCTCGATGCCCCCCGAAGTCCGCTGGCCCTAGACTCTCATTCTACCAATCCGCCCCACGCTGGAAGCGCGGCGTGTCGGGGGACGTGAGCAAGCGGAAATCACGTGCCAGGTGACCAGAAATTGTCCCCGCAACGCCCTGAGAACCAAGGCGACTCCGGGCTTATTTGTTCGACTTATCCCCGTACCCCCGGACCGGGTGTATTCTCCTCCCACTGCGCCCTCATCGAGCGACTCGAGACGAACGGGCGAGGGCGCAGGACCGGGTGGTGCGAGGGTCGCCTCGCACCCGGCGGGATAGAGCGGATCGTGCGGGCAGCTTCCTGGGCCCGGGGTCCGGCGCAGGTGGGCACCATGGTCGGTGTCCATCGCGGAGCCGATGGGCGGATCGTCGCCTCATCCCCTCCAGAGCGGCGCCGCGCCAGCACTCAAGGCAGCCACCTCTCCCCTCTGACCGTCCGAGCCCCCGGATCGCAGCGGCGAGGCGACGTGCCTCACTGTTTGCGGACTACCCGCGTCGAGGCCACGCCTCGCCGCTGCAGCTCTCCATCGGGAGCCAAGGACGGCGCTCTTTGACATCGCCGGAGGGCCGGCGAGCGCTTTCGCTCGCCCGCGCCACAGCGCCGGAAGCCGGGTTGGCAACCAATCCGGCTCATGCTCGTTTCCTCCTGTTCAGCATCAGGAGGTTGCGATGAAGCAATATGAGTGTCTCGTTCCCGGCTGCGCCTGGCATACTCAGGCCGAAGACAGCGCCGAGATCGTCCGCCGCGCGGCCGATCACCTGCGCTCCGTGCACTCGGAATCCGTGGTGCGCCCCGAGATGATCGACCGCATCAAGCAGCGGATTCACGAACCGGCGGCGGCCCAGTAAGCCCGCCTCATCTCTGCAGGATCGAGAGCAGCGCGTTCCGGTCGAGCTTGAAGCCCGACTGGATCCACTTCTGCTCGAGCCGGTCGAGTTCGGCCCCGATCCGCGGCCCGGGCCGCATGCCCGTCTGCAGCAAATCGTTGCCCGACACCGGAAATTTCGGCACGTCCACAGTACGCAGGTGCTCGACGATCGCTGACTTGCCCGCCTCGGTCCATCCCGCGAAGGTTGCGGCCACCTCCACGGCATCCGACAAATGCGCGGGAAACCGGTAGGCCGCCTCGTTGATACGGAAATCGGTGATCAGCTTGGCCGCGAGCAGGATTGCCTCCGCGGCCCCGATCTCGTCGTTCGATAGCCGCCAGCGCTTCTTGACGGTCTTGCTGCCCAGCGACTGCACCAGCAGCGCCATGCGACTCATCGTGTCCGGCTTGTGTGCGCGCCGCTCGTAGGTCCCCATGCGCTCGAGCAGGTCGGGCGGCAGGTTAAGCACCCCTGTCTGGGCCATCGTTTCGAGCGTTCGGGCAATGCGCGGCAACGCCAGCATCCGCCGCATCTCATTGCCGACGCGCTCCGCCGAAATGTTGTGAAGATCCCCCGCCGCCTTGTGCACGGCAACGAGGCCGTCCTCGTCGAACTGCTCGTGTCCATGGCTCGCCGTGAACCGGAAAAAGCGGTAGACGCGCAGCTTGTCCTCCGCGATGCGCTTGTTGGCATCGCCGATGAACCGCACGGCCCCGCTGAGGCAGTCCTCGACGCCATTGATCGGGTCGAACAGTTCGCCTTCCATGTCGCAGTAGAGGGCGTTCATCGTGAAATCGCGCCGCTCCGCGTCGCGCGTCCAACCCCAGCCGAAGCGCACCACCGCGTGCCGGCCGTCGGTTTCGATGTCCTCGCGCAGCGTTGTAACCTCCGCCACACGATCGTCGACCTTGAGCGTGATCGTCCCATGCTCGATCCCGGTGGGATAGGCAGCAACGCCCGCCTCCCCCGCTCGCCGCATCACCTCGCGCGGCAGCAGCTCGGTCGCAAAATCGATCTCGGTCGCCTCTCGCTCGTGATCCACGAGCGTGTCGCGGATCGCCCCGCCCACTGCGCGCGTCTTCCCGCGCCCCCCGTCGAGCAGGGCGAAAATTCTCTGCGTAGCCGGATCGCGCAGCCAGGGCGCGTCCTTGAGGCGCTGCAATGCAGCCTTGGCAATCACCAGGGCACCTCGTCCTTCAATACGAGCTCGTAAAATCGCCGCGTCAGATTGGCGGTTATGCCCCAGATGACAAGCCCCTCATGCGTAATCCGCCAGGTCGACCCCTTCCGCGCCCCATGCTCGAAGTGCAGCGTATCGAAGCTGTCGCTGCGCATCAGCAGCGGCAGCGGCACCTCGAATACGGTTTTCACCTCCCCCGGATTGCCGACAAAAGCACGGTGCGGCCGCACTTCCGCAACCACCGGCGTGATCATATAGTTCGAGCCGGTGAAGTAGGCCGGCATGTAGCCGAGGATGCGGGCATCGTCCCGGTCGAGCGCTACCTCCTCCCATGCTTCGCGAAGGGCTGCGTCTCCGGGCCCCTTGTCGGTCGGATCAATCTTGCCGCCAGGGAAGGCAATCTGTCCGGAATGCGAGCGGAGCTCCGGAGAGCGTTCGGTGTAGAGGATGGAGAGATTGTCGCCTCGCCGCACCAGCGCGATCAGCACGGCAGCATCGCGCGGCGGCCCCTTGAAACCGCCGTCCGGCACCCAATCGGGAAGGAGCGTCGCCGTTTCCTCGGCAGCCTGCGGCGAGGGCAGCAGCCGATTCCTGATTCTCTCGATCAGTGCATCGGCTGCCGACAAAACGAACCTGCCTACTGGTGCTTCCTGGTCCCGAACGCGCCGATCTTGCCTTTGATGCGCGCCGCGAGGGTCTTGTCCTCAGAGTAGAGCAGCACGCGCGTGGGGTCGACAGGCCCGGGCCACTCGACGGCGCCCAGGGTCGTAGGCTGCCAGCCCAGCGGACAGTAATAGTCGCGATCGCCGATGAGGATCACGAAGCTCCCCTGCCCGCGTTCGAGCGCCATCCGCGTCACTTCGCGTGCCAGCTGCTTGCCCACGCCGCGCTTCCGGAAGCCGGGATGGGTCGCCAGCGGACCGAGCATGTAGCCGTCGATGCCGCCGACGCTGAGCGGCGTCATCCACACGACGCCCGCCGGCGTGCCATCGATTTCGGCGATCAGGGACAGCGACGTGTCGATCGGGAAGCGCTCGCGGACGCGGAACGCCGTACGCGCAAAGCGCCCGGGACCAAAGGCCAGCGCCTGCAACTCGTCGACGAATTTGTCGTCGTCGGGCGTCGCAACGCGAAGTTTGGCGGGCGCAGATTGCGGGGGGACCGGCGGAGCCGGTTCTTGAACGGACGGAGCGATCATCGTGGCAGTCCAGAAACAGAGAGTAAGGACAAACGCGCCGGCTCGCGGGCCGGCTCCCGACCAACTAGGGTCGTCGGGTCACGTGAACGTAGTTCTCCATCCTGGACGCCTCCTGACGTCTGAACCGCGCCTTAGCACCAAGGCCGGGGCGCGTGAAGAAGAAATCGCCCACTTCGTTCTGCATTTCAAGACCTTGGGTTGAAGGATTGTTGTCGGCCACCCGAGCGCCTAACTGAGGCGTTGATACGCCTCAAAGGAGACAATTGTGGGTCAATTGATCGACGGCCGCTGGTCGACGGAATGGTACGACACCAGCAAGACCGGCGGGAAGTTCGTCCGCGGCGACGCGCCCTTCCGCAACTGGATCACGCCGGACGGCGCGCCCGGCCCGACTGGCGAGGGCGGCTTCGCCGCGGAAGCTGGCCGCTATCATCTCTATGTCTCCCACGCCTGCCCCTGGGCGCATCGGACGCTGATCTTCCGCGCCCTCAAGGGGCTTGAAGACCTCATCGCGGTGTCGGTCGTATCCCCCAAGATGCCCGACGAGACGGGCTGGACCTTCAAGGCGGAGGGATCGACCGGCGACGCGCTGTTCGGAAGTGAGCATCTCTATGAGGTCTATCAGCGCGCCAAATCCAACTTCACCGGCCGCGTGACCGTTCCGGTGCTATGGGACAAACAGCGCCAAACCATCGTCAACAATGAGAGCTCCGAGATCATCCGGATGCTCAACGGCGCCTTCAACACGCTCACCGGCAACGATGACGACTACTATCCCGCCGAACTCAGGCCGCGCATCGATGAGATCAACAAGCGCGTCTACGACACGATCAACAACGGTGTGTACAAGGTCGGCTTCGCTACCAGACAGGACGCGTATGAGGAGGCGGTCCGGGCCCTCTTTGCGTCACTCGACTGGATCGAGGGCATTCTCGGCGACAACGCCTACCTCGCGGGCGACCGAGTCACCGAGGCCGACTGGCGCCTGCTCACGACCCTCATCCGCTTCGACGCCGTCTATTACGGTCACTTCAAGTGCAATATCCGCCAGATCGCCGACTACCCCAACATCACGCATTACCTACGCGGCCTCGTCGCAGCGCCCGGGATCCGCGAGACGATCCATATCGACCACATCAAGACCCACTATTACTGGAGTCATCACCGGATCAACCCGACGCGGATCGTGCCGGTAGGCCCCGAACTCGACTTCCTCTGATCACCACTCGGCGTCGGGCACGGCACCATCGAGGATCTCGCGCACGCGCCGCGCGGTACCCGGCTCAACGTCGTCCGGCAGCGCGCCCAGGTCGAACCAGCTCAGCGCGGCGATCTCGAAATTGGGCTTGAACTGATGCTGCACATGAAACTCGCGCCAGACATAGACTGCGACATGGTCCCGCGCACCGCCGGCCACCCGATTGAGATAGAGGCCGTGGAGCGCCGGCCTGCCGTGCGTCGCCAATCCGGTCTCCTCCATCACCTCGCGGGCCGCGGAAACCTCGGCCGTCTCGCCCGGCTCGACACCACCACCCGGAAACTGCCAGCCGGGCAGATAGGTGTGCTTGATCAAGAGGACCCTCCGGCCATCGATCAGGACCGCGCGGACGCCCACGGTCAGGCGCTTGCGCACGCCGACCTGGAACAGGTGCAGTCGGGTGCGGATGGACTGGTACCGCGTCAGCGGCATGCGATCACTCATGCTCGGACGCTAGCAGCCGTGGAAACCCGGCAAAATCACTGTCTCGCGCTGACGGCCATTTTCTTGCCGCCCGCGCCGTGGCATTACGCCCCACAATGATCACGCTCGCCCATATTTCGGACGTTCATCTCGCGCCATTGCCGCCGGTCAAATGGACCGAGCTCGCCAACAAACGAATAACCGGCTTCGTCAACTGGCGGCTGCGCCGGCATAACTCGCTGTCGGGCGATGGTCTCGCCAATCTCGTGCGGCACATGCGCGAACAGAAGCCGGACTTCACGGCCGTGACTGGCGATCTGGTCAATCTCGGCCTCGAAGCGGAAGCGAATACTGCCTTCAACTGGCTCCAGACAGTCGGGACACCCGACGAGGTCGGCGTCTGTCCGGGCAATCACGACGCCTACGTTCGCCCCGCTTTTGGCTACAACAACGCCCGCTGGGGCGAGTACATGAGCGGCGAAACGCTGGATGCCGCCCAGTTTCCCTTCGTGCGCCGGATCGGCGATGTCGCCATCATCTCCTGTTCCAGCGCCGTCCCGAGCGCCCCGTTTTTTGCCATTGGCCGCTTTGAGCAGGATCAGGCGGACCGGCTGTCGCGTATCCTCAGGATGCTGGGCGATGCCGGCTACTTTCGGGTCGTCATGATCCACCACCCACCCAACCTGGAAGCCCGCCACCCGCGGCTGGGGCTCTATGGCGCCAGGCGCTTCCGGGAGGCGGTTGCCGCGAATGGCGCAGAGCTCATCCTGCACGGTCACACCCACAAATCGTCGATCTTCGCGATTCCCGGGCTCACGGGCGACGTCCCCGTTGTCGGCGTCGCCGCGGCCGGTGCCGCTCAATCTGAGGCTGCCAGCGAGGATCCCGCCCGCTACAATCTGTTCAAGATCGAGCGACTAGGCACCGCATGGAGCTGCACCATGCGCGAATTTGGCTTTCAACGCCTCAGCCCCGATATTGTGCTGCGACTGAGTCTGAGAATCTATTGAGCGTACATTTCCACATCCTCAAGCCCAGCTACGACCCCGCCGAGGGCGTCGCGCTGTTCCCCTATGCGCTGGGCGCCCTGCGCTTCACCGAGGTGCTGGAGTTTCCGCGCGGCGGCGACACCGACGCAGCGTCGAGCGAGGCCTTTCACAAGCTGCTCGACCTCACCGCCGTCGTGCTCGGCGCCAGCTACTTTAAGCTCCTCGCTCCGACGCGCATCGAGGTCGAGTTCCCGCTTACCGCACGTGAACGCGATTTTGCTTTCGACATCTACACCAACGGCCTCGGCGAGTTCTACGCCCGCAACCAGCTTGAGCACTTCAACAAGATCGAGGTCGTTGCGACGGTCGATCAGCGTAGCGCGCCGCCCGCACCTGCCCTTAGGGATCGCGCCCTGTTGCCCATCGGCGGCGGTAAGGATTCGATTGTCTCGGTCGAACTGCTCGAGGCAGCGGGGCTCGACTACACGCCCTTCGCGGTAAACCCCAAGGGCCCCATCCTCGGCTCCATCGGCAAGATTTCCAGAACGCCGATCTACGTCAAGCGTACGCTGGACCGCGAGATGATGCGGCTTCGCAATGAACCTGGTTACCTCAACGGTCACGTCCCATCGACAGCGATCAATTCAATGATCGCGGCCCTCACCGCACTACTCTTCTCCTACGCACGCGTCATCCTTTCCAATGAACGTTCAGCTAGCGAAGGCAACGCGATCCACGAAGGGCGCGAGGTGAACCATCAGCACTCGAAGTCGGACGACTTCGAGCGCCTAATTGCAGACGTAATCAATGACGCTACGGGAGGCGCGCTCGCCTACTTCTCGCTGCTGCGCCCATACTCGGAGGCTCGCATCGCAGCCTTGTTCGCGCGCGAAACCCGCTTCGACGAGGTCTTCTCGAGCTGCAACGAGAATTTCAAGCTGAGCGGCGACAACGTCCCGCTCTGGTGCGGTAAGTGTCCAAAGTGCCATTTCACCTTCCTGATGATGGCCCCGCGCATGGGCTACGATCGCATGATGCGCATCTTCGGCAAGGACTTCCTCGATGACTCCGCCAACGAAGAGTCGTACCGCGCACTCACCGGCCTCGCTGGCCAGAAGCCTTGGGAATGCGTCGGCGAGATCGAAGAGGCGGCCGCCTGCCTTCACATTCTGACCGCACATCCCGATTGGCAGGACGCGGCCATTGTCCGCACATTGAAGGATGAGCTCATTGCCCAATACGGCGCCTCGCGTCTGGCAGGCGCGTTGGAGAAGCTCTTCAAGGACAGCGACGATCACTACATCCCTCGCGCCATCGCCGAAAGGATCGCGCCCTATGCGCTTTGATCAGCCCGTTCTGCTCTATGGCGCCGGCCGCGAGGCGCGTTCGACCCGTGCCTTCCTCAAGGCGCGAGCGCCCAGCCTCAAGGTCTTTGTCACCGTCGACAGCGGTGCTGCCGACATCGAGGATGCCGAGCTCATCCCGCCCACCGAGCTTAACGCGGCCATCGAGGCCGGGCGCTTCGCCACGATCGTCAAGTCGCCCGGCGTCTCGCGCTACCGTCCGATCTTCCTCGTCGCCCGCGAGGCGGGCATCGCCGTCACTTCCAACCTGAACCTGTGGGGCGAGTACTATCGCGACGGCCGCACCGTCATCGCCATCACCGGCACCAAGGGCAAGTCGACGACCGCCACCCTCGTTCACCTGATGCTGACGCAATCGGGTCTCGACGCCGGTCTCGCCGGCAATGTAGGCCTCGCGCCGCTCGAGATCGCCGACAAGCACAAGATTGTCGTGTTCGAACTCTCGTCCTACCAGACCGCTGACATGGCGTTCTCACCCGATATCGCGGCGGTCACCAATCTCACGCCCGAGCACACCGACTGGCATCGCGACGTCGAGCACTATTTCGCCGACAAGCTCAACCTCATCGACCGCGAGTCGCCCTTCCCTGTGGGATTAGGTCCGGCAGCGCAGACCAATCCTCTCGTTCTCGCCGCCCTGCGCGATACCAGGCGATTGCTGCCTCCGCTTGCTCCCTTCATCGCCGACCGTATTGCCTCCACAGTGCGCAAATCGAAGCTCAAGGGCGCGCACAATCTCGACAATGCCAGACTGGCCACGCAGATCGCCCTCGCAGCCGGTGTGGGCCTCGAGGGCATCGTGCGTGGCATCAACCAGTTCGAGCCGCTGCCGCATCGCCTTGAGGAGCACAGCATTGGCGGCCTGACCTTCGTCAACGACTCGATCTCGACCACCCCCGAGGCGACCAAGGCCGCACTCGCGGCCTATCAGGGCAAGCGCATCGCGCTGATTGCGGGAGGGCACGAGCGGCAGCAGGATTACGCCGAGCTTGCCTCGCTGCTTTCCCCTCGCGGCGTGACGTTGCTCGTTGCGTTGCCCGTCACCGGAGACCGCCTCGCTACCGCAACTTATGCCGCGGCACCGCAAGTGCAGGTCGTGGAAGCGGGCACGCTGCGCGCCGGCCTCGAGGCCCTTGCATCGCGTCGATCCGAGTTCGACACCGTCATCCTCTCCCCCGGTGCTCCCAGCTACGGTCAGCTCGAGACGTCGGGTGTCGCCTTCAAGGATTTCGAGGAGCGCGGCCGCGCTTTCGTCCGCATCGCGACCGAGCTGTTCAGCTGATCACGGCGTGTCGGCCGGCGGCCGCTCGCTCCCGTCAGGATTGAACGGCCGGTCCAGCGTGTTCGCGGGCAGCCCCGCGAGGATCAGTCCGTCGCGGATGCGCTGCAGCACCCCCGTCGGCCGCACGCGCATCGCGAGGCGCGGGATGATCCCCGACACCTGGAAGTGCGGATTGTCCATCACCAGCGGCCGATAGCGGTCGATCAAGTCCTGCCGTGCGGCGCGGGGCGCTGCAGCCAGCGCGATGACCGGACCAAACTCCTCATCGCCCGACGCCACCTGCTGCGCCGCGTCGATCGCATCGAAGAAGCGTTCTTCGCGCAGAGCATTGAATGCGCGGGTGAGATGATACCATGACGGTGCGAACGGGATCGCCGCCAGCGATTGCTCCGAATACCCCATGCCCTCGGCATACTGCCCGTTGATCCACAAAAGCGTGCCGTAGACCGACGCGGCGTCCATGTTGGCGGGGTTGAGCTCGTAGGCCTTGCTGATGGCACCGATCGCAGCATCGACGGAGCCCTGTCGGCCCAGGACGACCGCCTGCTGCTCGTGGATGAAGCTGCTGTCTGGCCTGAGGCTTACTGCCCGACCAACCGCGGCGGTCTCCTTGGTCATCAGTTGGCTCAGATTGTCACTCGGTGTCGCGAGGAACTGCGTGCGCCAGGCGCGCATCCCCGCGGCGGCCGCCAGCGCCAGGGCGTCGTCCGAAGACGACGCGAGGATTTTCTCGAAGCACGCAACACCGGCATCGGCATCGTCGAGGCGCCGGCTGTCGCGCCAGCTCATATACAGCAGATCGCAGAGATAGGACGTGGGCGGCTCCGGTAATTTGCTCTGCAGCTTGAGCCAGGACCTGCCAGACGCGTGCAGCGGTCCGCTCGCATTGCCCAACTGCGCCGCAAGTATATTGCTCGCGGTGGTCAGCGCCACGGTATCGGTGGCTCCTGTGGGCGCATTGATCGTCGTGGTCCACCGCACGCTGTTGGTGGCCGGGTCCACGATCGTGGCGCGCAGCACAAAGCGCCCATTCACCTGCTGCACCGTGCCGTTGACAACTGGCCCCTCGGCACCGAGCGACACCATCTCGAACCGCGCTAGCGCGGTCGTGAGCCGCTGCGCGATCTGCCTGACATCGTCGTCGAGCACGGGCTCGCCGGTCAGATTGTCGAACGCGCCGATTGCGAGGCGCGGCTGCAGGGGGATCGCCGAGACGATCTCGGGCGGGGTCGGCGGCAGAAACCAGCGGACGATCACCACCGCCAGTCCGACGCCGACAAGCGTAAAGGCCAGCCCGAGCATTGCATTGACGAGGAACCGGGACAAGCGGCGCGGCGAGGCCGCCATCAGAGGGCGCGCCTCCCGGGCGGCCGACTCTGCGTCGGCGGCCGCAATCGTTCTGAACTCCGGAACATAGCGGCCAAGGGGCAGGTGAATCTGGACGTCGGCCGTGGCGCCGCCTCCCTCGTAATACTGCTCGAGCAGGGTGCGAAGGCGGCGAGCCTGGACGCGAACGATGGGATCGGACTGCGGGTCGAAGTCCTGCGGACGATCGAACACGTCCACGGCGATCGAGTAGGCTTTGATCGACGCGCTCTCGCCGCTTAACGTGCGCTCGACGACGTAGCGAAGCAGTTCGGCAAGTTGCGGAGACCGAGTAATCCCTTGCCAGCCAAGGAGTTCATCCAAGGCGGCTCGCACGCGCTCAGGGCTGGGCCCCACGTCAGGCACGGCGGATTCCCCCTCCTCCTGCCGCCCGTTACATTCGCCTTTTACATGTAAAATACAAGCGAAGTTACGGGCCGTAACGCTCGGGAACCTTCCCGAAGCACCGATCGGGAGTCATATCCGCGCTGTTCGCAGCACAGCGCACCCTGGCTTGAGGCACCTATTTCGACCCTCACCGGGCAGCCCGTAGGACCTCCCTCCTCGGGCGCCGCGCTCCAGGCCCGCGGCACATATTTCAGATCGACGGCCACTCCTCCCGCGCGGCGCGGGAAAGGACATGCAATGACGACTCTTTCTGGGCGACAGCCGGCCATCGCGCTGATTGACGACGACTACCATTCGGCGCGGCTGATGACCCGTATGCTCGAGGCCCATGGCGGCCCGCAGGTCAGCCGCCTGCCGGACCCCGAGCAGGCCGTCGAGGCTCTCGCGGATTCGGCGGTAACCCCGATGGTGGCCGGACAGTACATGGCCGTGGTGGACCTCAAATCCTCGTCGACCGCGACGCGCGACTTCGTTGCCCGTCTCAAGCAGCGGGTGCCCGAACTCCTTGTAGTTGCGATGGCGGCGACGCTCGACCGCGAGGTGCGCAACGAGTTGCTGGAAGCTGGCGCCTCTGCGGTGTTCGAGCGCCACTCCGACATCACGCTCTACCGCCGCGAGGCGGCGAGCATTGTGGCTTTCTGGGTGCGCAATCAGCGCCTTGATGCAGTTGGCACCTAGAGTCCCCCAAGAACTCTAGGTGTCGCGGGGAGCGGCGTGCTCGACGGCGGGCGACCGTCACGGCATTCCCAGCGCTGCTCCCCGTTCTCTCGCGCGCTCGCTGCGCGCGGCGCCTTTGCCGTGTTACCTCCCGAGCGCGGCAATCGGGGCACGAAGCCGGCTGCACCCCTCTCGCAGTCAGGTCGAGCGCCCCGCCCTTCCAGCGTCCGCTCTTAGGCGGAGCGGACCTGGCCCTGATGCGGCGGCTGCGATCCTCCTCGCGGCCGCCGTTCTTTCCGGCAGCTAGGGCGCCTTTTGCTTGCGCTCGCCCTCGGAAGGCCCCGCATCGTCGTCCTCGCCGATCATCCGGTGCGCGATGTATTTGAGTGCTGCCAGAACGACCACGGCAAACAGCGCAACCCCGAATGCGATGATGTAGTAGCCGAGGGCGGTGGCAACCCCGACGGCACCCGCGAGCCACATCCCCGCCCCTGTCGTCAGACCGCGCACGTTGCCGCGCGACTGGAAGATCGCGCCCGCTCCAAGGAAGGCGATGCCCGCGGTCGTTGCTTCCACGGCGCGGATCGGATCCGGATTGTTGCTGCCCCCGGCCAGGGCAACCTCATAGATCTCGAAGGCGAGCAGCGTGAACAGGCACGCGGCCGTCGCGATGAGGATATGTGTCCTCAGCCCCGCGGACCCGTAGTTTGTAGACTCTCGCTCGAAACCGATCATGCCGCCGAACAGGGCAGCGAAGAGAAGTCGAATGGCGAAGACGTGCTGAGGCGTGCTGGTGTCCACATAACCCAGCCCTGCGGCCCAATCCATGACGCTGTCTCCGGAGTAATGCGGGACAGCAACTCCGCCGCAGCCTTCGAAGTTCCGCCTATTCGGCGTCGAACACGTCCCGTCCGGGCCGCATCATCCGGCGCGGGCCACTCCCCTCGCTCGACAGCAGATCGCCGCGGTTGTAGAGAGGGCAGGTCTTGAGCGACAAGCACCCGCAGCCGATGCAACCGGTGAGTTCGTCGCGCAGCCGCATCATCAGCGTGATGCGGCGGTCCAGCCGGTCCCGCCATCGGCTCGACATCCTGGCCCAGTCAGCCTTTCCGGCGGGCCGGCCATCTGGCAGCGCTTCGAGCTGCTCCCCGATCTCGGCCAGCGGAACGCCAAGCTCCTGCCCCATGCGGATGATGGCCAGTCGGCGCAACACGTCGCGGTCGTAGCGTCGCTGATTGCCGCCGGTCCGGTGGCTCCGGATCAGGCCCTTGCGCTCATAGAAGTGCAGCGCCGACACCGCCACCCCGGCACGCTCCGCCACCTCCCCCACCGACAATTCGACCGCCATTGCCCAATCTCTCTTTACCTCAACCAAGATTGAGGTTGTACGCCTACCACCAATCTGAAAGGAAGAGAACATGACCACCTCGACCACCACGTGGCGCGACCTGTTCCAGACCGGGGGCCTCGCCCTCTTCGTGATCTTCGGCGGCACCTCATTGCAGGCGCTCGAGGCCTTCATTGCATCGGCGATGCTGCCCACCGTCGTGGCCGACATCGGCGGGCTCGAACTCTTCGCCTGGAACACAACCGTCTTCATCGTAGCCTCGATTGTCGCCACGCTGTTCGCCGCGGTGCGCCCGAAATCGATCGGGCCACGCGGCGGCTATATGATCGCCGCGGCCGCCTTCGCCGCGGGCAGCCTCGCATGCGGCCTCGCCCCGTCGATGGAGGTGCTGCTCGCCGGTCGCCTGGTGCAGGGCTTCGGCGCCGGCCTCCTCATTGCGCAGTCGATCTCGATGTATCGCATCGTATTCCCGGAGCGCCTGTGGCCGAGGGTCATGGCGCTCAACGCCACCGTCTGGGGCGTCGGCACGCTCGTGGGCCCGGCGCTTGGCGGCATCTTCGCCGAAATCGGCCTTTGGCGCTGGGCTTTCCTCGGTATCGTGCCCGTCGCGATACTGCTCGCGCTGGGCGCCCTGCGCGTTCTTCCCAACGCCAGCGTATCCACCCCGCCCGCCCGGCTGCCCATCACGCAGATTCTGCTCGTCACCGGAATAGTGCTGGTGATCTCGATCGCAAGCTTGCTCACCGAAGCGCCTGTGCTTGCCGCCGTGCTCGTCGCTCTCGGTCTCGCCGGCATCGCCGTGCTTGGGGTGGCCGACACCCGCGCCGGCTCGCGCCTCCTTCCCGACGGCACGTTCTCGCTTTCCTCTCCGATGAGTGGACTGTTCAGTCTCATCCTGCTGCTCGGGGTCGTGATTACCTGCGACATCTTCGCCCCGCTGTTCTTCCAGCGCATCCATGGCTTGAGCCCGCTCTGGGCCGGCTACCTCACGGCACTCGTCGCTGCGGGCTGGAGTGCGTCGGCCATCACCACTGCCGGCTGGACGGGCACACGCGTGCGCATCATGATCGTGCTGTCGCCGATGATCCTCTGTGCCTCCGTCCTGGCCCTCGCTGTGACGCTGGCCAACTCCGCGGGGGGCATGACGGCGATTGTCCTCGCCAGCATCGCGTTGTTTGCGCTCGGCATCGGAATTGGACCAGCGTTTCAGCAGCTATCTGCGCGTGTCCTGGCGACCACCACGGCCGCCGACAACGACCGCACGTCGGCCGCCCTTGGCATGGTTCAACTCTTTGCGTCGGGCCTCGGCGCGGCCATCGGGGGCGTCGCGGTGAACGCCGCCGGCCTGCCCCTGGCCGAAACGCCCGCCGACGTTGGCTTCGTCGCCTTGGTGCTGTTCGCGGTATTCGCCGTTCTTGCCGCCATCGGCATTCCCATCGCAGCGATGGTCACCCAGCGCGACAGACGAACGCCAACAATCGCCCAGCCGGCGGAATAGCCGTCGATCCTCGTAGTTCCCGAGGTAGCGTCGGAGATTCCCCGGCGGCCCGGGCACAGGAAGGGTCCGCTCCCCAAAATCTGTGCGTTTCGGTAACCGATCCGCAAGCGCCGCTTCGTATCTTCGTGGTCTTTGAGTGAGCTGATTGAGCGCATGGAGCACAGATCTGCCCGTTTGACGCGGGACTGGCGGTTCCCCGTGGTCGTCCTCCTGCCCGTCATTCTGAGCCTCGTTGGGGCCGCGGCCGGCGTACTCGGCTTCGTCCTGTGGTCGGCGCAAGGTGTTGACGCCGGAGCGCTGACCCGCCAGACCGACCTCGCACGGCATGTGATCGAGACGGAACTCAAGCGCATCCCGCATGACCAGGAGAGCGTCACCATCTGGGATGACGCAATCTACAATACCAAGCTCGCCTTCAACGCCGCGTGGATAGACACCAATCTGGGCACCTGGATGCGGGAGTATTTCGGCCACGACGACGTCATCGTCCTCGATCAGGACGACCAGCCCATCTACGCCATGTCGGAGGGTGCGCGCGCCGATCCGGGCCGGGAAGCTGCGGCACTGGGCGACATCCGTGTGCTGATCGCCAATCTCCGCCGGCTGCTCACGGAGGGTGGGGCGGACGCGTATGAGAAGGGGAATGCCCCCACCGCCCCAAACGTCGCCGCCCTCCGGCTCGTTGGGGGCGTGCCGTCCCTGGTCAGTATTGCGCCAATCATCTCCGATTCCGGCACCATCAAGCAGGACCCGACCACTATCTTCTTGCACGTATCGATCGTCCGCCTGGACGTCGACTACGCTCAGCGGCTGGGCGAACAGTACCAGATACCCGATGCCGGTTTCGACCTCTACCCCGATACCTCGAGCGGCCGCGACGGGCTTCTGCCTTTGACAGACTCTGCTGGCCGGTTCATCACCTTCCTGCAGTGGACTCCCGTTACACCCGGACGTGACCTGCTGATGCAGACGCTGCCGGTGATCGTCGGCGCCTTCCTCATAGCGGGCCTCGTCGCAGCACTGCTTGTCTATCAACTCTGGCGCAAGTCGCACGCGCTCGAGGTCGGTCGCGCCGACGCCGAGTATCGCGCTGCACACGATCACCTGACTGGCCTGCCTAATCGGACGACGTTCGAAGCAATCCTTGCCCGCACGCTCGCGCAGCGCCCCTCGCGTGACCGCCGCACGTCCGTCCTCATGCTCGACCTCGATCGCTTCAAGCAGGTCAACGATACGCTGGGCCATCGTGCCGGCGACGACCTCATCCAGGCCGTCGGCCAACGCCTGGGCGAGATGCTGGCAAACGGCGACACGCTCGCTCGCCTCGGTGGCGACGAGTTTGCGATTGTCCATGCGCATGCGCCCGGGCTCATGGCGGCGCTCGGTCTGAGTCAGCGCATCGTCGAAGCGATCAACAAGCCCTTCGATATCTTCGGCAGCGAAGCCTTTGTCGGCGTCTCGATCGGTATTGCCACCGCCGATCTGAACGAGGCCGATGCGCACGAGCTCACGCGCCGGGCCGACATCGCGCTCTATGAGGCCAAGGCGACGGGGCGCAACCGGGCCGTCGTCTTCGAAGATTCGATGAACGAGTTCCTGCAGAACCGTAAAACCATCGAAGTCGAACTGCGCGAGGCGCTGCGCCGCGACGATCAACTCTCGGTTGCCTTCCAGCCGCTGTTCGGACGGGACGGCCAGATCGTCGGTGCCGAGGCTCTGGCGCGCTGGGTTCATCCGCGACTTGGCCAGATTTCTCCGGCGCATTTCATTCCCGTGGCGGAGGCGACGGGCCTCATCTCGCAGTTGGGTGCATTTGTTCTGCGCGCAGCCTGCAGCATGGGTGCCAAGTGGCCGGGACACACCTTCGCTGCCAACATCTCACCGGTGCAACTGCGCGACCCCACATTCACCGCCACCGTGCTCGATTTGCTCCGGACGACCGGCATGCAGGCGCAGGATCTCGAATTGGAGATCACCGAGGGCATCCTCCTTGAGGAAGCTTCGGAAGCCACGGAAGCCCTGCGGCTGCTCCGCTCGGCCGGAATCAAGATCGCGCTCGACGACTTCGGCACGGGCTACTCATCGCTGAACTATCTCAAGCGCTATCCGGTCGACCGCATCAAGATCGATCGATCCTTCGTCAGTCAGCTCGCGCCCGGCAGCGTTTCGGTTGCAATCGTTCAGGCCATGGTCACGCTGGCGCACGCACTCAAGATCGAGGTCACCGCCGAAGGGGTCGAGACGCACGAACAGGCTGAGGTGCTCGACGCACTCGGCTGCAACATCTATCAGGGCTTCCTGTTCTCGGCCCCCGTTTCGCCGGGCAACCTCGAGGCAGTTTTGCGACAGCCTCGTTCGCAGGTCGCATAACCCTCCGTTAACTGCACCGCTCGAATCCGCGATCCTCGCAACCGCCTTCCAACAACGTCCAGCTAGGCTCTGCCTCGCATGCCTGTTCGTGGGGGCGTCCATGCACTCTGTCGAAAGCCGGTGGAAATTCTCCATCGCCGTCCTGCTGCCCGTCGTGGCAGCCGTCCTCGTCACGATTATCCTCGCGGCGGGCTTCATCCTGTGGTCGGCCCAACGCACCGACGAAGCCGCACTTCAGCGACAGCAGGCACTCGTTGCGCATTTCGTGCAGGGCGCCAGATCCGACTTCGAGGGCACGCAGGGCACCGTCGTGTTGCGCTACGAAGCGACGGAGGCCGTCCTCGGCGATGAACCAGATCTCGACTGGATCGACTCGGAGATGGGCTGGGGCGAATATGTCGACTTCGGGCACGACCGGGTCTACGTGCTCGATCCGAACCTACGACCCATCTACGCGGCCCGCGACGGCGAGAGCACGGACTTGGGGGCGTACGATGCCGACCGCGCCGTCATCGATCCGATCGCCCAGCGCTTCCGCACTCCCGAACTGGCGGCTGCCATCCAGTCCTATGAGAGCGGCATCGCCGACTGGCCGCCGCAGCTTTCCGACTTCGTGACCGTAGCGGGGCGCGTCGCCTTCGTCAGCGTCTTGCCGATCACCTCCAACTGGCAGGATCAGGAGCAGCAACCGGGGGCGCACTACTACCACGTGGCCATCCAGTTCCTCGACAATGGCGTCGCCGAGGCGATGATGGCCCAGTACCTGCTGGTGGGCGCCCATTTCGATGCCGTCCCCAACACCTTGCCCAACGAAACGATGGTGCCCATCGCCAACCAGGCCCGGCGTTTCGTCGCCTATTTCAAGTGGCAGCCCGAGCGGCCCGGCGAAGCGCTCCTTGCCGATACTCTGCCGGCGAGCGTCGGGCTCCTTGGGGTCATCGGCATCGTCATCGCGCTGCTGCTGTTCGGCCTCGCTCGTTCGACGGCCGCCCTGGAAAAGGCCCGCGCGGAGGCCCTGCACCGGGCGACGCATGATCCCCTCACCGGCCTCGCCAACCGCGCTCTCTTCAACGAGCGGCTCGGCAGCTCGCCGGTGCCCCTTGCGCTGCTTGCGCTCGACCTCGACCGCTTCAAGCACGTCAACGACACCATGGGCCACGAGGCAGGCGATGATCTGCTGAGGCAGGTCGCCGGGAGGCTTGCGACGGTTGTCGGCGACATGGGTCTGGTCGCACGCCTCGGCGGCGACGAATTCATGGTCCTAGTGCCGCATGCGGCCGATACCACGACGCTCGGCAAGCTCGCCGACAGGATCGTCACGACGATTGCCGAGCCGTTCACCCTGGACAGCGGGACAGCCAGTATCGGAGTGAGCGTGGGTATTGCGACCGCACTGTCCGACGAACGCGACGACCTCGTGTCGCGCGCCGACTTCGCCCTCTACGACGCCAAGGAGTCGGGTCGGAACACCTACCGCGTATTCGACGAGATCAGGAGAGCGGCTTAGTTGGCCGTGGGCGGGGTCTGGGTGGTGAGGAACACCAGATAGATGACGGCAAATAGCGCGACGACGAGGCCGATCGAGACCAGCAGCACCCAGAAATTGCCCAGATTCCGGCTCGCCTGCCGGATCTCTGTCGTGCTCTTGTGCGGATCGTAGACTTCCATGGGATGCCCCTCCGGCAGGTTGCTGTGGGAAAGCAACGTCACGGCAAGTACGAAGTTCCTGCGGGCTTGACCCCGCCCGGGCCCGCAACACAGTTGAGATCCTGCCAAAAGACGGCAAAAGGCGGCACAAAGTATGAGCATTGGCAGCTATTTTCTGGCGCGCGCCGCGCGACTGCCGAAGGCCCGCTTCCGCGTTTCGCGCACCAGGAACATTCGGGTGAAGATGCCCGACGGCGTGGAATTGGAGACCGAGCTCTACGTCCCGCGCAACGGCGTGCGCTCGCCCACCATCCTGATGCGCGTGCCCTATGGACTGCGCGGCTTCGAGGTCGTGGCCGAGATCTATGCCGAGCGCGGCTACAACGCCGTCATCCAGGCCTGCCGTGGCACGGCAGGATCGGGTGGCGAGTTCGACCCCCTCAGCCATGAGCGCGAGGACGGCCTCGCCACGCTCGACTGGATCAAGGCGCAGCCCTGGTTCGACGGCCGCCTCGGTCTCTCGGGCCCGAGCTATCTCGGCTATGCGCAATGGGCGATCTCCGACGCCCTGCCCAAACACTCGGCCATGTCGGTGAAAGTCACCAGCGCCGAGTTCAAGTCGATCGTCTTCCCCGGCGGCAGCTTCAACCTCGGCCTGCTGTTCGGCTGGATCCAGGTGGTCGAGGGCATCAAGCGCATGCCGGTCCGCACGGCGCAGCGTATGGGCTCGGGCGGCATCGAACGCCTCTCCTACCGCGCCTCGATGAAGCTGCCGCTGGTCGACGCCGATCGGCGCATCTTCGGACGCGAGGTCCCCTTCTGGCGCCGCTGGCTGACAGAGTCGGTGGGCAATGACGCATTCTGGGAACCGCTCGACCACACGCACCGCATCGGCGCCCGCACGCCGCCGACGAGCTTCGTTTCCGGCTGGTACGACTTCATGCTCGACCAGTTGCTGCGCGACTACGAGACGCTCAGCGACGCGGGCGATCGCACGCGCCTGACGGTGGGCCCGTGGTTCCACATCAGCGAGGAACTGCAGTTCGAGAGCATCCGCGACACGCTGAGCTGGATGAACGCGCAACTGATGGGCGACCGCGGCGGGCTCCACGACAAGCCGGTGCGCCTCCACATCGGCGGCCGCAACGAATGGCACAGCTTCGCCGCCTATCCGCCCGGCGTTCCCGATACGCAGATCTGGCACCTGCATCCTGACAAGGTGCTGTCGCAGCGCCCGGTGAAGACATCCGAACCCGACCGCTACACCTACGATCCCAGGCACCCCACGCCCAGCGTGGGTGGCGCGATGTTCGCCTTCAGCGGCGCCGGTCCGATGAACCAGGCCAGGCTCGAAGCCCGCAAGGACGTGCTGGTGTTCACCTCCGAGCCGCTGTTCGCCGACCTCACGATCATCGGCAATGTGCGCGCCATGATCTATGCGCGCGCCAACAACCCCAATGCCGACCTGTTCGTGAAGCTGTGCGATGTCGACGAGAAGGGTGTGTCGATCAACATCTGCGACGGCATCGTGCGCAAGACGACGGCCGACCCGGCGGTGCCCGACGACATCTGGAAGCTCAACTTCAAGCTGCATGCCACCGCCCACACCTTCCGGCGCGACCACCGTCTGCGGCTGATCGTGGCGAGTGGCGCGCACCCGCGCTTTGCGCGCAACACCGGCACCGACGAGCCGTTCGGCACCGCGACAAAGCTCGTGCCGGTCAAGATGGAGATCTTCCACGATCCCCTCCGCCCCAGCGCCGTCCACCTGCCGGTATTCGAGCTTTGAGCGCCCGCGCGTCGGCGGCCATCCTCGCGCTGTCGCTTGCTGCTCTCGCCCTGGCCGTGCTGGGCGGCGTCCGTCACGACTATGTCGACTATCTCGCCCAATGGCAGCTCGTCCTCGGCGGCCGCGACCCCTGGAGCACCAACAGCGCCTACGGACCGCTGCACAATGCCTTCGCTCTGCTCGGCCCACTCCACCCGCTGGCGCCCAAGCTGGCCGCGTCGGCTGCGCTGCTCGTGGCCAACGCCGTGCTGCTGGCCGCGCTGCTGGCGACGCGCCGGGCAGGCGAATGGCACACGACCTACCTCATTGCCTTCGGCGCCAATGCCCTGGTGCTCACCACGGCGTTCTGGCTCGGCCTCAATGACGGCTTCGTCGCGGCGCTGATCCTCGGCGCAGTGCTCGCCCGGCGCGACGGCCGCTTCGTCCTTGCCGGCGTGCTGCTCGGTCTCGCGGCGCTGGACAAATACTATCCCGCCCTGCTCATCCCCTTCCTGGCCATCGACGCGCGCCGGGTCGAACCGGGGCTGATCCTTGCGAGCCTCGCGACGATCATGGCCGGCATCGGCGCCGCGATCTGGCTGTGGGGCACGGCCTGGCTCGAAGCCGTCGCCTTCGGCATCAGCCGCGACGCGACGATCCTCTCGATCATCCGCCCTATCGCCGCGCTCGGCCGCGCGCTGGGGATCGGCGACCTCACCGACCTCCTGGTCCGCTTCAACGGTCCGCTCGTGCTGCTGGTCTGGATCGGTGCGATCGCTCTCGCCTGGCGCCGCCGCGACAACTGGCTGGTCGGCGCCTGCTGGGGGCTGGCAGCGGTGCTGCTCACCTACAAGGTCGGCAATCCGCAGTTCTGGGTGAGCTGGCTGGCGCTCGTCGCCGCACTCCCCCTGGTGCAGCGGCCCGACGCCGACCGCCTCGCGCGCCTTGGCTGGCCCATGGCGCTGTTCCTCACCCTGTTCCAGCTCGGCTACATCTTCCTCGTGCCGGCGTACTACCAGGGCCCTTGGCGCTGGGTGAACGATGTGGCCGGCATCCCGGCATTTGTGATCGGAGTGTGGATGCTGGTGGCGTTCCTGCGAAACGCGGCCTCCCCCGCCGCAACCTGAGAGACGGGACTTTCCCAGCCGCTGCCTACCCCCTCGCCTCGCCGACAGCCTTCACGCGCGCGCGGGCGGCATGCAGCAGGGGCTCCGTGTAGCCGCTGGGCTGCTCGGCGCCCTGCAGGGCCAGGTCGAGTGCCGCCTGGAAGGCGATGGAGCCGAAATTCCCACTCATTGGAATATAGTTCGGGTCGTCGGCATTCTGGCCGTCGACCACGGCGGCCATGCGCTCGAACACTTCGGTCACCTGCTCCTTGCTGACAAGGCCGTGGCGCAGCCAGTTGGCGATGGCCTGCGAAGAGATGCGACAGGTGGCGCGGTCCTCCATCAGCCCGACATTGCTGATGTCGGGCACCTTGGAACAGCCGACGCCCTGGTCGACCCAGCGCACGACATAGCCCAGGATGCCTTGCGCGTTGTTCTCGACCTCGCGGATGATCTCGCTGTCGCTGAGCGTCCCCGCGGCAAGCACGGGCATCGAGAACAATGCGTCGAGACCGGGCGTCGGCTGGTTGTGCCGCCGCTTCTGGGCGTCGAACACGTCGATCTGGTGATAGTGCAGTGCGTGCAGGGTCGCCGCCGTCGGTGACGGCACCCAGGCGGTGTTGGCGCCGGCATTGGGATGGCCCGCCTTGCTCGCCAGCATCGCCGCCATATCGTCCGGCCGCGCCCACATGCCCTTGCCGATCTGCGCCTTGCCGGCAAAGCCCGCGGCCAGCCCGATCAGCACATTGCGGTCCTCATAGGACTGAATCCACGCTTCGGACTTCACGTCGTCCTTGCGCAGCACGGGACCGGCATCCATCGATGTGTGGATTTCATCGCCGGTGCGGTCGAGGAAGCCCGTATTGATGAAGAACACGCGGCTTCGCGCTTCCCAGATCGCCGCCTTGAGGTTGGCGGAGGTCCGTCGCTCCTCATCCATGATGCCGATCTTGATGGCGTTGCGCTCGAGGCCGAGCATGTCCTCGACAGCGCCGAAGATCTCGCAGGCGAAAGCCACTTCGGCGGGCCCATGCATCTTGGGCTTGACGATGTAGATGGCGCCGGTCCGCGAATTGACCTTGTCGCTCATGGCGCACAGCACCGTCACGGCCGCGTCGAGCAATCCCTCGCCGATCGGTGTGCCGGTCGGATCCAGCACGGCACGCGTCGTCATCAGATGCCCGACATTGCGCACCAAGAGCAGCGCACGGCCCTTGAGCGTCAGCGGCTGGCCATCGACGTCCTTGTAGGTGCGGTCGGGGTTGAGGGCGCGGCGAACCGTCTTGCCGCCCTTCTCGAACGTCTCGGTCAGCGACCCGTTCATCAGGCCCAGCCAGTTGCGATAGACCCCAACCTTGTCCTCGGCGTCGACCGCGGCGACCGAGTCCTCGCAATCCTGGATCGCCGTCAGCGCGCTCTCGATGACGATGTCGGCAAGCCCCGCGCGATGCATCGCTCCAATGGTGCTTTGCGGATCGATGACGAGGATGGCATGCAGCCCGTTGTGCCGCAGCACCAGCTCGCCGCGCTCCGCCGTGCCACCGTAGCCGGCGAAGGCCTCGGGGTGCGCGAGGCCCATCTTGCCGGCCGACGTGTCGGCAACGAAGCGTCGCGCCGCGCCGTCCTTGTTCACATGATAGCCCGTCACATCGGCGTGGCTGACACCACTTTCGAGCGGAAACGCCTCGTCGAGGAACTGTGCCCCGCGCTTCACCACCGCCGCGCCCCGCGCGGGGTTGAACCCCTTCCCCGGAGCAAGCTCGCCCTCGCGCGAAATGGCGTCAGTGCCATAGAGCGCGTCGTAGAGCGAGCCCCAGCGCGCATTCGCTGCGTTGAGCGCGTAGCGTGCGTTGCTCACCGGCACGACGAGCTGCGGTCCACAAATGCTTGAAATCTCGGGATCGAGCCCTGTTGTCTCAATGGTGAAATCGGCCGGCTCGGGCACGAGGTAGCCGATCTGCCTGAGGAACGTCTCATAGCCCCGGAGATCGCTGGCGACGGGTCCATGTTCACGGTGCCATTGATCGATGCTGCGCTGCAGTTCGTCACGAACTGTCAGCAGCTCGCGATTGCGCGGCATGAAGCGCTCGACAAGCCCGGCGAGGCCAGCCCAATAGCTCTCCGCCGCGACACCCGTTCCCGGCAGCGCCTCTCCTTCGATGAAGCTCACCAGCTGGGCGTCGACGTTGAGGCCGGATTTGTCGTGATAATTGGTCATTGGCGTAACCTCGTATGGACCGGGCGTCAGCCGGGCAAGCGCGACTTCATCGGCTTGCCGGCCACATAGGTCTCAACCACCGCACGGTCGTCGCCGCAAGTCTGCAGCAGGAACAATTCGTTGGCCAGCGTGTCGACCGCCTCCATGCGGAGCGCCATCTGCGGCGTCGAACGGGCGTCGAGCACCACGAGATCGGCATCGCGACCCACTTCGATCGCCCCGATCCTGCCGTCGAGCGACATCGCCCGCGCATTACCCAGCGTCATCATGTAGAACGCGCGCAGCGGATTGAGCCGCTGGCCGCGAAGCTGCAGCACCTTGTAGCCCTCATCGAGGGTGCGCAGCATCGAATAGCTGGTCCCGCCGCCCACGTCGGTCGCGATACCGATACGCGCGCCATGCGCATGCAGCCGGTCGTGATCGAACAGGCCCGAGCCGATGAACAGGTTGCTGGTGGGGCACCACACCGCCACCGAGCGCGTCTCCGCCAGCACCTCGCATTCGCGATGCGTCAGGTGGATGCAGTGGCCCAGCAGCGTCTTGGGACCGAGCAGGTGATAGCGCTCATAGATGCCCAGATAGTCCGGCAGGTTGGGGAACAGCTCGCGTGCGAACGCGATCTCCTCGAGATTCTCGTCGACATGAGTCTGGATGTGGAGGTCCGGATACTCGCGCGCCAGCGTCTCGGCCATCTCCATCTGCTCGGGCGTCGAGGTGATGGCGAAACGCGGCGTGATCGCGTAGTGCGCGCGGCCCTGGCCGTGCCAGCGCGCGATGCCGGCCTTCGTGTCGTCATAGCCCGACTGCGGCGTGTCGCGCAGCGCCTCAGGGGCGTTGCGATCCATCATCACCTTGCCGCCCACCATCAGCATGTTGCGCTCGGCCGCCGCGCCGAAGAACGCATCGACCGATTGCGGATGCACCGTGCAATAGGCTGCGGCGGTGGTGGTGCCGTGCCGGATCAGCTCGTCGAAGAACCTGCCCGCGATGCGCGCCGCATGTGCCTCGTCGGCGAAGCGCTGCTCCTCGACAAAGGTGTAGGTGCTGAGCCATTCGAGCAGGTTCGCGGCATAAGAGCCGATCACCTGCATCTGCGGGAAATGGATATGCGGATCGATCAGACCCGGCAGGATCAGCTTGCCCGAATGGTCGATGATGGTTGTGTTGGCCTGTTGTGCGCCGTCAAACTGGCCGACCGAGACGATCTTGCCGTCCTCGATCTCGACCTCGCCATCCTCCCAGTAGCGGTAGGAGGCGACATCATCGAGCGCCTGCGGCTCGTCGAGGAAGCTCAGCACGCGGCCGCGAAGCAGGGTGCGCGCCATCAGCCGCCCGCCTCGCGGAACCACGCCACGATCAGCGCCCGCTCTTCTGGCGTCATCTCGGTAACGTTGCCGGGGGGCATGGCATGGCTGAAGCCCGCCTGCATCGCCACCTGCTCGGCGTGATTGGCGATCGCCGCATCGGTATCGAGATGCACGTTTTTGGGCGCCTGCAGGACGCCCTCATAGACCGGCTCGGCCGTGTGGCACATCGAGCAGCGGCCGAGGATCACGTCGCGGGCGGCAGCGAAATGCTCGCCCGCGAGAAACCGCTCGGCGTTTGCCGACGCCACCTCCTCGCGCGCATCGTCCAGCTTGGGCGCGGTCGACAGCCAGGCGATGAGGATGAAGATCACCACCGCCGCCAGCCACGTCCAATGCGGGCTGCCCTTGCGGGCATGGCGGGTATTGAACCAGTGCCGGATGATCGCGCCTTCGAGGAAGATCAGCGAGGCGATGAGCCAGTTCCACTGCGTCGAGAAGGCCAGCGGATAGTGGCTCGATAGCATGAAGAAGATGACCGGCAGCGTCAGGTAGTTGTTGTGCAGCGAGCGCTGCTTGGCGATCTTGCCGTATTTGGCGTCGGGGACGCGGCCCGCCTTGAGGTCCGCGACGACGATGGTCTGGTTGGGGATGATGATTGCCGCGACATTGGCCGTCATGATCGTTGCGGTGAAGATGCCCATATGCAGCATCGCCGCGCGCCCGGTGAACAGCAGCGTGTAGATGTAGGCCATCGCGGTCAGGATGACGAACAGCACCAGCATCAGCCCGAACGTCGAATTGCCGACCGGCGACTTGCAGAGCGTGTCGTAGATCAGCCAGCCCAGGACGATCGAGCCCACCGAAATGCCGATCGCGCCCCATTGCGGCAGATCGAGCACGTGCCGGTCGATCAGATAGAGATCGGCGCCGACATAGTAGACGATGACGAGCAGGCAGAAGCCGCTCAGCCACGTCGCGTAGCTCTCCCACTTGAACCAGGTCAGATGCTCGGGCAGGAACTCGGGCGCCACCAGGTATTTCTGGATGTGATAGAAGCCGCCGCCATGCACCTGCCACTCCTCGCCATGTACCAGCGGTGGCAGGCTGGGCGTCTTGCGCAGGCCGAGGTCGAGCGCGATGAAATAGAACGACGACCCGATCCAGGCGATGGCCGTTATCACATGCGTCCACCGCGCGGCGAACGACAGCCATTCCCACATGATCGCGTAGTCGGGCATTGGACCTCCAGTCGAGCGGAAGGCGGGCCGTAGCCCGCCTTCGAGTGCGGTTGGTGAAGCTTACGCCTCGACGCCCTCGACATACCAGTCGACAGCCCAGTATTCGCCGTCGTCGATGATGTCGCCGGCGGCGACGCGCTCGGCACCGGCATTGTCCTTGATCGGGCCGGCAAACGGATGGAGCGAACCATCGATGATGCCCGCCTTGGTCGCCTCTGCGGCGGCCACGACGTCGGCCGGGATCTTGGCGTTATAGGGCCCGATCTCGACTTCGCCCGAGGCGAGGCCATCCCAGACGCTGCCTTCGGCCCACGTGCCGTCGAGCACCGACTGCACCGACTTGATGTAGTGCGGTCCCCAGCGGTCGATGATCGCGGTGAGGTGCGCGTTGGGCGCGAAGGCGCTCATGTCGGCGCCCTGGCCGAAGCCGCCCACAATGCCGCGCTCTTCGGCAACCTGCAGGGCCGCCGGACCGTCGGTGTGCTGCGTGATGATGTCGACGCCCTGGTCGATCAGCGCGCGGGCCGCATCGGCTTCCTTGGCCGGATCGAACCAGGAATCCACATAGACCACCTTCACGGTGACGTTCGGGTTCGCCTTGCGCGCAGCGATCGCATAGGCGTTGATGCCCATGCGCACTTCGGGGATCGGGAACGAGCCGATATAGGCGATCTTGTTGGTCTTGGTCATCATGCCCGAAATGGTGCCGATGACCGAACGGCCCTCGTGGAACTTGGCGTTGTACAGCGACACGTTCGGCGCCGTGGCATTGCCGGTGGCCCACTCGAACTTCACGTCCGGGAACATCTTGGCGACCTTGTGCACATAGTCGCCAAAGCCGAAGCTGGTCGCATAGATCAGCTTGTGGCCCTGCTGCGCGAGCTCGCGGAACACGCGCTCGGAGTCGGGACCTTGGGGCACGTTGGTGACCACGGTGGTCTCGACCTTGTCGGCGCCGATCGCGTCGACCATTTCCTGGCGGCCGCGGTCATGACCATGGTTCCAGCCATTGTCGTCGGGCGTGCCGATGAGCACGAAGCCGACCTTGAGCTTTTCCTGAGCGAAGGCACGCGAACCCAGCAGCGGCAGCGTCGCTGCGGCGCCGCCGATCTTGATCATCGTGCGTCTGTTGAATTGCGTCATGTCTAACTCCTGTTGACGTCTTTCCCTGTAGTCCGGTTGGCTGCGCTCAGCCGGTAGCGACGAACGGCTTGCCGAGGCATGCCGGCGCAGCGGTGCTGCCCTCGCGGCGAAGCGAGATCAGCACGAGCACGAGGACGGTCGCCAGATAGGGCAGCGCCGCCCAGAATTCCGAAGGCAGCACGCGGAACGCGCTGTTGGTCTTGGCATAGATCTCAAAGATCATCATGAGACCGAAGAAGTAGGCACCAGCCAGGAGCCGGAACGGCCGCCATGCGGCGAACACCACCAGCGCCAGCGCGATCCAGCCGCGCCCCGTGGTGAGACGCTCCACCCATTGCGGCGTGAGGAACAGCGGGAAGCAGCTCCCCGCAATGCCCGCCATCGCGCCGCCGAAAGCCACGGCAAGGTAGCGGATGCCGATCACCGGATAGCCGATCGAATGCGCGCTGAGATCGTTCTCGCCGACGGCGCGCAGGATCAGTCCGGCGCGCGTCTTCTGCAGGAACCACCAGACCACCACCACCATGATCAGTGCGAAATAGACCAGCGGCGAATAGCCGAACAGCACGCGCCAGATGGGGTCGGTGGCCAGCTCGGGCGGGAACGGCGAGCGCAGCAGCGGGACGTCCTTGCCCGTATAAGGCTGGCCGAACAGCGCCGAAAAGCCGGTGCCCAGAATCGTCAGCGCCAGCCCCGTCGCGACCTGGTTGGCCGAAAGCGTCAGCGTGAGCACTCCGAAGATCAGGGAGGAGAGCGACGCCGCTAGCGCGGCGCAGACGATGGCGAGCAGGTGGTTGCCCGTCGTCAGCGTCACGGCCACGGTGATCACGGCACCGATCAGCATCATGCCCTCGACGCCCAGATTGAGGACGCCGCTCTTTTCGACCACCAGTTCTCCCAGCGCCGCGAGCAGGATCGGCGTCGCCGCGCCGGCGATGGTGATGATGATCGCGATGATCAGTTCGATGCTCATGCCGGCACCTCCCCGGGGCGCACGACCCGCAGGCGATAGCGGACCAGCAGGTCGCTCGCGAGCAGGAGGAACAGCATCATCGCCTGGAAGATGCCCACCGCGGCGAACGGCAGCTTGATCGAAATCTGCGCCATTTCGCCACCGACAAAGCTCAGTGCCACGATAAGGCCGGCGAGGATCACGCCGATCGGATGCAGCCGCCCGAGGAACGCCACGATGATCGCCGTGAAGCCGTAATTGGTCGGGAACTGCGGCACCAGGCGGCCGAACGGCCCCATCGCCTCGAGCACGCCGGCAAAGCCGGCCAGTCCACCCGAAATCAGCAGCGCCAGCCACACCGTCCGGTCGGCGGAGAACCCGCCATAGCGGGCGGCATGCGGCGCGGCGCCGACCACGCGGATCTGGAAGCCGAACACGAAGCGCGAGAACAGCAGCCATGCAACCAGCGCTACGACGATGGCGATCGGGGCATTGAGCTGCACGATCGTGCCCGGAATGATGTAGGGCAGCGACTGGTCGGCGCTGAACATCACCGTCTGCGGTTGGCCCATCGAGGTCGGGCTCTTCCACGGCCCGAACACCAGATAGTTGAGCACATAGACCGACACATAGGTCAGCATCAGCGTGGTCAGGATCTCGTTGACGCGGAACCGCACGCGCAGGAACGCCGGCACCGCGGCATAGGCCGCCCCGCCGGCGGCGCCCGCGAGCATCATCAGCGGCATGATCCACCAGCCCGTCATCGAGTTGGTGGCGAGCCCGACGCCGGTGCCGACCACGGCACCGATGATGTATTGCCCCTCGGCGCCGATGTTCCACACATTGGCGCGGTACGAGATGGCGAGACCGACCGCGATGATGATCAGCGGCGCGGCTTTCACCGCGAGGTCCTGCCACTTGTATGAGTTGACCAGCGGCGAGATGAAGATCTCGCGCACCGCGCCCACGCCGTCATAGCCGAGCAGCGTGAAGACGATCGCGCCCAGCACCATCGTCAGCAGCACGGCTGCGATCGGCGTGACCACGCGGAGCAGTTGGCTGGGCTGCGATCGCTTTTCGAGCCTAAGCTGCATATGCCGCTTCCGTTTCGCCGTGAATGCCGCCCATCAGGAGGCCGATTTCATCGATGTCGGCTTCGCTCACCTTCATCGACTTGCTGAGCCGCCCCTCATTGATCACCGCCAGGGTGTCGCAAAGGCCAAGCAGCTCGTCGAGATCCTGGCTGATGACCACGACCGCTGAACCGGTTGCGGCGAGGTCGACGATCGCCTGGTGGATCGCCGCCGCCGCGCCCGCATCGACACCCCAGGTCGGCTGGCTGACCACCAGGACCGTCGGCTTCTGCAGGATCTCGCGGCCCATGATATACTTCTGCAGATTGCCGCCCGACAGCGAGCCGGCCGCGGCCTCCGATCCTGTCGCCTTTACGGCAAAGGTTGAGATCACATCGCCGGCATATTTCTTGGCCGCGCCCGGCCGGATCAGCCCCCGTACAGCGAGGCCGAGGCGGTCGCGCGCCGTGAGCACCGCATTGTCGCTCAGGGTGAAATCGGGCACGGCGGCGTGACCGTTGCGCTCCTCAGGCACGCTCGCGAGCCCCTTGAGCCGCCGCCGCTTGGCGTTGAGGTCGCCCACCGGCTGGCCATCGATGGTGATGGCGGCGGCGTCGCTGACCGGTTCCTCGCCGCTAAGCGCGAGTAGAAGTGCATTCTGGCCATTGCCCGCGACGCCGGCAATGCCGAAAATCTCGCCGGCACGCACGCTGAGGCTGATGTCGCGCAGCGGGATGCCGAAGTGCCCAGACCCGGCCATGCTGAGCCGCTTGACCACCAGCTTCTCCGCGCCGAACGCGCGGCCCGCCGGCTTCTGGATGGTCTTGAGGTTCCCGCCAATCATCTTCTCGGCCATGGAGCGCGAGGTTTCGACCCGCGGATCGCACGTATCGACGAGCCTGCCGCCGCGCAGGATCGTCGCCGTCTCGCACAGCGCCTTGATCTCGTGCAGCTTGTGCGAAATGTAGAGGATCGAGCAGCCTTCCTTGGCAAGCTGCCGCAGCACGACGAAGAGCTGATCCACTTCCTGCGGCGTCAGCACGGAAGTCGGCTCGTCCATGATCAGCAGACTGGGGTTCAGCAGCAGCGCGCGGACGATCTCGATGCGCTGCCGCTCGCCGACGCTGAGGTCGGCGACAATGCGCTGCGGATCGAGCTTGAGTCCGTACTGATCCATCACGTCGCGGATCTTGCTCTCGAGTTCGCGCGCCGGGATCTTGCTGTCCATGCCGAGCGCGATGTTCTCGAGCACGGTCATCGCCTCGAACAGCGAGAAATGCTGGAACACCATGCCGACGCCGAGCTTTCGCGCCGCCTTCGGATTGGCGACTGTCACGCGCTCGCCATTCCAGAAAATCTCGCCGGCATCGGGCTGCATGATGCCGTAGATCATCTTGACCAAAGTGGACTTGCCGGCGCCGTTCTCACCCAGCAGGGCATGTATCTCGCCGGGCTTGACCTCGAACGATACGTTGTCGTTGGCGAGCACGCCAGGAAAGCGCTTCGTGATACCACGGAGCGCCAAACGCGCAGGCATGTCAGTCAATGGCGGCTCCCGACATTGTCGCTACCGGCCGCGTCCCCGATGCTTCCCCGCTTCCAATGTGGACCATAATTTCCGCTGCCGCCAGTGCCGCAATGACTTCGGGCCGCTTATCCACGAGTCCGAAATCGCCGATCGGCAGCACCAGCCGTGCGAGGTCGCGCTTGGCCCCGCCCTCGCCGCGATACCAGCTCGCGAACTTGGCGCGCTTCGTCCTGGACCCTACCATGCCGACATAGGGAGCATCGGCGCGCTTCAGGGCTTCGGCGGCGATAAGGAAGTCCAGCGCGTGGTCGTGCGTGAGGATGACGAAGGCAGCGCCCGCGGGCGCCGTGCGCACAACGGCCTCCGGCATCGGCACGGCTCGCGCCTCGACGCCGGCTGGCAGGTCGTGCAGCTCGTCGGGGCGCGTATCGATCACGTGCACCTGGAGCGGCAGCGCCGCCAGCGCCCGCGCCAGTGCCTTGCCCACATGGCCCGAGCCGAACAGATAAACATGGGGGAGCGCGCCCTCGGAGATGCGCAAGCGCGACGCCAGCCGCGCTGCATCGGGCGCGCCCACAACCCGCAGCGCCACCGTCACGCGTCCGCCGCAGCACTGCCCGATCTCGGGACCGAGCGGCACCTCCATAACGCCCGGCGGCAGGCCGTCACGCAGCGCCTGCCGCGCCCGGGCGATCACCATATATTCGAGCGCCCCGCCCCCGATCGTCCCAAGCAGCGCCGCCGCCGCAATGAGCATGAACGCCCCCTGCTCCCGCGGCGAGGAGCCACGGACGGAAGTGAGCTCGGCAACGATCGCCGCAGGATGATCCGACAGGAATGCGTCGAGATCAGCGGAGCGCATCAGGCCGCCTTCTCCCGTTTGAGCCGTTCGACGCCGAGCAGCACGCGTTCCGGGGTGACGGGCATGTCGAGGTTGGGGTGGACCTTGTAGTCGGCGACGGATGCGACGGCCATCGAGAGCGCCTCGACCACCGAATAAGCGAGGCAGAGCGGCGGCTCGCCTACGGCCTTGCTGCGGCCGATCGCCGGCTCCTTGTTCACCGACCAGTCGGCCAGCCACACGTTGAACTCGCGCGGCACGTCCGAAGCGAGCGGGATCTTGTAGGTCGAGGGCGCGTGCGTGCGCAATTGCCCCTTGGCGTCCCACCAGAGCTCCTCGGTGGTCAGCCAGCCGACGCCCTGGATGAAGCCGCCTTCGACCTGCCCGATATCGATGGCAGGATTGAGCGAGCGGCCCACATCCTCGACCACGTCGGCGCGGTCGATCTGGTACTCGCCGGTGAGCGCGTCGATGGTCACCTCCGAGCAGGAGGCGCCATAGGCATAGTAGTAGAACGGCCGACCGGTGCCGCTGGCGCGGTTCCAGTGGATCTTGGGCGTGGCGTAGAAGCCGGCGGCCGAAAGCTGCACGCGGTTCATCCAGCACGATTCGGCGAGCTGCATGAACGGCACGAACTGCTGGCCGGCACGGATGCCGCCGAACTCCCAATGCACGTCGCTGGGCTCGACCTCGTAGATGCGCGCCGCATGCGTCTCCATGCGCGCCTTGATCTGGTTGGCCGCGTCGAGCGCCGCCATGCCGTTGAGATCGGTGCCGGAGGAGGCTGCCGTCGCCGATGTGTTGGGGACCTTGCCCGTATTGGTCGCGTTGATCTTGACGCTGGCGACGGGGACCCCGAACGCCTCCGCCACCACCTGCGCCACCTTGATATGGAGCCCCTGCCCCATCTCGGTGCCGCCATGGCTGAGATGGATCGAACCATCGCGGTAGACATGCACCAGCGCCCCGGCCTGGTTGTGCCAGGTCGCCGTGAACGAGATGCCGAATTTCACCGGGGAGAGCGCAATGCCCTTCTTGAGCACCGCATGCGTCCGGTTGAATTCGAGCACCGCGGCTCGCCGCTTCTGGTAGTCGGAACTCTGTTCCAGCTCCTCCACGACGCGGTGGATGATGTTGTCCTCCACCGTCTGGTGGTAGGGCGTGACGTTGCGATCGTCGGTACCGTAGAAATTGGCCTTGCGCACCTCGAGCGGGTCCTTGCCCAGTGCGTAGGCGATCTGCTCGATCCAGCGCTCGCAGGCCATGATCCCCTGCGGTCCGCCAAAGCCGCGGAACGCTGTGTTCGATACCGTGTTGGTGAACAGCGGCAGCGAGTTCACCCGCACATGCGGGTAGTAATAGGCATTGTCGCAATGGAACAGCGCGCGGTCGGTGACCGGCCCACTGAGGTCCGCCGAGAACCCGGCGCGCGCCGCAAACGTCGCTGCAACCGCTTCGATCTTCCCGTCGTCATCATAGCCGACATCGTAGCTCACCACGAAGTCGTGGCGCTTGCCGGTGATCTGGAAATCGTCGTCGCGGTCGGGCCGGATCTTCACCGGGCGCCGGAACTTCGTCGCCGCCAGCGCCGCCACGGCGGCGAACAGATTGCCCTGCGTTTCCTTGCCGCCGAAGCCGCCGCCCATGCGCCGCATGTTCACTGTGATCGCCGCATGCGGCACGCCCAGCACCTGCGCCACCATCACCTGGATCTCGGTGGGGTGCTGCGTCGACATGTGGAGGAAGATCTCGTCGTCCTCGCCCGGAATAGCGAAGGCGATCTGGCTCTCGAGATAGAAGTGCTCCTGCCCGCCGATCGTCACCGTGCCCTTGGCTCGATGCTTCGACCTGGCCAGCCCGGCCTCGACATCGCCGCGCTCGAGCTTGAGCGGCTCGGTCACAAGCTTGCCGCCGTCCTTGAGCGACGCGGCCACGTCGGTCACATGCGGCAGGTCGCGATACTCGATCCGCGCGAGCTTGGCCGCTCGCCGCGCCGCGTCGCGCGTCTCGGCGACGACGCAGAAGATCGGCTGGCCCCAGTATTTGACCAGCGTTTCGGCGAACACCGGCTCGTCGTGCTTGTGGACGCTCGAAATGTCGTTCTCGCCGGGCACGTCCCCGGCGGTCAGCACGCCGACGACGCCCGGAGCGGCGCGCACCGCGTCGAGGTCGAGCGAAGCGATCTCGGCATGCGCCTTGGTCGACAGGCCCAGATAGGCATGCAGCGTGCCGTCGGGCTCGGTGATGTCGTCGACATATTCGGCGCGGCCCGCAACCTGCTTGGCCGCGGAATCGTGCGGGGTCGATTCATGCAGGCGGCCCGTTGCCGGAGCCTTCACTTCCATCTTGTTCATGCCACCGCCTTGCTCAGCCGTTCCGCCGCGCCCGTGGTTTCGAGATGGAAACGCCGCAGCAGGTTTTGCGCTGCAAGCAGGCGGTACTCGGCGCTCGCCCGCATGTCGGTGAGCGGCTGGTAGTCCACCGCAAATGCTGGGATCGCCGCTTCGATCGTCGCCGTCGTCCACGGCCTGCCGATCAGCGCCTCCTCGACGGCTACGGCGCGCTTGGGCGTCGCCGCCATGCCGCCGAAGGCGATGCGGATCATCCCCACATTGCCGTCGTCATTGATGAACACACGGAACGCGCCGCACAGGGCCGAGATGTCCTCGTCCTTGCGCTTTGTCACCTTGTAGCAGGCGAGCTTCTCGCCGGCCGGCAGGTAAGGGATTCTGACCTGCTCGACGAACTCGCCCGGCTGCCGGTCCTGCTTGCCATAGGCGATGAAGAAATCGCGCAGCCTGACCTCGCGACGCTCACTGCCCTTGCGCAGGATGATATGCGCGCCCAGCGCAATGAAAGGCGGCGGCGTGTCGCCGATCGGCGAGCCATTGGCGATATTGGCACCGATCGTACCGGCATTGCGCACCTGGCCGCCGCCGATGCGCATCCACAACTCGCCGAGCTGCGGGAAATGCCGCTCGATGGCGTCGGTCGCCTCGCTGTAGGTGACGGCGGCGCCGAGCACGAGCTCGCCTTCCGCCTCGCGGATGGAATGCAGCTCATCGAGATGCCCGATATAGATCATCGGGCCGATGTCGCGCATGAACTTGGTGACCCAAAGGCCGACATCCGTGGCGCCGCTCACCAGCGTACCCGTGGGGGTCTCGGCATAGATCCGCGCCAGCTCATCGACCGTTGCCGGCACGATAATGCGGTTCTTGCCCGCGCCGATATCGACGGTTTGGCCGTCCTGCAGCGCCCTGATCCGCGCCAGCATCGCCTCGCGGTGGGCGACCAGCGGGTCGGCCGCGACATCGCCATAGCTCGACATTGCGAGCCCGGCCTTGACGATGGGCGCGTAGCCCGTGCAGCGGCAGAGATTGCCCTGCAGCGCGATCTCGATCTGCGGCACCGTGGGGCGGGGATTGCGCATCCACAGGCCGTAAAGCGACATCACGATACCGGGCGTGCAGAAGCCGCATTGGCTGCCATGCAGGTCGACCATGGCCTGCTGCACCGGATGCAGCGGCCCGTTGGCTGGCGACAGATGCTCGATCGTCACCACATGCGTGCCGTGCAGCATGCCGATAAAGCAGATGCAGGCATTGACCGTCTCGTAGGCGAGCTCGCCGCCGCGTATCCGGCCGACCAGCACGGTGCAGGCCCCGCAATCGCCCTCGGCGCAGCCTTCCTTCGATCCGCGCAGCCGCCTGGTTAGCCGCAGATAGTCGAGCAGCGTTGTCGTCGCGCCGATCTCGGTGATCTCGACGTCGTCGTCATTCAGGATGAACTTGAGGGCGCCCATCAACTGCCTCGATAGGTCGAATAGCCATACGGCGAGACCAGCAGCGGGACATGGTAGTGCGCCATCTCGGTCATCGTGAACCGCACCGGCACCAGGTCGAGGAACGGCGTCTCGAGGTCGACGCCCTTGCTCTGGAAATAGGCGCCGACGTGGAAGATCAGCTCGTAGCCGCCCAGATGGAAATGATCCCCCTCGAGCAGCGGACCGGGCGCACGCCCGTCCTCATTGGTCAGGCCGGAGATCAAATGGTGGCTGTGGTCGCCATGCAGCATCAGCAAATCGAAGCGCAAACCGGCGGCCGGCTTGCCGTGCATGGTGTCGAGAACGTGGGTCGTCAGGCGCCCCGCCATTGGTGCATTCCTGTTCTGTTCAGCCGACTATCCGGAAAATTCTGTCACAATCCAAGGGGGCTATGGCCAATTTTTTACCGTTTGGTCCAGATTCGGCGGCGACGCCCCATTTGCGGGCCGGCCCAGCCTTGTTAACAAGCGGAACCTTCCGACGTCCGGGTGCAACATGAGATACCCCCGCAACCTGCTCGGCTACGGCCGCACGCCGCTCGATCCCAAATGGCCCAACGGCGCCTATGTGGCGGTGCAGATCGTGCTCAACTACGAGGAGGGCGGCGAGAACAACGTCCTCCATGGCGACGCGGCATCGGAAGCCTTCCTCTCCGATGTGATCGGCGCGGCGCCCTGGCCGGGCCAGCGGCACGCCAACATCGAGTCGATGTATGAGTATGGCGCGCGGGCCGGCTTCTGGCGGCTCTGGAAGTACTTCACCGCCAACAGGCTTCCGGTCACCGTCTACGGCGTTGCCACCGCCCTGATGCGCGCGCCGCAGCAAGTCGCCGCCATGCAGGAGGCCGACTGGGAGATCGCCTCGCACGGCCTCAAATGGATTCAGCACAAGGACATGCCTGAAGCCGAAGAACGCGCGGCGATCGTCGAAGCGATCCGGCTCCATGCCGTCGCCACCGGCGAGCGCCCCTATGGCTGGTACACCGGGCGTTCCTCGCTCGCGACCGTCGACCTCGTCTCCGAGGAAGGCGGCTTCGACTACGTCTCCGACACCTATGACGACGACCTGCCCTATTGGCGCCCCCACCGTGGCCGGCCCCAGCTCGTCATTCCCTACAGCCTCGCCAACAACGACATGCGCTTCGTCACCGCGCCGGGCTTCGACAATGGCGAGGAATACTACACCTTCCTCAAGGACAGCTTCGACGTCCTCTATGAGGAGGGCCGCCTCGGCTCGCCCAAGATGATGTCGCTGGGCCTCCACTGCCGTCTCGTCGGCATGCCCGGCCGCTTCGCCGGCCTCCGGAAGTTCCTCGACTACGTGCGTTCGAAGGACAAGGTCTGGATCGCCCGCCGGATCGATATTGCCCGTCACTGGGCGCAGCATCATCCCTACGAGGCGCCGGACTACGTCCCCTCAGAGATGGACCGCACGCAGTTCGTCGGGCATTTCGGTTCGATCTTCGAGCATTCGCCCTGGATCGCCGAACGTGCCTTCGACGGCGAACTCGGCCCGGCCAGCGACACCGCGACGGGGCTGCATTTCGCCCTGCGCAGCCAGTTCCGCATGGCGAGCGACGAAGAGCGTCTCGGCGTTCTCCGCGCCCACCCCGACCTCGCCGGCAAACTGGCGCAGGCGCGCCGCCTCACCGAGGCTTCGACCTCCGAGCAGGCCAGCGCCGGGCTCGATGCCCTCACCGACGGCGAGCGCGGGCAGTTCGAGGAGCTGAACGCGGCCTATGTCGCCAAGTTCGGTTTCCCCTTCATCATCGCCGTGCGCGACAACAGCAAGGACATGATCCTGTCGGCCATGCACACGCGCGTGGGCAATGACCGTCACACCGAGTTCAAGACCGCCTGCGGCCAGGTGGAGCGCATCGCTCTGCTCCGCCTCCGCGCCATCCTTCCAGAGCTTTAGCCGATCGGCGGGTGGTCCCGTTCAGGGTCGCCCGGCCAAGGCAACACGAGGAGTCACGATGTACACGCTGCATATTGCCAACAAGAACTATTCGAGTTGGTCGTTGCGCCCCTGGGTGCTGATGAAGGCAACTGGAATCCCGTTCGAGGAACAGGTTCATCGCTTCGTGCCCAATGTCGGCGGCAAGAGCTTCACCGGGTTCTCGCCCACTGGCAAGGTGCCGCTGCTGGTCGACGGCGACACGGCCGTGTGGGACTCCCTCGCCATCGTCGAGTATCTCGCCGAGCGCCACGACATCGTCTGGCCGAAGGACGGCAAGGCCCGCGCCTGGGCCCGCTCCGCGGCGGCCGAGATGCACAGCGGCTTCCAGCACCTGCGCAACATCTGCAACATGAATGTCGGCATCCGCGTGAAGCTGCACGAGGTGACCGAAGGCCTGAAGGGCGACCTCGCGCGCCTGGACGCCCTCTGGCACGACGGCTTCACCCGCTTCGGCGGTCCCTGGCTCGCCGGGAGCACCTTCACCGCCGTCGACGCCTTCTTCGCGCCAGTCGCGTACCGCCTCCAGACCTACAACCCGCCGGTGAGCGACGAGGCGCGGGCCTACGCCCAGCGGCTGCTCGCCCTCCCCGCCATGCAGGACTGGACCAGGGCTGCCCTCGCCGAGGACTTCCGCGACCACCCGCACGATGAAGAGTCGCGCGTCGTCGGCACGATCATCGAGGACATGCGCGCGCCCGAGAAGGTGTAAGCCAGGCCCATGGGCCTCGTTCTGTACCTCTTTGCGGCAATCGTCCTCGTGCTGGTCGCCGGCTGGGCCGTCTATGTCGCACCGACGCCCGGCGAACTTGCGCCCTGGCAGCTTGCCGGAGCGCTGGTTCCGGGGATCGGCATCCTGCTGGGCGTGGGCGCTCTGGCGCTGACGCTGTGGCTGGTGATGCACCTGTTCCGCTTCGTGATGCGCCTTATCCGGCGCTAGAGCGTCGCGGGCCCGTGCGGCTCGTCGTGGTCCTCGCCGTCTTCCCAGTCGATCGTGTCGTCGGTCTGAGGCGCGTCGGCGAAGCGGTCGGCAATCCACTCCATGATCGTGCGCAACGTTTCGTGGCGCTCGATGAACTCGGCCATGGGGCCAACGGGATGGTGTGGCGCAGGCATGCTCATGCTGCCCAGATTGCGCCCGATTTCTTACCGGATTGCGAAGACCGCGCGGATGCCTGAGGGGTCACCCCTTTGTGGCAAGCTGGTTCTGCTCTAAACACGAAGCAGTCACCACTCACCTGTCACGACAAATGGCCCCAACCGCTTACGCCACTCCCGCCGCCGGCCTGCCGCCGCAGGCTACGCTCCACACCCAGCGCGCCGTGTTCACCGAAGCCTACGCCCTGATCCCGCGCGGCGTGATGCGCGACATCGTGACGAGCGCCTTGCCGCATTGGAGCGGCACCCGCGCCTGGATCATCGCGCGGCCGCTGAGCGGATTTGCCGAGACCTTCTCGCAATATGTGATGGAGGTCCTTCCCGGTGGCGGCAGTACGCAGCCCGAGCCCGACCCTGCCGCCGAGGGCGTGCTGTTCGTCGTTTCGGGCCAGGCGACGCTTACGATCGAGGGCAGGAACCATGCCCTGAAGCCGGGCGCCTATGCCTATCTGCCGCCGGGCTGCAGGTGGAAGTTCCTTAACAAGTCCAAGGCGCCGGTGCGCTTCCACTGGGTCCGCAAGGCCTACGAAGTCGTCGAGGGGATCGCCGTTCCCAAGGCGTTCGTCGCCAACGAGCAGGATGAGCCCATCCGCTGGATGCCCGACACCAAGAACCGCTGGGGGACGACACGCTTCGTCGACCCCGCCGACGTGTCGCACGACATGCATGTCAACATCGTCACCCTCGAGCCGGGCGCCGTCATCCCGTTCGAGGAGACCCATGTGATGGAACACGGCCTCTACGTGCTCGAGGGCAAGGCCGTCTACCGCCTCAACCGCGACTGGGTCGAGGTCGAGGCGGGCGACTTCATGTGGCTGCGCGCCTTCTGCCCGCAGGCCTGCTACGCCGGCCCCGACAGGTTTCGCTACCTGCTCTACAAGGACGTCAACCGCCACGCCAAGCTGCGGTATTAGCGGTATGCGCACGCTTCGCACCGAACCGCTCACCCGCGACGCTTTCGCGCCCTTCGGCCAGGTCATTGAGCAGGAGGGCGCGCACAACTACCCCATCAACTCCGGCAACTGCCAACGCTACCACGACCTGGCGCGGGTTGAGCTCGGCGGCGTCCACGCACGCCCGCTGATCTCGCTGATGCATTCGCGGCATTTCACCCTGCCACTGCCCCTCAAGATGGTCGAGCGGCACCCGCTCGGCAGCCAGGCCTTCTACCCGCTGTCCTCACATCCCTTCCTCGTCGTCGTCGCGCCCGACGAATCGGGCACCCCGGGCACGCCGCGCGCCTTCCTCACCGGGCCGGGTCAGGGCGTGAACATTGCCATGAACACGTGGCATGGCGTGCTGACGCCGCTCGGAGCCGACGCCGATTTCCTGTGCGTCGACCGCGGCGGCGAGGGCAACAATCTCGAAGAGCATTTCTTCGCCGAGCCGTGGGTGGTCGAGGCAACCTGAACGCGGCGTATTAATTCCTCCACATTGTCCGACGAGTGTCCGCCGTCGATACTGTGGAGGTTGCGATGCTCAGAGCCGCCCTGCCGACTGCCTTGCTGCTGCTCGCGGCGCCGGCCCTCGCAGCACCGGTGCAGCTCGCCGGCGAAGTTACCTATCACGAGCGCGTCGCGCTGCCGGAGACGGCAATCCTCAGCATCGAGCTGGTGGATCTGGCGCTGCCTGATCGCCCGCGCCTCAGCGTGTCGGCGCCCACCGGGCCGGGCCAGGTGCCGCTCGCCTTCACCCTGACGTTCGAGGACAGCCTGATCCTGCCGCAGCACGACTACGCGCTCAACGCCGAGATCAGGGCCGGCGACCTGCGCTTTCGCAACGCCCAACCGTTCCCGGTGACGCCGTTGGCGCAGGTCGAGCCGGTGGTGATCGTCACCGGCCTCGTGGCGCAGATCGCTGAGCCGTCGAGCGAGCCGACGGCAGCGCCGCAGGATCTGCTGCTGCTCAACGTCACCTGGCAGGCGACGGCGATCGCGGACACGCCGGTTCCACCGGGGATTGAGGTGACGCTGCAGATCGAGAGCGACATGCGCGCCGGCGGCGTGGGCGGCTGCAACTCCTACTTCGCGCCCGCCACCCTCACCGAAACCGGCTTCGCCCTTGGCGACCTGTCGCGGACACAGCGCTCCTGCTTCTACGAGCGAAACATGCTCGAGCAGAGCTATTTCGAGGCCCTCAAGGCTTCCGTCGCATGGGTGCTCGACAACGACATGCTGACCCTGCTTGATAGCAACGGAAAGCCAACAGTCACCTTCGAGCGTTGATGGATACTCCTGCCCTTCTGAGCCGCTTGCTTGACGTCATTGAGAACGACATCGCTCCCCGCACACGATCGGGCGTGGAAGCCGGCAACAAGCTGTTTGGCGCCGCGATCCTGCGCAAGCAGGACCTGTCGCTGGTGGTTGCCGAGACCAACAACGAAATCGAGAATCCGCTCTGGCACGGCGAGATGCATGCCATCAAGCGCTTCTACGAGATGGCCGGCCACCCGGCGCCCAAGGATTGCCTGTTCCTGGCCACGCACGAACCCTGTTCGCTGTGCCTGAGCGGCATAACGTGGTCGGGCTTCGACAATTTCTACTACCTGTTCTCGCATCAGGACTCGGCGGACAGCTTCGCCATTCCCTACGACATCCAGATCCTCAAGGCGGTCTATGCCGTGCCCGATCCGGATCGTGCGGCCGCGGCCCCAGGGCGCGACCTCTACAACCGGACGAACGCATATTTTGCCAGCCACGACATGTCGCGGATGATCGCCGGCCTCGACCGCGGCAACAAGGAGAAGTTGACGGCGCGTGTCGACGACCTCACGGCGCTCTACGCCGATCTCAGCGCCATCTACCAGCGCGACAAGGGCCGGAAGGGCATTCCCCTCAGCTAGCATTGTCGACGCCGCGGCGAGCCCTTATACAAGGCAGGGGCGTGCAAGGCGGAGTGAACAGTGATCTTCGACCGGCTGCTTCAGGTCGCCGCGACGGCCCCCGAAACGAGCGGGCTGCGCCAGGGCGAGGACGTCTTACCGTACCCATCTCTGGCCCGGCGCATCGAGCGCCTCGCCTGCGGCTTCGCCAATCGCGGCATCGGCCGGGGTGACGTCGTCGCCCTCCTCATTCCCAACTCGCCCGACATCTTCGCTGTCGCCCACGCACTGTTCGCCATCGGCGCCATCGCCATGCCGCTCGGCCCGACTGCGACCCGCGCCGAACTCGCGGCCCTAGCTGGGAAGGCGACGCCGTCGGCTGTCGTCGCCACGCCTGCGAGCAAAGCCGCAGCGGAGGTGCTCATCGCCGACGTCGCGCCTGGAGCGGTGCTGTTCGTCACCACCGATCTCGCCGCGATCGAGACCGCTCCGACGCCCCTGCCGGCGCTCGCGGCCGACACGCCGGCGCTGTACCTGTTCTCCTCGGGCTCGACGGGCCTGCCCAAGGTGGTGCCGCACACCCATGCCGAGATCCTGGCGGACGGCGCGCGGACCAGCGGCGCCTGGAAGCTGCAGCCCGACGACGTCGTGGTCAACATCCTGCCGCCCAACTTCGCCATGGGCTTCCTGATGGGCGTGATCGACACCCTAAGCGGCGGTGCGACGACGTTCTACTGGAGCGATCCGCTGCCCCTCGCTCTGTCACGGCGCAAGCTGCTCGAGGCGATGGTCCGCCAGCGCGTGACGCTGATGGGGGCAGTGCCGGCCATGTACGACATCATCGCCGCACAAGCGGGCGATTTCGATCTCAGCCTGCGCATCGCCTTCTCCGGCGGCGCGGCACTCAAGCGCTCGACCTTCGACGCCGTGCAGGCGCGCTTCGGCATCGCGCTGCGCCAGGCCTATGGTTCCACCGAGGCGATCATGGTGTCGCATAACGACGCCGCCGATCCCGATGCGACCTGGGCCTCGGTGGGCAAGCCGGCGGGCGACGCCCAGGTCCGCATCGCGCCTGCCGACACCGGACTCGGCGACGACGTGGGCGAACTGCTCATCCGCTCCTCGTCGCTGATGCGCGGCTATCTCGGCGACGCCGCGGCCAACGCCCTTGCCTTCGACGGCGGCTGGTTCCGCAGCGGCGATCTCGCCAGCCTCGATGAAGCGGGGCGCATCTACATCAAGGGCCGCAGCAAGCTGCTGATCGAGGTGTCGGGCTACAAGATCGACCCGATCGAGGTCGAGGACACCCTCGCCGCTCATCCCGCTGTCGCCGAGCTGGCCGTGGCCGGCGTTCCGGACGCACGCAATGGCAACAAGCTGCGCGCCTATGTGGTGCGCCGGGACGAAGTGTCGGAGGACGAGATCGTCCGCTTTGCCCGGGCGCGGCTGTCGTCGCAGAAGGTGCCGACCGAGGTCGCTTTCCTCGACGCCCTGCCGCGCAGCTCGACGGGCAAGCTGCTGCGCGCCAAGCTGCTGGAGCTCTAGCCTTGCTTGCGCCGCTCGACATAAGCCGCGAGCGACGCCGGCGACTCGAACAGGTCCGGGCCGAAATCGCTGTCGGGCACCGAAATACCGAAGCGCTCCTCGATGAACTGGATCAGTCGGACAAGGTTGATCGAATCCAGCATGCCCGTTTCGAGCAGCGGCGTGTCGCGCGCCACCACCGCGCCGTCCCCAGCTTCGGCGGCGACGCCGGCGACAAAATCCAGGATCGGCTGTTCGTAGCTGTTCATCGAATCCCTCACGCAGGCGATATAGCCAGATCGAAACGCGGCTGGAAACTGCGCGGAGGACGATCGTGAACGGTTCGCGCGAGCTGGGCGAGCAGGAGCGCCTGCTTCACTACCTCCACGGCTATGGCGGGCTCATCGCCACGAGCGTGCTGCACCTGCGCGGCCGGCTCGACCCGGGCCTGCTGCAGGAGGCGCTCGACTGGCTGCAGACGCTGCACCCCATCCTGCGCACGCACATCACCTATGGCCGCCTCGTCTTCCGGAGCCTGCCGCCCTTCGTCTACCGGCAGCCGAGCTTCGTCACCGAAGGCACGTCGGCCATTCCGCTGCACATCGTCGACGACCCCGATCCGGAGGCGTGGCGGCAGGTACTGGCAAAGGAACTGCGCACCCCGATCAAGCGCGGCCGGCATCCGCGCCTCCGCATCACGCTCGTACGGCAGGACGCCGACGCCGAGCTCAACCACATCGTCGTCTGCGCCGACCACGCCACCCTCGACGCCCAGTCCGGCAACATGCTGAGCCGCCAGTTGCTCGAATATCTCGCCGACCCGTCGGAAGCGCGGCAGCGCCGCCCGGTGCACACCAGCCTGCCGCCGCCGCTCGAAACGGGTCTGCCGGTCAAGCCCGACAGCGGCACCCGCGGCTACGAGCCTGCCATCCGGCTGCCCAAGCTGCCGCTGCCGGCGCCCAGGATGGAAACGCACATCCTCAGCCGCCGCATCGGCGCCAACGAGGCGGAGACGCTGCGGGCCGCGATCAAGGCCAACCGCACGACCCTGCACGGCCTGATAACCGCCTCGTTCCTGCTGGCTATGCGGCAACGCTACGGGCTCGACGCGATGTCGGTGCTGACCACGATCGACCTGCGGCGCCTGATGAAGCCGGCCCTCCATGCCGAGACCTATGGCTGCTACATCGACATCATGCGCACCACCAACCCGATCGGCGACGATCTGTGGAAGACGGCGCGCGAGGTGTCGTTCCGCCTCATCACGACGCTCGCCAAGGACCAGGGGCCGGCGAGTATCCTCAAACTGTTCGACTGGGAGGTCTACCGCAAGGAGATCCGCGGCATGGCCACTCAATACCGACGTATCGACGGCCTCGCCGTGACGACGGCGGGCGAGTCGGGACTGCGCCGCGTCTACGGCGCCTACGAACTGGAGGACGTGAGCATGGCGGTGTCGCTCGACATGTTCGGCCCCTCGCTCTTTGTCATCGCCAGTGAGCGCGACGGCGGGATCGATCTGTCGATCGGCTATTCGGCCTCGGCGATTTCGGAAGAGGAAGTCACTGCCCTCGCCGCACAGGCGGTGGGCCTGCTCGACGGCGCTAGATGACCACGCTCGCCGCGCCGATGGCGAGGACCAGCATGACCGCGGCGAACAGGACGAGAAGCTGCATCGACGTCATGGCCCGGACCGCCGTCAGACCGGTACCGGCAGCGCCGACGCGGCGACGCTGAGCGTGGCCAGCGAGAGAACGAACATCGCAACGAGCGAGAATTTCAGCATTTCGGGCACCCAAACCTTCGTTGTGGGCACAATGCGTTCGCGGCGTTGAATGTTCCTCCAATCGCGCATTTAGCCGGCGTTCAGAAAAAGAGGCCGCCCGGTGGGCGGCCTCTTGATGTCAGGCGGTTACGCGCTGCTTCTGCCGAGAGCGCTGGGGCTTGCCGCCCTGGCGCTGGCCCGCGATCGCGGCCTTCTTGGCACCGGAGAAGTGCCGGCCCGCATTGCGCTGCGGCCGCTGTGCGTTGGGACGGCCGCCCTCGGGCTTGGGCCCCTGCCCGCGATGCGGGACCTTGGCCTTGGGTTGCGTTGCGACCGGCTCCTTGATCTCGCCGGACACCGGCAAGGTGCGGCGGATCAGGCGCTCGACGTCGCGCAGCTTGGCGCGCTCGGTGCCGTCGCACAGCGTAATCGCCACGCCCGAGGCGCCGTTGCGCCCGGTGCGACCGATGCGGTGCACGTAGTTCTCGGCATCGTCGGGCAGCTCGTAATTGATCACATGGGTGATGTTGGGCACATCGATGCCGCGCGCCGCGATGTCGGTGGCGACGAGGATGCGTACGGCGCCCGAAGCAAAACCCTTGAGCGCGGCCTGGCGCGCATTCTGGCTCTTGTTGCCGTGGATCGCCGCCGCCTCATGGCCGTCGACCGCGAGGTTCTTGGCGACGCGGTCGGCACCGTGCTTGGTGCGCGAGAAAATGATCACGCGCTGCAGCGCCGGATCGGCGAGCAGCTTGTTGAGCTCTTCGCGCTTCTGCTTGGAGCCCGACAGGATCACCCGCTGTTCGATGGTGCCCACGGTGGTTGCCGGCGGCTGCGCCTCGACGCGCACCGGGTCGTTGAGCAGGCCCGCGGCGAGCTCGGCGACTTCCTTGGCCATGGTGGCCGAAAACAGCGCCGTCTGGCGGCGCGGACCGATGGCGGCCGCGATCTTCCGCACGGGGTGGATGAAGCCCATGTCGAGCATACGGTCGGCTTCGTCGAGCACGAGCCAGCGCGTCTCGTTGAGGCGCAGTTTCTTGTCGTCGAGCAGGTCGACGAGCCGGCCCGGCGTCGCGATGACGACGTCGACGCCCTTGGCGATCTTCTGGATCTGCGCATTGCGCGAGGTGCCGCCGAGGACGAGGACGGTCGACAGGCGCGTGCCGCCCAGCTTGTGCAGAACTTCGTCGATCTGCACGGCGAGTTCGCGCGTCGGCGCGAGGATCAGCGCACGCGTCGTCATCGGGTTGGGACGGCCGGTGAGTTCGGCGATGCCGGCAAGGATCGGCAGGCCGAACGCGGCGGTCTTGCCCGAACCGGTCTGCGCGATGCCGAGGATGTCGCGGCGCTGCAGTTGCGGGGGGATCGCCTTGGCCTGGATGGCGGTCGGGGTCTTGAACCCGGCCTTGTCGAGGGCGCCCAGAATGTTCGCCGGCAGGCCCAGAGTGGTGAATGTTGAGTGGTTCAACGGATAGCTTTCATTGGCGCGCCGGACCATGCGGCACGCGCCGCCGCGCGGATCTGCGGGGCGGAACAGGGTTATGCAATCGGGCGATGGGATAGGATCGCGCGGGTGCGTTTGAAACCTGGGATGGTCTCCAGGCCACTTCGCCGCTCACCGCTAACAATCGGAAAGAAGAGAAGCTGTTCGCCGGTCGATGCCGGTCGATACGGCGCCATATGGGGCAAGCCGCGCCGGAAAGCAAGGCTTGCCGTGCAGATCAGCGATGCGTGAGCGGGTAGAACGTGGCGAAACGCGCGCTCGCCAGGGACTCGGACGACAGCAGGAAGCCCTTGGGGTCGGGGGTGGCGGCGAGCGTCCCATGCGCGTCAGCGCGCGGCAGCACCGCGAGCATCCCGCCGATCCCCAGGATCAGCAGCGCCGCGACGCGGGTCAGCATCTTCCGCCTGCGCTGAAGGAATATCTGCAGCTCGTACATGGGCCACCTTCCGGTAGCCTTACTCATAGCAGAGGCGGGCCGGCGGCGCCTGAGGAGGCTCTCGGCGTGGTTCCTAAAACTTAAACGATATTCTACTCGCGTGTGGCGGCGAAGGACGCGATCAGCGGCGCGTCGGACGGATTGGCCGGATCGCTGCGCAGCACCGTGCCCATGATGGTGTCGGGCTGCGCCGCGCCGTTCACGCTCCAGGCCGGGATGAGGTAGCCGAAATAGTCGTAATTGTAGGTCTTGCCGCTGATCGTCGCCTGCCCCGTGAGCCGGATCGTGGCGCCCTGCTTGGCGATGTAGCGCGCAATGCCGCTCAGGTCGTAATTGACCCCCTGCCCGATGCGCTTGCCGACAATGCGGCCGTTCTGCTCGGTCAGTTCGAGCTCATTGAGGCCGAGGGCGAGCTTGGCGAGGGTATCTCCAGGCTTCGAGCTCACCGAGAAGCTGCGATAGACCCATTTGCCCGTGAAGGTGCCCGGCTGCGCGTTGAGCGTCAGCGTCATGTCCTGCGCGAGAACGCTCAACGGCAGAGCGAGTGCGAAGAACAGGGCAATCCACGCCGCGGCGCGCCCAATCGTCCAAGACCCCAGCATGGTGCCCCCCGTCCCACTCGGATTGCGGGAGACTAGCAGATCGGCGGCGGCCGATCGCTACAAAGTTAATCAAAGGTTAACGATCTAGATTCCGCCATACCAGTCATAGCCATGGTCGGGCCAGTAGCCGCCATGCCCCTGGCCGAAACCGGCGAAACTGTCGACCAGCTCGACCGTGTGGAGGTATTTGGGCTGCTTGTAGCCAAGCGCCCGCTCGATCCTGAGCCGCACCGGCGCGCCATTGCTCACCGGCAGCACCTCGTTGTTGAGGCCGTAGGCGAGGATCGTCTGCGGATGGTAGGCGTCGATCAGGTCGGAGCTCTCGTAATAGGGCTCGGTGCCGGCGAGGCCGCCACCCATCACATCGTAGCAATGGTAGACGCAGAAGCGCGCCGCCGGCTTGACGCCCGCCTGGTCGAGCAGCGGGCCGAGCCGCGTGCCGCTCCATTTGGCAATGCAGCTCCAGCCCTCGACGCAGTCGTGGCGGGTGACCTGGCTCTGGCCCGGCATGTTGCGCAGCTCGTTGAGCGAAAAGCTGAGCTCGCGCTCGACGAGGCCGGTGATGCGGAGCCGATAGTCGGCAAAGCCGCCATCGCGCAGCGCGACATAGTCGGGTGTCGTCGGATCGACCGATCCGTTGGGCCGCTGCGGCTGGCGGATTTCGGACTCCGCATAGGTCCGCGCCAGCGCCTGCTCGCCGGCCATCAGGCGCTGCACCTGATAGGTCAGCGTGTTGGCGCGCTCGAGAAAATCGCGCGCCGGGTGATCGCGCTGGCCGAGGAAATCGAACTGGTCGCAGCCCGCCAGGATGAGGCCGGATGCGCCGGCAGCCGACGCGGTGAGGAACTTGCGGCGGGAAACGATGAGCCGGCTCATGTCACTTCTCCTCGCCATGGGTGTTGGTGCGGTAGTAGCCGGTGATCATCGAGCGCAACTCGTTGAAGGGGCCCGCGAGGACGACCATCGCGATATGGACGATGAAGAACAGCACGAAGGCGAGCATCGTGAAGAAATGGATCGTCCGCGCCGTCTGCCGGCCGCCGAAAATCTCGGTGAGCCACGGCCACGCGGCGTTCATCCCCGGCGACATCGACAGGCCGGTGAGGATGATCAGCGGAAAGGCGACAGCGAACACGCCGAAATAGGCGACTTTCTGCAGCGGCGTGTAGGAGCGCCCATGCGTGAAGCGCAGCCGGACGTGATCCCAGATATCGCGGGGCAGCCCGCGGATGTCGCGCGGCTTGAGGACGATGTCGCGCCACAGATGCCCGCTCGATATGGCGTTGACCAGCCACATCAGCAGCGTGCCCACGAGGATCCAGGCGAAGAAGAAGTGGACGACGCGGCCGGTCCCCAGGTCACGATAGGAGGGGATCGTCGCCCAGCCGGGGAAGGCGGTGAACGACACGCGGCCATTGTTGTCGCTGACCCCGAGGACGCCCGTGGTGTCGAAGGTCATGCCGAAGAGCTTTGTCTGCCCGATCGGTCCGCCTTCACGGTTGAGCGCGTAGATGTCCAGAATCGAGTTCTGGTAGGCGAAACCGGATTCCTGGCCGATATAGAGATTGGGCCGGGCGTTGAAGATCTGGAGGCCCGAGAGCAGCAGGAAGAACATCGCCACCGCCCACACCCAATGCGTGAGGCGTGTCATCACGTCCTGCCGGTAGATAAGGCGCCGATCGGCCTGGCTCGCGACCCGATCGTTGCCGATCATGCCGGTCAGCGCGCCGAGGAGGGCGAAGCCCAGCGGCACAGCGAGCAGCCAGCCGAAGCTCTTGAACGCGATGCAGGCCGCCAGCCAGAACAGCACACCGATGAGGGCGATGGCACCGCCGAGCCCCAGACGGGCCAGCGCGACGACGCCACCCAGTGCCATGAACACCGCGGCCGCGGCGAACAGCGAGACGATCACGGCGTCGGCCGGCCTGACGATGCCGAGCGGCACCAGCAGATCCGGTGCCGTGAACAGGAACAGCGTGAAGGCGCCGCCGGTGACGGCGCCCACGAGGCTGAGGCCAGCGGCAGTGGCCCGCGCGGCCGGAGCGGCGCGGGGCGGCATGTCCGCCGGCAATGTCCCCTCAGCAATGGCCATGGCATCCCCTCCTCGCGCTGCTCGCGACAGCGGAGAAACGGCACCCATTCGGGCCAAGTTTCAAGTCACGCGGCGGCACAGCTGCGTGATCGACGCTGTCACTCACGCGCCGCCCAGTTGATGCCGCGGCGGATCATCGTCGCCATTTCGGGCACCTGGAACTCGGCGGCGCGGTGGCCGAGCGTGCAATGGAACACCCTGCCCGCGCCGTAACGGTGCTTCCAGGCCACCGGCATCACGACGCCCTTGGTCCAGGGCGCGTGCTCGCCCGAGAATGTGGTGGTCGCCAGCACGTCGACCGCCGGGTCCATGTGCATGTAATACTGCTCGGAATGATAGGGGAACGAGGCCGGCAGGCCCGCCATGATGGGATCGTCGGGCTTGGCCACCTCGACCGTGTAGTCGATGATGTTGCCGGGGTGCGCCACCCACTGGCCGCCGATCACGAACTGGTAGTCGACGGACTCGCGGAACGCGTCGCTCATGCCGCCATGATGCCCGCCCACCCCCACGCCGCCCTCGACCGCCTTGGCGAAGTTCTGCGCGTGCTCGCGCTCGAGCTTGCTCATGGTGAAGATCGGCACGATCAGCGACAAATCGTGGATCGAGGGATCGCCAAATACCGAGATGTCGGTCTCGACCCGGACCGAGAAGCCGTCCTCGTGCAGCCAGCGGCGGTAGATCGCCGCGCACTCCTCGGGGTCATGCCCGCTCCAACCACCCCAGACAATCAGTGCACTGCGCATGCTGCAACTCCTCGAAAGCGGGCGGAGCTTACTGATTTGACGTGAACGCGCCAGCCCTTTCGGGCACGTTCCTCAAAAGGCAAAAAGCGCACGAGCGGACGCGCTGGCCGGGCTCGACCGGCCGCTCGGCGGGTGCTCCTTCGCCCTAGGGCAAGAGAGCAAGAGAGCTGCAGCGGCGAGGCGTGGCCTCGACGCGGGTAGTCCGCAAACAGTGAGGCACGTCGCCTCGCCGCTGCGATCCGGGCGCTCGGACGGCCAGAGGGGAGAGGTGGCTGCCTTGAGTGCTGGCGCGGCGCCGCTCTGGCGGGATGGGGCGACGATCCGCCCATCCGCTCCGCGATGATGGCCGATCATGACCATCATCTGCGCCGGACCCCGGGCCAGGGAATGCCCGCACGATCCGCTCTGTCCCGCCGGGTGCGAGGCGACCCTCGCACCACCCGGCCCTGCGCCCTCGCCCGTTCGTCTCGAGTCGCTCGATGAAGGCGCAGTGGGGAGGAGTATACGCCCGGTGCCAGGGACCGTGCGTAAGTTGGCTCGAAATCGGGGTGTGAGGCCTGAGATTGCTGGTGACTCCGCGAGTCAAACTGATGCGGTTTTGCACAGGGCACACCCCGATGTCGTTCCCGGTCCGCGGCTGTCATCCCAGCGCAAGCTGGGACCCAACTGTCCGCTTGCGCCAGCGCTGAGAGGTCGGTGGGTGATGAGAGTTGGGTCCCCGCCTTCGCGGGGATGACAGCTGTGGGGTGGGAGGGAGTGGTGGCCTGCCGCTACGAACACTTGCGGTGGGCGGCAACGGTCTCAGCGCCAGCCCCAAGCCCCCACCCACCGGCTTCGCCGGTCCCCCCTCCCCGATGCGAGGGAGAGGCTCCACTCTTGGGGCGTGTAGCGCGCCGCCCGGTTCTGCATTTTTCACGCCGGGTTTTGGCATAGTATTTCGGCCTCTCGACACCCTGTCGACGCCCCGTCGAGGGGGTCTTGATGGAGCCCCGATGCCACCCGTGACCGCCGAACCGCTGCTGGCCTTCGAAGACGTCGGCCGAGCGCTCCTGGACAATGCCCTGCGCCAGCACCCCATGCTCACCCCTGAGACCCGCCAGTGGATCGAGGAGGCCTGCCGGCGCCTCGGGATCGAGGGCGGGCCAATCGATAGCGAGGCGACGCCCGAACGCCCCCAATAGGCAGCGACTTGCTCCCCGCCCTCGGCCAGCGCTAGGCTCCGGGCCCCATGAGCGAACGGCTATCCTGGCAGCGGGGCGACAAGCCCTACCACTACGTGGCCCACCCCACCGGCGACCCGGAGGAGTGCGAGGTGTCCGTGCACTTTGGCCCCGGTCCGGGCGGCAGGCCGGTGTGGCACTACGGGATTCGGGCCGGCCGCACGATGGACGGCGGCAACGCCGAGGACAAGCAGAGCGCCGCCGATATCGCGACGGCCCGATGGCCCGCGGCGGTCGAGCGCGAGGCGGCGGCGGTGGCGGCCGTCGAGGATGTCCAGGACTTCATGGCGATGCTGCAGGCCGCCCGGATCACGGGCGGGGTCAACATCGACGCCTTTGGGCTCGACACCTCCTCGGCCGACCGGCTGTATTTCCTGATGCGCAAGGTCCAGCCCTATGCGAGGGGCGCCCTGCGGCCGCTGGCCGCCGCCCTCGACCTCGAACTGGGCCTGCGGCGCAATGCCGGCGAGGACCCCGGCCTGGGCGTCTATGGCACACGGCGCGTCGCCTGGGAGCTGGAGGACACCGGCTTGACCAATCTGCCCCTCTAGGGAGCCAACAGTCTGATGCGCCTCGACCTGATCACCCTGGCGTGCGGCGCAGCGGCGCTGATCCTGTACTTTTCGGGTCAGGTGGTGCCGGCAGCCCTCGTCGCGGCCGCCGGCGTCGCGGTGCTTGTCTACGCCGTGCTCGGCCGACGCTAGTCGCATGGGCCGCCCCGGATGATCAGCTCGCGCGCGGCCACCGGTTTGCCACCAGCGAGTGTGTAGTCCAGCCCCACCGCCTCCAGCTCGAACGCAGCGAACAGCTCGCGGATCTGCGGCACGTCGTTGATCGACAGGATGAAGCGGGCCTTGAGCCGGCCGAGCCGATCGGCCAGCTCGGCGAACTGGTCGCGGGCGAATAGCTCGCGGCCATAGTCGCCCTCGCTGCCCCAATAGGGCGGATCGAGATAGAACAGCACCTCCGGCCGGTCGTAGCGATCGACAAAGGCCTGCCACGGCAGGCTCTCGATGACGACGCCGGCCAGGCGCTCGTGGACGTCCTCAAGGAGCGGCGCCAGCTTGGTGACGTTGAAGCGCGCCGGGCCGAACGGCACCCCGAAGCTCTGGCCGGCCACCTTGCCGCCGAAGGCCGTGCGCTGGAGATAGAGGAATCGGGCGGCGCGCTCGAGGTCGGTCAGCGTCGATGGGTCGGAGGCTTTCAGCCGCTCGAACTCGCGCCGGCCGGTGAGCTGGTAGCGCAGCATCTCCATGAACGGCACATAGTGCCGCTGGAGGATGCGAAAGAGCGTCGCCACCTCACCGTTGAAGTCGTTGATCACCTCGGCCCTGGGCTGCAGCGTGCGCTTGAGGAACACGCCGCCCATGCCAACGAACGCCTCGGCATAGAGGGTGTGCGGCGTGGCGTTGATGAGGTCGACAAGCCGCTTTGAAAGCTGCTTTTTGCCGCCGATGTAGGCCGCTGGCGTGCGGGTCGGCTCGATTGGCCGGGGAAAGTCGGAAGATTGCATCTATCTCGATCCAGTGGACTCGTCCCACCCTTCATGGCCCTCGCAAGAGGAGCCGGGTTGGAAGCACTGGCAGCGGTGCTTTGGGGGCTATTGCTGTCCAGGCACCCCCAACGAGGCGGTCCCTACACCGCCTCGCCGCCCGCTCTAGGGCGGCATGGTCGCCGCCCCGATATCCGCCACGGCAGCATCGAGCGCGGCCTGTACGGCCGCCGCATCGCTTGCGCCGGCAATGGCGGTGAAGGCGCGGCCGCGGATGCCGCTGAGGCCGGCCATCAGCTCGCCCCATGCCGTGGCTTTCGCGGCGACAGTGGCGGCCTTGGTGATGAGCTGGGCGAGGCGCGTCGCCTCGTCGGCCGCGCCATGCTCGGCGACGCACTCGGCGACGAGGAGCGGCGCCAGCTCGAGCGTGGCAGCCTCGCCCGCCGCCAGCACGAGCTGGGCTTCGGAGGCCTTGGCATCCCAGCCCAGCCGCTCAGCCTGCGGATAGGCACCGAGGATGGCCGCGGTGACCGCGTCGATGGCACCGATGATCGTGGTCCGAGCGTGCGCTCGGGCGCCGTCCAGATTGACGGTGATGATGCTCATAGCTGCGCCTCCAGTGCGACAAGAGCCGACTGTGCGTCTGCGAGGGCCGAGCCAGCAGCCGCCAGCCTCGACTGCGTCGCCGCGAGCGCCTGCTCGTCTACCGGCTCGGCCGCGCCGAGCGACTGGACGTCGCTGTTGAGCTGATCGACGGTGCTCTGCAGCTCTGCGATCTCGCCTTGCTTGCGCTCGATCAACCACGGGATCGCCCCGATGCCGTGGCCGTCAGGGGTGCCGAAGTCGGCCTGCCAAGCGTCGCGAAAGGTATGATCGGCGGGCAAGTCGCTGGTGTCGATGATGCGATAGGGCACGCCGGCCGGCACGTCCTTGCGGGCCACCTGGTCGATGGCGAGCTCGCCGGTCGGGAACACGATCGCGATCGTGGCGTCGTAGGGATAGATGATGCACTGCGTCATGGGGGGGCGTCCTCTCTATCGAAAGACCGCGCAGGCGATCTGCGTGGTGTTGTAGGCCGTCTGCCCCACCCAGACGTTGACGCTGGTGGTGAGCGGGTTGTACGTGCCGCCCTCGCGCGCATCATTTGTGGCGATGGCCGCGTAGGTCGCGTCGGGCATGGCGACGGTGAAATTGAGGGCGTGGCGGCCGGTGCCGAGATAAGTGATCGAACTGACGTTGCCGGAGCCGGTGATCACGCCCGTCGTGCCGTTGAACAGACACCAGGCCCTGCACTCGTGCGCGGGGTAAAGCGTCGAGCCGCCCGGCACCACGGCCGACCGGCGCCCGTTGGTGCCGATGGTGTGGAGGACGGTGCCCGCGGAGTTGGCCCACCCAAATTCCGCGGTGCCGGGAGCGGCCTGGCGCGCGCGCTGCAGCATTCCCCACGCCGCGTCCGAATAGATCGCCCCGGCACCGTTAGTACCCCCGCCGACAACCACGAACGATTGGGCGTTGAGCGAGCCCGTCATGGTGTCGCCCGCCTTCGCGACGGTACCTGTGGCCGTGCGCTGGCCTGCCGCGTCGGGTGCTTCTAGCAGCGCTTTGGCGGCGGCATTGATGGTGACGTCGGCATCGGGCAGCAGGAACAGGCGATCGGCGGTGAGCGCCGGAACGCTGACGCGCATGCGGTGCACGCCGTCGTCGGTGTCCTCGTGGAAATCGAGGCTCGCCGGCGCCGCCGCCGTCGCCCTGGTCCAGCGCAGCAGCAGGTCCGCGCCGTGCGCATCCATCACGAACTCGACGTCGGCGCCGAGCGCGGCCGCCGCGCGCAGCGTCACCTTGTTGGCGCCCTCGTCGGTGTCCTCCAGGAAGACGAGCGAGGACGGTCCCGCCGCACTGGCGCGCGTCCACTGACCGAACAGGTCGGTGATGTTGCTGTAGTCGACGTCCGGGAACACGAAGACACGGTCGGCGGTGAGCGCAGCTGGCGGGCGCAGGGTGAGCTTGTGCACGCCATTGGCGGTCGCCTCGTAGAGGACGATCTCGGACGGGTTGGCGATGTCGGCCGGCTTGAACCTGGTCACCATGTCGCCCACGGCGTCGATCAGGTTGCGGGCCTGCGCGGTGACGCGCGCGCCATCGGGCTGGAAGCGAATGCGCACCGGCGTGGCGTTGCCGCTGATGCCGGCCGGAAGGTCGGGGCAGAGCTCGGTGAGTGTGCCGGTGTTCTCGTCGGTGATGGTGGCGATGACGAGGTCGAGGCCGAAGCGCTTGATGGTGTCGCCCGGCTTGTGGGCGCGCGTCAGCATGTTGACGCCCGCCGTCGTGAACGCGGCCGAGCCCGTCGTCAGCGTGATCGTGCCGGTGATGGTATCGGGCGCGACGGTCATGCCGGGTTACTCCTGCGTATCCGGGACATGCCCGAGGTCGTGCGCCGTCAGCGGCTCACGTCCAGCATCGAGCCGGGTGATCTCGGCATCGCGCTGCGCGATCGTTTCATTGGCCGCCTGCAGATCGGCCTTCAGCCTCGCGATGATCGCGTGGCAATGCACCACCTCGGCCTCCTGCTCGACCTGGTTGGCGAGGCGCGTGATCGACATGCCCTCCACCAGGTTCGCCTTTTCCTGGTAGTGGCGGGCCATCACCTCGGCGGGGATGGTGCGGGTTCTCTGTTCTGTTTCGGCCATGTGGCTCTCCTTAGCTGCGGCGACCGAAGCGGCCGACGACCTGTACGTCGTAGATGGATTGGTAGTTGGTGACGTCGTTGGTGGCGCAGGGATTGGACCCGGTGCGCCGATAGTTGGTGGACGAACCGCCGATGAAGCTGCCGCCCGCCGAATAGCCGAACGCCTTTTGGTCGCGCAGATAGATCGGCGTGCCGTTCTGGCTATCGCGCGAGAACGACCCCTGATGGTGATAGGTCAAGGCATCGGTGAGGACGGGGAACGTGCCGTAGCCGCCGACCGCGGGCCCGACCGACTGCTCCATGCGCATGATGAGGTTGCCGCCCTCGATGTAGACGTGCACGGCGCGCGACATGTTGATGTCGCTCTCGATGAGCGCCGAGAACGCACCGGGGATCGACATCCATTGCCACTGCGGCGGCAGCACATCGAGCGTGCGGCCCATCCAGCTATGGCTGGGCGCCGTCGTGCGGCCGATGGAGATCCGCCCCACGAAGAAGTCGGCGCCGGCCGGCACCGCCATCAGCACCGTGTCAGTGACCCGCTCCTCGGGCAGCGCGGTGATGAAGCACGCGCAGCTCTCGCCCTGCTGCGCCGGCCCGCCGCCCACCGATCGCACGCTCCCGGTCCACAAATAGCAGATGTCCTTGCTGAGGTCGGGACAGGTGAGCGACGGATTGAAGTAATGCACCGTGGGCAGCAGGCAGACGAGCGTGCCGTTGGTCGTCGCGATGGTCGCGGTGTCGTTGAAGAACTCGATCCGGCCGGCCTCGACCGCGAAGCCCTTCGGCCCGCCGAGCCCGGCCGGACCGGGAGGCGCCTGGACGAGGATTTCGGTCGCGCCGGCATAGCCTCCGGCGTAGGCCATGCTGCCGCCCCAGGCACCGTTGTAGGTGCCCATGCTGCCGCCGCTGCCATAGGTCGCCGAGAGCCGGCCACGCTGCCCTGCGGGCACCGGGTCGTACTGCGTATTGTCGGCCCTCGAAAAACGCGGCGCACCGCGATCGAGGTCCATCTGCCGGCCGTAGGAAATGCTCTGCGGCGAACCGCCCGGCACGACCTGGAGATAGCGGCGGTCGGTCTTGAACCGGTTCTTGCCCATCTCGACCAGGCCGGTCGCGGGGTCGAAGTCGATCAAATTGCTGCCGGCTGCGGGGCGCTGCTCACGGAAAACGAGGACGTGATAGCTGAGCGCGATGGACGGCAGGTTCGCTCCCGATACGCTCGACCATTCGTGCAACAGGATCTGCGTGGTGGTCGCATAGGCCGAGCAATAGCGGCCGCGGCCGTCCGCATTGGTCTGCACCGGCAGGCCACCAAAGAGCGCATTGTCGCCCTGGGTGACCATGAAGTCGGGGATATAGCCAAGGTTGTGGGTGAGCAGCACATGCGTCGTGGGCGCGCGGCCATAGCGCAGCGTCAGGTCTGCCTCATTGCCGCCGCTGCCGCTCGTGCCGCCGCCGCTGAGCCCGCCGCTCGAGGAGCCGGCGACGAGGGCATGGGTGATCGCCGTCGTCACATCGAAAGCGACTTCGAGATTGTCGAGCGCGGTGTGGAAATAGAGCTTGTCGAGGTGCGATGCCGGCGTCTTTAGCGGCGCATTGCGCGAGGCGTTCACATCGTCATAGGCGCCGCCACCGGCGTTCTCATCGAACAGCGCGACGTGGCCTCCGACGATGTCGGTCATCAGCACGGGCATCAGGTCGAAACCCTCATCGCGCCGGTGTTGAGGTTCCAGTAGCTCGCGCCGCCGAGGGCGAGGATCATGCCGGCATTGACCGTGCCGATGTGGGCGACATTCCAGCGCCAGGAGCCGCCCGAATAGACCAGCGGGTTGACCTCCGAGCCCGACGAGAAGTCGCCGATGACGAAGCGCTGTGCGTCCATCACGATCTCGGTCGGCGTGCCCGGCGCGTTCGACGCGCGCAGGATCAGCGAGGCGGGATGCGCGCCGGCATTCTCCACCTGGAACGCCACCTGCCGCATGCCGCCGACGCCGGCCGAGGAGACCATCGATAGCGTGGCCGAGCCGATATCGCCCGGCGTCGTGCCGGCATTGAGCTTGGTAATCGCGAGCGCATAGGCGTCGTGGCCATCGACGCGCGTCTCGAGGAGATCGATCGCGCTGGCCTGCGTCTCGTTGACCGCGACCTCCAGCAGCTCGAGCCGGCTCGCGAGCGCGCCGCCGCTGTTGACCGCAATGGTGATGGCCTCGGTGTAGCGGGCGGTCACGTCCTCCTTGACGAGCTGCAGCTCGCGCCGCAACTGCGCATGCTCGGAGTAGTTGGCCAGCGCTTCACCGGCGCCGAGGGTCGCCAGTTCCTGCGCTTGCTCGATCAGCGACCGGGTCGAGGTTGCGAGGTCGGCGATCTGCCCGCGCACCTCAGTGGCCAGTGTCTCGAGGGTGAGGCCGTAGACGTCGGCCGGGCCGATCGGCGCCGCCAGCGTCGTGACATCGATCGGCCCCGCCGTGACGACATCGCGTACCGACCCCGGCATCGGGACCTCGGACGGATAGACCTTGTAGGCGGTGAGCTGCAGCACCTCGGCGCCGAGGGGCACGTCGTAGACCGTGCCATCGGCAAGGCCCTGGCGGTACGGTTGCGTGCCGGTCCATAGATGCGCCATGTCGGCCGCGCGGAACACCGACACGCTGATCGAGGACACGTCGTCGAGCCCGCCCGGAATGCGCAGCCAGATCTGCGGTCGCACGGCGCCATTGTCGCCGGTGCTGTTCTGCGCGAACGCCTGGTAGCCCGCCATGACCACCGCCGGCGGCCCCGCGAGCTCGAGCGAGGGGAACACCATCGGCAACTGGTCGACGTCGGGGTCGTAGCTGCCGTGGTCGGCCGGGTTGACTTCGCGGATGGTGACGTACTGCTCGAACGTCTCCTCATCGTCCATTTCGTCGATGAGGAAGGCCTTGTTGGTGTAGCCCCAGAAGTCCGAGGAGAAGGCCACCATGTCGAGCACTTCGAGCTCGCTGGCGGCGGGCGGCAGCGCATGCGAGTGGATGCGCCAGTTGCGGCTGTCCTTGAGCGCCGCATCGTCGAGGCGCTGCCCCTGGGTCGCCGAGGTCACCACCTCATAGGTGTTGTTCGCCGGCCGGTAGCCGCCATCCTCGGCGATCCACTGAGGGTTGCGGCGCTCGGGGAGGTCCTTGAGCTGCCAGCCGGCCGAGGGCTCGCGATACTTCGAGAGCAGCGCGTTGAACGTCGCCTCGGGGCGCGGGAATGGCTCGTGCTGCTGCGGCCGGCTCAAGATGATCGAGCTGTCGTTGAAGCTCATCACCGGCGAGGCCGGCAGGCCGCACAGCATCTTGAACACGCCGCCGATCTCGGCGTAGCGGCCCGAGCAGCCGCGCAGCTGATGCTCGAACACGGAGGCCGGCTCCATGTCGCCGGCGATCTCCATGCCGCCGACATATTGCTGCTCGAACCCGCCATCCTTCTTGGCCACCCAGGTGGCGGCCTCGGCGATCGCCGCGATCCAGTTCGCGGCCGGCATCTGGCTGGGCGCGATGTCCTGCCCGCCCCACACCCATTCGTCGCCCCAGCGCACGCCCATATGGCCGGCGAAGATGTGGACCGGCAGCAGGTTCGACGGCTCCCAGGTGGCGGGATCGTTGATGCGGTGCGCACCATCGCCACCGGCCGTCGTGTCCTTGGCGATGTTGTACATCCGGATGCCGACGGTCAGCACCCGCCACTCTGGAAAGCCGCGCTTGAAGAGTTTGGCGTGGGTGCGGAAGGTGACGATCAGCTTGGCCTGGCCGCGGCCGATCATGCCCGCCGTGTAGGGCTGGTCGGGATGCGCGCCGAACTTGTCGCGCATATAGGTATCGGCCGCGACCTGGTCGCCATTGTGCCAGCGCGCCCAGGCATGGACCTTGCCGTCGCGCGTGAGCGAGGGGATCGGATAGCCCTGCGCATTGGGTACGGCGTTCCAGTCGATCGCGTGGAACTTCTTGCCGATGTAGATCCCGGCCGGACCAGGATCGTCGGCCAGCGGCACGTCGGAGAGAACGCGCTCCTCGACATAGAAGGCGTTCTGCACCTTGCCGGCGTGGCCCCACGAGCCGCGATAGACGATGGTGCCCTCGATGGCGCGCGTGCCCATCGTGAAGCCGATCGGCGCGGTGGGATCGGTGGGCACCGTGCCGCTGTAGCCGGCCACCGGGCGCGCCCCCGGCCGCTCGTTGGGCGGGTTGACCAAATTGTCGATCAGCGACGCGCCGGCCGAGAAGGCGAGCCCCACGGCGGCATTGACCACGACAGTGCCCAGCGGCGTCGCAGCGAAGGCGGCGACGCCGGCGATGGCGGGGCCAGCCGTCGCGGTGCCGGCGCCGGCCGCGACGATGGCGGTCGAGAGGCTAAGCGCGAGGGCGAGCTTGCGGAGCATCACTCGCCCACCATGAAAGCCCGCGTCGCCGCCGTGCGCGGCAGCGTGGTCTTGCCCACAAGGCCGAGGCACAGGATGCGCTCGCCGATGTACACGCCGAGGAAACCGCCCAACTCGCTGCCATCGGGGACGAAGGCGAGGTCGCCAAGCCTCGCGTCGCCCGTCGAAATCGAAGGCAAGTGCGAGGCGATGAGCTGTTCGAACGTCGCGAAGCCCAGACTAAAGAGGACGGTCAAAGCCTCTTCGCGGCTCGAATAGAGCCCGCGATATGGGGCGACGATATCGCTGCCCGTCACGGCCTCGACGACGCTGCCGGCGAGCCCCAACCAGCAATCGTGCGTGCCCCATTGATGCGGGGTCTCGCCGATCGCATCGAGCGCCGCAGTGAGGCGTAGACGCCAGCCTTTCTCGCGGATGAGGATCAGAGTCATAGGCCCATCGCCCTTTCGATCGCTTGGGTCTTGCACTTGAGCCACAGCCGGTCCGCGAGACGAACGAGCGCCATCGACCAGCCGACCCGCTTTGCCTTCCGATGCACTCTCGAGAGCAGCAATCGCGACCGCCGATCGGCGAAGCGCCAGTGCCTGCCGCAGATGGTTTCCTCGACGTGAGCCTCAACCTTGAAGGTGCGGCCGCAACCGGGCACAAGGCAGCGCAGTCGGCCGAGAGCGCGCAGCTCCTGATCGGCGAGGTGCGAATAGCCGGTCAATCGGTCCCTCCGCTGGCCTGGCCCCAGTCCACTTCCCAGGCGTGCGCCACCGAGACGTACTGCATCATCTGATCGCCGCCGCGGGCCACCTCGGCCCGCTTCTTCGGGTTGATGGTTACAAACTCGGTGCCGACAGTGTTGAGGCAGGAGATCGTGACGCTGACCTTCTCGCCGGCCGCCGGCATCGGCCGGGGCGCGCCGTCGACGCGGCCGAAGAAGCGCCGCGGCGGATCGGACACGGGCTTCCGGCTCCGGGTGTTGCCCGGCACCCGGTGGTACTCGACCTCCGCAAGGTGCAGATCGTGGTTACTCAGCAGGTCACGCACCACCGGATGCAGCGCGTTGAGCCGGAAGCTCCAGTTGGTCGCGCGCAACCCGATCTTGAGCTTCACCGGCGCGCAGTACTCGAGCACGCCGCCCACGAAGTTACGCGTCTCGAGATTGCCGGTAAGGCGGTTCTTGACCGGGAACGCTGCCGGCACCGGGTCCGACCAGAAGCCGAACGGCACCAGGGCACCGCTCGCATAATTGCGCGCCCACACCGTGACGAAGCGCAGCGGCACCATGCCCTTGCTCGGCGCCTGGCTGAGAGCGGTGATCACACTGCCGGGGCTGTCACGCATCGAGCACCTGCAACATGTCGAATGAGCCGCCCTCGACGATGGCCTTGATCGGTCCGCGCCGCGAACTGTCGGGCAGGATCGCGAACACGGCGCTGGGCCGCAGCACGCTCACCGGGTCGCCGACGACGATCCCCGCCCACGGAACCGGCGTCGTGGTGAACGCGCCTGTGCTGCCGGCGTTGAAGGTGGCCGCCTTGTCCATCGAGAACAGCCCGCGTCGCGCCGGCACGCCGAAGTCGACATGGAACATGTGCCCCTGGTCGAGCACATAGCCATCGGGCCCGCCCGCGAGCGTCCATTCGCCCGTCTCGTTGTCGATCGAGCCCACCGTCAGCGGGCTCGCCGCGATCGTGCCGGCGGGATCAGCGGCCGGCGTGCGACACAGCGGATCGGTCGCGAGGAAATAGCTGCCGAGCTTCCGCATCGCGCGCAGCCGGCCGAGGCGCGCCTTCATGGTGGGCGCGTCGTCGGGATTGAGCACAACGGTGGCGCGCCACAGCATGCCGCCCATGTCGTAGCCGATATGCGCGCCGGCCCCGAGCTGCGAGCGCGCGGCCTGGTCGAGCTCGTCCCACACCACGGATTGGATCGACAAGGTGTCCCAAAAGTTGGCGAGCGATACGGCGTCGGTGAGGATGCTCATTGCGGCAGCGTCTCCCGGCGCGGATTGGCGATGATGTAGCGAACGAGGCTGGGCAGCTCGTTGCGCATGGCCGCGCGGTCCTGGTCGAGCACGGCGCGCAGTTTGCCGGGGTCGGCATCGCCTTCGAACACGTAGGTGCGGTTGTCCTCATACGTGAAGCCGCCCGCGCCGCCGCCCGACATCGCGGCGAGCTCGGAATTGGAGGTCACCTGCGCGCCGCGACCCGACGCGCTCACGAGCTCGGGACCTTCCTCGCCCACGATGCCGAACGCGCCATTGGGGATGAGGCCGCCGTCGGCGAAGAGACCCGCGAACAGGCTGCCGAGGAGCGTTCCCGCGCTCCCCGCCACGCCGCCGAGATCGCCGGCGCGATTGAGGAAGAACTGGCTCGTCAGCTTCAGCGCACTGCCCAGGATCGACAGCAGCTCCTTGCCCTCGACCTTGCCGTCTTCGAGCGCGTCCACGATGCCGTCGATCGCCGTCTCGCCGATATCGCCCAGGAGCCTGTAGGCCTCCTGCTGCTGCTCGATCTGATCCTGATGCTCGGCCGTCTCGGTCATGAGCCGACGGATTTCGAGACCCTGGTCGCTCATCACGCCGACGCCCGCGCGACGGATCGTGTTCATGATGTCCTGGTCGCGCGCGCTGAGGCCGACGATCTTGCGCTCGAACTCAAGGTCAGCAATCAGGTCGCGGACGGCCTTGGCCTGGCGTTCGGCCTCGTCGCTCAATCCACCGCTGCCGCTGGGGAGGACAGGTGTTGAAAGGGGAAGCGTCACTCCGGTGCCCACGCTGCCAGCAGCACCCACCATCGACTTCTTGCCCAGAGCGATCGACAGCGCCTCGTTGCGGTCCATCAGCAACTTGGCTTCGTTGGCCAGCTTGTTCCTCGCATCGTGAGCTTCGTCGGGCAGCGCCTTCCACTGCGCACGCAGGCTCTCGATTTCCGCCTTGTTGGCGGCGATCATGTCCTTGAGACCTTGCTCGCTGATGCTGACATCGTCGGGCGCGAGCCAGTCCTGAAACTCGCGAAAGGCGTTTCGAGCATCGAGCGCGACCTTGGCGATGGCATTGATCGTGTCGACGATCAGTGCCCCGAACTCCATCACGCCAGCGATGAACTCGGGCGAGCTGATCGTGTTCAGCAGATCGATCAGCGTGTCGCGCAAATCAGCGGCGTCGCCCTTGCCGACGACGAGGCTTTCGAAGGCGTCCTCCCAGGCCTTCTGCGCCAAACTCATCGCCTTGGTCAGCCCGCCGAAGCCGGCCTCGGCGACACCCTTAACCTGCGCCTCCAGCGCATCGAACACCACGCCCTGGGCGCGCGCCTTGTCGCCGGCATCCATGAACGACTGGGCCAGCTCCTTCTGGTCTTCGCTCAGTTTGATGCCGCGCTTCGACAGCATCGCCATGCCGTTGATCGGATCGTCGAGCGCGCGCGCCAGGCCTTCGAGGTTCTGCCTGAGATCGCCGCCCCACGCTGCAGCCATGTCGTCGGCGAGCGCCAGCGCGCGAAACGACGCCTCGCGGTTAAAGCCGAAGCTGGCAAGGTTCGCCGATACCGCCATCACCTCTTCGGCCGCGCGGCCGGTACGCATTTCGAGCTTGTCGGCCCAGGCCTCGATTTCCTTGGCCGAAGTGCGCCAGGTGTTGCCGCTGTTCTTGAGCGCCTGGTCGACCTGGGCGCCGGCCTTGCGCATTTCCTCGAGCCGTTTCACCGCACTGCCGATACCGGCACCAAAGGCGACCGCGCCGATGGCAGCGGCCGTGCCCATCGCGCGACCGAGCGCAATGGCACGCTGCGCGGTGTTGTCGAAGGATTTGCCCAGTCTGTCGGCGCGCCGCTCCGCGCGATCGACGCCCTGGTTGAATTTCTTGTCGTTGGTGTCGAGGTCGAGCAGCGCCTCGCCAAGTCTCTCAGGCATCGGGGCCCCCGAAGCGGTCGGCCGTTTGGCCGGAGCGTGGGGCAGACGGCTCGCTCACCTCGGCCGGCGCCGGCACCATGATCACGGCCACGCCCATCGCGGCGAGCATCGCCGGCGTCGCGGGCGTCGCCGCTCCGCCGCCACGCGCGGCACGCAGCAACCGGCTGACATAGCGCTGCCGTGCCCCGCGCTGCAGCCCGCCGAACGCGGCCGACATGGCGTTGATGCTGGTGAGCTCACGCTCGGCTTCGAGGCGCGGCAGCATTCTCACATAGGCCCGGAGGAGCTTGACCGGGGCGCTGTAGAGCCACCATCCGGGGTCGCCGCCATAGACGTGCTGGAGCCGCGGGATGAGCTCGGCCCAGTCGACGGGTTTGCGGCGCTGAGAACGGCTCCTGTCAGGCGCGACCGCCGACCCAGCAGGAGCACGGTAAAAACCTCGACGATCGACAGGTGGTGCCCCGGCAGCAGCTTGGCATGCACATCGTCGGGCACGTCGGCGAGGGCCGCGCGCGACACCTCGGGCAGCAGCGCCTGCAGCTCGGCGTCCCGGTCGGGGTCTTTACCCAGCGCTTCGATCTCGCCGCCCCAGCGTGTGAACCGGTGCTGTTCGGCGAGCGTGAGCTCGTCGGGCGCGCGCAGATGGTAGGTCGCGCCGTCGATGCGGATCGGCCGTCGATCGGCGATCAGCGTCGAGAGGTCGAGGATCGGGGCGTCTGGGTCTGTGGTGGCCATGGACTGTCTCCTTCGCCAGGTGTCGATGATGGGGGCACGTAGACGACGGCGATGCCGAGCGCGGCGCACTGCTCCTCGATCGCGGCCTGTCGGGAGCGCACCTCCTGCAGGGCCGCGCGGTGTCGCGCGATGGCGCCCTTGTGGCCCCGCGCCTCGCCGTCGAGCCGGCGCGCCTCCGCGACGAGGTCTTCGCCGCTCATGGGCCTGCGAGCGCCGCCTGGTGCTGCATGACGAGACGGCCGAACCGCATGTCGGGCGTCGCGGCCGCGGGGTCTTCGAGCGCGGTGAATTCGAGCGCCAGCTCGGACGGCTCGCCCTTCGTAAACGTCGGCTCGGGCGTGCCGGACTCGAAGCACACCGGCACTTCGTACTGCGCCTTATAGGTGTCGCCATAGGCCGAGACGCCGCGCACGAGCAGCGCCATCGCGGCCACCTCCGTGCCGCGGTAGAGCTTGAGCGACTTGTAGCCGGCCGTGCCGACACCCGCCGCCGTGGTGGTCACCTCGTTGTTGTTGAGGGCCAGCTTGTACTGCTCCAGCGAGAGGTCGAGCAGCGACAGCGAAATGATCAAATCCTCCTCGGGCCGGAGCGCCTTGATCGGCCCGGTCGAGCCGGCCGAGCGCACGGTGTTGATCGTCTGCGGGTGCGAGACGGTCACGCCCTCTTCGGTCTCGGAGCGGTCGCCCGAGGTCCCGACCATCACCCAGGCGACGGCGGGCGCGGCGTCGATCAGCGGAAAGGCCGTGCCCACCGGCGCCAGGTAGAGCGTGTACGGCGCGCCAATGATCTCATAGGGCTGCATCAGATGGTCTCCGTCGAAAACAGGGTTTGGTAGGATCGGAAGGCGAAGGGCCACTGGCCGTCGCGGTCGCGTGCTGCGAGATAGCCGCCGGCCGAGTGCACCCAATGGATCAGCACGCCGGAAACGATGGGTCGCACCACCATCACCAGCACCATGCGGACCTGGTCGAGGAGCGCGGCGGCATCGCGCGGCGTCGGGCCGTAGGCGATGATGTCGAAGCGCTGCGCCTCGGCCTTGACGGTTCCGGCCGGGTGAAACGGCACGCCGCCCGATGGCTGCACCACGATGGCATGACGGGGCATCGACTCGGCTTCGTCGGGCGGCAGCTCGCCGCCGAACACGCGCGCGCCGACGAGCCCGGCGACGCCGGCATCGGCTTTGAGCAGGTCAACGATGGCGGTGATGATGTCGGCCACGGGGTCCCAGCGAGCGCAAAGAAGCTGGGCCGAAGCTAGGCGCGCGTGCGACCTCGAAACATCGACGCAGGTGCGCGGGTGATCGCGATGCGGGGAACGGCTGTCAGCATTGAGCCGTCACCGACCACTGTCAACCCGGCCGCTCGAACGCCCTGCGGATGCGCTCGGCAAGACCGGGATATTCGACGTCGGCCGCGGGGCGCAGATACGGATATGGCGGGATCGTCACCGAGCTCGCGAACCGCACGCTGCCGTCCGCCTGGGGTATGGCCAACGCCTTCGCCTGGCGCGGTTCGATCGTGCCGCCCTCTTCGAGAATGCGCGCCTGCGCCATGTCGCGCACGCCCCATGTGCCCTTCACGCCGCTGCCGTGCTGGGCGGCATAGATCGCGATGTCGATCGCGCCCTCGAGCAGGCCGGTGCGGTTCCGCCAGGGATGGTTGCCCTTGGCGCGGACGACACAGGCCGACATCGTTTCGTTGATGCCGGCGATCTGCGCCCTGGCCATCTTCTCGGTGACGGCTTTGCCGTACCATTTGAGCGACTTCGCCTTGCCCGCCATCGCTGCTATGCAACCCGCTTGAGCGCCGCCTCCTGGTGGCTGTGCTTGCGCTGCACCGGTCCATCGACCTTGAGCCGGCCGGGGATGAGCACGTTGCCTTTGCGATCGGTGATGGCGGTGAGCTCGTCGTCCTCGCGCAGATCCGCGCCGAGACCAACCATGATGCGTATGTCCTCGATCATCGCCGTCTTGTCGCCGTCGATCGCCTCGCGGCTCTGGCTCGACCAGGCGAAGCATGGGAGCGGCGGCGGCAGCGGCGCCCACACCGGCGCGGCCGGCTGGCCCCAGCTATCCTTGCCGACGGCGGTGTTGCGCTCGACGATGGCGCGCATGGTGAGCCGGCCGGCGATCATCGACGTGCAGCAGCCATGGCGGCGTATAGCTCACGCTCAAGCGCGAAGGCATTGCAGCCTTGCCCGTGCCGCACGCGGCGCGTGCCGCCGCCGACAAAGGTGATGACAAGCGTGCTCTCTGTCCCGTTGACATAGTGCCGGTGGTCCCATTCGAGCGATACGATCAGCGCCGC